>Ga0116204_1001026_pt1 | contig 15728 bp, 9 predicted proteins | sample LakKivwa52mmetaG_FD_94481 | JGI IMG/M metagenome (GOLD analysis project Ga0116204, IMG submission 94481) | Anoxic lake water microbial communities from Lake Kivu, Rwanda to study Microbial Dark Matter (Phase II) - Lake Kivu water 52m metaG | ecosystem: Environmental > Aquatic > Freshwater > Lake ...
TGTTACTCATGGTGTCTCCTTTGTTTGATTATTTGGGGACACCATACTTTTTAGTTAGCCATTTTTGTTAAGGTTTTTTCATTGTCGGTAGCGAAAATTCCTTTTCAGTCAAGTTCAGCATCGATTTTCATGTCCGGTAGCGAAAGCTGTGCTTCGCTTTAGTTCAGCTCCTTTGCCACCATTTCCAATACTTTACGGATATGGGCATCGGAAAAGTCATACTTCAAACCCAAGCTTTCAAAAAGCTCGCGGGAGTTACAATCCGCGGTTTTTTGCAGGAACTTGTGAAAACGGATCATCGTTCCTTCTTTGTCTTTGTTAAAGGATTTCATCAATTGCCACACTGCAAAAAGTGACAGCGATGTTCCAATATCATAAAAGGGAAATTCGTAGATACTTTGATTCAAGAGCCAATGACTTTTGAGGTATTCATCATAATCATCATCCTCAAAAAGGGGAAAGTGTTTGCGGTAGGTCTCGATGAATAGCTCTTCGCGTTGATCGAATCCGAGCTCCGGTTGAGAGTATAGCTCCAGCTCAAATTCTGCTGTGCAGACGCTTTTGGCGAGGCTCATTACATCCGTTGCATACTGATAAGCAATCGCATTTTTCAAAGTTTGGGGATCGGGATAAAAATCGCTCCAGGCATTTGTAGAAAGATAAATCAAGGCTTGAGAAGCAATTTCTTTGACTTCGTGAGGCAATATGATCATATAGCTAAGCGGATTTTTGAGCATGGCATTGAATTGGAGAACATGCCCAATCTCATGGAAAAACATCAGCATATTCTGATGAGACCCTTTGCAGTTCATCATCACCCTGCATGAGGAATAGTCAACTGCACCAAAATAGTATTGTCCAGCAGCTTTTTGGGGGCTATAATCAAGATCGAGCAAGCCCGTATTCCATATTCTATCGAGGTGCAAACCATACTCAAAGCGAATGTCATAGAGGATGCGAATTGCTTTTGCTACCAGTTCTTTGGTATCGGCAAAGGGCTTTAACTTTGCTTCCAGAGGATCACATTCCCAGTCCCAAGGGGCAATATGCTTTTGCTTCAAGGCTATCTGCCGATTGGATTTGATCTGCTTGAGCAGAGGTTGCAGATGTTTGCGGATCGCATCCAATAAACTTCTAAACTGGTTATGATCCGGACTATAGCAGAGTCCGGGATGATTGTATAGATCATAAACGTGCTCCAAACCGGCTTGCTGGGCTCGCTTTACGCGAGCTTTGATAATTCCATCGAGCATCTGGTGCAATTGCTCCCGTTCTCCCATGAGAGCATCTTTTCGGGTATTCCACAAAACATGCCGCTTCAGCGAATCCTGCTCAGTAAAAAGGATCGAACTATCCTTGAACAAACAAATCGAAAGCTCTGTGGCAAAGCTGATGTTATTCACCTTCTCGCGATACAAAGGGATGAGATCTTGTTCTCGGTTATCTCCACTTGGAAACATGGACAGGGCAGAACTAAACAAGATTTCAAAGCTTTTGTTAACCTGCCTGAAAAAATCCTGATTGATCAGGCTACGCAGAGGATGTTCATAATAACGTTTCAAAATAGCCATATAGCGTTTTTGAGCGAGACCTGAGACACTTCGGTTGAAGTCATTTACTGCAAGCCTGGCATTGGTATCTGTAGTGTCTCGCATGCTCTGATAAAACAATTCGTTTGATTCTCTGGCGATTAAGCTCATCAGTTCTGATAACTGATAGAGCATTCCCAACAAGTCTCTGGGGGTGGAAATCGGCTGTTGCTCCAGCTCATCAAAAGTAGCGTTTAGGGCATTAATATCTTTGACATCAAAATCCTTGGGATAGTAGTAGTACTCCCGCTTTTCCAGCGCTTCGTTTGTGTATATCATTTATTCCCAATACTTTCTATCTAGACTGCGATAGTTTATAGCTTCACTGATGTGTTCGCATTTGATATTTTCCAAGCGTTCCAGATCTGCAATAGTACGAGCTACTTTGAGGATACGGTCATACACTCTGGCAGAATAACCCATCTTGTCTATGGCGGTTTGTAAAAGTTTGTGGCTACTATCATCCAATTTACAATAATGCCTTAGCATCTTGGAATTCATCTGCGCATTACAATAGATGCCTTCGTTGGTAAACCTCTCCTGCTGAACCTTCCTGGCAATATTGACTCTGCCGCGGATTTGTTCGGAAGTATCACCACTGGGCAGAGAACTGAGGTCTGCATAGGTGACGGCAGGCACATCGACATGGATATCGATTCTATCCAAAAGCGGACCGGATACTCTTCCCCGATATCTTTGGATGGATCCGTGTTCGCAGTGGCATTCATGATTTGGGATATTGGAGCCAAAGTATCCACAGGGGCAGGGATTCATCGATGCAATCAGCATAAACTCTGCAGGGAAACTAAGACTGGTAGTTGCTCTGGAAATTGTAACGATACCATCTTCCATGGGTTGCCGTAGTACTTCCAAAACAGTGCGCTTAAACTCCGGAAGCTCATCCAAAAACAATACTCCACGATGAGAAAGAGACACTTCTCCGGGACGCGGAAAAGCACCACCGCCAATCAGAGCAATGTCGCTAATCGTATGATGTGGACTGCGAAAAGGTCTGGTAGTGAGGATGCCATTGGTAAAGTTTTTGGCATACCCCGCTACGGAATGGATCTTTGTCGCCTCCAATGCCTCGTCCAGAGATAACTCCGGAAGAATGGTCGGCACTCTTCTTGCCAGCATGGTTTTACCACTACCTGGAGGACCTACCATCAAGAGATTGTGCCCTCCAGCAGCAGCTACCTCCAAAGCACGTTTGACCTGAAACTGTCCCTTCACATCGTGCATGTCAATAGGAAACTCATTTAAAACCTTGAAAATGCTGGTACGGTCCACCTCTGCTTTGGGAATGCGAATCTTTTGCATCAGATAATCCGCTGCCTCTTTGAGAGAGGTGACGGGAATCACAGTGAGACCCTCAATAATTGCTGCTTCTTCCGCATTTTCATGTGGTACAATCAAGGTATCCACTCCATCTCTTTTAGCAGCTACCGCAATGGGCAATACACCCTTTACAGGACGCACGTTGCCATCCAAGGACAATTCTCCAATCAGAGCAATCTTGGTAAGGTATTCCACAGGGAGCTGTTTGAGGTTTTGCAAAACGGATAAGGCAATTGGCAAATCCAAAGCCGAGCTATCTTTGCGCATATCTGCAGGAGCAAGATTGATCGTATAACGTTTTCCGGGAACACTCCATCCGGCGTTTTTGATGGCAGCAAAGACACGATCCTTGCTCTCTTTGACAGAATTGGATGCCATGCCAACGATATTGATGGACTGCAATCCCATTTCGCTATCTGCTTCTACCACTATCTGTTGAGCATCGATTCCTAATGTCGTGTATGAAAGTACTGTTCCAACCATAAGCTTCCCCAAAGCATTTCATTTTGTACTACTGAACCACAAACTCAGCGTCGAACGCAAAGCCTATGCACTTGGCAAAGATGTCAACCACAAAATCTGGGCAGAAAAAAAAGAGCTTGACGTAAACTCAAGCGTTTGGCATTTTTGGAGCTATATCCTAAGCTTTAGTAAGAAAAGGCATTAGCTATATGAATTGCGTTCAAATCGCAGATCGTCCAAAATAAAGAGAGGTAAGATGATCAGTCTTTTATCAAGAATAATACCATATATTTCGGGCTTATATACTTTGCCATGGATTTTGGTGGGTTTTGTTTTCACCAATCTTTTGGCAAGCATCGGAAAACCCGAGCGGATTGACTATGTAATGAAAAAGATCGGTTTGATCATACTCTATTGCTTTGTACCGGTCTTGATTTTTCGGATATTTTTGGATACTCCGATTGGAAAGGAAGAGCTAAACTTCTTTTCGATCGCATGTGTTTCCATCTGCTTAATGTATAGCATCGCCTTGCTTTTTGCCAAGATGCAGATCAAGAGACAAAAGATGAATCCCTCAAGTTCTGCCATCTACCTGAAGACAATGCTCACAAACCAAGGTCGTAGCTCTGCCTTTGTGGGTGGTGCTATGCTTGCCATACCGGGGTGGGGAGTTGATGCGGCAATTTATATGGCAGTAGTAGGATTGATGCTTTTTGCCGTAGTCCCATATCTTTTATCTTGGATGGCGGGAAAGGCACATGGTATGGAGCGCGAAAAAGTTCATTTGCCATGGTTTCTAAGGTTTTACCCATGGTTCTTTATCACTTTTGTGATCGCAGCTGTAATACTCCAAAAGACCACTCATATCAGCACACGGGACATGGGTGATTGGGGAACGGTCTTACGTTTTTATGCGGCAATAACTATACCTGCAGCATTGTATTATGTCGGCTCTGGGATGCACATCAAAGATATGAGGTTGGGCGAATTGAAAAAGCTATTGGGGATCGAAAAAGACAGTGAAACTGAACATTGGCAGTGGGTAAGGCAAATCCTTTTTTTGACTACGGTGCTTACGCCCCTAGTTTTTACCGCCATCTTTGGTACTATGTTATTATTCAAGCTCATCCCTAGTACTTGGTTTGCCGTGATCATCATCAATTCTGTGCTCCCTATAACCGGCACAAATATGTTTTTGATCCCTTACGGATTGGATAAAAGAGCCACGGCTCATAGCGTCACATGGTCAACTATCATCTGTGTACCTATTGTAGTCTTATTGATCGAAATCTTCAGTTTGCTGGCGTATTGAACCTACTTAAACGTATCTGCTCAGCATACAATAGAGAGCTTCTCTTTGAATAGGCTTGGTAAGCACAGCGTCAAAATCCATCGATTTGAAATCTGACACTTGATATTCTTCCACAAAAGCAGTAAGAGCTATCACCCTGAGGTCTGGGTTTTGTTCCTTGAGTTTTTTTGTGGCTGTGTATCCATCCATTATTGGCATTTGTATATCCATGAGTACCAAATTGATAGATTGATATTGGCTGTACATGCGCAAAGCCTCAATTCCATCTACCGCTTCATAGATATGAGCAGCGGTCTTTTTTAGATAGCTTTTGGTAATAAAGAGACTTTCGATGTCATCATCAACGATTAGGATAGACAGATTGCTAAGATCCGGTACTTCTTGCGCCGCCATTGCCTCTAACTTACGAAAATCCGTCTTGGTAGCGATGCGTACTGGCACCTCCAAAGTAAAGGTAGAGCCAAAACCTTCTTGAGATTCCAAGAGCAACCTGCCTCCCATTATTTCTCCGAGACGTTTGGAAATCGCCAAACCGATCCCCACTCCACCATAAAGACGCGTATTACTATCATCGGCTTGGCAAAAAAATTCAAAGATCATGCTCTGTTTACTCTGCGGAATGCCTATGCCGCTATCTTTGATATAGTAATGGATGAGGTTTGTAGCGCTTTGTCTAAAGCCAAATTCAATAAAACCTTCATGGGTAAACTTGACGGCATTCTTGAAGAGATTCAAGAGCACTTGGTTGATTTTGGAAATATCCGCACTCATCTGCGAACGTATAATGGAGAGGTCTGGACTAAACTTTAGCTCTATCTGTTGCTGTTTACCAGAAGCTTGAAGAATCTCCTGAAGGATATCTTTGTTCTCAAGAAAGTGAGCCATGCAATCAAAGGATTGGATATGAGGCTTGATTTGGGATTGCTCGGCAAGTGCCAGATCAAAGATATCTTTGATGATCTTGAGTAAGTCATTTCCGCTCTTCTTGATTTGAGAGGCAAAGTAAGCAGTTTCCTCGGCACTGGTTTCAAATTCCAATAGCTGGGCAAAACCCATGATATGATTCAGCGGCGTGCGCAGTTCATGATTCATCGTAGCCAAAAAAGCAGATTTGAGCCGATTACTCTCTTCTGCCTTTTCCTTGGCTCGGATCAACTCCAGCTCTGTCTTTCTGCGTTCGATAGCTCCGGATACCAAGTCTGCTAACATTCTCATGAATCCGATATCCTCGTTCTGCCATATCCTTTTGCTGCGTACAGCATCAAAACCCAAGAAACCTTGCAGTTTTTGACGATAAGCTATGGGAGCAGACAAGAGAGATTGAATATCCTGAGATTTAAGGAGTTCTTTTTCTGGTGCCCATTCATCGGGCAGGGCATCAATATCATCGATCACAACGCATTGCTTAGCATACATTTGCTGCATCCAGTTCGGGGCAAAATCAAAGGGTAAACCTTGCAATTGATCAAGCTGTGGTTCGATCCCTTCGGCACACCACTCATAGATGTTGTTTGCCACCTGTGCCTCATAATCAAGGAAAAAGATATAACCCCTGTCCAAGCCCATAAAACAACCAATCTTATGCAATGAGGCATTGATGATATCGTCAAATTCTTCAATTTTGGCATTTACAAGGCTATTGGACAAATCCATGATCTGGTGTTCCAGCTCAACTTGATACGCCATCCTGCGATCTTTCTTTACCTGTTCTGTGATATCTGTAGAAACTCCACAAAGAGCTATCGGTTTGCCCCTGTCATCTATAACCATGGATGTACGAACATCCATCAAGACTTCGCTCCCATCCTTGGCAAAAGTTGCTACAATGCCTCCCCATGAACCATCGGACAGTGTTTTTGAGAGTATCTCATGCTGCGTGGCACCAATCTGGGGGTCTTCACCATAATCTCTTACATTCATCGCCTTTAGCTCCGCTTCTGTATAGCCTAAGGCTTTGCATTCTGCCTTGTTCACATTGGTGATATTGCCTGCTAAGTCGGTAATGGTCACCCTGGCGAATATTTGATCTAAGACCAAGGATTGCAATTTGAGTGATGCTTGCGTGTTCTTTTGAGATGAAATGTCCAACAAAAATGAAACAATGTTTCCATCATCCATCAAGGCAGACTGCACTAAAACCGATCGTTCATCTTTGTTACCGGTAATTACCTTTACTTCAATGGGTTCCAAGTTTGTGCTGAGATGCTCAATCTGCCGAAAAACCACCTCGTGATAATCTGGTAAGATCAGATTGAAAATAGGCATGCCCATCACGGTATCATAATCGTAGCCGGATAAAATCATTGCTGCATGATTCACATAGATTATCATACCTTCGCGATCAATCACGGAGATGCCTATGGGAGCCTTGTCCAGATACGCATTTAGAGTGTTTACAGAAAAAGAAGCTCCTGAAGCTGGAAACTCAGAAGATGACATATTCACCTCGCTTGTGAACACAAAACCCAAGTCCCGCTTGACTTCATACATCCATCTTCAGGCAGAAAGCTAAGCTAAGGTTTTTTGCTCTGTTCGCATGATTTACTACGTTAGAAAATAGTCAATTTGCTGTGGCAAGCAAACTCAAGATTGAGAATATCTGTGCCTAAGCTTTTATTACAAAGCTATATTCCCTGCGCCAGACCCTTCCGCCTCCTGAATCTTGAGATTCCCACAAGAGAATATACAAGCCACGTTTACATACAGTTCCTGTGGAGCTTTTCCCATCCCAAGATATAGTACCGCTTTGCTCTATTAACTCGTTGTGCAAGAGTGAGACTTGTTTTCTCCCACGTAGATCAAAGATCGATACACTTGCTCTTGTTTCACTTGTCATGCTCTGATAGTGTATCAAGAGCTGCTCCCCCTGTCTTGGGGAAAAAGGAGAACCTTCCAAATACACCCTGCCATGAAAGGAGGGAGGATTTGCAACTGATGAATTCTCACGACCAATAGTAGAGCCCAGAGGGTCTGAACATCTGCGCCAAAACTCACTATCTACGGGATTACGCTCCAAAGATATTCCCTTGGGGCTTGCACCATTGACATAGATCAAAGAATCGATCACTACCCCAGAGTCATCCTCCAGATAAATACTATCACCATCATTGTTTAGCGCTGCCCAAGAAGTGGTCTGGATGACCACAGTGCTATCACACTCAGGATGTGCCAAGATCAATCCGGACAGCGAGCTGCACAATACTACATAAGAACTATGAGGATTGGCAAGCTCAAAGCTAAAAGAATTCCCTGCCCTATCCCTTATCACGTATGAGTTTCGCTTATTTTGGCTACCTTGTACAAGGAGTTCGATCCACTCCGGATTACCAATCAGAGGATCATACATCACTTCGTTTAGCTTTACCAGAGGCAAGGCAGTACTACCTATCTGGAGGTTAAAAATATCATTATCGGGATTGGGATCGTTAGCAAGTGTTACTTTAATTCTTATATTGCAATTATCTGGTATAGATAACGATAACTCAAGTAACAATGAATCCTTCCCTGCAATGGGAGCGATATCGATAGTTTCTACTAGGACGGTGTCAATGCTTATTTCCAAGAGTCCTGAGCTATTGGGAGTAAGGCTGGAGTAATTTGTTATACTAACGCCAAGACTGCCGGTATCAAGCTCTGCCCTCACATTTGAAATCCCATAATCGCAATATAGCCGATTGGGATAACCAGGGGTGGGATTCGCTTCGCCGATAAAATCGCGGTTGTTATCATCGGTATCCCAACCATCGCTAATCCTCGCCAGGGCGAATCCTGAAGGTACATCGGGGGCAAAGGAAACTCCTGCAACTCCATGATCATCAATGAGATTGGAAGTATTTGGTTCATCGTAAAGAACGGTATCTGTATAAGTTTCGTCTGCGGATACAATTCTAACACCATCGGTAGCAGAGCCTCCGTTTTGAAAGGCTAGGTTGGCATAAAACTGGGCATGGACTATATTAGATTCTCCCACCAAAACAAATCTGCCCGCTCTTAGTACATAGCTTGGGAAGACAAACACTGTTTCATAAGCAGAGCCTGCTTTTTGGATTTGCCAACCGTCCAGATTGATGTTTTGATCTCCCGCATTATAGATTTCTATCCATTCATTACCGGTATCCGTACCTTCGGGATCATACAGCAGCTCATTGACAACTATTCGTGCCATAAGAAAGCCACTAAGAAAGACTAGAGCAAGGCAGAGAAACAGATATCTCATATTATAAGTCAGACAAGTAAACGGGGAAAACAGCTACTATTTGAGTAGCAAACTCCCCGATAGCACATCCACTTCCATTGCGGCAAGTCTCTACCCTATCAAACGAATTCCAGATTGACCCTTTGGATCTTCCAAATCTGCTCTGCATATTCATTGATGGTACGGTCAGAGGAAAATTTGCCTATCCGCGCTACGTTCAAGATAGCTTTTTTTACCCATTCGTCGCGGTTTTTAAAGAGCGAATCAACCTCATCCTGTGCTCTTAGATAAGCTCGAAAATCTGCTAAAATACAGTATGTATCCCCGCCATCCAAGAGAGATTTGAAAATGGGCTCAAAGATATCCAGTTCATTTTTGCAAAAGGGTCCTGTGAGCAGAGAATCGACAGTATGCTTGAGCTCTGGATCTGCGTGATAATAATCCCAAGGATTATAGCCTTTGCTTTTGAGGTCTGCCACTTCATGACTATGCAGACCAAAAATAAACATGTTTTCAGCGCCAATTTCTTCTGCCATTTCTACATTGGCTCCATCCATCGTACCAATGGTCAAAGCGCCGTTGAGTGCAAATTTCATATTTCCCGTACCAGATGCTTCATACCCGGCAGTAGAGATTTGTTCGGATAGGTCTGCGGCAGGGATGATCTTTTCCGCCAAGGAAACGCTATAATTTGGCATAAAAACTACCTTGAGGCGATCTGCCACATCGCTATCTTTGTTTACCACTTCTCCGATACTGTTGATGAGCTTGATGATCCTCTTGGCTAGGAAGTAACCGGGGGCAGCTTTACCGGAAAAGATAAAGGTGCGCGGTACGAATTCGCCTTTGGGATTTGCCTTGATCCGATAGTATCTGGCTATGATTGCCAATGCATTAAGTAGCTGGCGTTTATACTCGTGCAAGCGTTTTACTTGTACATCATAGAGAGAATCCGGATTTACTCTGATACCGGTTTCCTTGTAGATATACTTGCCTAGTGTCTTTTTATTGATCCACTTTATCTCGCGGAAGCTTTCCCTGAAGTCCTTATCGTCGATATAGCTTTCAATCCCTCTGATTTTTTCGAGGTCTTTGATCCATGTTTCACCGATATGCTCAGAAATTAGACTCGCTAGAAATGGGTTACACTCCCGTAGCCACAAGCGGGGTGTGATGCCATTGGTTTTGTTTTGAAACTTTGCAGGGCTCATCTCGAAAAAATCTGGAAAGATCGTCTCTTTCACGATTTGCGTATGCAATTCGGCTACGCCATTTACAGCATGCGAACCGTGTATGGAAAGCTGTGCCATGCGGATGGACTTTTCATAATCCTCTTGGATGATGGACATGTTTCTCATTTTGATCATGTTTCCTGGGTAAAGCCTGGAAACCTCAGTCAAAACATAGCTGTTGATCTGATAGATTAGCATCAGATGTCTGGGTAGCAGCTCTTCAAACAAGGATACCGACCATCTTTCTAAAGCCTCTGGTAAAACGGTATGGTTTGTATAGGAAAACACTTTTTGTGTGATCCCCCAAGCGTTTTCCCAGCTCAAACCTTCCTTGTCTATCAAGATTCTCAACATCTCAGGAATAGCTATTGCGGGGTGAGTGTCGTTGAGCTGGATTGCAATCTTCTCCGGTAATTCATAGAAGCTATCGTGATCTCTTTTCCAATTATCAAAGATATCTTGGAGAGTTGCAGAGACAAAGAAGTATTCTTGCTTGAGTCTCAGAATCCTGCCCAAATGCACATTGTCGTTGGGATACAGTACTTTGGAAATGTTTTCTGAGATGTTTTTCTTTTCCACTGCCCTTACATAGTCTCCACTATTAAAATAATCAAAGTCAAATTCATCAGTCGCATTGGCTTCCCAAAGCCGGAGATTGTTCACATTTGATACCCTGTACCCAGGAACCGGAATATCCCAAGCAACTGCCATCACATCTTCTGTATCTACCCAGCGATGAATAAATCTGCCATCGGATTGTTCTTCTGATACTACCTTGCCACCGAAGCGCACCCGGTAACTTATATCGGGTCTGCGTATTTCCCAAGGACAACCCTTTTTGAGCCAATGATCTGGTTCTTCAACCTGATAGCCTTGCCGGATCAGTTGTTTGAAGATGCCAAACTCATAACGGATACCATAGCCATAAGCTGGATATTGTTGTGTAGCAAGCGAATCCATGAAACATGCTGCCAATCTTCCCAAGCCTCCATTACCGAGCCCCATATCAGGTTCCATTTCCGATATGTCTTCCAAAGAATGCCCCATCTCCTTGAGCATATCATAACATTCATCATAGACATCAAGATTGACGAGTGAATTGCCCAATAGCCTGCCAATGAGAAATTCCATGGAGAGATAATACACCTTTTTAACGTCACGCTTTCGATACTCATACTGAGTGCGAAGCCACCTTTCGATCAGCCGGTCTCTAAGGCTGAGTGATAATGCATAATACACATCCCAAGGTTGAACGGTAGTGGTATCTTTGATTAATGAATACTCTAAGTGGTTCAAAAATAAAGACTTTATTTCGCTATCTGTTTCCGCTGCACGATCAGTAAAAAAGATCGAATGGAAATCATTTTTGGGTATATATCCTTCTTTCATAACATCCTCTTTGGTATAGAATGGGGGGCTGAGTGAAGCCATCTCTATCCCCAGTTTGCATTATTTCAGGAACGCGTTTTACTGTCAAGTGCCAAAATCCCTTTTCTACATCTTTGCCATAGGCAATACGGTAGCAATACGGTCATTCACCGTATTGCTACCGTATTGCTACCGTATTGCTATTGGGGATGCCTTCCAACGCTATCTGTACAGAAATAGCTATTATGTTATTGATATACTTAGTATTACGCCACTATTTTATTTGCCCTGCTGGATTATTGTTGCGTAGTTTTTGAATAAGCTCCTGATTTCGCAAGCGCCCTGTCGCTCTACCAATAATGATACCCTACTCATTTACTCGCCGTAATGGTTATGCTAATGACACAAATCGATAGGGAAAATTCTTACCGCTTATTATCCAAAATCTTATTGACGGATTTCGTGAGAAAAATTTCCTTGCCGAAATGAATAAATATCCATAGGGGTTAAAATGAGATTAGCCATTGAAAAGAAGGATTTGTTGCATCATATTCAGCATTTGGCTGCAGTGGTGCCTACCAAAAATACATCTCCAATCCTCACAAATTATCTCTTTGTAGTAGATGCCGAGAGTAGCACGGTTCAGATCACCGCAACAGACTTGGAGATTACTGTAGTAGTAAAGTTTAATGCCCTGGTGAGTGAAGGCGGGTCTATCGCCATTGCTGCGAGGCAGTTTAATGAGATAATCAGTTCGATGCCGGATCAGGTAATCAATCTCTACAAAGACGAGGATTTGCTCAAAATCCAATGTGGCAGGATTGATTTTAGCTTGATGTGTGCCGACTATACCCTTTTCCCGGTTTTACCCCTCAGGGAGATGGACAATGCAATTCAAGTCGATGCCGCGCTATTCAATAAGATGGTGGAAAAGACCATTTTTGCAGTATCCACAGATGTCAATCGTGCTGTTTTGACCGGTGTAATGTGGTTGATTACGGACAAGTTTCACATGATGTCTGCCACAGATGGAAGAAGAGTTTCTGAGATCAAAGTCAATGAATCCCTGCCCACAATGAGTGTACCTCAAGCACCTGCCACCGAAGAAAACATCTTTACCGGTTCCAATGAGTTCGAATCAATCGAAAGAATCGTTCCCGTCAAAACCCTTAGTTTCCTGCAAAAAGTGTTTGATTCATCTGTTAAAGAGCTACGAGTGTTGATCGATACCAATCGCATCGTTTTTGGCTACGATAAATTTACGATCTTTAGCCAAATCATCGATCATAAGTATCCGGATTATCGCAAAGCATTTGTTCCCAACCTGCCCAATACGGTTGTAATTGGTGTGAGCGAGCTACGATCGACCATCAGACGAATTTCCTTGTTAGCGCCGGAAGAAAACCTCCGTGTAAGATTCGAATTTGCCAACGACAGTTTTGAGATCAATACTACCAACCGAGAAACCGGCGAAGCAAAACAAGTGATGGAAAACTTTAGTTATCAAGGAACTGAGACCAGTATCTCTATCAATTATAAGTTCATGGTAAACATACTAGATGCCATCGATACCGAAAAGGTACGGATTTGCCTAGGCTCCGGCAAAGAACCTCTCATGATTTACAATGAGCCAAGTGCCGGTGAGAATCAAGAAATCACCTTTCTGCTTATGCCTCTGCGGTCTTAAGAGTTGTTTCTTGAAAGTATAGAGCTATACGATTTTAGAAATTACCAAAAAGGCTGCTTTCGCTTTGAACCCAAAGGAGCTCTGATAATTGGAGCCAATGGAAGCGGAAAGACAAACCTTTTGGAAGCAATTGCTTATTGTGGAATCGGCAAGTCGATCAGACTGCACCATGATGAGCAATTGCTTCGTCATAACTGCTCTTCCTTTTCTCTTAGGGCAAAGTTTTCTCTCGATGAGGGAGGCAGCTTTCACCTTCACATGAGTTTTGGAAGTAAAAAGAAGCTCTTCAGGCTTGATAACAACCCCCTCAGACAGCTTTCATTTTTGATAGAAAAGGTCAAAGTAATCTATTGTGCCCCCGAGGATTTGCTATTGGTAAATGGAAGTCCTAGGACGAGACGCCAGTACTTTGATATTGCTATAGCCCAAATCTTCCCGCCCTATATGGGTGTTTTGAGAGAATACCTAAAAGTGATTGAACAACGGAATGCCCTGCTCAAAACTCATGCCAGCGAAGCGGAAAAAAGCATCTGGGATAGGAGGTTTTACCTATCCTACAAGGAAGTACTGCGTTTTAGAAGAAGGTATCTGGAGGTCTTGAACGAGCTTTTCAATGCTCCCGAATTTCGGCTGATTGATTACAAATTGCATATAAACTATCAAAACGCAAGCCATCTTGAGAGTCCCGATCACATAGACGAAAGAGGATTTTTAACAGCTTTGGCAGCACTTTGGGACAAGGAAAAACACTATCAGAGAAGCCTTGTAGGAGCACATTTGGACGATTATGAGATGAGCTTGGATGCCATGAATCTCAAAAGCTATGCATCTCAGGGTCAAAAACGCATCTTCGTATTGATTCTTAAGTTAGTACAGGCAAGACTAATCTCAAAAATTACCGGCATAAAACCCATCCTTCTTTTGGACGACATCCTGGCAGAACTTGATGCTACGCACGCTCAGGGCGTTTATGAAATCTGTGAGAAGGATTTTCAAGTGATTATCGCTGCACCCCGCAAGGAACTGAGCAGTGTATGGCAAAACCTTCCCATCATATCACTCACAAAGGTTGTGTAGATGAAATTGACCAAGAGTATTATCGGCTGGATGTTTTATGATTTTGCCAATTCGGCATTTACCACGATCATTGTATCAGTAGTCTATAGCGTATATTTCATGAATGAAGTGGTTATCGGCGATAAGGGCTATGGAGAGTTGTTATGGGGTAGATCGGTAGGTATTTCTATGACCTTGGTAGCCCTTACAGCACCCATTTTGGGGGCAGTGGCAGATTTTTCCCGGGCAAAGAAACGGCTGCTCTTTTTCAATTGTTGGCTCACCGTGCTGTTTACATCGATGCTATTCTTTGTGCGTGCCGGAAATGTGCTTATGGGAATGCTTTTCTTTATCGTCGCCAATTATGGGTTTAATAGCGCCAATGTCTTTTATGATGCTTTCCTGCCGGAGATAACCCGTAGTGAAGATATCGGTAAAGTATCCGGATACGGGTGGGCATTTGGATATGTAGGTGGTTTGGTCTCCTTGATCATGTCCCTGGTTTTGGTGAATCTCAAATTGGTTCGCTGGGTTTTCCCGATGATAGCTCTACACCTCTTTGCCTATTCCTTAGTTACTTTCTTTTGGCTCAGAGAGGTAAAAAGACCATCCAAGAGAACAAACTACCTGAAAGTGGCACTTCAGAGGGTTAGATATTCCTTTGTCAACATCAGAAAATTGCCGGAACTGCTCAAATACCTCATAAGCCACTTCATCTACAATGATGGGATAACCACCGTGATCGTTTTTGCCTCTATATATGGGATTGAGAGATTTGGCATGAGTATGCAAAACATGATCATCTATTTTATATTGGCACAATTTACATCAATTATCGGAGCTGCCTTCTTTGGTTGGTTGAGCGATAAACTTGATGTTAAAAAATCTTTATCGATATCGCTGCTCATCTGGATTGGGGTAGTAGTCTGGGCATTCTTTTGCCAGAGTGCTATAGAATACTATTTTGTTGGATTAATGGCTGGCTTGGCAATTGGCAGCAGTCAATCAAACAGCAGAACGATGCTTTCTATTCTTACTCCTCCAGATAGGCAAGCTGAGTTCTTTGGTTTTTATACCTTGACAGGGAGGCTATCTTCAATAATCGGTCCCATCTTGTATGGGTGGATTGCACATCGCACGGGAAGTAGCCGCTATGCTATCCTCTCTTTGATGGGTTTCTTCATCGCAGGATGGCTCATTTTGAACATGATCAACTTGGGCAAGGGTATCAGTGATGCCCAAAGTAAATTTGCCACTAACGAATAGAATAATAAGGAGTTAACATGAAAAGCAGTACAATATTGATTTGCATGATCATCCTCTTGGGCTTGATCGCATCCTGTAAGACAGACAACAAGAAAGTGCTATACATTTTCAATTGGAGTGATTATATTGATCCTAGCTTGATCGAACAATTTGAAAAGGAAAACAACTGCTCCATCCGCTATTCAACTTTTGATTCCAATGAAAACATGCTCACCAAGATTAA
>Ga0116204_1001027_pt1 | contig 15727 bp, 18 predicted proteins | sample LakKivwa52mmetaG_FD_94481 | JGI IMG/M metagenome (GOLD analysis project Ga0116204, IMG submission 94481) | Anoxic lake water microbial communities from Lake Kivu, Rwanda to study Microbial Dark Matter (Phase II) - Lake Kivu water 52m metaG | ecosystem: Environmental > Aquatic > Freshwater > Lake...
GATCTGGGCCAGGGACCGCAGCCACCTGCCGCCAATGACTCCGGATCCGACCCCGCCCAAGCTGCTGTTCACCTGTGTGCGGCGGCGGGCCCACCCCGTGGTCGTGGAACACGGCCTTGTTCCGGCACCGGGCCGTCGTATCGTTTTAAGCCCCACCACCCCGGTCGCCTTGCGCCTTGGCCGCAGAAGCGACCCGCACCCGGTCCTGCTCACCGTGCAGACCGCCAAGGCCATGACCGCGGGACTGGTGTTCAGCCGTTTCGGCGACCTTCACCTTTGCGACCGGCCCCTGTCCAAAGAATGGTTCACGGCCCCGCCGCTTCCCAAGGAAAAACCAGACCGCCGGAGCGCCCCGGAACCGGCCCCGCCGCCGACCCATGCCGGCAGTTTTTTCATCGACCCCGAGCGTGTCACCGCCAAACGGTCCGAAAAGGGACGCAAGGGCGAACCGGCCTGGAAGCAGGAGCGGCGCCGCAGCCGCAAGCGCTAATTCGCTAATTAATTATTGACAGCCCCGGATCGGACTGGTAGAGGGGCTTTTTACATTTTTTGAGGCTGACGGGCCGTTAGCTCAACTAGGCAGAGCAACTGACTCTTAATCAGGAGGTTGATGGTTCGATTCCATCACGGCCCACCAAAAAAGACATTGAGAATAAGGGGTTAGCCGGAATGACGGTTAGCCCCTTTTTCATTGTGCATCTTCCGTGTGAGAATCCGTGTGAGACTTTTCCCTGGCTCGCTCGAAAGCGGCCATGGCTTGTTTTTCCAGATCCCCGATGCTGTGAAGGTAAATCTCGGTGGTTTTGCGGTTTTCATGCCCAAGGATGCGCTGGATGGCCCCGATAGGAACATTGTTCCCGTCCATGATCGATGCCCCTGAATGGCGCAAGGGATGAAACCGGAAATATCGGACCCCGGCAGCCTTGCAGAGCCCTCGCATAACCAGCTTGCGGTCTCCGAAAGGCCCTTCAACGAACCTGCTCTTTTTCCGACTCCAGTATCGGTGCCAAAAAACCCATGGTTTGGCAGTGTCACGAATTTCGTGGCGGCTTTTTAACAGGTCATAGAGCTTCTGAGTCATGGGAACCTTGCGAGGGGTCAAATGGCCTCCCCTCTTTTTCCGCGTGTAAAGGATAACATAGCGGTCCTGAAGGTTCACATCCTCCCATGTCAGCCTATTAACCTCGCTCACTCTGGCCATGGTTTCCCGAATCGTCCACAGATAGTCCTTGGTATCTGAATCCGCGACAGCGATCACCTTATCGATATCCTCATTGCCAGGGACATATTTGATCTTTTTTTCGACCGGAAAGAAGCTGACTCCATCAGTCGGGTTTTGAAAAATGAACTTCCTTTTCACCCCGAAGTTGAAAAGAGCCCGCAGCAGCCTAAGCTCAATGTTTCCCGTGTGAGGGGACACTTTCCTTCGTTTTACCAAGAAATTGACAACCATCGTCTGTGAAATCTGGGAACAGGTCAGATTTTCCCATGTTTTTTGCCATCTTCTGGCCCTGTAAACCAGGTCTTGGTAATGTTTTGGGGAGTTGTACGCCTTCACATGATCCAGCCGCAGATTAACCAAGTCCAAGAATGCCATGTCGGTTTCGGTCTCCGGCACCGGTTTGGGGTTGGTCAGTTCCTCCTTTCGTCTGGCCTCGGCCGCTTTGGCCTCGGTTTTGGTTTTGAACCAGGTCTCGGTGTACCTTTGGGCTTTGTGGGTGAAGTCGTACCGCCACCCCTTGCCCTTGACAAAATAAACGCTCATAAAGGTCCTCCTTTGCTGGGAAAAACAGAGAACCTCCGAGCTTCCTACCGCCCAATAGCGCTGCGTTTTTGTAAACCCACGACAGGCTTTTGCGCAGGTACTGGGCTACTTCCTCGGGGGACAGTATATGTTTTTCGCCAGCCACGATCAATGGTTTCCTCTTGCCCCTATAGGCAGGACAAAAGGTGTCGTGGCTCACGACAAAACACGTCTTGAACTATTTTTTTTCAATTATTCGGGAGGCAGGGACGGCTTTCGGGCTGCCAACCTGAGATTCAATCATCCCAGATGCCAGTCGAAATCCTCTCGGGGATTGTAGCATTGATCGGAAGAATTGATGCTCTTGAAGGCATCCTTGAAATGTATGAAGGCTTTTTCGTCATGTTTTTTAAGCTCTTTCAGAGCACGTTCAATTGATTTCGTTATTCTACTCTTTATTCTATCAGTTTGGTCTCGAAATTTTTTTGCCTTTCCGTTTTTTCCTACATTTTTTTCCAATTCACTAACAATAAAATCATATTCTTTTTGTGCTTCCTTCTGGATAATTGGGTCTTCGTCCTCCAAAGAAGGAGTTATTTCTTTTAATCTATTCTTATAATCTGCTATAGTTTTTTCATCTAAAATCTTATCTTTTTGCCCTTTTCTTTCAGTCTTAATTCCTATTTGAAGATATTTGTCAATTTCAACAACCGTATACTGTTTACGTTTTTGCCCGACTAGGTAGTGAATGTATTCAAATCCATTGCTTTTCATCCCTTGGTATTTCTTGCCATCGAATATAACAGTCCATGTTGGCCCGGTGCAAAAAATAGCGTAGCGCTGATCGCTCGCGCACTCTATCTTCATCGCCTCATGGGCCATCTTGAGATATTTTTTCCGCAGCAGCTCAACCGCAGCATACGAAAAACAGGCCGTTTTCAACAGCTTTTCGTATTCATTGATAAAGTCCATGTAATGGTCATTTAAATACTTTTTACCATAGCCCTTATGGAAAAAATCAAGAAAATCTTCTTCAATCCTATTGGTTTTTGTTTCGGACAGGTTATCAGAAAGAGGTTTCATTCCAGACAAAACATCAATGTATTGATTGAAATTGTTTGGCACACCTTTGTCTTTGAATGGGTGAAGCTTGCAATAATATTCCTTAAAAACAGGATCATTCACTATAGACAACTCAAACTTAGATGGCAATTTTGTCAATAATGAGCTGAAATCCGATGGGATATGAATGCTGTTTTGTGATATTTTAGCTTTCAAATCATCTATCATTTCAGCGATTAAAAACTGTTCGCCAAGTATACCCGGATGCGCTTCTTTGAACTTTTCAAGCTCTTCAGGATTGTCCTTGACCTTTTGATAGTCTTCCGATTTGATGAATTGCTCAGCATTCCGTTTAGAGTTATTTAAGTGTCCTTCAACAAATTTCAAATGCAACAGGTAATCCCAGCAGAATCTATCGATTTCATCATAGATTTCATGTGAAACGATAAACCGTGGGATGATGCGCTTTTGTTCTTTGTTTTCCTTCTCAACGATAAGTGGAACGACCTCATTTGGAATTATCCAATTAGATGTTGATAAGCCGATATAATCAGTTTTTCCAAACGGATCGGAATGCAGGTGGTCAGGAGACAAAGGTATTTGAGAATGTCCGAAAAAACTATCCTTGTTAATGCTTCGAATTCCGTATTCTTGCAGCTCTTTATCATCTTCTGGGAAGGCAAAACCTGTAGAATGATAGCGCAATGAGAGAGGAAATGAACCGGTTGCAAGACCGAATAGATGATCATCTGTATGGCTGATGAAAAATAATTCCAGTTCGGTTGGATGGGTTTTCAAAAGTTGTGTTTTTAGGCATTTTGGACAATTGAATCCAAAATAGCCCTCAGTTTTACCAAGCAGTACAAAGGCACCATATAAAAAAATTGCATTGGCAAGCACGTCATTAGTAAAAACCTGATCACAGAATTCACAAGAAAAATCAGAGAAAACGATCGCTTTCGCTTCCTTTCCATCTATGATGATATCCTTATAGGCAATAGGCATCTCAATCATTTTTTTTTGCCTCTCAAAACTCATGTCGTTTGATTGGTGTGGCTATCGGTTTCATCTCTGAATCGTTCTTGGCTTATCGTTTTATTTTAATAGCATATCGCCTTTTTAAAGGGCAACTGTTTCAGCCGCCGGGAAAAAATACCGGGGAAAATGCAAAATCCCACGATTGATGCCGTCATGCCGTCATCATTTTGATTTCATTTCGTTTTGTTGATGACAGCAGCCGTCAGGCACCTGTCATACGACCGTCATTTCCAGGTTCAAGTCAACCGTTGGTTGGGTTCCGGGCGGCGGTCAAGGCTCCCGGCGACCCATGGCGATCAGGTGCTGTTTCGGACCTCGGGCGCGAATCGGATTGATGGGGGGACCTATAGGGTTGGTGGGGGGATGCTGTGTTCGCTCGGCTGGGTGCTGTTGGATGATCCCCGCAGTTGGGTTGCGGGTTCAATCCTATGATGTTGATTGCGGGTGATTTGTGATTCTCGTTTCGTATTCATCTTGTGGGACCGATCCGAGCCGGTCCCTGGGTGCCAGTTTTATGAGATGGTGCTCATTCTCTGATTTTGAGAGATCAATGGGTTAAAATATTGCCTATTCATATCACATTTCCTTAAAAAAAAACTTCAATATCTCATCTTCATTAAGATACATTTTCAACAATGTCATAAGGTTATCTTTCGCTTCAGATATTTGTTCAGAATACTTTTCGATAAACTGCTCACTGTGCTTTTGAGCATTTTCATTGTTATTTTTCCAACCATTGTAAAAACCTCTAAGAGCAAGGTAGTGTCGTTTTTCCATCGCTTCTAAATCGTTTCTCATATTTTCAGCTTTGGTCATTGCATCATGTTTATCCATTTTCTGACCTGTTTCACCCACATTTAGAGCTTCACATAGTTTTTCCATACGTTCTCTGTCACATTCAACTGCTTGTTTTAGCGTTATTAAGTGACATTCAACAGCAATCCGTTTATGCTCAGGAAGGAACCTGCCGTTCTCATCGTAGACTTCCTTCAAACTATGGTACAACTTCACCAAATCATAATCTCTACTAAATCCGTCTAAAACATCCTTGATTTTTTCGCACGCGCTAAATTCGATTTCATTCATAATCAATTTCCTTTCAATTGTAGTGTCTTCTGAAATTCCGTTATGGTCTTCAATTTGTTCAGCAGGTTTTTGTATTCCTGCATTTATCGCGTTTAACGTCATATCAAAACCAATTACAGCACCATCGAGCGCTTCGGTATAACGCGAAAACCATCTAAAGTTTTCATCATTGCCGATCTCATTTTCATAAAGATTAATAAACTTAACTGCTATGTTCGTTACCATTTCAAATGATTCTTTTAGTTCGTCTATTATGTTCTGCATAAGTATACTCCTTTTCCCCGCGGACACCGATCCGGTGCCCGCTGTTCTTGTTTTCCCGGTATTCTTTATGGACTCGACCGGTCGAATGACCTTTGTCCTCGCGGGTAGCAGGAACTACCCCACTACCCGCTTCATTATTTATTTTTAAAGTTCTGCATCAATCTCTTCAAAGCGTTTCAAAATCCAATCCTCATCCATTTCTTGACCAAGCGCTTTGAAACCATTTTCAATCAGATACAGCAAATCTAGTTCCAATAAATCCTGAACATACATTTCGTCATAACTACCATCGCTTGTCACGATTTGTTTGTGTAGTTCGTTTCCTGTATAAAGTATTCTCGTCAATACATCGAGCAACTGCTCTTCTTTCTTACCGCTTTCAATTTTCATAATCCTACTCCTTTCCAAGTTTCTTCAAAATCTCAGTCAACAAATCCTGCGCATCTCCTTCATAGACATGGTGAACACCACACTTTTTACAGAAGTGGGTTTCAATCGCGTCAGATTTGTCTGGACTATAATCCGTGTATTCATAGTCCATCTCCATTCCGCACTCTGGACAAGGGATTATACCTCTTGGTATTAATCCGAGGTTGTGTCTACAACCTTTGTAATCTGGTTTTTTCATTCTCTTTTCCTTTCATCTCGGAGACCAATATGTCTCCAGCTTTCCATTTGATATCTCGCATTCTTTTGAGTCTCGACCGGTCGAATGTCCCTTTCAAAGCGATGACCGTTCATCGCTCCGTATTTCATTTTTCTCAATCTCATCAGGTCGCGTTTCAAAAGAGCGCGGGAGCGCGCGCTCCGATTGCTTAGTGTACGATTTGCAGATCATTGACACACCATCCATATTCATCGCTCAACCAATCCGCAATGTCCCGCAAGATGTCATCTCGGTCTGGATGGTTGTTGATAAAATCCTGAATGGACCCCTTTGTCATTTCCGAACTTTCATCGAGGAAACCTTCAAGGATGTCTGCAATAACATCGTCCGGTATTTCCATAATCTCCTGAACACCTGCTTTTTCAAGTGTCTGATTTCCCTCGCCATCAAGTTCCAAATCCCAATCAACATTGACTTTTAACATGGTTCGATCTCCTTTTTGGTTAAAGTATTTTTCGACAACATCCATTACATCTTTGTTACCGATCAGTATTCCTACACGCGCAGCATTCAGGAACCTGGCTCTTGGCGTAGCATCGAACTTGTCCATCATTTCTTTGCCTGCTCGATTTCTGATCAGTTTTTGCCTGCACCACATGACAAAGTTGTTTGATGTCCATTCGTCATTTTTGATTTTCACAAACTTTTTCATCGTTTCCATTTTTCTGTTCATTTCAAAGCTCCTTTTTCCCCGCGGACACCGATATGGTGTCCGCTTTGTTTGATTTCCCGGTATTCTTGATGGACTCGACCGGTCGAACGTCTCTTTTTGCCATTGCCTGATTTTCCGTCTTCACTCTCAACTCGCTTTTCATTTTTACCCCCTTTCTTTTTCTCTCCGAGTTGTTCTCCAACCTTGCCCGAAAGATAAGCACTAAAGTACTACTTGTCAAGGATGCGTACTTAAAAAATATGACAAAAAACTTGTTAAGTGCTTTTTGACATGCTATGGTTGACTCTGGACTAATTCCAGGAGGTGACTAAATGCCTAAAACAAAACAGGATTTATCAAAAGTTTCCCAGCTTCGCATTTCCGAGAAAACGTACGATGAGATTGAAAAACTGGCCATTGATGATGATCGACCTATGGCCAACATGATCCGTGTGCTTCTTGATGAGGCGCTTTACTACCGTCGAATAGGCATGTCCAAGACAATGGCAAAGAACTTTTTATCAAAACTTGGTATGGGTCGATCCGATTGAAATGACCATTGAGGGGCTCTTTGTTGGCGCCCGGCGATTTTTTTCCGGATTGCTCGACCAGACGAACCAGCGAGTTGCCGCGGGGAAATGCCGGAACCCCTTCCCGGGGGATACCAGATCAACTGTCCACACGCTTGGACAGTTCCGAATGTCTGCCAGATCGGCCATTACCCTTTGATGGTCACGCTGGGTATTGGGCTTGATACCATTCAGGTTTCATTGACATTTCCCACCCGATTCGCTATGCCTTGATCCATCCTTTCCCAATCAGGAGCCTTGTCCATGACCAAAGCGGAACTGGTGTCGGCCCTGCAAATCGAAGCCGGGATTTCCAAGCGGGAATCCGGTGCCCTGGTGAACCTGTTTTTCGATGAATTATGCGCTGCTCTTGCCAAAGGTGATCGTGTCGAGATCCGGGGGCTGTGCTCCTTTTATATAAAGCGGTACGCGGCCTATAACGGACGCAATCCCAAGACCGGGGAAAAAATACGGACCAAACCGAAGAAACTGCCGTTTTTCAAGTGCGGCAAGGACCTCAAGGACCGTGTGAACCGATAGCCCTGCTGAACCGACCCACATATAAAGGAGTGCGCCGACGTGGAAAAGGAAATCGCTGAGATCGCCAAAGCCCTGGATACCATCGCAAAGAACCTCAAGAGCCTGGCCAAGAAAGCAGGTAAATCCCTGATGCCGGCAAAACCGGACAAGCCTGTCAAGGCTGCCAAGGGGGTCAAGGCAAAGCCCGTTTCCAAGCCCGCCAGGAAATCCGCCAAGGCATCAGCGGCCCCAAAATCAGCCACCGGCAAGCGCGCCCCGGCAAAGGCTGCACCGACCATTCCCGACCAGATTCTCAAATTCATCCAGAGGGTCCGCAAGGGCATCAGCATCGAGGCGATCCAGGAAAAAGCCAGCCTCACCCAGCAGCAGGTCAACAACGCCCTTTCCAAACTGCTCAAGGCCGGTTCGATTTCTCGGATTGGCAGAGGGGTTTATTCTGTAGCCGGCGGGACCGATGCCGTTGCCGGGGGCAAGGAAAAACCCAAAGCTACCGCCAAACCAAAGGCGGCCAAGGCAAAGGCCAAACCTGTGGCAGCACCCAAAGCCGCCAAGGTCACGAAAAAGGCCCCAAGGAAACCCAAAGCGGCCAAGAGTAAACCGGTTGTGGAACAGCCTCCTGTGGTTCAGCAGCCCCAGGGTCAGGAACTGCCGGAGGATGAGGTTCAACCCCAAGAGACCCCGGTTTCTGAGGACGGTGAATAATCCCATGGCAAAGGAATTGAACAACGATCAGTGCGCCGACCCGACTCAGGAGTTGACCATTACAATCCCGTGTCTTTTGGCGGAACGCGCAGCGGCTTATGCAAAGGAAACCGGCAACACACTGACCGGGGTGGTGATTGAGGCGTTGGATCGGCTGTTGCGGGAGGTGCAGAGTTCAAGGGATTTGGCAGAGAGGCGGCCTTGAGATGTTGAAGGGGAAAAGGATGGTATGCGGTGATTTTTGGGCATAAAGTTGCCGGCGTTTGCCAAATCGGGTTTGCCTTGTTTTCCCTTTATTTTCGAATAAACCAAATTTCAAATAATCCGACTTTTCTGTGCTCATGATGGTTTTTTTCCGTTCCATTTCCACCACTGACAGCTTTAATGAACTCAATTGCACATAAGACATACTGAAGTTCACCTGAGCCTTCCGCTACAATAGATAGACTGTTATGAAATCTGCTATCGTTACAATATTTAGTTGAAAGCACGAAAAAGATGATGAATAATGAAATGAATAGAAGCTATTATGCCAAACGGTGAATCAAAAAACTGGGTTCGTTTTCAGATAACATTAGAAAAGTTCTATACTTTGTTTGGCAGATGGCCTACACGGATCTATCTGTACTCTTTCTTTATAAATGAACTCCAAAAGAAATTATCTCAGAATGATTTTCAACGGCTACAATCAATGATTCACATTATTGCAGATGATGACAATCCATTTTTAGCCTTTGACAATGAAGGAAATAAATTTGACTACGCAAGAGGGATTCATACACTTGAAGGTGCTCAATCAAGAAGATGGAAATCGATTAAGGCTCTTGAATGGCTTAAAATTAAAGAACCAGATTATTACGATTGACCTTTCCGGGGTGCTTTGCCTATTTTTTAGTCTCAACATCCATTGAGCACAAAAAAACCTAACAATCTGGTGGTAGGGACACGCAAAAAGCCTCACGCTCCACAGCAGCAGGTTAAATGTGAAGAAACAAATGGATCGAAACCACTACGAAGTCGTGATGTTCCCTATGACTGGCGCATTAGCTGTATGCGACACTGATATTCAGGATGTCAATGATGGAAAAATCTATGTTTTTGCGGTGAAAAGAGCGATTATGCGTTTCTTTGATACATGCACATGGAAATCAGCTATCAAGATTAACGATGAAAGGAAAAATCAAGCGATAAATCAATATTTGAATTGGGCCAGATTAGAAGGTAAAAAAGATGCTGAATATCAAAAAAGAGTAAAATGCAAAAATTACATTGTTGAGAAAAGGCAAAAAGATTCGATCCTTGAACAACAATTCATAATAGATACTTTTGCGCGGCATGGTGTATTTTGCTTGTGGCATATGACTCACAAGGATAATATTCCACAAATATTGAGTAATGGAATATTAAATCATTACGATGCCCATAAACTCCGCGTCAATCGTGTTGACATTTCAGATCCAGATGCTCAGAAATGGCGGGAGGGCATTGAGCCGCACTACAATAGAAAAATACATGAATACGCACCATTATATATAAAGCCAAGGAACCCGATGCTATACGTTCGTCGGCATCTTCAAGTTGACCTTTGCATAATTGAGATTTCTCTTTCAGTTTTGTTTGAGAATGAATATCTGATTACGGATGGTAATGCATCATCACGAGCAACTAAATTTTTCAAGTCAGTCGAGAATGTTGACGAACTGCCTTGGAACGTTCTAAACGGAGGTTTTTGGCCTGACCATGACGATGGCAAAAGAAAAATGTGCGCTGAGATTCTGGTTTATCCAAAGGTAACGCCGAACCACATAGGAACTGTACATTGTTATTCCATGAGGACAAAATGTTGTCTATCAGATTGTGAGCGTGACGTAAAAATATCATGCAATCTTTTTTTTAGGTGAATAATGAGTGTAGAAGTTCTTAAAGGAAATATCTTTACCAGCAAATGCCAAACGCTTGTAAATACTGTTAACTGTGTCGGCGTAATGGGTGCCGGTATTGCTCTTGAGTGTCGCCTGCGATATCCACAAATGTATGATAAGTATGCGCAATTGTGTAATGAGAATAAAATCAATATAGGCTTGTTGTGGATTTATCGATCGACAGATCGATGGATTTTAAACTTTCCGACGAAAAAACACTGGAAATATCCTTCTAAAGTTGAGTACCTACATGCAGGCCTTGAGAAATTCTTGAATACATATAAAGAAAAGGGTGTTCAGTCTATTGCCTTTCCTTTGCTTGGAGCTGACAAGGGTGGAATCCCACAGGAGGAAAGCCTAAAGATAATGACAACCTATCTTGACAAAGCCGATTTGGATATCGAAATTTACAGGTATGACGCGGGTGCTACCGATGACCTATATGAAAAGACTAAAGAATGGTTGATATCACAGGATATTGATCGCATATCCAAGGATACAAAATTAAGAAAAGACTATGTTGAAAAAGTGATTAATTCCATGCAATTGCCAGATGTCGTCCAGCTTAACCAATTAGCGCGAGTCAAAGGCATTGGTATAAAAACACTTGAGAAAATATTCAATTTAGCACGGAGTTCGCTGGTTAATAATAAAATCCCATCACCTAAACAGCAGCCATTACTATGAAAATAAACATAGTAATCACATGCACTCGGACAGCGAACCCTGGCACCCGGCAAGGAGGTGGTACACAGCACAACCGCTGGACGCAGGGTTTTTGTCTATGTGACCGACGGCGAAATGATCGCAAACGGTGAGGTCATCAAGGCCAAGGATCAAGGCCGCATCGACATCGAAGAACCGTTGATTCTCAAAGCCCAAAAGCAAACCGAATTTATCCTCATCGATGTGCCTTCCTGCAAGGGTTGGGGATACAGCAGGGAAACGCTCAAGGGCGAAAGAAAATAGTAACCAAGCATCATCAACAGTGTTTTTTAGAGTTTTCACTGATTCGTCCATGCCGATGGCGGGCTTGTTGGACAGGACCCCGTAAAACGGCTCTGGCGAAGTCTGGCGGGGTCATTTGGGGGTTTTTCCAGCCCCCCGCCGGCAAAAAAAATGAATTACGCCAAAATCATCGTCATATCGTCATCCCGCCGATATCCTTCGTCAAAAACCATGACGACGATCTTTTTCGATGCATGACGGTGATCGTCATGGCCGCCATGGCGTCACGCCGGGGGCAAAAGGGGCCGTTTCCCCTTGAGCAAAGAAACCTGATTTCGGTCCGGGCCTATAAAAAAGAGACCACTCACCGGCGGGGAGAATCAATCCCTCCTATCCGCCGGGTTCCACGGCGATTCCCGTCTGGCGTTCGGTGCCATTTTCACATCGTCCTATGCTGGACACTCAAATAAAAACGGGCACCTGGTCAAAACTCAAGCCGCTACGGTCGGCCTGTCGGATCTGTCTCCAGCGATAGTGATGATCCGGCGTGATCCAATAGCGAAACGGTCTCACTTTCCTCCCCCAAAAAGTGCATTATTTGACGCTAAAACCGTTTGAACTCGACGGGATAGGTCTATGTATGCCCTTCACTTTTGAACGCGAAATATGGGCTTACAATCGCTCTATGGAGCATTTTTTGAGCTTGTTTTGGAGTTCCCGCGGGCGAGGAAAAGGATGACAGAACCAAACCATAGCGTAGTAAAATAGTAAAGTGGTCATTGGTCCTCCCATCTGTCCCTCCCCCCTTTCCATTTCCCCTGAAACCAATCCGCCTTCAGGAAAAAGGACGGGTCAATCGCATCGTTTATCGAGACCGCCTTCAATGGGGTAGGTTGGGTTGGATGGCAAGGTGATGGACGGGATGGTGCCAGGGAGATGGAACTGGGTTCAGGTTTGAGATGGTAGGTGCTGGGTGGTAGGGGGATGGACTGGATGGTGCCAGGGAGATGGAACTGGGTTCAGGTTTGAGATAGGCGGTGCTGGGTGGTAGGTGGATGGGTGGGATGGTAGAGGGATGGAACTGGGTTCGATTTTAATGGGATAGGAGCTGGGGTCAGGTTTGAGATGGAGGGCTCTGGGTTCATCTTCAATGCGGTAGGTTGTGCTGGATGGCAGGGGGATGGACTGGGATGGTGAGAAGGTGCTGGATGGTAGGGGGATGGACTGGATGGTGCCAGGGAGATGGAACTGGGGGCAAGTTTAATGGGATAGGTGCTGGAGTCGGGTTTGAGATAGAGGGCGCTGGGTTCATCTTCAATACGGTAGGTTGTGTTGGATGGCAGGGTGATGGAACTGGATGGGATGGTGAGAAGGTGCTGGATGGCAGGGTGATGGACTGGATGGGATGGTGAGAAGGGACTGGGGGCAAGTTTATGGGACAGGAGCTGGAGTCAGGTTTGATGGGGTAGGTCCATGATACTACTTTATTACTGCTATTTAGATACTGCTACAAAACCGTCTAATACTTCTCTCAGGACATTTTGCCGGTTCGCCCATGCTTGATGGTGGGCTTGTTGGACAGGACCCCGTAAAACGTCTCTGGCGCAGTCTGGCGGGGTCTTTTGGGGGTTTTTCCAGCCCCCCGCCGGCCGCATCGTGATGGTGCTCCGGTGGCTGGAAAAGTGCCAATCGTGCCGGTGATCGCGCTGGCGCAAGACGAGCTGGCGCAAGATGAGCTGACAGCAGTGTCGGATTCCGCCCGCTCGGATTGTTGCACAGGTCGGTGGGGATGATCCATTTTCAGCCCGGCCAAAAGCCCCGTTCAGATTGTTGCGCTGGTCTGATGGTGTGGCATCCTATCCGCCGGTCGGAAAAGCCCGCTTGCATGGTTGGACAAGTCGATGGGCGCTGGCTCATGGTATTGCAAGAGCAATGGTTTTTCCGGATGGCGGCAAGCCCGTCGGTCTGATAGTGAAAGCCGCTTTTGCAAACGATCTGATTACCTTCGGTCAGGTTGTGTGCTGGTGGTAAGGGGCGCCCCGTCAGATGTTCTTGCGAGAGTCAAAAATGAAATGCCCTGAAGTCTTGCTCTTGCAAACGAGCATGATTTTTCCAGGGCATTTTGAAGCCAGGTCTTTGATTTGGTCAGTCGGTTTTCAGCTCTCAAAAAAATCGCTTAGAGATCTCTTTAAAAGAGATCTAAAAAACCCTTTAATACGGGGTGCAAAATTTTGTAAGATAGCGGAAAGATTTTTCCAGATAGGTGTATAAAAAATGTAAGATAGTGGAAAGATTTTTCCACTATCTGGAAAGATTTTTCCACTATTTTTTTTCATACAGAAACCGAACCGTACCATCTTCAAGCACCCTGCCAAGAATAATGACGTTGTATTTGTGGCGCCGGTCGTCATCATCGTCGCAGGCAATGCGCTCGATTTTGATCAAGCCATCCCGTTCAAGTTGATTGAGCCAGTTGGTGATGGTGCGGACTGCGCAACCGAAAGTAGTGGCAAGCACAGCCCTTGAAACGGATGCGACAACCAGCCGGCGATCAACGAAATAGTCCTGATACAGGTTGAGCTTTTCGTTCTTGTTCCAATCGACCTTGTTTTTCAGCAAGAATAAAAACAGCATCGCCTTGCTGGCAAGGCTTTTCATCACCATCTCGTTGCCAAAGAATCTGTCGTATTCCAGGGCAAGAAACTGACCATCGATGGGCTGTTGTTTATGGCTGTTTTTATTTGGGATAAAGTTAAGAATCTGAGCTGATTGCCGCGGCTCGGCATTCTGGTTTTCTGTCGGTCCGGGGTCACTTTTTGATTTGGCTTGTTGCATTTTTAAAATACTGTCCGCGAATTCAAATCCATATTCCTCCGCAAAGTCTAAATACGTTCTGTATTCGCCAAACTCGGTGTCAAAGATTTTCTGTTTGTATTTGTTTTTGTTTTCCATTCATGTGTCCTCCCTTTCTCCTCTCTGTTATTGAAGTGGTGTGGGAAGGGAAGAGAGGGGACCCATTTCGCCCGGTGGATCAGACCGGACGCCCACACCATCTTGTGCCCGCCCCAAAAAAAAGAGCGGGCGGGGCTAAATCAAGTCGCTGGCTTGTCCTCGGCCTCAAAATGCAGCCGTAAAGCCTCTGTCAAACGGTACAGATTGTACGCGGTCATGCTGATATCGCACCGGTTCAGCATCTCGTTGTAGATCTCACAGCCGGATTTCAAACAAGGCCGGTCCAACAGCGGACAGGCTTTGATCGGTTCCGGCGCTTTGTTTTTGCGCATTGGCAGTCCACCCATCAGATTCTCCCCCCTTTCGCTCGTAGTGTGGCTCTGGCTTTTTCAGCCGCGGCGGCAAGGGTAAATCCCTGCTCCTGATACTCGCTGATCTTTTGAATCAGCTCGACCTGATCCAGGGTGTAGCGCCGGTATGCCCGCATTCCGCACACGCTGCGATCCACCTTTCCCAGATAGCCCAGCTCCTCCCAGTTTCTCAGTTGCCTGGCGGTGACGGTACCGAATTTGTTTGCCACGTCGCCGATTGAAAATGTTGTTGGTCTTACGCTCATAAAAATACCTCCTTGATAGTGATTTTCGAGACACGGAAAATGTGTCCCTCTATTAGTAAACCAGGTTAGTTAATTCGGCAGGTTGGCAGATTTTGGGATTTTGGGATTTTGGGATGGATTGGGACAAGAATATGGCGTGGAAATGGGGAAAACGGATTGAATAATGCCTGCGAAGAAGGACGGTCGAGCGGTTTTCGATTTGTGGGGGCGGTTGAGTATCGGCCAGATGGATTGAGCTGGTGGCGATTTATTTGTTTTATTTTTGGAAAATGATGGATTTTCAGCGATTAGGTTGGAAATGTTGGGGGATAGGTGGGATCTGTATACATTGCGGATTATGACAATTTGGATTGATATCAGTCTGTAACCACAGGAATCAAGGCCGAATCAAAATGGACCGCACCCCCTGAGCCCGGCATCCGGTTTTGCGCGCATGCTCCGCCGATAGGGGATAGTCCACGCAGTGCTGGGGCCGGTCCGCATAAATCCGGCAAAGATGGCCGGTGCCGGGCAAGAACTGGAGCCAGGGGCAATGAGAAACCCCGCAGCCGGTTGCCGGATTCACCCAGATTTTATAGGCAAAATGGCCGCCGCCCATGGACACCGGCATTACCCATTGCAAAATGTCGCTTCTGCTGTTTTGCCGCCACCGCTCGATATCGGTGTCCGTGGCAAAAGTGTCATAGGCATCGGGAAGACGGCAGCAATTGCCGCAACGGTTGCATTGTGGCCCTGTTGTCGTGCTCATGGGTCGGGGCCATCTCCTTCTGGGAAAAACCTGAACAACAGCCGGTGAGTTGCGGTGTCGTAGATCACCAAGCAGGCATTTCCACCTGGTTGTGGTTTACCGACACTGCCGACATCCACGATGTATCGGTCATCGGCCTTGAGATTGTAAACGGCCGTCTTGTGAAGGCGGCGGGGCAACCGGAGGCGGCGGCGGGGCATTTGAATCAATCCTATTA
>Ga0116204_1001028_pt1 | contig 15721 bp, 10 predicted proteins | sample LakKivwa52mmetaG_FD_94481 | JGI IMG/M metagenome (GOLD analysis project Ga0116204, IMG submission 94481) | Anoxic lake water microbial communities from Lake Kivu, Rwanda to study Microbial Dark Matter (Phase II) - Lake Kivu water 52m metaG | ecosystem: Environmental > Aquatic > Freshwater > Lake...
CCCCAATTGAAAGCCAAATACATGAGCGCGCATCCGCGCGCACAACTCAAAGAAGGAAGGTAACCCTATGCTCTTCAAACGCATTTTCCTGATCGTCATGGATTCCGTCGGCGTCGGCGAACTCCCGGATGCCGCCAAGTTCGGCGACGTCGGATCCAACACGATCGCCAATCTCGCCAAGGCCGCGGGCGGCGTCACTTTGACCACGCTCCAATCGTTCGGCTACGGCAACCTGACCGCTATCCAAGGCGTTCCGCCCGTCGAAAAGCCGATCGCCTATGCCACCAAACTGGGTGAAATCTCCAATGGTAAGGACACGATGACGGGACACTGGGAGATCATGGGTGTCAAGACCACCATTCCCTTCCAGACGTTCACCGACACCGGCTTCCCCAAGGAACTGATCGACGAACTGAAGCGCCGCACCGGGCGCGGCGTGATCGGAAACAAAGCGGCCTCCGGCACCGAGATCCTGGTCGAACTCGGCGAAGAGCACGTCAAAACCGGCGACCTGATCGTTTACACCTCCGCCGACTCCGTCCTTCAGATCGCCGCGCACGAAGACGTGATTCCGATCCAAGAACAATACCGGATCTGCGCGATCGCCCGCGAGATCACGATGAAGCCCGAGTGGATGGTCGGACGGATCATCGCCCGGCCGTTTTTGGGAAAGGACAAGAACACCTTCAAACGGACGACCAATCGTCACGACTACGCGCTGTCTCCGTCCGAACCGACCGTGCTCGATTTCCTGAAAGAAGCCAAGTACGACGTCATCTCGGTGGGCAAGATCGCCGACATCTTCAACCATCAGGGCATCACGGAAGCCCACAAGATCGTTTCGAACCACGACGGCATGAACGTCACGGCCAAGTTGGCCGACAAGGACTTCACGGGGTTGTGCTTCGTCAACCTGGTCGACTTCGACGCCCTTTACGGCCATCGCCGCGACGCCATCGGATACAAAGCCGCGATGGAGGAATTCGACCAAGACATCGCTTCCCTACTGTCCAAGTTGAAGGACGACGATCTGTTAATGATTACGGCCGATCACGGCAACGACCCGACGCATGCGGGCACCGATCACACCCGCGAATACGTGCCGCTCTTCCTTTACAACCGCCTCCTCCAAGGCGGAATGCTTCCGGAGGGCGAAACGTTCGCCGACATCGCCGCCACGGTCGCCGAGAATTTCCGCGTTCCCCAGACGGCAATCGGCAAAAGCCGCATCCCCGAACTGCGCTAAATCAAAAGGAGTTTCCAAGGCGGAAACTCCTTTGTCTTATTCGGCGGTCGGAATCTTGTACGTGCGGTAGCGCTTGTGGATCGCGCGTTGTTCCTTCCGAGACTCTTTGGCATGTTTGACGCGCACGGCGCGCAGACGTTGCTTGTAGGGCGTCAGGCGGTTGGCGATCTTGGCGTAAGGCTTGTAGAGTCCGGTGAGGCGGTCGAAGTCGTCCTTCATCTTTTTGTCGAAGACGGCGTTCGCCTTGACGGCCTTGTGGTACTCGGCGGTGAGCGTCTCGATCGAGGCGGCCGCCTGGTCGGAGCGTTTCGCCTTGAGCAGGGTGCCTTCCTTTTTCAACTGGTCCTCGAGACGGCGGTACTCGGCCTCGATCGTCTTCGCTTTCTGATCGATCAGGGTTTCGAGCGGAGCGTATTCCGCGAGCTTCGCGGCATGCGCCTGGTTGGCGGCGTCGATGCGCGACTGGATGTCCCTGGCGATCGCGTCGAGTTTGTCCCAGGATGCCTTTTCGCGGGCTTCCTTTTCCGTTTCGAGCGCCTGGATCTTCAGACGGTATTCCTGGAGATCGGGTTCGTCCGCATTTTCGTAATAGACTTCGAGATAATGCTTCAGTTTCGGCGCCGCGAGCCGTTCGAGTTCGGCTTCGGCGTCTTTTTTGGCGGTTTGGAGACGCGCCTGCATCGCTTCGAAACGTTCGAGGAAGACGGGATCGAGGATGTTGATCTTCTTGTCGAAATAGGGCTTGAGGGTGTCGTAGCGGTCCTTGGCCTTGTGGTAGACCTCGCTGTATTCCGCGATCGTGACGTCGCGGATCCGTTCGGCGTCGAGGATCGCTTGCTCGACCTGCTTGTCGAGCTCGTCGAGCTTCGCGTTGGCCTGGCGGACGATCGGATGCTCGTGGTAAGACGTTTCGAGCTTGGCGACCTTCTTGTCGTAGTCGGCTTTGGAGGATTCGACGGTCTTCTGAAGGGCGTTTTTCTGCTTGGCGTCCTTGGTTTCGCTCAGGAGGTGGTTGGAGGCGTAGAGCGTCGCCTGGTATTCCTGATCGAGGCGGTGGCGTTTTTCCAGGTATTGCTCGTAATGGTGCTCGACGACGTCCTTCTGGTAGCCGCGCTGTTCGTCGACGACCTGCAGGAAGCTTTCCAGGCGGGAGCGGTATTCCTGGTTGGCGAGCTGGACCTGTTCTTCGGCGAAACGCATCTGGTTCGAATAGGTCGTAAGCACGAACTGGGCATGGATCTCGTTCTCGGCTTCGATGCGCATCTTCTGGCTGACGAAGAAGGAGAGCTCGTTCTCGTAGATCGTCTGGAAGTAGAGCGCCTTCATGTCGTATTCCTTTAGCAAGAGATCGAGGTCGTTCTTCGCTTCCGCGACGTAGATTTCGTGCGATTCGCGCCGCCTTACGGCGCCGACGAGGATGCCGGTCGCTTCGGTCAGGTGGCGGCGGTGGAGGTTGTTGGTCTCGACCAGTTCCTTCAGATGCTCGTTGGCGAAGAGTTCGCCGCGCTCGATCGTCAAGCGTTCGAGCGTGAGCCGGTGTTTGTTTAGGAACAGTTCGCGGCTGCGGTTTAACAGTTCGCGGTAGATCTGGTTGATCGCGAGCAGAAGTTCCTTTTCCTGCGCGAGCAGCGCCAGCTTGACTTCCTGCACCAATTCGAGCTCGAGCTGGTTGATCTCGTGCTTCAATTTGACCATCTGGATGTCGTAGGTGATGTTGGTCTCGAGTTCGCTGTCGACGCGGACGATCGAGAGCTTGTTTCGGAATTCTTTGATGAGTTTGGAGGATTCGTCGCCGACGGTCTGGGCGAGGAAGGGATCGATCTGCATCAGCGCGAGGTAGGCGTCGAGCGTTTTCTTCAGACCGGCGGCTTCTTCCTGAACCGTGAGTTCGCTCAAACGGATCAGCTCGACGCGGCGGCGGTGTTGCTTGGACAAGGCGAGGGTCGCCTTCCGTTTGGCCTGCTTGACAAAGGCGGGATATTGTTTCAGAATCACGATCGCCTTGTCGATCTGCGCGACGCGGACGCCGTCCTTCTTGCGGTCGAGGGTCTTGATTTCCTCGCGGAGCGCCTTCAGATCCTCCTCGACGTTGTCGAAGAAGGACGCGTTGTTGATTGAGGAGAGCGCCTTCGAGCGCAAGTAGCCCTGCACCATGCGGGTGAAGAGGCTTGCGTATTCGGCTTCCCACATCGATTTCAAACGTAGGTGTTCGTTCTCGCGATGGGACTTGAACGCGGCGTATTGGCGGATCTTGTCGCTCTCGAGGGCCTGGACGTCGATCGAAGTCGGGTCTTCGACGGCGGAGAAGGTGAGCTGGTTGTCCAGATAATGGCGCAGCTCGGCTTCGTAGAACTGGCGGATCGAAGCGATCTTGTCGTTTTTGGCTTGAAGCAGGGTGCGCAGGTTGTTGTCCATGTCGCGGACTTTCGCGTCGAGTTCGCGGAAGCGTTCGACGACGGTCTGGTTGTGTTTGGAGAGGATTGTTTCGATCTGCGCGGATTTCTCCAGATAGAAGGCGAAGAGCGCTTCGGCGGACAGGAGGTTGGATAGGTGGATCCGCTGATGGAGTTCGCGGAAGCCGACCTTCTGGGCGTAGAGCGTCTGCGAAAGCGAATCGACGGAATGCAGGGATTCTTCGAGCCTGAGATGATCGAATCCAAGCAAAGAAGCGTTTTCGGCTTCGACGTTCGCTTCGGTCTGACGGATGACCTTCTGGCGGTTGACGACGACTTCCTCGTCGTGGAAGAGGATCCGGTTCTTGAGCGTTTCGACGTCGGTCTTCAGTTTGTTCAGACGTTCGGTGACTTCGAGGAGGTGGTTGACGGTGATTTGGCGATGGCTGGTCGCCTTGTTCGTGACGAACTGGAAAAAGCGCTCGTAGAGCGCGAGTTCCTGTTCGTTCGACGTTTTGACGGCTTCCTTGTGTAGGGAGCGGTGGGGCGTATCGGGAAGGGAAGTCTTTTGTTTGACCAGTTTGTCCATGGGCTCTCCTTCCTACGCGTCCAAGATGCGCTGCTGGTTCGAGGAAGTGTCGGCTTCCTTCTGCTTGAGTGCGTCGCGGGCTTGCGCCGATTTGGCGTAGGTCCCTTGGAAGACGTCCTTGGTGAGGGCGGTGAGTTTGTCGGTGGCGGCGAACCAGTCGTCGAAGGAAGTGTAGACGGCGGTGTCGTCGGCTGCGGTTTTCTGATAACCGGCCTGGTTGGACCGGAACCGCTCGAATTCGGCGAGATAGGCGGCTTCGTGTTCTTTCTGGGTTTCGAGGAAGCGGCGTTCGGCCTCGCCGATCTCCTTGTAGCGGGCGGTGTAGTCGGCTTGGAGACGGGCCTTGATCGCTTCCATCTCCTGCACGTGCTTCGGACGCGAGAGGTATTTGGTCTCTTCGATCTGCGCGTATTGCTTGGAGAGCAGGGCTTCGCGTTCTTCGACCGTCTTGGTCTTGTCGCGAAGGTATTCGGCGTTTTTGGCTTCGAGCAGGCCGGGCAATCCTTCGATCTGCGCGTAAAGCGACTTCCGTTCCTGTTCGTAGGTCCTCAGCTTCTCGCCCAGATCGCGGTCCAAATGGCGGTTGTGGGCGTCGGTCAGGTCGTAGTTGTTGGTCTTCATCGCTTCGAAGCCCTTCTTGTAGGCAAGCCAACGGGCTTCGCCCTGACGGATGTCGTGCTTCTCCCGTTCATCGAGACGCGCGAGTTCCTTGTCGCGCTTGGCTTCGAGGTCGCGGATTTCCTTGTCGAGTTCGGTTTCGAAATAACGGAGCAGCTTGGTTTCCTTGGCGCGCTGCGCGAGGAAACGTTCGTTCAGGCGATAGACGCGGTCTTTGAGGGTTTCTTCAAAGGCGTCGTGCGTGCGGCTTTCCAAGGCAAGAAGATGCTTTTGGCTGCCGGCGTGTTTGGCGGCGATCGCAAGCAGTTCGTCGAAATGGGCCTGGACGGCCGCTTTGGCTTTGGCTTGTCCCTGTTCGAGCCGATACAGGAAAAGGACGTCTTTTTCGATGCGGCGGACACACAGGTTCTCCAGCAAGACGTTCAGTCCGGCGGTATGGGCTTCGATCGCGAGGATCGCGCGGACCAGGCCGTCGCGGATCTTCCGGTCGGCGGCATTGGCTGAGACCTTCAAGGCGTCTTCCAAGGCCGACAGGGCGGGAATCACGGTTTCGATCGTGTCCTTCGTCAACACCACCATCGCGTTTTCGGCGATCGCGTCGGGGACGAAGAGGGTGTCTCTCAAAAGATGGCGCTGCTGGCTTTCGAGGAGGGCGAGGATGCCGGGCATGTCGAAACGACGGCAGTAGAAGGCGTCGGCGATCTGCAAGGAAGTATCCGGGGTCAAACGTAACAGCGCTTTTTTCCAACGCCGCAGGAACGGTTCGAAGTCGGACAAGAACAAGACCTGCATCCGATAGTGGGGTCGGTGGAAGAAGCGGATCGCGCGACGCGCGGCTTCGCCCGATTTGCGGGCGACGTAGTCGAGATGGGCAAGGGCGCTTTGCCGACGGAAGTAGAGGATGCGGAGATAGTTGATCGGGTCCGTGCCGCTTTCGATCGCCATGGCGGTCTGCGCGCGGTCGAAGCGGTCGCGGTCCATCATCGTCTGCATCTCGTGCACGTAGTCGACGATCGCGTCGCTGCCGATCTTGGTGAGTGCGGTGGTCCGCTCCTCTTGGAGACGATAGACCTGGGAGAGGCGTCGCGCATCGATCAGGAACTGACGCTTGACGTCGATCTTGCGTTCGAAATAGGATTTACCGAGACGTTCGGCGAGGTATCGATAGTCGAGTTCGGCGAGGGCGAGTTCATAGTCGAAATGCGCGTCGTGGATGTCGCGCTCGAAGAGGTTCAGTTTCTTGATCGCCAGCAGGTCGGCTTCGGCGTTCGTCTTGGACTGTTCGAGGGTTTCAAGCTGGCGCTTGAGTTGGAGCAGATTGGTGCGATGGCTGGCGTCGTTCTTGATCCGCTTCAGATTGAGGTCGTGCTGGTAGTCGGCGAGGTAGTAGTCGTTGTCGAGTTTGGCGACGGCTTTTTCATAGTCGAAAGTGATGTCGGCGTGCTCCATCGCCTTGCGGGCTTCGGCGATTTCGAGGCGATTCTTCGATTCGAGCAGGACGATTTCCTTGGACACGTTGTCGATCTCGAGCAGAAGGTCGGTCATTCTGTTCGTGATCGTGTTCGCCATCACGTGGACGTTGATCTTGTATTCCTCGAAGACGCGGGCGCTTTCGAAGAGGTAGTTGGTCTGTTTGTCGATGTTCCCTTGGATCGTCTGGAGAAAGTCCGAGAGCATCAGGTCGATCGAATCGAGCGCCTCGTTGACGTAGAAGGCGAAATTGCTGTAGAGGTTGATCGAATTCTGGCTGAAGGAAGAAGGCAGCGAATAGGTCAGCTTGATCTCCTCGACGCGGCGGAACGAATCGATCTTCAATTTCTTGATCTCGTTTTGGTATTTGGCAATCAAAAGGTCCGCCATTTCGTCGTTTTGGCGGAGCAGGAATTCGGCTTTGCTTTGGACGATCTCGTACTGCAAAGCGTACTTCTCGATCAAAGCGCGTTTTTTCGTCTGATCGGCCTGAATCAGTTTGGGGCTGGTCAGGGAGAGCGCGGTCTTCAAGTCCTCTTTGACGAGACGCGAGAACGTCTGACGTTTTTCTTCGACCGAATCGATCTGTTCGACGTAGGAGTCAATCAGGTCCTGATTGACCACGGAATGCGGAATCTGGCGTTCCTTGCTCAAACGGTCGATCTCGTCTCGGCGCTTCGCGTATTCCGTCGTGGTCGTCTTGAAGAGGTGGGTGATCTTGTTTTTCGTGTCACGGAGCTGTTCGATCAGATAGAGGATCGTCTGGTTTTCCAACTTGGCGTCTTGGAACGCCTGATCGGATAGTTTCGTTTTCAGGTTCTCGAGCGCGTTGCGCGATTTTTCCATCGCCCACAGCAACTGGTCGTAATGCCTGTTGTTCGCTTCGGCGTATTGTTGGCGGATCGCTTCGTATTCCTCGTCCTGCTGTGCGACGAACGCGCGGTGCATCGCGATTTCTTTTTCGATGACCTGGTCGGCCTCGACGCAGAGCGCGTCGTAGGTCGCCTTGGCGTCCTTGCGAAGATCTTCGAAAGCGCCCAGGACGAAGTGGTAAGCCTCGTTTTCCTTGGCGACTTCCTGCGTCAGTTGTTTTTGGCTTTCGACGAACAAATCGTCCAAAGCCCGGAAAATCTGGTCGAAATCGCGGTTGCTTTGTTTGCGGGCCTCTTCCAAATCGCCCAATCGGCGTTCGTAGTCCTTGAGGTGCTCTTCCTCGAAGCGCGCGAACTGGACGTGCGTGCGTTCGATTTCCTCGTGATACTGGCGTTCGGAGGCGCCGAATTTCACGCGGACGGATTCGGTATCGTCTACGAGGCGCTTGATCGCCTCTTCGAAGGCAGTGGCCGTGTAAAAGTGTTTAACGCTTGATTTAGCCATTTTTTACCTCCTCGTCCCATGTTGTTTTTATTATAAAACAACTGAGAGATAAATACAACCGAACCGACCAAAAGAAAACAAGAACTTTTCCATCGATTTTTGGTATAATGTTCTTGAGGTGCTACCATGGACAAACGAATCGTCAGCAACAACCTCCTCGTCGACGACGAACTCGAAGCGACGCTGCGCCCGCAGCGCTTCGCCGAGTACATCGGGCAGGAAAACGTCAAGGAAATGATCACCGTGGCCGTCGAAGCCGCCAAAAAGCGGGAGGAGTCGCTCGACCACGTCCTGCTCTACGGGCCTCCGGGTCTCGGCAAGACGACGCTTGCGCAGGTCATCGCCAACGAACTGTCCGTCAACCTCCGCGTCGTCAGCGGACCGACCGTCGAACGCACCGGCGACCTCGCCGCGATTCTGACGTCGCTTGAACCCGGCGACGTGCTGTTCATCGACGAGATCCATCGTTTGCCCAAGATCGTGGAGGAGATTTTGTACTCCTCGATGGAGGATTTCGTGATCGACATCGTCGTTGGAAAAGACAACGGCGCAAGGTCGATCCGGGTTGATTTACCGCCATTTACCTTGATTGGCGCGACGACGCGTTTCGGGGATCTGACCGGCCCTTTGCGCGATCGTTTCGGGATTGTCCACAAGTTGGAATTCTATACCGACGCCGAGCTGGAAACGATCTGCCGGAGGACCTCGCGGATCTATGACTGCGCGATCGAAGAGGCCGCGGTGGTCGAACTCGCCAAACGCAGCCGGGGCACCCCGCGCATCGTGAACCGCCTGTTCCGGCGCGTCCGGGACTTCGCGGACATTTTGGGCGACGGGACGATCACGCTTGCGATCACCCAGACCGCCCTCGACAAGCTCCGCATCGACGAAAAGGGTCTCGACCGCAAGGACCGCGATTATCTGGCCGTCATCATCGAGAAATACAAAGGCGGCCCCGTCGGCGTCGAAACGATCGCGACCTCGATGTCCGAAGATCCCTTGACCTTGGAAGACGTCTACGAACCCTATCTCATCCAAAAAGGCTACATCAGCCGGACGCCGCGCGGCCGGGTGGCGACCGAACTCGCCTACAAGCATCTGAAGAAAGGTTATCAGGGAGCCCTGTTTTGAAGACATCCGATTTCGACTACCATCTGCCCGATGAACTGATCGCCCAAACGCCGCTGAAAGACCGGTCGTCCTCGCGGTTGATGGTTCTGGACCGCGAAGGCAGGATCCAAAAGCACGACGTGTTCGCGAACCTGACCGACCATCTCGTCAAGGGCGACGTCCTCGTCTTCAACGACACCAAAGTCTTGCCGGCGCGCCTGATCGGACTCAAGAAGGAAACCAACGCCACGATCGAGGTGTTGCTTCTGAAGGATGAGGGTCACGACATGTGGGAGACCCTCGTCAAACCCGCGCGCCGCATCCACGTCGGCACCGTCGTCACGTTCGGCGACGGAGTCTTGGATGCCGAGTGCGTCGCGTTGGGCGAAGAAGGCATCCGCAAATTGAAGTTTCGCTATCAGGGCATCTTTTTGGAAGTCCTCGACCGATTGGGCGAAATGCCCCTTCCTCCCTACATCCACGAGCATCTGGACGACAAGGACCGCTATCAGACCGTCTATGCCAAGGAATCCGGCTCTGCCGCGGCACCGACGGCGGGACTCCATTTCACCCCCGAACTCCTCGAACGATTGAAGGCCAAAGGCGTCGAACTCGAGTTCTTGACCCTCCATGTCGGGTTGGGAACGTTCCGTCCGGTCGTCGTCGACGACGTATCGACGCACAAGATGCATGCGGAATACTACCGGCTCGAGGACGCCACCGCCCAACGCCTTCAAGCCGCCAAAGACGAAGGGCGGAAGATCGTCGCGGTCGGCACCACGACGACGCGGACGCTTGAAACGATCCTTCGCGATCACGGAAGGTTCGTCGAAGCCGGCGGGTGGACCGACATCTTCATCTATCCCGGCTTTGTCTTTCGGGCGATCGACGGCCTGATCACCAACTTCCATCTGCCCAAGTCGACGCTCGTGATGCTCGTGGCGGCGCTTGCGTCCAAAACGGCCGTCTTGCATGCCTACGCCGAGGCCGTCAAGGAAAAATATCGGTTCTTCAGTTTCGGCGACGCGATGCTGTTTCTGCCCCCTCGATGAAAAAAACGAAGTCCGCGGACTTCGTTTTCATTCGATCGGCTTGATTTTCTTGACCAGGTACATGAACGGCGTATCGAGAGCGGCCACGATCACCTTGATGACGTAGGTCGAGACGATGATGCCGGTCCACCCGAACAAGGTTTCGGAGGGCAGGACGCCGAGGAAGGCGATCGGCACGAAGATGGCGGTGTCGACCAACTGCGAGATCATCGTCGAGGCGTTGTTTCGAATCCACAGGTGGCGGTCCGAAGGCAGCTTGGCGCGGATTTTCTGAAACAGGTGGACGTCGAGGAACTGGCTGACCAGAAACGCCGTCAGACTGCCCAGGACGATGCGCGGGAAGAAGCCGAAGATCGTTTCGAGCGCGCCTTGGCCCAGATCGAAGGAACTGGGTTCGAAGCGAAGCGCGACCTGCATGATGATCGTCGCGGCGATCAGGATGAAGAAGCCCATCCACACGGCCTTCTTCGCGGAACGCTTGTCGAAGAGCTCGTTCAGGGTGTCGGTCGCGAGGAAGATCGTGCCGTACATGATGTTGCCCATCGTCGCGTCGAAGCCGAACAGGACGATCGACTTGGTGACCTGCACGTTGGCGAGCACGGTCGCGACGCCGATCCACAGATAGATGCCGGTTTTTCCGAACAGTTTGTAGCAAAGCAGAAACAGCGAAAAGTTGAGGACTGCGAACAGCAGCCACAGGATTTCGTTGGACACGGTAATGCCTCCCTAGTTTTGATGTCGCAGGATGGTTTCGAACTGCGTGATGCCGTATCATTATATCGCAAACAAGGCCGAAAGCCAATCCCCATCGATAGTATTTGCGAAATCGCTACACGATAGTGTAAAATAGGAGTGAACCGTTAGGAGGAATCATCATGGAACGAAAAGTACTCGTGGAAGTGTCCGCAAGGCACGTCCATCTCAGCCCGGCCGATCTGGAAACCCTGTTCGGCCCGGGGTATCAGCTCACAATCAAGAAACCGTTGTCCCAACCCGGACAGTACGCCGCCAACGAACGCGTCACGATCGTCGGCCCCAAAAAGGAGATCGCCAACGTCTCGATCCTCGGCCCCGTCCGCAAGGAAACCCAGGTCGAGCTCTCGCTGACCGACGCCCGTTCGATCGGCGTCGTCGCGCCGATCAAGGAGTCGGGCGATATCGCCAACTCCGCATCCTGCAAGATCGTCGGACCCAAGGGCGAAATCGTCATCACCAAAGGTTTGATCATCGCCAAGCGCCACATCCACGTGACGCCGGAAGACGCCGTGCTGTTTGGCGTCAAAGACAAGGACGTCGTCATGGTCAAAGTCGAAGGCGGCGACCGCTCGATCATCTTCGGCGACGTCGTCATCCGCGTCCGCGCCGACTTCAAGACGGCGATGCACATCGACACCGACGAAGGCAACGCGGCGGGGATCAACGACGACGTCTACGGCGTGATCCTGTAAGCATGCCCTTTTCCTTCGAACTCCGCCATGTCTGCGCCCAAACCGGCGCAAGACACGGCATTTTGCATACCGACCACGGCGATTTCGAAACGCCGCTTTTCATGCCGGTCGGCACGCAGGCGACGGTCAAGACCTTGGAGCCAAGCGAGATCAAAATCGTCTCCGAAGGCTTGATTCTGGGCAACACCTACCATTTGTGGCTTCAACCGGGCGACGACATCGTCAAGGCGCACGGCGGGATCCGCGGCTTCATGAACTGGGACGGCGCCCTGCTCACCGACTCCGGCGGATACCAGGTGTTCAGCCTCTCCCACATCCGCAAGATCACCGAAGAAGGCGTGACCTTCCGTCATCACCTGTCCGGCGAGAAGCTCTTCATGAGCCCCGAGGATTCGATCCGCATCCAGAACAACTTGGGCGCCGACATCATCATGAGTTTCGACGAATGTCCGCCGTTCCATGCGGAATATGACTACATGAAGCAGTCCGTCGAGCGCACGATCCGCTGGGCCAGGCGCGGCAAGGACGTCCACCAGAATCCCGATACCCAGGCGCTCTTCGGCATCGTCCAGGGCGGTCCGTTCGAGGATCTGCGGAAAGGTTCGATCGACGCGCTCGTCGAGATCGGCTTTCCCGGCTATTCGATCGGCGGCCTCTCGGTCGGCGAGTCGAAGGCCGAGATGTACAAGATGCTCGCGTTTTTGAAACGGCACATGCCGCAGGACAAACCCCGTTATCTGATGGGCGTCGGTTCGCCCGACGATCTCGTCGTCGGCGCGATCGAAGGCATCGACATGTTCGACTGCGTCCTGCCGACCCGGCTCGGCCGTCACGGCACCGCGATGACGTCTTCCGGCAAGATCGTCATCAAAAACAAAATCTATGAAAAAGACATGACGCCGCTCGACGAACGCTGCGACTGCAAGGTCTGCAAAACCTACACCAAGAGCTATCTTCGCCACCTGTTGAAGGGCGAGGAGATGCTCGGCCAGCGGCTCGTCACCTACCACAACCTCTACTTCCTCAAGACCCTGATGGCACAGATTCGCGACGCCATCCAAGAAGACCGCCTGGGCGATTTTCAGAAGCGTTTCTTCCTCGACTACTACGGACGGGAAGCGATTTTGGAGGACGCGTGATCCGCGCGAATTTTTCGCCCGCGCTGTTTCTTTTGTACGCGATTCATGATATGATGAAACAAGACACACGGAGGCGATAGCATGTTCGATCTGAACGACAAATTCAACCAAAAGCCGGTCATCAAAGTGCTTGGCATCGGCGGCGGCGGCGGTTCCGCGCTCAACCGGATGATTGAGAACGACGTCCAGGGCGTCGAATTCGTCGCGATGAACACCGACGCGCAGGTCCTGAAGCTTTCCAAGGCCGACGTCCGCCTCCAACTCGGCAAAGGCCTCACCCGCGGCCTCGGCGCCGGCGCGAATCCCGAAGTCGGCCGACAAGCCGCCATCGAAAGCGAAGCTGAGATCCGCGAGATCCTGAAGGGCACCGACATGGCCTTCATCACCGCCGGCATGGGCGGCGGCACCGGAACGGGCGCCGCGCCGATCGTGGCGAAGATCGCCCGCGAGATGGGTTGTTTGACCATCGGCGTCGTCACCAAGCCGTTCGGCTTCGAAGGCCGCAAGCGGATGAGCGTCGCGCTCCAGGGCATCGAGGAACTGAAGCCCTACGTCGACACGCTGATTCTCATTCCCAACGACAAGCTGCTCTACATCGTCGACAAGGACACCCCGTATCTCGAAGCCTTCCGCGAAGCCGACAACGTCCTTCGTCAAGGCGTCCAGGGCATCACCGAGATCATCGCGGTCCCCGGCGTCGTCAACGTCGACTTCGCCGACGTCAAAACCGTCATGAAGGACAAAGGCACCGCCCTGATGGGCATCGGCATCGCTTCCGGCGAGAACCGCGGCATCGAAGCCGCCCGCGCGGCGATCCGCAGCCCGCTGCTCGAAACCTCGATCAACGGCGCGACCGACGCCATCGTCAACATCACGAGCTCGGCTTCCGCGTCGCTCTACGAGATCACCGAGATCATCGAGGAGATCCGCAACAGTTCGACTACCGAGATCAACGTCATCTACGGCAGCGCGATCAACTCCGATCTCGACGAGGAGATCATCGTCACCGTGATCGCGACCGGATTCTCGGAAGATCCCATCTACAAGGACCAGCTGCTTTTCAAGACCCCCGAGAAGCCCGTCGAAACGCCGACCCTCGAACAGCAGTTCCAAAAAGAGGATCCCAAGTCGAAGAAAGACCTGAAGAAGGAAGAAAAACTCCGCAAGGAACAGGAGAAGAACAAACCGAAGGTGCAGACGACCGTCGAAAAAGACGACATCGCGATTCCTTCCTGGCTCTCGAGCCGCTTCAAAAAATAATCTCAAAAGGCCGGTCCGCCGGCCTTTTTTCAACCTTCCACGTTGTGAACGGGTTTCGGAAATGGTATAATTTTCAAGAAAGGGGGTATGCATGATGGAAGAACTCGAACGTCCTGTCGAAGACACGCGCGAACCGTATCAGATCGATCTCATGAACATCCTGCAGGGCGCTTTCTCCAAAGAGGAGAAACGCGCCGCGCTCGAGCCGTTCCACCAGAACGAACTCGCCCAGACGCTCCCCTTGCTCACGCCGAAGGAACGGCTGGCCCTCTATGAGCTTCTGCCGTCCCCGACGATCGCCGACATGCTCGCCTGGATGGAACCTTCCGAGGCGACGCAGGCGATCCGCGAAATTCCCAACCAACACATCGTGGCGATCTTCCAGTCGCTCCAGACCGACGACTTGGCCGACATCATCGACGCGTTCGAAGAACGTGACGAACGCGTCACTTATCTCTCCCTGATCGACGTCGCGCGCCGCGTCGTCGTCAAGACGATTCTCGACTACGACGAGAAAGTCGTCGGCTCGATCATGAACACGACGTTCGTCGTTTTGGACAAGACGATGACCGTCAAGACCGCGATCAAGGAACTGGTCCGCGTCGCGCCGCAGGTCGAATTCATCAACAACCTCTTCGTCGTCGAGGACGGCGTCCTGATCGGCGTCTTGTCGCTCAAGGAGATCATGGTCGCCGGCAAGACGCCGGACGCCAAGATCGAGGACCTGATGACGGTCAACTTGATCAGCGTCCATCCGACCACCCCGAGCGAAGAGGCGGCGGAAATCATGAAGACCTACGACTTCATGCTTTTGCCCGTCGTCGACACGGAAAACAAACTGCTCGGCGTCGTCTCCTTCGACGACATCGCCGACGTCATCAACGAAGAATCCGACGAAGACTATTCCCGGCTCGCCGGTCTGACCGACGTCAACCTGGAAGAAGGCGGCGAAACCGTCTTCGACTCGATCCGCAAGCGCATGCCGTGGCTCGTCGTGCTGCTCTTCATCAACATGATCACCTCTGGCATCGTCGCCGGATTCGAGCACGTGCTCTCCTTGATCCCGATCCTGGCGATGTTCATGCCGCTGATTATGAACATGGCCGGCAACTCCGGCACGCAGTCGCTGGGCGTCATCATCCGCCTGTTCGCGACCAACCAACTCGAAAGCAAAGCCGACATCCGCAAGCATCTGTTCCGCGAAACGTTGACCGGCCTGGTCAACGGCCTTCTGATCGGCGCCGCGCTGTTCGTCCTCGTCGTCGTCATGCGCTTCCTCGGCGGCTCGCCGGCTTCCGCGGTATGGCCGTTCGCGTTCGTCGTCAGTCTCTCGATCGTCGTCGCGCTGATCGCTTCGACCGTCGCCGGCGCCCTCGTTCCGCTGTTCATGAAATTGGTCAAGGTCGACCCCGCCGTCGCTTCCGGACCGTTCATCACCACGATCAACGACATCATCGCCCTGCTGATCTATTTCGGCATGGCGACGATGATGATGCAAAGTCTGTTGTGAAGGAGGACGCCATGGCCAAAGACGAACTGAAAGAAACCGTCGAAACGACGCCGGTCATCGAGGAAGAACAGGAAGTTGATTTCGTCAAAGCGATCATCGACATCCTCCATACCCACCTGGTCGACGAACAACTCGGTTCGATGCTAAACGAGTTCCACCCCCACGACATCGCCCAGGCGCTCGAGGAGATCGACGCCGACATCCGCAAGCACGTCCTCAAGACCCTTCCGCTCAAGGACGCGGCCGACGTGTTCGAACACTTCGAGCCCGAAGAACAGATCGATTTTTTGAAGGAACTCGACGCGCAGACCGCCGTCGGGATCATCGACAAGATGGAGACCGACGATGCCGTCGACTTGCTTCAGTATTTGGAAGATCAGGACGAAGACATCGATTTCGTGAACATGCTTTCGCCCAAGAAGCGCGCCGAACTCAAGCGCTTCTGGACGTACGAAGAGCACGAGATCGGCTCGGTCATGTCCAACAGCTTCATCGAACTCTCGGTGGCG
>Ga0116204_1001029_pt1 | contig 15708 bp, 13 predicted proteins | sample LakKivwa52mmetaG_FD_94481 | JGI IMG/M metagenome (GOLD analysis project Ga0116204, IMG submission 94481) | Anoxic lake water microbial communities from Lake Kivu, Rwanda to study Microbial Dark Matter (Phase II) - Lake Kivu water 52m metaG | ecosystem: Environmental > Aquatic > Freshwater > Lake...
ATTTATACAGTTGGCGAAGGGGATTTAGCCCAAGGCGTTGTCAAGGCTTTCCAACAAGGGCTAATTGATGTGCCCTTCGCACCCGCAAAGGTGAATGCAGGGAAAATCTTACCTGCACGCGATGATGAAGGTGCGATTCGGATTTTGGAGTTTGGCAATCTTGCGTTTACAGAAGATATTAAATTATTCCATAAACAATGCATTCAACGTCGAGCAGACCAAGAAGGTCGCCCGATTTCCTTCCAAATGACCGTCGATGACATTTATGCTGTTTCCACCGGTCACTTAATTGGTCGCCCCAGATAAGAAAGAGAGACCCTATGAAAATCAAGAATGTATTACTCAGTAAATCGTATACCGGTTTTTATTTTGATGATCAAGTAGCGATAAAGAAAGGTGCGACTCAAGATGGATTTTTCTATCTTGGAGACCCTAAAACCCAAGGATTTAGTGGCGTTCGTCAAAAAGGCGAAGCGATTAGTATTCAGATCGTGTTAGAAGATGGAACCGTTGGTATAGGGGACTGTGCGGCTGTGCAATATTCAGGCACAGGTGGTCGTGACCCACTGTTCTTAAGTGATGATTTCATTCCTTTTTTACAAAAAGAAATCGTACCGTTATTACTTCAAGAAGACTTTGATGGCTTTCGTCGTTTAGCCGAAAAATACGATCACATGAGTGTCAATGGAAAGCTATTACATACCGCGATTCGCTATGGGTTAAGCCAAGCCTTTTTAAACACCGCAGCGATGTTTTTCAAACTCACACCGGCAGAAGTCATTCGGAAAGAATATGGCATTCATGAAACAAAGTATGATCCAGTCCCTGTTTTCACGCAAAGTGGTGATGACCGGTATGTGAATGTCGATAAAATGATTTTAAAAGAAGCCGATGTCTTACCACATGCGTTGATTAATAACGTCGAAACAAAGTTAGGACGCAATGGGGAATTATTAAAACAATATGTGATTTGGTTAAGAAACCGGATTTTAGCGAAACGCAATCGTCTCGATTACCTTCCTGTGTTCCATATCGATGTCTATGGAACCATAGGCATTGCTTTTGACAATGATTATGACAAAATTACTTCCTATTTACTCGAGTTAGAAGAAGCCGCTAAACCATTTGCAATTCGGATTGAAGGTCCGATTGACACAGGTGACCGGGAAGGGACAATGCAAGCCTTAAAAGAACTAACCAAGCGAATGGATGAAGCTTCATCCCGCTTAGAAATCGTAGCCGATGAATGGTGTAATACTTTTGAAGATATTCGCTACTTCGCTGACCATAAAGCAGGTCATATGTTACAAATCAAAACCCCTGATTTAGGGGGGATCAATAATGTCGTCGAAGCGATTCTTTATTGCAATGAGAAACAAGTCGGTTCTTATTGCGGTGGGACTTGCAATGAAACCAATATTTCTGCGGAAGCGACGACGAACATCGCCATTGCTTGTTTTGCGAAACAATGTTTGGCAAAACCCGGCATGTCAGTGGATGATGGATATATGATTGTCAAAAACGTCATGAATCGAGTGCTTGCATTAGCGAACTCTCGATAAAAAGGAGGTCTCATGAAGCGTTCTTATTGTGGATCCTTTGCGTCATGTGATTGTTTCGTTGAAATCACCGAAGCGAGCACATGCACGTATACCATCGATTCAGTTGTCGATGTCTTTTTCCATGATCAAATCGAACAAGTGATTGTGAATGTATTACATGAATTCAATCATCCCCTTATTCATGTCAAACTGACCGATAAAGGGGCCTTTGATTATTCGATTGAAGCACGATTACGGACCGCTTTAGAGAGGTATTATCATGAGACGTAGTTTATTGTTTTTACCAGGAAATAACCCCGCAATTCTAAATAACGCCGATGTCTTTGATTGCGACTGCGTCATTTTTGACTTGGAAGACGCCGTTAGTATCGATGAAAAAGACGCGGCGAGATCCTTAGTTGTACAAGCATTAAAAACCTTTGAACATACCAAAATCGAACGTTTGGTTCGATTGAATGGCGTAGATACCTCCCTGTTCCAAGCCGATTTAGCGGCTTTATTAGAAGCGAAACCAGATGGTTTGATGATTCCCAAAGCCACAGTTGAGACAATTACTTCTGTGAATCAGCAAATCGATGCGCTTGATGCTCATTCTAGCATCTTGTTATTTCCTTTGGTGGAATCCCCCAAAGGAATCTTGGAAGTTCAAACTATCGCTATTTTACCACGCGTAAAAGGAATCTTGTTTGGTGGGGAAGATTTTGCTCAATCGATGCAAATCGAACGAACCAAAGAAGGATGGGAAATCTTCACTGCCCGGAGTCTCGTTGCGATGGCTTGTAAAGCAGCTAACATTGACGCATTCGATACCCCCTTTACAGATACGTTTGATGAAGTTGGCTTACGAAAAGATGCTCTTCTAGCGAAGCAACTGGGAATGAGTGGAAAGGCTTGTATTCATCCGAATCAAATCGCTGTCGTTCAAGCCGTTTTTTCTCCTTCTGAACAAGCGATTTTTCAGGCTAGACGGATTGTTAAAGCGTTTGAAGAACATCAAAAACAAAATAAAGGTGTGTTTTCCTTAGATGGCAAAATGGTGGATAAACCCATTTATGAACGAGCGAAACACCTTCTTGAAGAAGCGAGACAACTAGGTTTGTGGAGGGAATCCGATGAAAAATAGTCTTTCTCGGGACATTCTTGACCATCAAAAACCCTTTGTTTCAGTTCATGACTATCAGAATCATCCTCATCAAACCATAGCCAAAAAAGTGAAGACAGAGCACGTTGTTTTTGTCTATACCATTGAAGAATTGATGCGTCATCTCAATTTAAAAAATGGCATGTGTTTTTCTTTTCACCACCATTTACGGAGTGGGGATCAAGTCATTAATACCGTTTGCAATGAACTGATTAAGCAAAACTTGGCCGATTTAACCATCGCCCCAAGTTCGATTTTTCCAACCTACCACGGGCTCTATGATTTAATCCGGAATCGCCAAGTGAAAACGATTCACACGAATTATTTAAATGGTCCCATTGCTACCTTAATTAATCAAAAATATTTATCGGATTATCTCTACATGCATACCCATGGAGGTCGTGCACGTGCCATTGAATGGGGTGAGATTGCCATCGATGTTGCTTTTTTAGCCACTCCTGCCGTTGATAAACAAGGCAATGGTACCGGTCGAGAAGGCAAAAATGCGTGTGGAACATTAGGATATGCCATCAGTGATTTGGAATACGCGAAGACCGTTGTTTTAGTCACAGATACCATTCTTGATCGACTTCAAGCCGTTGATTTTGATGCCTCCTATGTCGATTATGTGTTGGTATTGGATTCGATTGGCGAAGCCGAAGGTATTGTTTCGGGTACAACGAAACTAACCCGCGATCCGGTTGGATTAAAGATTGCTTCTCAAACGGTTGCTTTACTCGATGAACTGGGCATGATTACCCCCCATTTCTCGATGCAAACAGGGGCTGGAGGCATTTCCTTAGCTGTTACCGAATTTGTCAAACAACGCATGATACAAAATAAAATCACGGCGAGATTCGCTTCCGGTGGAATTACGAAATCCTATGTGGAGATGTTAGAGGCCGGTTTGGTGGAAGCGTTGTATGACGTGCAATGTTTTGATTTAGATGCGGCGTTATCTGTGAAAAACAACGCCAATCATCATGCCATGTCCGCTTCTGAGTATGCAAATCCCTATCATCCCAATCCCATCGTCAATGATTTAGACTTTGTGATTTTAGGAGCGACCGAAATTGATTTAGATTTTAATGTCAATGTTACAACCGATTCTTTTGGAAAAATTATCGGGGGATCGGGAGGACATGCGGATACTGCGGCGGGAGCGAAGGTTGCGATAATTACCACACAACTCATACGGTCAAGACTCCCAATAATTAAAAAGCGTCTAACGACCATCACCACACCCGGAGATAGTATTGATATTCTGGTTTGTGAACGAGGGATAGCGATTAACCCCAAACGGCAAGACTTAATTCAACGGTTACAAGGATCTAACTTACCCCTATTCTCCATGGAGGACTTATACCACTTGCAACATCAACTCACCGGCATCCCCAAAGAACTCCCCCATAAAGAACCGATTATCGGTTTTGTCATCTACCGAGACGGATCGGTTTTAGACACCCTATACCAATATTAGTGAGGTGAAGAGGATGATCAAACAAGCAATTCTTTTAGAAGAAAAGAACCAAATCGAGAAGTTTTTAGCACGATTTGATTTGCTTTTTGATTCAGCATTCTCGACCTCTTTTTATTTGGAAGATCAAAATCAAATCGTAGCGACGATTACGGTTTCTCAAGATATAATCAAAGATTTGGCAGTTTTACCTGACTTTCAAGGCAATCAGTATGCAACACAACTCGTCGATCATGCGATGAAAGTGATTTACGCTGCGGGGTTTTCCTCTGCACGAGTCTTTACGAAAGCGGTTTATATTCCCGTATTTGAACAACTTGGATTTACCTGTTTGGTGGAAGATAAAAACAGTGCGATTTTAGAGCGAGGAACGTCTGGAATCCACGCTACTTTAGAAGGAATGAAGGCAACCATTGAAGCGTTTACCCATCAAGCCATTGAAACCTTGAATTTAGGCACGATTGTGGTAAACTGCAATCCTGTGACATTAGGGCATTATGGTTTAATCGAACATGCTAGTAAACGCCATGATTACCTCGTCGTGTTTGTCGTTGATGAAGATCGGTCGTTTTTCACGTTCCAAGAACGATATGCTTTGTTATATCTTGCGACCTGTTCGCTTCAAAACGTGATTTTACTGCCATCAAGCAAATATATGGTTTCAGCGCTCACATTTCCCAGTTATTTCTTAAAAACGGTAGAAGAGCGCGATCAAGCGTATGCGACGTTAGATGTAAAGATATTTAAGCAATACTTTATGCCCATTCTCCATTTACAAAAACGCTATATCGGCACTGAAACCGAGCCGGTAATGGTCTTATATAACAATACCTTACAAGCTATTCTTGGTGATCGTTTGGTTTTAATCCAACGCTTCTTACAATCGGGAGAAGTGATTAGTGCTTCGAGGGTACGGAAATGCATCAAAGAAGGTCATGTTGAAGAAGCCCTTTTACTTGTACCTGAAGCGACGCGAGGTCTGTTAAAACAAATTGCGATGGGGAAAAAACATGATTGATTCCCTCGAAGTACTCCAAGCCCAGATTGAAACATTGCGTTCCCAGTTTCCAAGCATCATTGTGATGCAAGTCAACGTGCCAGGTCCGAAGATGACACAGCCGATTAGTCATCTCCTACTCCGAATTTTTTCGAAACAGTTGACCCAAAAAGGCTATGAATTCTTAAAAGTCTTAAATCATGAGATCCCGTCATTGGTCTTTCCTTCGAATGCTGAAGGTCTAAAAACCAAACAAGCAATGATCGAGTTAGAAAACAGTCCATTGGGTCGCTTCATCGATTGTGATGTCTATGATTCCAATCAAGCCAAACCCTATTCTAGAAGCGAACCAAGACGGTGTTATCTTTGTGAAAAGAATGCTTTTCTTTGTCGGAAAGAACAAAATCACTCTCACCAGGAATTACTTGATTTTATGCATTCAGAAATCAAGCGCGAACTAACTCCTTACTTGGAACGGATGATTGCATCAGCACTCCAAAAAGAACTCGATCTTCATCCCAAGTTCGGGTTAGTAACTCCCTTTACGAATGGGAGTCATCCGGATATGAATTATGAGTTGTTTCGCCAATCGATTCAAACAATTACGCCTTTATTATCGCGGTTTTTCTTTCTCCCACTTGACATGCTATCCCTAGAAGAAACATTTCAAAAGGCTAGAACATGGGGTCAAGAAGTTGAATCAGCGATGTTTCAAGCCACCCAGGGGATTAACACCCATAAAGGCAGTATTTTTCATTTTAGTCTGTATTTGTTGGCCTTAGGATCCGTGATGTCACAAGGATTAAACGAAACCAAATCGGTTTTCGATTGGATGATGCAATGGGTGAAACCCTATCCAGATTCCCTCCAAGTGATGCATGAACCCTATGGAGCTTTAGCAGAAGCGAAACAAGGATATCCCTCGCTACAACCGCTTCTAGGGCTAGACCTAGATCGCACTACACAACAATTAGAAGTTTTAGGTCAATTGATTATTCGGACAAATGATTCTGTTTTGCTCAAACGCGCGAAAACCGAAGCGGAAGTGAAGCGAATCAAGCATCAATTTGAAAGCTTAAACTGGAGTGATCCTGAAGCGATTCGTCTGCTAAATGACGAATGTATTTCCAATGGTTATTCTTTCGGGGGAGCTGCTGATTTATTCAGTTTACTCGATCTTCACCATCAAAGTCAGCGATTGTTTTTTGATTAGGAGCGTACGACATGATTATTCTAAACGGACAAAAATTAACCATCGAAACGTTAGTTCAAGTGAGTCGATTCCAAGCGAAAGTATCGATTTCAAAAAAGGCGAAAGACGAAATTCTCAAAGCTCAAGCCTTTGTCGAAGAGATTGTCGATTCGGGACGAGTCGTTTATGGGATTAATACCGGATTTGGGAAGCTTTCTGACCAAAGCATTCCCAAAGCGGAGACGAATCAATTACAACTCAATCTAATCCGTTCCCATGCGACAGCGATGGGATCTCCTTTGCCTGAAGAAGTCGTACGGGCGATGATGACTTCACGGATTAATGCCCTCGTCAAAGGGTACTCTGGCATTCGTCTAGAAACCCTAGAAAAAATGGTTGAATTATTAAACAAGCACGTTACTCCTGTCGTCTTTGAACAAGGGTCTCTCGGTGCTTCCGGAGATTTGGCATTGCTTTCTCATATGGCATTACCATTGGTCGGCGAAGGAGAGGTTTTCTATAAAGGGAAACGGATGGCGACGTCTCTCGCGTTTGAAAAAGCCAAGATCGTAGCTTTATCCAGTTTAAAAGCAAAAGAAGGATTATCGTTAATCAATGGAACTCAAGCCATGTCTGGACTCGGAGCCCTTTGTTTATATGATGCCTTTCAAGTGTTGAATCATGCACAACTAGCGTTAGCGATGACAACGGAAGCGCTCCATGGAATTATCGATGCCTTTGATGACCGCATTCATCAAGTTCGTGGTCATAAAGGTCAAATCCATGCGGCTCGTTTGATTCGAAGCATTTTATCAGATTCTCGTTTAATCACCAAACAAGGCGAACTTCGGGTTCAAGATGCCTATTCGATTCGTTGTGCTCCGCAAGTTCATGGGGCGATATTAGATACATTATGGTTTGTAAAACATGTTATTGAAACCGAACTCAATGCTGTGACGGATAATCCGATTTTGTTTGTGGAGGATCAAGACGTGATTTCGGCAGGTAACTTCCATGGGGAACCCTTAGCGTTTGCCTTGGATTATTTAGGAATTGTCATGGCAGAATGCGCGAATATTAGCGAACGTCGCTTAGAACGATTGGTCAATCCGGCTTTATCGAATGGATTACCAGCCTTTTTAGCTTCGACGTGTGGGATTAATTCTGGGTTCATGATCGTGCAATATACCGCTGCAGCGATTGTTTCGGAAAATAAAGTGTTAGCTCACCCTGCAAGTGTGGATTCGATTCCTTCGAGTGCGAATCAAGAAGACCATGTTTCTATGGGCAGTATCGCTGCCAGGAAGGCTAGAACGATTGTGGATCATGCTAGAAGAGTGGTTGCTCTTGAACTTTTGACAGCTTGTCAAGCCTTACAGTTCCGCGATCTCACAAAACTATCCAGTCTTACCAAAGCGGTTCATCAAGAAATTCGGAAAACCATCCCTTATTTACATTTAGATGAAACCTTATATCCCCATATGCATGAAATCGAACGCATCGTTCAATCCAATATTCTCTTAAGACCATCCGTTGGAGGTGAGACAGAGTGGCATTATTAAAAAAACTATTTCCTACCCTTCCACCCTATCCTGCTTTTGAAGCTCACATTCGCCGGGCTCCAAAACGGGAATGTTTGCTCAATGAACAAGAAGAAGTGCTAGCGATTCAAAATGCTTTACGCTACATTCCCAAAGAATGGCACGAAACGCTCATTCCTGAGTTTTATGAGGAGTTAAAAACTAGAGGCCGAATTTATGGTTATCGCTTTCGTCCCCAAGGACGAATTTATGCAAAACCAATTGAACAATATCGGGGAAAAACCTTAGAAGGAAAAGCCCTACAATTGATGATTGACAATAACCTTGATTTTGAGGTTGCGTTGTATCCATATGAGTTAACAACTTATGGAGAAACGGGTCAAGTCTGTCAAAACTGGATGCAATACCATCTGATTCGTTATTATCTCGAGCAACTCACACGCTATGAAACCTTAGTGGTCATGTCAGGACATCCCTTAGGACTGTTTCCTTCCCATCCCACTAGTAGTCGTGTCATCGTGACGAATGGATTAATGATTGGAATGTATGACGATTTAACGAACTTTAATCGTGCTCAAGCCTTAGGAGTTGCCAACTATGGTCAAATGACTGCTGGGGGTTGGATGTACATTGGCCCTCAAGGGATTGTCCATGGGACTTATTCCACATTGCTCAATGCTGGACGCATCAAACTCGGAATTCCTAACGATCAAAACTTAGCTGGTGTCTTATTCGTTTCATCCGGACTCGGTGGGATGAGTGGCGCGCAAGGGAAAGCCTGTGTGATTGCTGGGGGGGTTAGTATCATTGCGGAAGTCGATCGTTCCCGGATTGAAACGAGACTGAAACAAGGGTGGGTCCATGAAGTCGTATCATCGCCAGAAATGGCCTTTTCCAAAGCGTTAGAAAAACAAGAAAAGAAGCAGCCTTATGCGATTGCCTTTCATGGCAATATCGTTGATTTATTAGACTATGCAGTGAAGGAAAATAAGACCATTTCCTTACTAAGTGACCAAACCAGTTGCCATGCGGTTTATGATGGAGGCTACTGCCCGCAAGGGATGACGTTTGAAGAACGCACGGAATTACTCGCAACCAATAAAACACGTTTTATCGAAGCGGTCAATCAAACATTGAAAAAGCACATTGCTTTGATTGAAACGTTAGTGAAACGAGGCAGTTATTTCTTTGATTATGGCAATAGTTTCTTAAAAGCTTGTTTCGACGCGGGATGCAGTCATATTTGTAAAAACGGTAAGAATGATTATGATGGGTTTATCTATCCTTCCTATGTCGAAGATATCATGGGTCCCGTCTTATTTGATTATGGATTTGGTCCCTTCCGTTGGGTTTGTTTGTCCAATGATGAACATGATTTAGATAAAACGGATCAGGTTGCGATGGCTTGTATTGACCCGAATAAGAGTTTTCAAGATTTTGATAACTATCAGTGGATTAAAAACGCCAAGAAGAATCAATTGGTTGTGGGGTCCAAAGCCCGAATTCTTTATCAAGATGCCATTGGAAGACTGCGTATTGCGCTTCGCTTTAATCATATGATAAAGAATGGGGAAATTGGTCCCATTATGCTTGGCCGCGATCACCATGATACCGGAGGAACCGATTCGCCCTTCCGCGAAACATCGAATATCAAAGATGGATCGAATATCATGGCTGAAATGGCGATTCAAACCGCACTTGGCAATGCCAACCGCGGAATGACCTTAGTCGCTTTACACAATGGCGGGGGAACCGGCATTGGGAAAGCCATCAATGGGGGCTTTGGGATGGTTTTAGATGGTTCTAAACGCGTCGATGATATTCTTAAAACGGCGATGATTCATGATGTATTAACAGGAGTATCCCGGCGAGCGTGGGCCCAAAATCCGCATGCGATTTCCACCATCGAAGCGATGAACCAACAAGAACTGATTGATGTCTGTTTACCGGAAACGACAGATTCTACTACGCTATTAAACAGGATTACCACGTTAAGAAAGGAAGGTCAACATGAGTAAAATTGTCCAATGTGTCCCCAATATATCCGAAGGGATTCGTCACGAAATCATTGAAGCCATCCTAGCACCGCTTCAAAACCAACCAGGATTTCAATTGATTTCCTATGAACCTGACCAAGATTACAATCGTACCGTCATTACCTTACTAGGGAATCCAGAAGCGATGATCGAGCCTTTAGTCGCATTTTATGGGAAAGCCTTAGCGTTGATTGATATGCGAATTCATAAAGGCGAACATCCTCGCATGGGAGCTGTGGATGTTTGTCCCTTCATCCCCATTCAAGGCATTGACATTGACGAATGTGTCGAGTATGCCAAACGCTTAGCCAAAATGGTTTCAGAAACCTATCAACTCCCTATCTTTTTATATGCCAAAGCGGCATCCATGCCAAACCGGATTCAACTTCCTGATATTCGTAAAGGCGAGTTTGAGGGCATGAAAGAAAAGATTACCCTTCCCGAATGGGCTCCTGACTTTGGTCAAGCCATTTGCCATGAAACCTTTGGGGTGAGTGCCATTGGTGCTCGGATTCCACTAGTAGCTTACAATATCGACTTACCAACGATGGATGAAAAAATCGCTTCCAGTATTTCCAAAGCGATTCGAGCGTCTTCGGGAGGCTTTCAACACATTCAAGCGGGTGGAGCGGTATTACTTGATAAAAACCATGTTCAAGTTACCATGAACATCTTAGATTATAAAAAGAACCCGATTTATCGGATTTTTGAAACGGTGAAAATGGAAGCGGCGCGTTATCATTTGACGATTACAAGTGCAGAAATTGTTGGGTTACTTCCTAAAGAAGCGTTAACGGATTCACTCAAATATTACCTTCAAGTGAATCAAATCCCTTACCGGAAAGATTTCACTTTGGATGAAATTGTATCCCTGAGTCAACAATATCTCATGTTTCGGGATTTTGGGAAAGACAAAATCATTGAAGCGTTTTTAGAATTATGAAGACGGTTCTAACCAACATCAAAAAACTCTATACGCCCATTCAGAAACCCCCAGTCAAGGGGCTTTTGATGCGGGACATTCAAGTATTGCATCACCCTTTTATTGTCATCGAAGATGGATATTTTACTAGCATCGCAACAGGCGAGATTCCGAAAGAATCGCTTGAGAATGCCAAAATGGTTGATTGTCAAGGAACGTGTATCGTACCAGGATTCGTTGATAGTCATACCCATTTGGTTCACGCCGCTTCAAGAGAACACGAGTTCGAACAAAAATTAGCGGGAGTTCCTTATCTCGATATTTTAGCTTCCGGTGGGGGCATTTTATCTACCGTAGAAAGAACCAAACTCGCTTCCAAACATGACTTACTCCATCAAGCAAGAAAATCCTTACAACACTTTCTTTCATATGGAGTTACCACTCTGGAAGCCAAGAGTGGCTACGGACTCGATTTAGAAACAGAGATCAAACAATTGGAAGTAGCGAAACAACTGAACAATGAAGGACCAATCGAAATCATTTCCACCTATATGGGAGCGCACGCACTACCCAAAGCTTATCGGGATCGAAGTGATGAGTATGTGGACACGATTCTTCATGATTTAGAAGTGATTGCGAAAAATCAATTAGCCGATATGGTCGATGTCTTTTGTGAAGAAGGGGTTTTCTCGATTGCTCAAACCGAGAACATCTTAGAAAAAGCCAAAGCCTTAGGATTTGGCATCCGTCTTCACGCCGATGAAATCCATCCCTTAGGTGGTGCAAAACTCGCTAGTGAATTGCAAGCCCTTAGTGCTGATCATTTAATGGCGATGCCAGAAGCGGATTATGAAGCCTTTGCAAAGTCCAACACCATCGCAACCCTTTTACCAGGAACCTCGTTTTATTTAAATAAACCCTTTGCCCAAGCAAAGAAAATGATGGAAGCGAACATGGCGCTTGCGATTGCTAGTGATTATAACCCTGGTAGTTCACCATCAGAGAATTTTGCCTTAACGATGCAATTAGCTGCGAATAAGTTAGGACTTCTTCCAAGTGAAGTATTAACCGCCGCAACCTTGAACCCCGCTTACTCATTAAGAAGAAGTAACTCCATTGGCTCACTTGAAGTGGGCAAACAAGCTGATTTTGTCTTGTTGAACATTCCTAACTGGGAATACTTTCTATATCACTACGGCACCCAACATACCCATTCTGTCTATAAGAAAGGAATTTGCGTGTACGAAAAACCAAGGGGGATTTATGAAACTCGTTGATCTGTCGTTACAACAATTTATCATGCAAGTTGCATCCAGTTCACCCGCACCGGGTGGAGGTTCGATTGCGGCGCTGCAAGGTGCTTGTGGCGTTGCTTTAGCCAACATGGCGTTAGAACTCACTATTTCGAAGAAGAAGTTTCAAAGTTTGGAACCAGCTTTACAAGAACAAATCCATGCCATCCACGCCTCGCTTCAACCTTTGATTCAAGACTTTATCACTTGTATTGATGAGGATACGGAAGCATTTAACTTGATTATGAAGGCTTTCTCGCTTCCTAAAGTGAGTGAAACAGAGAAACAAGCCCGGAAACAAGCCATTTTAGCAGGCACCTATGAAGCCATTGCCATTCCTAAAAAGGTGATTGCGACGGCTTTGGAAGCTTTAACGAAGTTTGAAGTGGTGTTTCCCTATCTCAATCAAAATACCCTATCGGATCAAGGGGTTGCGATTTTGTGTTTAGCCACAGCCATAGAAGGCGCAGCTTATAATGTCTTAATCAACCTACCATCTTTAACCGATGAAAATGAAAAAGCCTTATTAAAGGATGAAGCGTATCAAGCCATCCTGAAAGCCAATCAACATCGAAGTCAACATTTTGAAACGATTCTGGATGGCTTGTTTCAGTCATAGAAATTCGCAATGTATTCGAAAGAATCCCAATCAAAACTTCCTCATTAAGGGAAGTTTTTTTTATCCTTCAATAAAACTCCCCTTTCTAGGAAAGGGGTGTTTGTTAGGTACAAGTTGGCAGGGACTGGATCATTTGGAGTAGGTCTTTCAGTGAACCTTGATGATAAGTGCTGACATCGATATGTTGTGAATTAATCAGCTGATCCGTGACTAAGTAGAAGTCCATTCCAAAGGACTGGGTAATGCCATCTTCTAAGGCATCATTTCCAATCATAATACACTCTTCAAAGGATACTCCTAGTGCTTGAACGACTTCTTGGTAATACACTTTGGATGGTTTGGATGCGTGAGATGTTTCGTAAGTGGTAATCAGTTCAAAGTCATTAGGATGGAGACCTGCCCAATTTAACCGTTTGAGTGTCGCGATTTTGGGGAAAAGTGGGTTGGTGGCTAAAGCGATGCGATATCCTTTTTCCTTGGCTAATTGAACAATTTGATTGGATAAAGGATTTGTCGAAGAAGAGGGTTGAACTAAATCAAATTGGGTTTCATAGAAGGTCAGGAATAATGCTTCAATGTTGGTTGGTAAGCCTGGTTGAATGGTTCGAAAGACCTTCCAAAACAGGGTTTCATTGGAATCCGGTCCGAGGTTGTCTTTCATTGCTTTCGTCCCAGCCCAGACGTTTTGGATAAACGTTTTTGGATCGAATCCTAAGGGAGCGAAATAACGACCCATGAGACCAAAGTAGAGTTCTACGAATGTTTTTTCATCAATTGGGAGTAGCGTGCCATCTAAATCAAAGAGGATTGTTGTTTTCATCATAGATCTCCTTAGTAACTTGCGATTGCGCCATCACAGCGTTTTTCGGTTCCAGCTTGATAGGTTTGTTTTTGGTCATCATACAATATGATTTGACCTCGGCCAAATTGACCAAGATCCGATTCAATGTGTATGTCATGTCCGCGATGGATTAAGTCATCAATAATGGTTTTCGGCATCGAAGGTTCCACAATCACCCGTTTGTCTTTCGTCCATTGAAAGCGAGGTTGGTCTAGAGCAGCTTGCGGATTGAGGTGATTCGCTAACATTGCATGTAAAACTTGGATATGACCTTGGGGTTGCATAAAGCCACCCATCACCCCAAAGGGACCCACGGCTTTACCATGTTTGAGTAAGAATCCGGGAATAATCGTATGGTAGGGACGTTTGAATGGGGCGACAACATTGGGGTGGTTGTGCTCAAAGGAGAAGTTGTGACCACGGTTGTGTAAACTGATTCCCAAACCAGGAACCACCAAACCAGACCCAAAGCCCATGTAGTTCGATTGAATTAAGGAAACCATATTCCCCTCTTTATCAGCGGTGGCGAGATATACGGTGCCGTGATCGAAAATCCTTGCGGCTGTTGGCGTGTTGGCGTTGTCCGTTATTCGAGATGCTCGAGAAGCTAAGAAGGAATCAGAAAGGAATGTTTCATAAGAAGTCGGCATTTGCTTGGGATCAGATAGATAAGCAAAGGCGTCTGCGAAGGCGAGTTTTAGACTTTCGATTTGAACGTGGATGGTTTCACTAGAAAAAGTACTAGGTACTTCTAACTTCGATAATATGCCTAATGCTTCTAACGCCACGAGACCTTGGCCATTGGGGGGGAGTTCACAAACATCATACCCAAGATACGGAAAAGAAATCGGACTCACCCATTCAACATCAAAGGCCTCTAAATCGGATTTACGAAGAAAGCCGTCGTATTGTCTCGAATAAGCATCGATTTGATCGGCAATCTCGCCCTTATAAAAAGCTTCGGTTTTCGTAGTAGAAATCAGTTCAAAGGCTTTGGCATGATCAGGAAGTTTGACAAGTTCCCCAGCTTGTGGCGTTTGACCATGAGGCGCAAAGGTATCAAACCACGATTGAAACATCGGATGATGGAGATGCTTTTGGTAGATTTCAAAAGCACGTTTCCAATAATGGGCCGTTGTTTCCATGAGGGCAAAGCCATTCTTTGCGGCTTCAATTGCCCCTTCAAAGAGCCGTTCAAATGCAAGCTTGCCAAATCGTTTGGACAAGGCATACCAGCCTTTAACAGCACCGGGGACGGTTACGGGTTCAAAGCCAAAACGGGGCATTTCCGAATGGTTTCGAGATCGGATATTTTCTAAGGAACATAAAGCAGGAGCCCCGCCTGAGGCATTTAACCCATAGATATTTCCTTGGTAGTAGACAATCGCAAATAAATCGCCACCAATGCCATTGGAGGTGGGTTCAATCACGGGTAAAGAAGCGGCCATGGCTATAGCGGCGTCAATCGCATTTCCGCCTGCTTTTAAGGTGTCAAGACCGATTTGACTCGTTAAAGGTTGACTGGATGCACACACGCCGTGTTTGGCATAAATGACATTGCGTTTGGATTCATACGGATAGTTCAATGAAATCACCTCTCTTGTTTTATTATAGAGAAGAATTCTTAAAGTGCAAGCAAAACCCAAAAAGCATTCGAAAATCTCATCTTTTTTACTAGCATTTTCTGATTGGCTATGATACAATATCTTTGCTCGGGAAGTAGCTTAGCTTGGTAGAGCACTTGGCTGGGGGCCAAGGGGTCGCAGGTTCAAATCCTGTCTTTCCGACCATTGTTCATTATGCACGTGTAATCACGTGCTTTTTTTATTGTCTGAATAGAATGAAATGTCTTGTAAATAATCGTAATGAGAACAACAAGGGTGAAATTAGTGGTTGCAAAGGAATACTACTCGAGAAACCCATTTAGGAGTTTAGTAGACAATTAATGAATAGCAAAAAGAGCCTTTTATGTAGGCTCTTTTCATATAATATGTAATTAATATGAGTGTTGATTTCGTGGAATTTTGATTGACTTGCTATTATGCCATATTAAATTGTTATATATTTTTTTATTCCACAACTCATATG
>Ga0116204_1001031_pt1 | contig 15690 bp, 19 predicted proteins | sample LakKivwa52mmetaG_FD_94481 | JGI IMG/M metagenome (GOLD analysis project Ga0116204, IMG submission 94481) | Anoxic lake water microbial communities from Lake Kivu, Rwanda to study Microbial Dark Matter (Phase II) - Lake Kivu water 52m metaG | ecosystem: Environmental > Aquatic > Freshwater > Lake...
CGTGCAAAAGCTTGCGCTTTTGCCCGAACCCTAACATACAGGTTTGGCGTTTTCTTTTGGGGGTGAAACCCTCAGCCCCTTTTCTTTCCTAAAGAAAAGGGGATATGGGATCGTAGGGATTTGAACCCTAACATGCAGGTTTATTCTCATGCCCCCGGTTTCCCGCGGGCTGAATCTGGAGCCTGCCGCGCTACCAAATTACGCCACGACCCCGTTCATTACGCACCGACTTATGGCAAGCATCTTTTTATATAGGTTTCAAATTCCCGAAAATCTGCCATCTTTTCCACACATACCCTTAAAAACACTAGTTACTCAATAGGTAACCATGTATTCCGAGATTCCCTATGCCTGCATGCGCGCGTACGCGCTTTTCTTCTCACGCTTCGGGACAGCGCGCGCTTTCTTTCAGTCCGAGCTGGACTTCGCCCTCTCGCCTTCCATGAAAAAGAAGGTGTTCTCCATCCTACTGAATGCTGGCTGGATAAAAAAGAACGGCAGAAGGGAATACTTGTGCAATGAGCCGGGAGAAGTCATGCGCCATCTGCTGGACTTCAAGGTGCCGCAAATGTTGGGCAATGCGCGCAAGCCCTATGCGTTTTCCGGCCTCTCCGCAATAGAGGTGTGGAGCGACTACTCCTACACGCAGCGAAGTTTTGAGCGCTCGCCCTATTTCATCAGGGTGCTGCGCAAGGATTTGTCGTATTGGAAGGGGTTCTTTGCGGCAAAGAGGGTGCCTGCCTATGTTGAGAAAGGGACGACAATAGGCGAGTTTGCCATTCTGCTGCCAGTGGCAAAGATGGAAAGCGTGGAAAAGGACGGCTTGTCAGTCGAGCCTCTGGAAGATGCCATGGAGGAAGCCAAGGGGAATGAGATGCATCATTATGCGTATGAATACATGAAGAAGAAATACGGGCGGAAGCATGGATAAGTTCGCGGCAAGGGAAAAGGAAGTGTTCAGCGCGCTTGGAGCGCTTGTGCAGACAAAGTGCGAGTTTGCAGTGGTGGGCGGCTATGCGGTGAATGCCTATGCGCTTCCAAGATTTTCAGTGGACTGCGACCTGGTGGCAAGCAAGGATGGCGCGCTCAAGGTTGCCCACAAACTGCTTGCCCGCGGCTTCCATCGCGTGCCGCCCCCAAAGCACGCGCCATACGTGAACTTCGTGCGCCTTGAAAAGGAGACGCTGCCCGACATTATTGCCGCATTTGACACCCTTTATGAAGAGGTGCACGACAGGCAATCTGGCGCAATTTTTGATGCAGACTGGATTTTTTCCCATTCCTCCATGGTTTTCCTTCCTGCAAAGACGTTTGCGGGCCAGATGAAGGTGCGCGTAGTTGATGCGGATGCCCTGTTTGTCATGAAATTCTGCTGCGCAAGGGCAACAGACATACGTGACATTTTCATGTTCTGTGACAAAGTGAAAGACTGGGAATGGGTGAGGGCAGAGATTGCTTTGCGCGTGGACTTGGCTTCGCAGCACAGGGAGATAATGCAAAAGGTGTCTGGCACGGAATTCAGGAAGGATTTGGGCGGAATTTATGGCTATGTCGAGCCCGCGGCATTCGGAAGAAGGCTGAAAATTCTGGAATCCATGCTGCAATGAACTGTTTTCTTGCAAAGCCAATTTTCCAATTCCAAGTCAAAAAATCAGAAGTTTATCTCGACGACCCCCGGACAAGATGTAACAGGCTACGCCACGACCCCCTATTGACACTTTCTATAACTTATGCTGTTTCTTTCATTATTTTATTAGCCTGAAAGTTAAAGATGGTTTGTTTGGCAATCTGCATGGAGTTGCTTGCCAGGTCTTTTCGGTTAATCCTGCAAAAGCAGACCGTTTTTTCTGTCAACCAGATATGAAGCGAGATTGAATTTGCCGATGTCCGGAAAATCCGCGAATGCCTGCGCCTCCACGACCAGTGGTGCATAAAGCTCCTTATCGAACATCATATCCACGCCGACAAACCCAAGCCCCATCGCCTTTGCCGCTTTGGCCGCTACCACTCGAGTCGCATCGAGCCTCCCTTCGGCTATCCCTGTGTCCGGGTGATGCCTGATGGAAGCCCCCTGCGAAAAATTTGTAATTATGTTTTCCGGCCCGTTCAGCCTTATGAAAAGGTGCGGCACCCGTTCCCCCACCACATATGCCCTCAGGTCGAACTTCAGGCCATCGAAGACGTTTGGAACCAGTATCTCCCACTCGACTATGACGTCGTTCTGGAGAAGCTGCCCAAGGAGGTCTTTCCTACCGGTTATGTCTGAAAAAGGCCATTTGTCGTAGATCCCGTAATTTGCGAGCCTGCTGCCCTCGACCTTGTAGTTCGTGACCCATCTGCCGTCGCGCAAGGCAGTTATGCCTTTCCCTTCTGCGCCATAGCGACATTTGATGAAAATCCCGCGTTCGCATGCAAGCCCAATCAAGTCTTCGACTCCCGCATACTGTACTGAATCTGGAGTTGGAATGCCACCTTGCCGCAGCGCGGCAATCGTCTCGACCTTGTCGCGGTCAACGAACGCCTTTTCCGGAGGTATTGGATAATGTAGGCGCCCCTCACCTAACTGCCGTCCGAGCTGGCGCCCGGTTTCTAGGAAAAAATCCCTGAATTTCCCGTATGCCGTCCCAGAAGTGCCATACAGCACCGTGTCTGATGGAACCTCACAGTTTGCGTTCCAAAACGTGTAGGGGAAAAAAAGCATGACGTTCACTCTTTCGCCCCGAAAGCCCTTAAGGCCGCGTATTTCATGATAGTCGCATTGCTGGACGTTGAACCCTGAATTCTTTGCGCACTCGACAAATCTCGTCCGGTTCCGGTCGGAATATTGTGTGTCCCCCTTGCCGATGACTAAAAGGTTAGCCATTTGCGCACCAGCCTATTCGATTGGCGAGATTTCCTTCTGTCCGGGCCGGTATCTTTCCCACCCAAACTTGAGCGGGTCTATTATCGCCTTCCTAATCTGCCTGCCAAGCTCGCCTAGGCGCCCGATTCCCAGAAGACCGCCATTGTTCGCTATGGCAAGTATCATGGGTCCCAGCTGTTCGCTATATATCCTGCTTGAGGAAATCGGGACGAGGCCCGGGTAGCCGTATATGCTGATGTGAACCCTGCCCTCCTCAAAGTAATAGGGGTTCTGGTAATCGGTCGGATGCAGCGTTTCGATCGGGCTTGGGAAATCCACTGAGAGGTCCAGCACGATCATCCCGGGCTTGGATTTTCGGATATCCTCGCGCGTGACAAGATAGTTGTTCTGCCTGCGCATTTTCTCGGGCCAAGCGATGCCATTGACCAAAAGATCGGCTTCCTTCAGCCATTTTGGAAGGTTGGCGAACTCGCTTTTGCGCACTATCTTGCATTTGATGCCAAGTTTCGAGCATGCGGCGATGGCACCCGTTGAAACGTTGCCATACCCAAGGACCACAGCATTCATTTCATCAGGCATCCGCTGGAAGTGCCTTATCGAATAATAGACGCCCATCTGACCAGTGATGTCTGTCTGGTCCACCCTCCGCTTTCCTTTGCCGTCGCGTATGCTTTCCATGGCAAGCCCGACGATCTGATTGCTGCCCATATAGTATATCCGCTCAGTGTTCTGCCCGATGTGCAGCATGCAAAACAGGATGGTTTCTCTCATCAGCGAGAATTCCTCTGAGCTTGGCGCCTTCAGGGTCACCACCATGCCTTTCTTTGCATGAGCGTAGAGGATTTCCGGCTCGGAAATTATCTTCGCCCCGACATTCAAATAGGCCCCATCAGGCACATTTATTCCGTTGCCCGCACCGGCTTGGACGCACACATTGTGCCCTGCTTCCACCAGGATCTTCGCCGAAGCAGGAAGCACCATTACGCGCTTTTCCCCAGGATAAGTTGCAGAAGGGACGACGATATCCATTGATTTTTCTGCACTCATTGCCAAGCCCCCACGCCTATTTGGACTAGGTGTTAGAATGTATATCCGCATGAAAGTGTTTATAAGGGTACGGGCTGCAATTTCCAAGCTAGCCAAGCTTGTTGACAAGGCAATTGATTTGAGGAAAAAGTAAATGGCAGGCACAAATCCGCGAGCAACCGGCAGAAGGAGGGCAAACATGGCAGGCAAGGCTTCGCACGCGCAAAGAATCATCAAAGCCTCAACAGCGCCGAATATAGCCTGCAAGTCAATTCCCTTCAGTGTTGTTGCCAACTCCTGCAAGGGCTGCAACGCCAAATGCTGCCGCAAACTCGCGGTCGTGCTCACCATTCCCGAGGCGCTTCGTCTCGCCAAAGCCGTTCAAGCCCCACCCGATGAATACCTCGAGCTTAGTTGCCATGTCGACTTCAGAAAGACGCCGCATTTCCCGCTTCTCTCAAAAGAAGGAAGGAGCGTGCTGGAATATTTCATAATAATAAAGAAACAGGCAAATGGCGACTGTGTTTTCCTAAGCCGGCAAAACACCTGCAAAATCTACCTAGACCGCCCCTTTGTCTGCAGGCTCTATCCCTTCGAGCTTACGGAAAACAAAAAGGTGAAGAAAGGGGCGCTATGCCCGTTCCATTTCATCCGCGAGCCACAAACCGATTCAGAGGCGAAGCTTCTCGAGGAGGATTTGAGGCTTCATGGCATAATGGCGCGAAGATGGAATGTTGAAAAAGGGAAAATGGAAGAAATAGGGAAAATTCTGGAATACTTTACAACCTTACAAGAAGAGTAGTCCGATAAAGCCGCTTCCCATCCCTCTCGCCAGCAAGCTTTTCAGTCCTGGTGAAGCCAAAGCCGAATGCATTGAGCGTTGAAATGGCTTCACTCCTGCTTCCGCAGTAAATGTCAACGCCCTCTTTCTTCTCCTCCACTTTTGGCACAAAGCTTTTTTCCTCAACAGCATCAATGACTTTCGGCGCCGTCCTCTCCACTTTCAGAGAATCGCCGCGAAGCTGTATTATCGCCTCAAAATACTGCGTTCCAGCCCTTCCGCATTCGGTGCACATTGTCCCGGTGTATAGTACCTCAACTTTCCCACTCACCCTCCCAGCCGCGCTCTCGTACTCCACCATACCGCTTTTTTCGTCGAACTTCGCTTCCTTTCCTCTGAGCTTAAGAAGCCGCACCACTTCCTCGCAAAGCGTTGCCTCCTTCCTTTTCCTTCCCTTGTCGACAATTGCCTTGCATTTTTGGCAGGTGCTTACCTTTACGGTTGGAAGGGGAGGAAGCCTTGAGCGCGCGCATGCTATGCAAAGCTCGCCTGAGAAAGGGGCATGCGAATCGCTTTTGCCGCATAGCGGGCAGAATCTTGCCATGCGGCAGCTAGGGATACGCATATATAATAATGCAAGCCAAAAGCCGAGCATGGACGAGGAGGAAAACCTTGGGCCCGAGGCCGCCTATTCTGAACTCCGCTACATCTCACTTGAATTGATGAAGCTTGCGCAAAAGTCAGGCAAGCCCTTCGGGCAAATCGCGCGCGAATACCTTGAGAACACAGAAAAGCTCCATCAGATGATAACACTCGCCGCGAAGTCTGAGGAGGCGCGCGCGCAAAAGTCATCTTCGAAAGAGAAATGACCGTTGCCCTTGACATGGCATAGGCGGATTGTGCGCGCATAATCAGGCTTCAAGCCCGGCGCGGGTTTGTTCGAGTATGTCGTTTGGTTTGGTTGGTGGCATGCAGAACGCGAAAAAGGAGGCACTCGCCCTCTCGCAATACTTTCTTTCGCTTCCCCACCCTGCGAAAACCGCGCTCATGATTCTCGCAGTATCCTTCCTTTTTGGGGTGCTCTTCGGAATCGCAAAACCTTTCGAGCAGAACCCGGCGCAGCTTTTCCTCCACGGGATTGACGGGTTTTTCCTCCTCGCGCTTCCAGCTTTCCTCTCCTCGCTCGTCCTCACCGCGACAAGGAGAAAGGCAGTGCTTCGCCGCTCGCTCTTCCTCGCGCTTCTCACAGCAATAGCATACGGGATTTTCTACCTCCTCTCCTTCCTCCTTGCGCCCTTCTGGTCGCAGGCAGGAAACCTCATATTCCTCGGCTTCGGAGTAGCATTTGTCCTATGGTACTTCCTCCTCCTTTTCGCGTTTGATTTCCGCAAAAGCGCGCTTCTCTTTGCGCTCCTTCAGGCGGTCTTCTTCGCGCTCGCCTATCTTGTTTCGACTGGCGCGGGCATAAACGCTGACGCATCAGACATGCTTGCGAAAATATTCCTTTCAGGCTTTGTCTTCCTTGCCGCGCTTTACGCACTCCTGTTCATAGTCTCGGCGCCGATGAAAAAGAACCTGGGTGTATCAGGCGGCGATGCGATCTCCATGTTCCTCTCGCAGTGGCTTTACGGGGAAAAAGACCTTGAGGAGGCTTTCGAGTGGATAGGCGAGAATGTTGAAACGCTCGTATGGGCGGGGCGGTTTTCGGGCAGGCGCGAAACCCTGTTCATAGTCCCTTACATACACTTCGGCCCGTTCGGCAACCTTGGGGGCAGCGAGTTCACATCCATGATTTCAGAGGCGCTTTCCGACAACGGCAGGCGCAACGTCTTCGTTTTCCACGGCACGGCAACGCACGACTTCAACCCGGTTTCTTCAGGCGATATTGGAAGCGTGATAGCCGCATGCCGCCACGCGCTTTCAAACACAAGGCTTTCCTCCGCAAAACTTTCCGTCCTCAAAAGCAAAGCCGGCTCGGTCACGGCGTCCGCGCTCAAGGTGGGCAACTCAGCATTTCTCACCTACACCCGCGCGCCAGAAACCACCGAAGACATTAACCTTGGATTAGGATTAGCGCTCATGGAAAAGGCGAAGAAATACTGCAATAGCGCCTGCGTGGTTGATGCGCACAACGCGGAAACGGGCGACATCTCATCGGTTGAAGTGGGAAGCCCCATCGGCTTTGAGATGCTTGATGCAACCGAGAACCTCTTCAAAAAGCCCTCAGCCGCTTTGCCATTCCTCTTCGCATCATCTTCCTGCCCCATTTCGCTTGACACAATTGGCAAAAACGGCGTGAAGCTCGCCCTCTTCTCCCGTGGCAAGAAGCTCGACGCCCTTCTCCTCATAGACTGCAACGGCGTGGTGCCGCCCTTCCGCGACGAGCTTGTTTCCTTCCTTTCTTCCCTTGGCAAAGAGAAGGGCTTCACATGCTCTGGCGAAGTGCTCACGACAGACACGCACCAGATAAACAACGTGCAAGGCGTGCTCCGCCCGCTTGGCTCGGGCTCGCGCGCCGAAGTTATTGCCGCAGTCCGCAAGCTTTTCACAGAAGCCATTTCGCATCTTGAGCCAGTCAAGTTCGGCTGTGCGGAAGAGCGCTTTTCAATAAAAGTGTTCGGAAGCGGGCAGTCTGTTGAAATCGCATCCACGATAAACGCGGCGGTTGCCGTGCTCCGCCTCACCCTCCCGCTCATCCTTCTCGCAAGCGCAGTCGTGCTCATGTGGGCCCTCTCTAAAATATAGGAATAGCTCAGCCCACTTCGCTTCCGCCCCCCTCCTTCTTCGCGCCGTAGTCCGCAAGCGAGGCGCGGTACCACGATCCGTACTTGTCGCTTGCCTGCTCCTCCAATGGGCGGCTTCCCACGACTGCCACTTTCACGTCTTCCTTAGTTATCATCCCCCTGCCTTCCGACACGGCGAGGTCGCCTGCCATCTTCACAACGCCGGAAAGAAGCCGCAACCGCAATGTCAAGCCAGGTTTTCCGTCAATCGCCTTCGCCTTCCTTCTCGCATAATCGATTATCTCGGAAATCGCTCCGGCATCGGCATGCGGTATCCTTCCATCCCTCATTATCTCTTGCGCAAGGAACTGCACCAATTTGAGTTGGTTCTCTCCACTATCTTCCATATGGGTGTTCATCAGCACCTCGTAGCCGTTGCCAACTATTCTTGAGCGAAGTGGAGGGAGTATCATGGAGACATCATTTATGTTCGCGGCTGCGACAAGCAGGAAATCCGATGGCACACAGTCCACTCTCACGGACGAGCCGGTAGATGTGGGGTTCCTGCCCGCAATCGGATAGCGCTTCTCCTGCATTGCGGTGAGAAGTGCACGCTGCAATTTCCCAAGCCCTGACAGTTCATCAATGAAAAGCACGCCCTCATGCGCCTCGTGCACGGCACCCGGCACCACTCTTGTATAGGGGAGCGAGCCAATCTGCGGATGCGAGCCATAGGGGTCGTGCCTCACATCTCCAAGCAATTCGGTTTCCGAAGCCCCGGTTGCCTGCACGAACACAGGGCGGTCAAGGGGAAGAAGCACCTTGAACGCAGCCCTCTTGGAGATTTCAGCAAGTCTTGAGAGGTCCTTCTGGTTGAGCATGGCGATCTTTCCTCCGCGCCTCTCGAAAACGATGAGCTCCTCCTTCCCGTCAGCCTGCCTTGTCGTGTTCACCCTGTCTTCCCGCTCGGGAATAGTCATTCCTGAAAGCAAATCGTCAAACGCGCCGCGGGTTCGCCGGTATTTATCCGCCCCGCAATAGGAGCATGAGCTTGCATCCGGGCTTGTCAATCTCGCGCAGCGCCTGCAGCGGTAGCCGAGCTTTTCCGCAACAAAAGCAGGAACCTCGTTCGGCTCAAGAAGCGTGCCAATGTTCTTCTCATCAGGTTTCCTGACAGCTCCTGCCCTCGCCTGCACAATCGGCCTCTCAGGCCTCTCCGGGTTATGGAGCACGAGCACTTCCTGCGTTGGCCTTGGGAGAATGGAGGCGATTGCCTGCGCTAGCATGCTTTTTCCGGTGCCAGGGGGACCCACGAGAAGTAGATGGCGGCGCTGCTTGCCCACCATCCTGCCGATTTTGACTGCCTCGTCCTGCCCGATTACCTGCAAAAGCGGGTCTGAAGGTATGCCTATCTCCGAAGTTGACGAAATGGACGCAAGCCCTTCTCCCACCATGCTTTCGGATTGGGGGCGCGGATATTTAATCCTTTTTTGCGCACCATCAAATCGGTGGTCGGATGGTATCGCTCAAAAAGTACGTGCTTTGCAAATGCGGCGCAAGCAACAGCTTCGATTTTTCATCAGACATGCAGATTGAGGACATCGCAATCTCAGCTCGCTGTTCTTCCTGCGGCTCCACTATCCACATAGGCGTTTCCGCGCTTCTTTCCTCGCCATCCGCGCCGTTCCAAGAGGCTTCCCCTTCAACAGGGGCGCAGCAGGCTGCGCAGGAGGCGCATGAGCCCTCCATGCTTGACAACATGAGCGAGGAGACGAAAGAGAACGTCGAGCAGGCGGTGCGCGACCTGTTCGGCTAGATGGCTTGGCCAATAGGGGCCAACGTGCCCCGGTTCGGCGGTTGCCGGCTTACTTTAACATCCCAAGGAGTTCTTCCAGCGCCTCAGGCAGTTCGGTAACTCCTTCGCTTGAGGAAAAGTGCCCCCTTCCGTTAAGCACGATTGTTTTCGCGCCAAGCTTCTCGCGCACTATTTTTTCCTGCGAAAGCGGCACATAGGGGTCGTTGTCGGAAAAGATGGCAACCATCTTTGGGCATGCTCCCTTCACGCTCTTCCAGTCAACCGGCTTTTTGAAAAAATTCTCAAGCGCCTCGAATCCTTCGCCAAGCCCCCCGACAAAGCCTGCGACAAGAAGCGCTCCGCCGACTTTCCCCTTGCACTTTTCCAAATAGCGCAGGATTGCGATGCAGCCAAGCGAGTGCCCCACCAAATAGCAATCGGCATCCGCCCGCCCAACCTCCTTTCCAATCGCGGCAACCCATCCATCTAATCTTGGTTCATTAGGATTGGGCATTGCGGGGATGCTTACCTTCCAGCCGCGCGCCTCAAGCCCGCGCTTCATCCAAGGGCGCCATCCTGCCATGGGCTCGCCCTGGTAGCCATGCACGATTATTGCCCGTTTCATGAAACCATCCTGCCGAAGCAAGCCAAGCGCCACGGGCGTCGTCTCTCGCGTTTGCATTAGCCGCCCTCATCATGCTTGCTTCCAAATCCCAAGCGCCTTTCCCAAACCAGCGGCAGAACCAACCACAATATCCGGCCTGTCCGAAGCCGAAACGTTCCGCAAGTCCTCCTTTTTTGCAATTCCGGATAGCACAAGAACCGATTTCATCCCCATCTTATTCGCCATCCTCACGTCAATGTCCATCCGGTCGCCGACGAACACGGCATCCTTCGGCTTTACGCCATGCTTCTCCAGGAGAAGCTTCGCAAGATAGGTTGAAGGCTTTCCAATAACAGCGTCAGGCTGCCTGCCAGCTGCATAGGCAAGAGCAGCGGCAATCGCCCCGCCCCCAGGCATCGCCCCGTGTTCAGACGGGTAAGTGGGGTCGGCATTTGCCACAATGAATTTCGCGCCGGCATTAAGATTCCGCACGCCAGCGGCAAGTTTCGAATAGCCAATCTGCCGATCCAGGCCAACCACGACTATTTCAGCATTCTCAAAGCAAAGCTTTGCCTTTGCCTCCTGCTCCATTTCATCGCAAAATCCCCGTTCCCCGACAACGAACACGCTTCGTCCAGCGCCGTATTTCTCCTTAACATAATGCGCGCAGCCATACGCAGATGTCATTATCTCATCGAGTTTCGCCCCAATGCCGTGGACGGAGAGCCGCCTGGCGAACTCCAGCCTGCTCTGTGTTGCATTGTTGGTGAGGTAGAGCACGCGCATAATCTTTTGCAGGCGGTGGATTTCGCGCGCAACCCCTGGGATGCCCTGTGCGCCCGTGCAGACCACACCGTCCATGTCGAATAGGATTGCTTTTGGCAAAGCCATGCCTAGGCTTCTTCGCCACGCTTTTTAGGCTTTGCTCTTCGTCCCGGAGGGATGTTCTCAGACTGAAGCAGCAGCACCCACCCCAATCATTTTCTTTTCGAAATATTTTCTGATAAGCTCCGCAAAGGCAGGGTATTTTTCCATTTCCAAAGGCACATCGAGGACGGTGTCGTATTTTTGTGGTCCGACAAGCAGGCGCACCAATGTCGATTGGGGGTAAGTGGATTTGAGCCGGACCGACATGCCCGCGGCGGTTTGTTCTATTTCCACAATTTGATTCTCCAAGTATGTTTCCTCAGTAGTTCCGCGGCGGTCGATGGTTATCAGCCTGATGCGGTCTGGATGCGGAATTATCACTTTGTATATGGGTGTTGCGGAGCGCATGAGCATCCCGCTGAAGTTGCGTGCAGAAGATATGTTTTCAGAAATGCATAATATGAAAAAATCGGCGGTTCCGCCCGAGGACAGTTTTGCAATCTCTCGCTCGAGCATTTTTTTTCGGCTATTGCCCGTGAAAAGAACCGATAGGCACGCAATTGCCCATATAAGCACCATTGCACCAAGAACCAGTCGCGCAGCTTCCGGGTCCGTTGACCCACTTGCGCCTGAAGTTTTTGGCGGTTCCATAAGAAAAAGTGAAAAGCCTGCAACTAAGAAAAAACCAAAAAACAAGATTGCCGCCAACTGCGAGATTTCGCGATTTTGAAGCGAGAGTGCCATGCCTAGGCTTCTTCGCCACGCTTTTTAGGCTTTGCGCAAAGGAGCCGCCATATGTTCTGCATAGCCCTGAAGGTCAAGAAGCCCATGCCCGCTTAGGTTGAACACGATTACCTCGCCCTCATTGCACTTTCGCGCGATGTCGATTGCCGCCGCAATCGCGTGCGAGCTTTCAGGCGCGGGTATTATCCCCTCGCTTCTTGCGAACAATAGCGCGGCATCGAACACATTTTCCTGCGGGACGGCGACTGAAGACACCTCGCCCGCGTCGATAAGCGCGGAAACGGTTGGCGCCATTCCGTGGTATCTCAAGCCCCCTGCATGAAGCACAGGGGGGACAAAATCATTGCCAAGCGTATGCATCTTCAGAAGCGGCGTCATGCCCGCAGTGTCTCCGTGGTCGTAGCGGTATTCCCCTTTCGTTGTCGAGGGGCAGGACTCTGGCTCGACAGCTATGAACTTCGCGTGGTTTTTCCCCTTCTTTTTTTCATACAAGAGGGGGAAGGAAATCCCCGCAAAATTGCTGCCTCCGCCTATGCAGCCAACCACGTAGTCGGGCTTTTCATCCGCAATCTCTAGCTGCCGCGAGACTTCCTGCCCGATTACCGTCTGGTGGAGCATCACGTGGTTGAGCACGCTTCCAAGCGAATATTTCGTCTTCCCTTCGCTATCGCCTGCAACCGTTTCAATCGCCTCGCTAATGGCAATTCCAAGGCTTCCCGGGTGGTCCTGCCTTTGCGCAAGCACCTTCCTGCCAAACTCCGTATTCGCGCTTGGCGAGGCGTGCACGCTTGCGCCGTATGCCTCCATCATGATTTTCCGGTAGGGCTTTGAAGCGAAGCTCGACTTCACCATGAAAACTTCGCACGAGAGCCCGAAGCGCGAGGAAGCGTAGGCAAGCGCGGTTCCCCACTGCCCTGCGCCGGTTTCGGTGGCAAGCCTTTCCACGCCCTCCCTCATGTTGTAGTATGCCTGCGCAATCGCAGTGTTCGGCTTGTGGCTGCCGCAGGGGTTGAGTCCCTCGTGCTTGAAATATATCCTCCCCTTTGTCTTGACTGCCTTCTCAAGCCGCCTTGCGCGGAAAAGAGGGGACGGCCGGCCCATTGCCAAAAGCGCGTCGCGCACATCATCCGGAATCGGAATGAATTTTTCCTGGGACGCCTCCTGCCGCACCACCTCTTTCGGGAAAATCGCCAAAAGCGCCTCAGGCTTCACAGGCTCCATTGTCACCGGGTCCAATGGCGGGGCAAGCCCCCCTGGCAAATCCTGCGCCACATTGTAGTAGCTTTTCGGCACGTCGTTCTCGTCAAGCAATATTTTTTCCATCCAATCACCCAATATTTCAATTCCCGGGAAGCGCGCGGTAGGCAGTCGTGTGCGGCACACCTATCCCATCAGCCGCTTTCCTTACGCTGAGCCGCTCATAAACAAGCAACAGGGCAAGGAGGGAGAGCTTGCGCTCATCCATTCTCTTTCTTCCGTTAGAACGAGACTTAGAGCCGCCAGCTAAAACTCACGCTTGGGGAACTCGGCCTAAAGGATTTTGCTTCGGTTTCCATCCATTCCACCTCCATGTGAGTTTTCTCTGCTTTCTTTCTGCCATGAAACGTTTATAAACGGCTGTAACATTTACTATTGCATGAAAAGGCGAATCACAAAGCTTGAGCGCGAGATTGCCGAGATAAAGGCAAGAAACGCGCGAGTCGAAATGGACAAGGCGTGGGAGACATCCGGGACAAGAAAGACAATAATCTTCGTTGCGACTTATGCCTGTATCGCGCTCCTTCTCTTTGTCGTCGGCGTTCCAGACCCGCTTTTTAGCGCGTTCATCCCGGCAGTCGCATTCGTGCTCTCCACACTCATCCTTTCCTTTGCGCGCGATTTTTGGGAGAAAGGGGTTTTCGAGAAGTGAGCCCGCCAATTCTTTGTCTTTTGGCTGCATTTGCGCACAGATTAGGCATTCCCCTATCCTTTTTTCCGTCCGACGGCGTTCAGGTAGATTGTGCGCTCTTCTTTCCCGTCAAGCCCAAGCAGCCGGTCTAAGTCTTCGCCATCAAAACCCCCCACCGGAACCGCGCCCAGCCCGAGCGCGTATGCTTGCAAAAGCAGGTTCTGGCTCGCGTGCCCCGCCTCCATCAATACAAATCCCCGGCCAGCCTCACCGTATTTTTTCACCACCCTGCCCTCGACCGCGGAAAAAATCACCACGGCAGCCGCGTTCCTCACGCACTCCTGGCTGAAGCTTGCGAGATAGAGCTCTTCTGAGAAATCGCCCCCCTTCAAAAGCTCGAGGGAATGCCGCTTGATATTGTAATGGTAGATGCCTGCCGCCGCCCCCTCCACCTTGTTTGCGAAAACATAGGTTTCCAGCGGGTAAAGCCCGCCTGCCGACGGGGCCGAGCGGTACCCATCAGGATGGGTTATGCCCTGCGCGGAGTGAAGCAGGCTTGACAACTGTGCAAGGCTGACTGGGGAGTCAGAATATTCGCGCACCGAGCGCCTCCCCGCGATGGCTTGCCCGAGAGGCATGCCCGAATCGAAAGGTGCCGGAAGGGCTATTGTGCCAGCAGGCGGATATTCCTTGTACTCCGGCCTGGGCTTGGCTCCGGATGAGATGAGGTGGGCAGATAGCATCAGTGCGATTGCCGCCAGCGCAATCCCTGCAGCAAGAACCTTCCATGCTCGCGTTTCCATGCAATCCTCCAATGAAGTTGCAAACCGCCGCAAAGCCAGTGCATATGTTTTCGGCGCGCTGCCAGGCTAATTTGCGACTGACTTTGGAAATGCTAGCCGTCTGATGAGCCGAAGCCCGTTATCCTGACCGGGTACTGCCCGTTGTTCACAACCACAAGAGTGAGGTTGTTTTCATCGGCGCTTGATTCCATTATGGCAAGCGGGGTCTGCCTCGACCAGGATTCCTTCGCCCCGGAAACCTTTGTGAAATTGCCGCCAAGTAGCGAGATGCCCACCATGGCGACGATCATTACCGCCGCAAGTATGACGAGTGTTTCGGTTGTCGCCTGGCCTAATATGCGCTTCCCGTGCTTTTTTGGAGGAGAACGCTTCTTTTTTACCATGTGGGCGGTTTATGGCGTTGAGCTATTTAACGCTTGTGGAAAAAGGCGAAACCAAAAACTGACTACTCGCAAGTTCCTATTGGAACGCATGTGTGAGTAGAGAGGCAACATTCTAGTACATCTGGCTGGCAGAACGCCCCGCCGCAGGCAATGCCAAACGGTGCGCACGCCTGGCCGTTGTCCATGCAATAGGCAGAGCCTGTTTTTGAATCATAGCAGCATGCCTGGTTGTTGCCATCGCACGTTCCGCCGTTGCAGGCTATCACGTTGCAGGGAACGTTCGCACTCACCATCGAACGCGTATCAACGCAGCATTTGCTAGTCCATTCGCCGAGGCCCCCATAACAGATGAGGAATGGCCGGGATGTGCATGGCGAGCCGGCAGCCATGCAGCGGATATCCTCTGTAGGGCAACACGCCCCAAGTTCGGGGTTGCAGCCGCCGCAAGGCTCGGGGCAGCCAAGTTCCCAATGTGTCCATCCAAGACTATCACAGGGAGCAGGATCGCTGCAAGCAACCTTCTCTGAATCATAGCAGTAATACTTGAGAGAATTCCCTGATACTGTGCAGCAACTTTCTCCTTCGCCGCAAGTGAGGCTGCCGCAAGAACCACCAGTGCTGCCTTCAGAGGAATCCGGCGCATAACATCTGAGAGAATACGGCGTGTCAGCTTGCTCGATTTTGTCTATCTCTGCGCTTTCGCCTCCTGCTCCGACTTGAACTAAGTACGAAAAGCCGAAATTAGGTATTGAAAGGGTGCCTGGCTGCGAGCCGAAAGCTCCGCAGGTTGCTGAGCGGAAAAAGCGGTATTTGGCTGAAAGCACGGCTTTTTCTCCAGGCTGCATCCATGCTGAGTCAGCCGGCAAGTTCTCTTCGCCTGAAAGAAGCCCGGTCACGCGAACAGGGTAGCTGCCTTTGTTTTCGACCACGATTGACAGGTTGCCATCGCCGGCCGAGCCTTCGACAACCGAAACCGGAGCCTGCCTTGACCAGAATATCTTTGACTGCGATTCTTTCGTGTCGCCTAATGTGGTGAGGCCATCGCCAAGAATGGAGATGCCCACCATGGCGACGATCATTACCGCCGCAAGTATGACGAGTGTTTCGGTTGTCGCCTGGCCTGATATGCGCTTCCCGTGCTTTTTTGGAGGAGAACGCTTCTTTTTCGCCATGTGGGCGGTTTATGGCGTTGAGCTATTTAACGCTTGCGGAA
>Ga0116204_1001035_pt1 | contig 15678 bp, 12 predicted proteins | sample LakKivwa52mmetaG_FD_94481 | JGI IMG/M metagenome (GOLD analysis project Ga0116204, IMG submission 94481) | Anoxic lake water microbial communities from Lake Kivu, Rwanda to study Microbial Dark Matter (Phase II) - Lake Kivu water 52m metaG | ecosystem: Environmental > Aquatic > Freshwater > Lake...
CGCATGATTGTCGGCCAGACGATTGTGGTCGATGGGGGCTTCCTGTTACCCGTAACGCGAGCTTAATCTCGCGCCACCAGGATTGCCCTGGCTGGCGCGCCATCGCTCCCGGCCAATTTAAGCGGCAGGCAATATAGTTCATAAAATCCGCGCGGAACCTGTGAGAGATTGACGCCTTCCAGCGCGACAATACCTGCCTCGAGCAAAACCCGGTGTGTAGGGACAGATTGGTGATACGGCGCAACCGACAGGTAATCGACCCCGACCAGTTTGACGCCGCGCTCCACCAGCCAGTGCGCGCCATCCTCGCTGATAGCGACGAAATCGGTCTGGAACTCCTTCACGCCCTGCGCCCACCAGCGCGAGTTGCGCGTCCCGAACAACAGGCGCTCGGCCCCGTCCGGTATCGGCGTCCGCTCCAGCACCTCGGCGGTGATTTCGTCCACATCGTCAGGAAGTTGCAGGACATAACAGGGGCCAGTCAACACATCGAGCGCGAGCGACTCAACCGTGCGGCCGTCGTTGAGGAAATGATGGGGCGCATCGACATGCGTGCCAGCGTGGACGCTCATCGCCAGGCGGGTCATGTTGTACTCCGCGCCCTTATCCATCGACTCGACCTGCTCCAGCGCCACCGCCGGGTCGCCCGGCCAGACCGGCATAGCGGGGGAAATCGTCAGGGAAATGTCGTAAATGGGCATGGGAACCTCCGATAATGTATAGAACGTCCCGAAGGTTTTTGAATGGGAAATTTTCTTTTTTAGGAACCTTCGGGACGGTTTCAAGATGAGCAAAGCGATTGTACCGAACCTTACCGAGAGGGTAAAGATGAAACTTCGTCACTTCCTGGGCTGCCTGCTGTTGATATTGACCACTGCCTGCGTACCAGCGTCCAAATTGAGCGGCCCGAACCACCCGCCGCCATCCATCCATGCGACCAACCCTCCGGCGACGGCAGCCGGCCCTACAGCGGCTATTCCGACTGCCACGCCGCCGCCCACCCTGCAACCAACTTCCACCCCGCTGCTCTTTCCCACCCCGGCGGCCTCGCCCACCGCATTGCCCGTCACCCGCCAGACGCCGCTGACGCTGATGTTGCATCGCAGCCACGCGAAATTCGACACGGTCGCCTTCCTGCGTGATTTCATCGCCCTGGTACAGCAATCCGATTTGCGCGTGGTCACCTACCGCCAGGTTGCCGAAGACCCGGACATGACCGCCACCGAACAGGGGAGATTGCTGATTTTCACCATCGATGACATTTACCTGCGCTACCCGATGGACCCCAGCGTGCGGGAGATGATTGCGCTGCTCAAGGACGCGGGATACCCCGCTGTGTTGGGAATCATCACCGAGGGCGACTACGCTTACCCCGAAACGGTCGCCACGCTCGAAGAACTGACCGCCCTGGGCTGGGAGGTGGCCTCGCACTCCGACACCCACCGCAACCTGCGCGACATCCAGAAAATCGCCCCAAAGGGCATCTACCCGGAGATTAAAGCCAGCCTGGACAAACTCGAAAAAGCCCTTGGACTGCGCCCCATCACGCTCATCCTGCCCGAAGGACAGATGACGCAGGGCGACCAACAACTCAAACGCGCGGACCTGCTGTGGATTGTCGGCATCAACGGCGGCGTGACCTATGAAACGACCGCCACCTATTATTACGTTGGCCGCGAAGGCCCATCCGGTGACGCCGCAACGACATTCGCCGTCATGCAAAAACGCTTTGCGCCGTAATAAAAAAAAATCGCGCCGCAGTTGGACTGCGGCGCAAACGCAACGGTTGACAAAAATGTCCCGAAGTTTATCGAACCTTCGGGGCGCTTTATTTATTTGCGGCTGGTGCGGGTGGATACGTCAAAGATGACCGCTGCGACGAGCACAGCGCCGCGCACGATGTATTGCATGGAGATGTCGATGCTCATCAAGTTCATGCCGCTGGTCAGCGAAGTCATGACCAGCGCGCCGATGATGGAGCCGGTTACTTTACCGACTCCGCCCGCCGCCGAGACGCCGCCCACGTAGGCCGCGGCGATGGCGTCCAACTCGAACAGGGTGCCGGCGGTGGTGGTGGCCGATTGCAGGCGGGAGGTGAACAAGATGCCGGAAAGCGCCGAGAGCAAACCCATGGAACCAAAGACGACGTAGGTGATATTCTTGACGTTGATGCCGCTCAATTCCGCCGCTTCCGGGTTGCCACCCACCGCATAAATATGCCGGCCAAGCACGGTTTGGGTGGTGACGAAGTGGTAGATGGCAACCACAATCAGCATGATAACCACCGTCCATGAGAGGCCATTGAAGCCAGCCAACACCCAGGTAATGCCAGCGACCAGGACGGACATGAAAACCAGTTTGAGGATGAATATATCCATCGGCAGGACATCGAAATTGTAGGCCTGTTTTTTGCGGCGGTTGTTGATTTCACTGATGATGAACAGGATGGTTGCCGCCAGGCCAAGCAGCAAGGTTAATTTGTGGACTTCAGGTAGGAAAAATTCCAGGCCGGGAATGTCGGGGATAAACCCGTTGCCAATGGCGTTGAAGGCGGCATCAGGGATGATGATGGTGCCGGTTCCCATCGTACTGAGCAAGAGCGCGCCGCGATAGATGAGCCAGCCCGCCAGCGAGGCGACGAAGGCCGGGATTTTCAACTGCGCAACCGGGAAAGCGGTAATCAACCCCGCCACGGCGCCCAGCGCCAGCACAAGCGGGATGACCAGCCAGACAGGTAATTTCCAAAAGACCAGGGCAATGGCGGCAATTGCGCCCAGAAAGCCAGCCAGGAACCCCACCGACAGGTCAATATGGCGAATGACGATGATGAGGGTCATGCCAACGGCCAGGACGGCGATGTAGCCGGTCTGGTTGAGCAGGTTGCTGATGTTGCGGGATGAAATAAAAATCCCCTCGGTGGTATAGGTGAAAATCGCCATGATGACGAACAAGGCAATAAACATGCCATATTCGCGGATATTTTGGCGCAAAACTTTTTGAATGTTGCTAAAAAATGCCATGTCGGGCCTCCTCAGTTCGTTGCCAGGTGCATAATTTTTTCCTGCGTTGCCTCTTCGATGGGCAGTTCGCCGGTGATCCTGCCAGATGAAACGATGTACACCCGGTCGCTCATGCCGAGCACTTCGGGCAGTTCCGATGAAATCATGATAATACTCATGCCCTGTTGCACCAGGCGGGTCATGATGGTGTAAATTTCGAATTTTGCGCCGACATCGATGCCGCGCGTCGGTTCATCGAGGATGAGGATGTCGGGCTTGACGAACAACCACTTGGCGACCGAGACTTTTTGCTGGTTGCCGCCGCTCAGGTTGCCGACCATTTGTTCAACCGTAGGGGTTTTGATGTTGATGGATGCCCGGTATTCGTTGGCGACCTTGACTTCGGCGTTGCCGTCGATAACCCCCCGGTGCGAAATCTCGCGCAGGTTGGCGAGCGTGATATTTTGTTTGACATCCTGGATGAGAATCAGGCCATTGCCCTTGCGGTCCTCGGTGACGTAAGCCACCCCAGACTTGATGGCCCACTGAGGATGCCCGAAATTCTGTTTCTGTCCCTTGACGGTCATTTCCCCGCTGATATCGTAGCCGTCGGGATTCCCGAAGATGCTCTTGGCGAGTTCGGTGCGCCCGGAACCCATCAGCCCGGCAAAACCGATAATTTCACCTTTTTTGACGTTGAAAGAAACGTCTTTGAGGACGGCGCGTCCCAGCTTGGGATCGTAGGCGTTCCAATTTTTGACTTCCAGAAGTATTTCATCGGAGCGAGTGCGCTCACGGGTGGGGTAAATGTTGTCGATTTCACGCCCGACCATGTGTTTGATAAGCACTTGTTCAGAGACATCGCCCTTTTTTGCATTCAGGGTGCAGATGGTCTTGCCATCGCGCAGGACGGTCACAGTATCGGCGATGGAAATTACTTCCTTTAGCTTGTGAGAAATCAGAATGCAGGTAACACCGTGCTGTTTCAAGTCGCGTAGTAATTCAAGCAGGTTGGCGCTGTCACCCTCATTGAGGGCGGCAGTCGGCTCGTCCAAAATCAGCAGTTTGACATCCTTGCTGAGGGCTTTGGCGATTTCAATCAGTTGCTGTTTGCCGACGCCCAGGTCACGCACTTTCGTTTCGGGGTTGACATCCAGGCGCACTTTGGCGAGCATCTCGGCAGCGCGCTTGATGGTCTCGTTCCAATCAACGGTGAAGCCGCTGCGGATTTCATTGCCCAGGAAGATGTTCTCGTACACGGTCATTTCAGGGACGAGCGCCAATTCTTGATAAATAATGGCAATCCCGGCTTTTTCGCTGTCGCGGATGCCGGAGAATTTCTGCGCCTGCCCGCCGAACAAGATTTCCCCGCTGTACGAGCCGTGCGGATACACTCCGCTCAATACCTTCATCAGGGTTGATTTCCCCGCGCCGTTTTCACCGACGAGGCAGTGAATTTCCCCTTCAGCGACCTGAAAACTGACATCGCTCAAGGCTTTGACGCCAGGAAACTCTTTGGTGATGTTTTTCATCTCCAGGATGGGAGTAGTCATGGAAACTCCGAGTGATGAGGTGTGAAAAAGTCAATCTGTATTGCCAGAAACTTATCCTTTGAGTGAACCAGCCAGCAGGCCGCGCAAGAAATAGCGTCCCAGGAAAATGTAAATGAGCAGGGGCGGCAAAGCGGCCAACAAAGAACCTGCCATTTGAACATTCCAGGAGATAATCTGGCTGCCAGCCATGTTGTTGAGGGCGACGGTTATCGGCCACTGCTTGTTGCCGGTCAGGATGACGGCAAAGAGGAAGTCGTTCCAGGCTGAGGTAAACTGCCAGATAAGCACCACCACAAAACTGGGGGCTGAAATGGGCAGCAGGATGTGACGGTAGATGCCAAGCATGCTCGCGCCGTCGATTTTTGCGGCTTCGAGTAATTCTTGCGGCAGGCTGGCATAATAATTGCGGAAAGTGAGGGTGGTGATGGGAATCCCATAAATCACATGCGCCATGACCAGCCCGGCCAGGCCTTTAATCCCGGCCGCGCTCATAAACTGCACGAGCGGGATGATAATGCTCTGGTAGGGAATAAACATGCCGAACAGGATGAACGGGAAGATAAAGTCCGCTCCCCTGAATTTCCACTTGGCGAGGATAAAGCCGTTCAATGAGCCGAGCGCCGAGGAGATGAGCGTAGCCGGGATGACCATCAGGAAGCTGTTCCACAGCGAGGGCGATAGCTTGGAAAAGGCTTCGATGTAGTTGTCGAAGTGAATGCCGTTCGGCAGGTTCCACATCGTTTTTAAATCTACTTCGGCAAAACTCTTAAACCCAGTCACCAGCATGATATACATGGGAATCAGGTAGAAAATTGCCATGAAAACCAACGGAATATACAACAAGTTTTTGTTGAGCAGGCGAATATTCATTGTTGTGTCTCCGTTTTAAGGGTGTAGCGGATGTAGGGAATAATTAACACAGCTACACTGAGCAAGAGCAGGATGCCAATGGCCGCGCCGCGTCCATAAAAAAGGCCGTCAAAGGTGGTTTGCCACATGTAAATTGCGGGAACATCGAGCGGCAGTTGTTTGCCCGCGACTGCTACAATTAAGTCGAATACTTTCAGTGACATGTGTCCCAGGATAATCAGCGCGCTGAGCGTCACAGGAGATAACAGGGGCAGCATGATATAGCGATAAATCTGTAATTCTGTCGCGCCGTCAATTTGAGCTGCCTCGCGCAATTCGCCGGGGATGGCTCGCAAGCCCGCCAGGTACAGCGCCATCGTATACCCTGACATTTGCCAGATGGCTGCCAGCGCGATAGCAGCAATGCCCCAGGTTGGGGTGGTGTGCCAGGCATTTTGCAGGAAATCGAGATTGAGATTTGAAAATAACAGGTTCAAGCCGCTGGTACGCGAGCCTGTTGCCGGATTCATCAGCCAGCGCCAGACAACCCCGGTGACGATGTAAGAAATTGCCATCGGGAACAGGAACAGGCTACGAAAAAAACTTTCGCCCTTTAGCCCCTGGTCAAGCATAATTGCCAGCAAGAAGCCCAGCACAATGCTTCCGATGACAAAGACACTGGTGAAAATCAGCGTGTTGCGTATATCTACATGAAAACGCGGGTCGGAAAACAGGCCAATGTAATTATCCAACCCATTCCAGGTGTAATCGGGATTCAGGCCTTTCCATTTGCTGAGTGAGACACGTATCGACCAGGCGATAAAACCATAAATAAAAATTAGTACCGCCAGGATGGACGGCGCAACCAAGATAATCGAAAGATAGCGGTCTCTATCTCGAAAGATTTTGAGCATGATGGCCTCTTCTCGATACCAGGAAAGGATGAGGCTCCGCTCACGCGGAGCCTCATCGATTTTACATCAAAATTACTTGCACGGGCCAGAGGCCTTGCAGGCAGCAACCAGGGAAGACTGGAAGTTTGCGATATTGCCATCGGCGACGAACAGGCCGAGCGCAGTGTCGATTTCCGATTTCCAGGAGTCATTGGCAACCGTGCCGTGGGTCAAAGACCCAACGACGATATTGGAAGACCAATCAGCCATGGCAGACTGCAAATATTCGCCAAAGAGGGACTTATCGCAATCGGTACGGGCGCAGATGGAGCCTTTGACGGGGTTGAAAGCTTCCTGGCCTGCCTTGGAACCGGCAATCTTCAGCCAGGCGGTGGCGGCATCGGGGTCAGGAGCGCCAACAGCCAGCACGAAGGAGTCCGACAGGAACTGGAATACGCCTACCGAACCCGGAACGGCAGCCCAGCCGTAGTCGGTCGTGGGGGCCTTGCCCAGTTCGCGGAAGTAGCCTTCGGCCCAGTCGCCCATTACATTGTAGGCGGCGTCGCCGTTGACGACGAGTTGGGCGGCGTCCTGCCAGGAGAGCGAAGCGGAATCGGTGTTGGCGAAGGAAGCAACCTTGACGTAGTTGTTGAGGGCGGCGGTCACTTCAGCGCTGCCCCAGTCGGTGCTGCCATCCCACAAGCCGTTGTATTTATCCGGGCCGAGGCTGCCGAGCAGCACAGTTTCGAGCAGGTGCATCTTTGTCCACTGTTCGCCGAGCGCAAGCGGCTGGACGCCAGCGGCCTTGAGTTTTTCCATAGAGGCAAGCCACTCGTCCATGGTGGTCGGAACTGTGATACCGTTGTCAGCCAGCAGTTTAGGGTTGTACCACAATACGTTGGCGCGGTGGATGTTGACCGGCACGGAGTAGATATTGCCACTATCAGAAATCAGCGGAATGAGGGTCTGTGGCATCACAGCCAGCCAGCCTTCGGCCTGGTAGAGAGCATTGAGCGGCTCAATTTGCTTGCCAGCCACATAGGTGCCAATCAATTCCTGGCCGGCATGGCCCTGCCAGCTATCGGGCGGGTCGCCAGCTTGCAGGCGCGAGGCCAGCACGGCGCGCGCATTGGTGCCGGCGCCACCGGCCACAGCTGCATTGACAAACTCAATATCAGGGTATTGGGCAGCAAAGACCTTAATCATGGCTTCCAGGCCGGCAGCTTCGCCGCCGCCTGTCCACCAGGAGAATACTTCCACCTGGCCTTTCTGGGCAGAAGCACCCGCATCGAGACCGGTGAAGTCACTGGCAGGCCAGTAACCAGAGTCGATGACGGCGGCTTTAACGTTGGCTTTATCGACCGAAACGACGACAGACGGCTTGGCGGGGACATCAATCTTGCCGTTGTTGTAGGTATTGGTTTGGGGCGGGGTCTTGCCTTCGAGGTAGGCAATCGCGGCGCTGATGGCGTCGGCCACCAGGGTGCGCACATCCTTCAGCACGGTCATCGACTGCTTGCCATCGATGATGTACTGCACGGAGGCTTTTTCAGCATCCTGACCGGTCACAACATACGAAGTCACATCCTTGTCAGCGCCGAAAGCATCCGCAATCGCGCGGGCGGTGCCATCGTTCGGGGCCAGGATGAAGACGTTGCCCTTATCGGCAGCAGTGGCTTTGGTCAGGTTGGCTTCGGCCAGGTTCTTGGCGGTGTTGAAGTCCCAGTTGGTGGTGACCTGTCCGAGAATCTTGCCCATCTCATCGCGGGTCAGGGTCGCCTTGCCAGACAGGGCTTCGGCTTCGCTGGAGTTCTTGATGACGAAGGTGCCATCGGCAATCTTGGGCTGGAGCACATTCCAGGCGCCCTCGAAGAACAGGAAGGCGTTGTTGTCAGACGAAGCGCCAGCATACAGGTAGAGCGGATTGCCGGTTCCGGAGGCCTTGTCGACCAGGTATTGCGCCTGGGCAGCGCCCACAGCCACGCTGTCGAAGGTCACATAGTAGTCAACGGCGTCTGTGTCGCGGATCAGGCGGTCATACGAAATGACCTTCACGCCAGCGGCCCTGGCGGCGTCGGCGGCGGCGGCAGCGGCGGTGCCATCCTGTGGGCAGATGATGAGGACTTTAACGCCCTTGGTAACGAGCGATTCCACATTGGACTTTTCGGTGGCCGAAGAACCCTGGCTGAACAGGATTTCGACATCATACCCGGCGGCGGTCAGGGCATCTTTGAAACGGGCTTCGTCCTGAATCCAGCGCGGCTCGTCCTTGGTGGGCAGCACAATGCCGACCGCCAGTTTGCTCTTGGGCGCTTCGGGCGCAACAGGAGCTTCGGTAGCCCTGGGACCGCAAGCCGCAAGAATCGCGGCCGCGATAAACAGGACAGACATCAAAACGTAAAGCGAACTCTTCTTGAACATTGACGTTCCTCCTATAGAATTTGGGTGAAAGGGGATTTCTGGATGGTGAATTTATGGGACCGGGGTTGGATATAATTGGGTAGAACCTCCTGTTCTTTACGCGGACAAAGGCGTGCAATATAATAATAGCGAATTGTTAACTTTCGCTTCAACCCTTATCCCCTCGATTCTTGAACAGGAATTCCCCTTAAACTTATAGGGGATTCCCCCTGTTTGTAACGCAGCATTCATGCCGCAACCAAAAAGCGACATCAATATCGCGCCACAAGATTTGCGCGCTCGATACCAATGCGGCAATACGATAAAGAGACGGCCTAAAATGCTCCCTGCCCGTACCCTGTTAGCCGATGACCATGCCCTGATACGCGCCGGATTGCGCGATGCGCTCTCTAACTTGCCCGAAATCGAGATTGTCGGTGAGGCGAGCAACGGGCGTGACCTGTTTCTTGCGCTCGAGCGGCTGCATCCTGACCTGTTGGTGATGGATGTCAACATGCCCGACTTTGAGCCGGTGGCGGCTGCCCATAAAATCCGCGCCGCGTACCCAAACCTGAAAATCCTGGTCGTCAGCGCCTACGATGATGAAGCGTATGTGGTGGGCTTGCTCTCGGCGGGCGTTAATGGCTACCATCTCAAAGACCAGCCGCTTTCGGATTTGCAACTGGCCGCGCGCCGCGTTCTGGATGGGGGACGCTGGATTTCTGACCCGCTGGTCAACCGGCTGGTGGACCACCATCACGCCGAAGCAGCCTCCCCGCTCACTCGTCGCCAGCGCGAACTGCTCTACCTGCTCACCCAGGGCTACAACAATAACAAAATCGCCCTGGTGATGGATTTGAGCATCAAAACCGTCGAAAACCACCTGACCGCGCTCTACCGCGCCATCGGCGTAGAAAGCCGTCTCGAAGCGAACAACTACGCCAGCCGCCATCCCGAAGCCCTGATGATTCCCGAGCATGAAAAAAGCCAGAACCGGCTGTATGCGCACGCCGAAACCCTGGTCATCTTGCTGGTGGATGATAACGCCCGTTACCGGGCGCAGTTGGGCAAATTAGTGGGGCGTATCAGCCCAGCAGCCTCCATATACGAAGCGGAGGACGGCGTCGAGGCCGCGCGGCTGGCTGGGCAGGTCAAACCCAAACTGGCGTTCATTGATGTCGTTTTAAGGGAAGAAGACGGGATTCAATGCGCCCGCCGCGTCAAGGCGGTTTCGGCCTCCACGCGCGTTATCCTTATCAGCGCGTATCCTGATAGGGAATTCCGGCGCATCGGCCTGAATGCGGGCGCGGTCGCTTTTCTCGACAAAAAAGACATAGATGCCGCCACCGTCCGCCAATTGGTGAACGACGCCCTGGAAGGATAATCAGACCACCACCGTTGGATACGGGCTGGGGATTTCAATCCGCGCGTTCACACCACCCTCATCAGGTGACTCTATCTGTATCGTTCCCCCAAGCAGGCTGACCCGTTCGCTGATTCCCACCAGTCCAAAATGCTTCTTTTCTGAAAGTTCCGCCAGGTTGATTGGCATTTCGATGCCCGGCCCGTTATCCGACATTTGCACCACCAGGCTGGCAGTCGGCGACCGTTGGAGCGAGAGCCTGACCAGCGAGGCGCCGCTGGCGTGTTTGCGGACATTGCTCAAACCCTCCTGGATGATGCGAAAGACCGAAAGTTCGATGGTCTCTGGCAGGCGTCCCAGCCCCGGGTCAACTTCCAGTTCAACCTTGATGCCGCTTTGCTTCGACCACTGGTGCGCCAACGAGCGGATGGCCGCAGGAAGTCCATGACTGTCGATGGTGGGAGGCCGCAGGTCGCTGCACAATTGGCGCAATCCACTCACCACCTGGCGAATCCCGTTGCGGATGCCTGCCAGTTCCTCGCGCGTCGATTCGTCGCCAGCCTCGTTCCCTGAATCTTCCAATTGGTAGGTGTAGCTGAGCAAATCCTGGATAACTTGGTCGTGCAGTTCACGCGCCAGGGCTTTGCGCTCAGCCTCGCGCTCGGTCATCAGGCGGCGGTTAGCCTCCTGCAAGGCCAGGTTCAGCCGGTCGAGCGACTCCAACTGTTTGCGCAGCCGTTCAATCAGCTGCCGGTTGAGCGAATCTTGCTCTTTCAGGCTTTGCTGTAACACCTGCTGGGCGCGCCGCAGTTCTTCGGCCTGCTGCTGGGCGGCATAGTAGTTCTCGAACGCCCAAATGACCGGCGTCACCTGTTCCTGCCGATTTGAGCCAACAATCAGTTCCACGATTTCACGCGGGGTGGTCTTGTTAGTTGCGCGCAAAGCGACCTGACGACCCTGATATAGCACCAGGATGCGGTTGGTGACGGCAAAAATATGTTTCAGGTCGTCGCCGCTGATAATCACCGTGACATTCTGCGCTGCCAGTTCCCGCATCCGCTCGAGCAATTTTTGCTGTCGTTGGAAACTCAGGGCGGCCAGGGTATCATCGAGCAGCAGCAATTTACAGGGCCGGCACAGCGCGTGGGCAATGGCTACCAACTGCCTCTGTTCATTGGATAAATTGGCCGGGTAATCGCTGATGATTTCGGGCGGCATATCGAAATCGGCAAAAAACGCGCGCGCCAGGCGCGCCATCTCGCCTTCTTTCGGCCACAACTTGAAACGTTCGAACTGGCACAATTCCCGTCCCAGGAATACATTTTGCAGCACGTTGAAATTGTCTGCCAATTGGGGATTTTGGTACGCGCTTTCGATGCCCCATCGCCGCGCTCGTGACGCAGTGCGAGAGACAAATCGCCTGCCATCGAAAACAATCTCGCCGCTGGTAGGCGTATAGACCCCACCCAGCAGCCGGAACAAGGTTGATTTGCCCGACCCGCGTTGCCCAACCACGCCCAACACCTCACCCGGCTCCAGGTCGAAATTCACCCCGCTCAGGGCTTCGACCGGGCCGAACGATTTGGAGAGGTTGCTGACGGTGAGAAGTTTTCGGGAGTCGGACATTATTTCTGCTTGCCGAACAGGCATAACAGGATTATACAACACACACGCTCAATACCGTCCCCGCTCTGTGGGCGATTCGGGCTTCGACAGGCTGCCCTCGCGCGCCGGGAAAACTTGCACCGCGCAGGCCTTGAACTCAGGGATTTTGGCCTGCGGGTCGAGCGCGTCGGTGGTCAGCAGGTTGGCGGCTGCCTCGTGGAAGTGCATGGGGATAAAGACCACGCCCACCGTGGTTCGTTCCGTTACCCAGGCGCGCAGCACCACCTCACCACGCCGTGAGGTGACACGCACCGCCTGGCCGTTATAGATACCGTGAATCTCGGCGTCGGCGGGATGGATTTCGAGGCGCGCTTCCGGGTAGAGTTCGTCCAGGTCAGAGTGGCGCGTCATCGAGCCGCCGTGCCAGTGTTCCAGCACACGCCCGGTGGTCAAAATGAAGGGATACTCATCGTCGGGCGGCTCGGCGCAGGGGACATAATCGAGCGGGATGAACTTCCCCCGCCCGCGCGGGAACGACTCGAGGAACAGGGTCGGCGTGCCAGGGTGGGACTCGTCTGGAACGGGATACTGCAACCCGGTCGTTTCGATACGCTCATAGGTGATTCCGGCGTAATCGCGGTTGACGGAGGCCATCTCGCGCAGGATTTCGGAGGGGTGGGAATATTCCCAGCGGGCAGTTGGACGCCCCAGCCGGGCTTCGAGGCGCAGGGCCAGGTCGCACAGAATGTCACTATCACGGCGAGACAGGTTACGAGGCGGATGCGCGGCGCGCACTCTCTGCACGCGGCGGTCGGTGTTCGTAAACGTCCCCTCCTTTTCGGCGAAGGGAGTGGCCGGGAGGAAGACATCCGCGTAGGCCGCCGTTTCGGTGAGGAACAAATCCTGGGCGACCAGGAATTCCAACTGCTCGATGTGCCGGCGAGTCTCGTTGAGATTCGGCTCGGTCATCATCGGGTTTTCGCCCATCACATACAGCGCGCGCACCCCGCCTGGATGGGCATGGGTCAGGATTTCGGTGGTGGTCAGGCCGGGCTTGCGCGAAAGGCCGCCCGGTTCGATGTTCCAGGCCTTTTCCCACTGTTCGGCGTTGCCCGGCGCATCGACCCGCATGTAGCCGGGGAAATGAAAGGGCATCGCGCCCATGTCACTCGCGCCCTGCACGTTGTTCTGCCCGCGCAGCGGATTCAGCCCCGTGCCGGGCCGCCCAATGTGGCCGGTCAGCAAGGCCAGGTGAATCAGCGCCAGCGCGCTGGCCGTGCCGTGCGAGAGCTGCGAAATGCCCATGCCCCAGTAAATGGCCGCGTTTTTGGCCGTCGCATACAGCCGGGCGGCCTTGCGGATGTCGTCGGCAGGCACGCCGGAGATGGATTCGGCAAACTCTGGCGTGAATTTTTCCAGGCTGGCGATGAAGTCGTCAATCCCTTCGGTGCGGGCGCGGATAAAATCCCAATTGACCAGGTTTTCCTTGACGATGACATGCGCCATTGCGCTGAAGACCGGCACATTCGTCCCGGGTTTGAGCGGCAGCCATAGTTCGGAAAAATCGACCAATTCGATTCGGCGCGGGTCGATGACGATGAGTTTCGCGCCGCGTTTGCGGATGGCGTCCTTCATCTGGAGCGCGATGATGGGGTGGTTTTCGGTGGTGTTCGAGCCGGTCACGACGAACACATCGTTCAGCATCACCTCGCTGGCGGTGTTCGACATGGCCGAGGTGCCAAGCGACTGCTGGAGGGCCATCACGCTCCCGGCATGGCACAGGCGGGTGCAGTGGTCGACGTTATTGGTGCGGAAAATCGCCCGGAACATTTTCTGGAGCAGGTAATTGTCCTCGTTGGTGGCTTTGGCGCAACAGTAAACGGCCATCGCGTCTGAACCATCACGCCGGTAGATTTCGACCAGTTTGCTGGCGGTGATGTTAAGGGCGGTCTGCCAGTCGGTTTCGACCCATCCCCAGGGGAAGTTATCAGTTATCAGTGGGTCAGTCATCAGTGAGCGGTTGCCGAAGTTAGCGGCATCTTTCCTATTCACTGACAACTGATTACTGTTTACTGATAACTGCTCCAGCAGATAACGCCTGACCATCGGCTTCGTAATCCGCCGGGGGTGGTAGATAAAATCGTAGCCAAACCGCCCCTTAACGCACAAATTGCCCTTGTTGACGACCGAATCGAAGGGCGAAGTGACTTTATAGATAAAGTTATCCCTGACGTGCAGGTCGAGCGTGCAGCCGACGCCGCAATAGGGGCAGGTGGTGCGGGTGATGTGTTCGGGAGAAATCATAAGCCTCCGGTCAAACCGTTATCAGCACAATCGCCGCCAGCGCCGCTGCAATACCGACCACCTGCTGGCGGTTGATATGCTCCTTGAGCAGAAACCAAGCCAGCAGCACCGTCGCGCCGGGATAGAGCGAACCCAATACGGCGGCAATGTCCACTCGCCCAAGTTGGGCGGCCAGGGCATACAAACCGTTTCCGAGCGTATCGAGCAATCCGCTCATCAGGATGGGAAAGAGACTTGTGCGGGAAGGCGCAACCGGCTGGCGGGTGACAAGCGAAAACAAGAGCAGGCTCGAAATCGAGACAATCCGCACGGCAATCAGCGGGTAAATCACCGATTCTCCGCTGGCAAGGTGCAGCGTGGTAAAGAAAAAGCCGAACGCCAGGCCAGCCAACAAGGGCAGGCGCAGTTCGGCAAGATGGAAATCCCGGCTGCCGCCGGAGACCAGCCAGATGGCTGCCAGCGCCAGCACGAAACCGGCGATGACCCACGGCGAAGGCAATCCCTTCGTCAGGGCAGCAAAAGCCACCGGGATGGCCGCCGCCACCAGCGCCGAGACGGGCGCGGCTACGCTCATCCGACCGCTGGCGAGCGCGCTGTAGAGCAGCACCAGCCCAATCGCGCCGCCCAGACCGGCCAACCCACCCCACAGCCAGGCCGCCAGCGGGGGGAACGGTTCGCGCAGCAGGAAAGCGGCCGCCAGCAACAAGACCATGCTAAAAGCGTGCGCGATGATGACCACGCTAAGGGCCTTCGTCCGCTTGGAAGCAATCCCGCCGCTGAAATCACCCGCGCCCCAGGTAAGCGCCGCGGCCAGGCCGAAGAGAATGGGGACAAAGCCAGGGTTGCCGAGCAAAGTCGAGACAAAATTCATCGATACTCCAAATAATCACCGGGGGAAGACCATCGTCCATCGTCTATGGTCTATCGCCATTTCACTTTCGCCGTTTGCGGCCAGAGTTCATCACCGCAATCTCCTCCGGCTTCAGCCCTTGTTCCAGCAAAAATTCACGTTTGGGCTTGAGCGCGCCCGTTGGGCAGACTCCCACGCACTGACCGCAGAACACGCAGGTCGTAGCAGGCATCGGCGAGTCGAAAAACGTCCCGATTTCGGTTTCGTAGCCGCGTCCGCTGAAGTTGATGGCGTAGGTGTACTGGGCATCCTCCGCGCAGACCTGCACGCAGCGCCAACACAAGACGCATTTGGCATAATCGCGGACATACATCGGGTTATCGTCTTTGACAGGGACTTCGCGCCGCTTCGCTTCGGGGAAACGCTCCGCCGACGCTCCATATTCCTCCATTAGCGCCAGGAATTCGGGCGCATCGGATAAATCCACGCTCGAAGCGAGCATCTCCAGAATCGTCCGGCGCGCGCGAACCACCCGCTCCGACCTGGTCTGCACTTTCATCCCCTCCGCCGCTTGGATGATACAGCCCGGCTGGAGCAGGCGCATCCCTTCGACCTCCACCACGCACAGGCGGCAGAGACCGTTCGAGGTCGTCGCCGGGTGCCAGCAGATGGTGGGGATGTCGATTCCGGCAGTCCGCGCCGTTTCCAACAGGGTTGCCCCCTCCGCCGCTGTAATTTCGACATAGTCACTGAATTATGTGCTTGAAGTTGTAAAAGGGCGTTTTCTTCGTAAAATTGGTTAGTCACAACAATTGACGAAGGAGAACGCCCCCCATGAGTATAAAGGAAACCAAAGCAAAAG
>Ga0116204_1001039_pt1 | contig 15658 bp, 10 predicted proteins | sample LakKivwa52mmetaG_FD_94481 | JGI IMG/M metagenome (GOLD analysis project Ga0116204, IMG submission 94481) | Anoxic lake water microbial communities from Lake Kivu, Rwanda to study Microbial Dark Matter (Phase II) - Lake Kivu water 52m metaG | ecosystem: Environmental > Aquatic > Freshwater > Lake...
CATCACTAGTATGTTTTGTTTTATAATTTGACGGAAATATTAATCAAAAGCGATATTATTAGACAAGAATCATTAAATATTTCAAGGAAAAGGATTAAAAATGAGTAAACAACTAGATAGATTGGAACAAATCGCTCGCTCAGTTGCCAACTCGGACCATGGTCTAGCACTGTTAGCGCTCGGTTCCGCCGGAGTGCAACGGCACCGGATTGACGAGTATTCGGACCTTGATTTTTTCCTAATTTGCGAACAAGGTTATAAAAATATTTATTTATCAAATCTTGGATGGTTGAAAAAGATTGCACCAGTCGCTTTTTCTTTCAAGAACACGGTCGATGGGTACAAACTTCTATATGAAGATGGCGTTTTTTGTGAATTTGCGGTATTTGAACCTAATGAATTGTGCCATATTTCTTTTTCGCAAGGAAAAATCGTCTGGGCAAAACAAGGATTTGACGCTTCTTTATGCAATCCGACGATAAACAAGCTTAGTCTTGAGATAAAAGACCATGAATATCACCTGGGAGAAGCGCTAACGAATTTGTATGTAGGCGTGGGAAGATACCATCGCGGCGAAAAATTATCAGCTTTCCAATTTATTCAAAACCATGCTTTTTGGCATTTGCTTGAGCTGGTGGCACTTGATGAACCAACCGCTGAAAATACCGATGGCGACTTGTTTAATATTTCGCGACGATTTGAATTGCGCTATCCCGAGTTTGCTGATATCATGGCGAATTTTCTGCTCGGATACGATCACAGTCTTTTGGCAGCCGAGCGCATCTTAGCATGGTTAGACAAACATCACGGTATTAACCAAACGATGAAAAACAAAATTTTCGATTTGATTCATCAACATGATCATCAGTAGTTTTTCTTATCAAATAAAAACCCAATTCGCGAAAAGAATTGGGAAATATTTCAAGAATTTTTAGAAAATGGAGCAGGTGACGGGAATCGAACCCGCGTAATTAGCTTGGAAGGCTAATGTTCTACCATTGAACTACACCTGCACCATGGCGGATCAGACGGGGATCGAACCCGCGATCTCCTCCGTGACAGGGAGGCATGTTAACCGCTACACCACTGATCCATGCGATATGTAAATCGCAAGATAAATAATAACATAAGTTATTATCATGTCAATTAAAAGCGTGAGCGTAAAAATCGCGGGATTTTAGTGGCTGTCGATGAAGCGAGTTAGTGGCGCCAGCGGAAGAAATCCGACGTTTTTGGCCGCTTCTTTCCCATTGACGAATAAGATCAGCGTCGGGATCGAAAAGACGCCATATTCGCCAGCGAGTTCGGGCAGCGCGTCGACGTTCAATTTAACGACTTTGGCTTTTGGGGAACCAGCATCGTATTGTTCGAGCACGGGGCCCTGCATCTTGCATGGTCCGCACCAGTCGGCATAAAAATCGACGAGTACTTTGCCTTCTTTGATGATACTGCGGAATTCTTGAGCGCTTTGGACTTTGATAATCATATTGTTTTCCTCCTAGATAATTAGGGCGATCAGTTCATAAATGCCATACAAAATCACGAAATGGAGCGGGTAGAAAGCATAACTACCATATTGGAACCATAACTTATTATAACCGCGTTTTCCCGTGTATGCGTAGATGAAGATTGCGGCCATAAAAGCGTATGTTTGAGCACCCATGGCGAGGTTGATCAATGAACTGTCGATCAATGAAATAATATACCAAACTAAGTTAATACTTAGTAGCCAAATGCTCGAGTATAAATTAAGTTGCTGTTGGTATTGAGGAGTCAGTGTGAAACCAGCGAAATTTACTCCGAATTTTTCGGTTTGGCGGCGCAATTGCCAGTTAGCAAATTGACGGACAAGATAGAATCCGACAATCATCGTGATCCCATACATATGATAATCAGGCTTTAAGGGCGAAGGTAGCGATAAAAAGTGAAGCGTAAAGGCCAGCCCCAGAGGTAACAATGCCGTTAATTTGATAAAACCTTTTTGCCTTAATCCATAGACGATGGCACCGCCAAGTAGTAAATCAATAAAGATGTTACCTGCTAAGACACTGATACCAAGTAAGTCATTGATAACATAAATGGCAATACCGACGAAAACACCCATTAGTAACAGACGCAATAAATAAAAGATTGGCTTTTTGCTATGGATAATGCCTTCAGATATCATAAAAGCGAATAAAGGAAAAGCAATGCGTCCAATAATTCGAAGCAGACTATACATGACAGAACCTGGCCAGAACGCGCCGACGATTATCACGCCGGTGTGGTCAATCGCCATCGTAATCAGGGCAATCAGTTTTATATGAAAACTATCGAATGCAAATGGTTTTCTTAACATATTTAAATCATCCTTATGACAAAATCGGTGCTAAAAATCGAAACGATGAACGAGGCAAGATTATTGGTGATGTGAGCATATGTCGCCACGGCCAAGCCTTCTTTTTCATAGATGTAGCAAAACAACAATCCGGCGATTAGATAGAATGGAAGATTCAGCAGCTCATTAATTAGATTCGTTGTTTCGAAATCGAAGTGAATCAATCCAAAGAACACAAATGTGATTCCATATGCAACATAACGGTTAACCCGATTGAGCAACCCAAACAAACCTAGACGATATGTCAATTCTTCACAAATTGGGCCGGCAATGACAAAAGCGATAAACGAGAACAATGGATAGTTTTTCATAATCGTCGTAATCGTTGACTCGTTAGCGTTATCGGACAGCTGAATTTTAAAGACGAGATAAATGACATTAAGAGTCATGCCCGCTAAAAGCACGAGACCGCCATATCCAAGTCCTTTGACGAAATTGCTAAGTCGGTAAAAGGAAGCTAGCATCCGTTTCGTCGTATCGAAGGCCATAATGCCGAGCACCGCTAGTAAGATGACATATGAAATGACGTTGACTGAAGCGCTAAAACTAATGTGCCGCAGCGCCGCAGCCAAGGCGACCGGATCGGTGTATATCGTCGCTAGATAAGATCTAATTAACAACGACACCACCAAGGCGATGCCGTTGAGCCCTAACCAACCCACGCCGAACAAAAGCAATTGCCTGGTTATGGCCGGTTGCGGTTCCCCACTAGGTAAGTTTGTACTTCGATTGAATTTAATGAATTCCACTATGCTTTACGCTTGTATGATTTTAATCATGATAACATAATAAAGAAATTAAATAGTGTTGTCATTGATTACATCGCCTTTCATCGCCAGTAGAAAGCGAGGACACCATCGTGTTATATAAATTTGCAAGTTTACCTCCAATTGACCCCGAGATGATCGGGATGGCATTTAACATCGGGTTCTTTGTCATCATTGGAATGATTGTCATCGGATTTTTGGTTGGTTTGATTCGCGGTGTGTGGAAAGCCGGCTTCCGTTTAGTATTTGTCGGCGGCCTGGTGTTAGTCGCTTTTTTTGCATCGCGTCCATTAACCGATTTATTGGCTTCGCTTGATATCGGTGCGACCCTAGCTGGCTTTGGTATCAATATACCGCCCATTGAAATCGCCCTTGGAGAATCAAACGTTATTATCAACGTAACAACGATTCGAGCGACAATCGAATCATTCGTTACGCAAATGGTCCAAGGCAGCGGCCTACCGGCTGGAAGCGGTGTGCAAACTTCAGAGTTAGTCATCGCTTTGACGTTAGTGCTGCTTCGCTATGTTGTCTTTATCATACTTGGAATGCTGATTATTACGGTGGGAGAACTGCTGGCTAGTATTTTGTACTTTTTCCCATTCCGGCTATTTATTCCCAAAAATTGGCGCAAGAAGCATAAAATGCGCTTGGTCGGCGGCCTTTTAAACGCCGTCAAAGTGACACTTGTCACCGTGATGTTGATGGTTCCGTTTTCTTCTCTTTTAAACACGATTAACCAAGCGTTCCGCGATCCTGATAATGCCACCGCGGGAATCGATGATCCAACTTACAACCAAATCATGGGTTTCCTCGATGCTTATAATGATTCGCTATTTGCCCAAGTGTTGTTCAATTGGAGCGTCGACGCCGATGGGCGCACGCTCGATACCGTATTAATGGATTATGTAACCGGCGAAACGATGGACGATTTCGTGTTGACCCTCAGCGGCGAGCTATACACGATTGCCAGCATCAGTTCGACGATTTTATCGACCGGCGTCCTCACCAACGGACTTAATGAAACAACATATCCGGTCCTCTTATCAGAAAATATTATCGGTTCGCTTATCACGAGTTTAACCGGTTCGGCCTTAATCATGAAGGCGTTGCCGATTGCCATCGGCGTGGCGATGAATCTCGAACAGGTTCAAGAGTTCGTTGACCCAGACTTAATTGACCTTGATGGAATCAGCTGGGAACAGGAATTGCTTAACGTCAACCAAATCGCCCAAGATGTTGTCGCTTCCGGCGTACTGGACACGATACTCGATCCGGATACTGAATTCGATCCAATTCAGTTGCTGCTAGCGATGGTTAGCGACGAAGCATTTCCAAATATTCGTGCCGCTTTATACGGAATCGACAATTCAGACTTTTTGGCGCAAGTTTTACCAGCCGTCGTCTATAAATTAGTCAATGATGAACTAAACGCCCCAGAACCACCCGAAGGTTTGGGTTTATCAACTTTCTTCCCCACGCAATGGGAAGATTACCAAGATTTGCGTTTTGGCGAAGAAATTGCTCTCATTTACGATGTCATGCATAGCATTGCAAACCTCGATCCCGAACTATTGCCGACTATTATCGAAATCGTCGTACCAAGCGATGATGGCTTCTTCTCCGGCTTTGATGCGGCAACGACTAGTGGCACACGCGTCAAAACCAAAGGAAACGTTCCGACTACTCCCCAATACGCCGATAACCCCCAAGATGCATTAGTCGACATCGTTCGCGCCCATAGCGATGAACTAATCGAAATCATCGTCGGCGTGCTTGATGGCAGTGGCAATCCGACCGGGATTAATCCGGACACCGGAAAGACGGTTTTGTTTGATGAAGATGAAGAACCGATTCCGGGAGCCAAGGCTGCTTTATTCGATAGTGGCCTCTTAATTCATGGTCTTGACGAGTTGTTAAACTTCGCACTGGAGCCTTTACTTGGCGCGCTTACTAGCGGCGGTGAATTTAACCGCGACAATCTCGACGCGACGATTGATTTCCTCAATGGCGAAGATTTTGGTGAGAAACGCATTAACTATAAAGGTGAATTCGGTGCCATTTTGGGCATTGTCAGCGCGATATTCCAAAACGACGCTTTACTTAATCTGATATTCCCTGAAGAGGAACCCGCTGCCGATGGAGCCAAGCTTCCTGGCAAGAAATCAGCTGATGAACCAGAAGGTGACAGTCTGCTGACGCTTTTTGAAGACGTGGCGTTTAGAGACGCATTCAAAAACGACATTTGCCCGCTACTTGATCGTTCACGCATTATGGGATCGGTCCTTCCAGACGTACTTGAATCAGCACTGACTAACCCAAGTATGGCCGATACGTTCACGAATTTAGGACTTGATCCGAATTCGTTCAATTTTGAGTTTACCGACGTCGGCACACAAATGGCTTTTTTGATAGACATTATCGGATTCTCATTGTCCGTCGTCGATTCGCTCGACTCGATACTTGGCGATGGCGATATTTCCCCGGTAGTCGATGATCTTATCGGTTTGCTCGACGCGCTTTATCAATCCTCAATCATCAATCCTAAAAACAACACCGGATTAATGACCACTGATAATTATTACGATTTATTGACATCGCTATTCAACCGCGCTGGGACACTAGCCATCGATAGCGATGAACTCGATACGGCCATGCGTAGCGTTCCTCACGATGGTTGGGTCACCGAATATGACGAGTTGGGTGATCCGGTGTTTGCTGGCGAAAACTACAACTTGATTAAATTTTTAGAAACAGCCTTGACGAGCGATCTGTTCAACATTGATTCAAGCGGTGATGTACTCGATCAAATGATCGCTTTCGCCACCGACCCCGATGATCCAATCGGCAAAGTATTTACCGCCGTTGACTCTTCAATCATCATTTCAGCGACGATGGGCGGCATTGTCGATGGGTTAATTGGCGACGCTGGAGGTCTGATTGACACCAGCCTTGGCTCGACGTTCCGCAATGTAACCGATTGGGAGCTTGAAGGAGAAACCTTAAAGAGCATCCTCGTCGCGCTAGAACCATTTACGACAGGCATTGAAAACATCGACTTCATGAACGATGATCCAGTAAAAGTCGAAAACATCCTGAAAGCAATTGCCCAAAGCCAGATTTTCCTGACACCTGACGATGAATATTTGTTCGGTGAATTCTTACTCAATAAAATCAAGGGTGATGGTTCAATCATGGCCGATTACGTGTTTGACCCCTACGAGGATGAAACCTCGCCCTCGCCCTACGATATTGTAACCGCCGACTTCCAAGCAATCGGAAGCACAAGAGCGACGGCCGCCAATTGGTATGGAGATGATGGGGAAATTGAGCGCATCATCGCCTTTGTTCAAGCCATTCAAGATTTTGCCGATGGTGACCCCGATCCCATCAACAAACTGCAAAACGACCCGACGATAACATCAGCCGATGTCAAACCGATCATGCTGGCCTTAAATCAAATCGGCAGCATGCGCATCATGCTCTACAACATGTTCGACATGATTTTGGGCACGCCGCAACTCGCGGTCGGTTCACTGCAAATGTCGCAGAGCAATTCCTACCTCATCTTGACGATTGACGATGAGGATGAACGCGAAATCGAAATTGATTATATGTTTGAAGTGTACCGAACGTTAGAAGAACTAGCGCTTAACGATGGCGGTGATTTTTCGATGGATACAATCACACCTGAAAAAATCCATGAAATCGAAAACATGCTTAACGCCCTCCACGATTCCCGCATTTTCAATACGTTTGACACCTCATTTGAAGCGCGTAGCCACGCGCTTGGATTCCTCACCGTGTTTGAGCAAGTCATCGAAATGATTTTTGACACATCTATGATGGATTCATATATTTATGCCGAACTCCCGACGCCGGAAGCAATCGATGATCAACTGCGACTCGACATAATGGCCATCGATAATAATTTTGCCGACTCATCCGTCTTGCTCGACGGTTGGATTGGACCAAGTGGAGAAATCAAAGCGATAACTTCAATCCTAACCAGTTTTAAGGATACCGGTCTCATGTTTGATGACTTTGGTAACGATGGCGCCAATGCGTTCTCTAACTTGATGGCGACACCTGCGGGACCTGCCAAAGTCGAGACTTTAATGCTCGACATTAATGGATCGCAACTGGCCTACCCGGCGATTCCAAACTTATTTGACGAAATTTTCCAATCGGGATCGTTTGCCATTAGCAATGTCAATCTTGACGAAACGAACACCGACTATTTCCGCAATGAATCCGACGAATCGGAACGAGCGAGTGAAATCACCGTTTTGATTGATATTTACGTTGGAATTGAAGAACTTGATTTGACAGGTGGTTCACCACTGCAGCTTTCCAATATTGATGGAGACGCCATTTCGACGCTGTTAACTGATTTACACACCTCGAAAGTATTCAACACATTTAAAGATGGCTACAGCCATCCAGATGGCGATCTGACCGTGTTTGAACAAACGATTAAGATGCTGTACACGGTTACTAATTTCACCGAACACATTTATAGCGACGCGCTTGAGGTTGACCGACCTGGTTTACTTCGTGATGATATCGTTGCCGTTGGTAACGATTTTGCCGGAACCGTGCCGGCCAATACCGATCGATGGACGGGCCTCAATGGCGAAATCATGACGATTCGCAATATCCTCGTGGCCTTAAAGGACACCGATATCGATTTTGACGCCATGGGTAATCCCGGCTCACTATCAACGGAATTCAATAATTTATTGACCGACCCCGTTGGCCAAGCAAAACTTCAAATGCTGATGGCCCGCATCAATGAATCGCAAATCGCCTGGCCGGCGAACCCGAACTTGCTTGACCGCATTTTTGCCACAAGTGGTTTCTCAATCACAGGCGTTGACCTAGGTGACTCCAATCCCGCCTACCTGAAATCGATGAGTGACGTCAATGAACGGCAACAAGAAATCGATAAGGTATTCGATATTTATGAACTACTCGATTCGCTCGGCGTCAATTCAGGCGATCCGTTTGATGAAACGATGCTGGACACCATGATTATTGACGATTTATTGCGCGCTTTGCATAACGCAGTCGTGTTCAATACGCTACAAACGGGTAAGGACCGCTTCTTGCTCGACATCACCGTGTTCGAACAAATGATTTACATGCTCATCGACCAATCGCAACTCGATGAATACATTTACGAGGGCATTGGCCGAGATCCGGCATTAAAGGAAGACATCGTCGCCATTGGCAATGACTTCGCCGGTACCGCTCCGTTAGCAACTGATGGCTGGCGCGACCCCGATTTGGTTACCTTTGGTGAAATCACGCGCATCGTCGGCATTCTTGAAGCATTTGAAGACACCGGACTGACGTTTGCCTCATTCAGTGGTGCCGGATCCTCCGATGTATTATCCGCACTCATCGATAGTGATGTCGCCTTAGTGGAAAATCTGCTCTTGGCGATGAATCACTCAACAATCGTCTACCCATCGATTCCCAATATCTTTGCTAATATGCTAACGGCCGGAGACGTCACCATTAGCGGCGTCAACTTTGCCGATGCCAATACCCACTATCGAGGTAATCGCGGCAATCCGGCGCTTGATAATAAATATTTACCTTATGACGATGGCGAAATCACGCAATTGCTAACGATTTATAGTGACGCCAAAATCATTGCCGGAACTAGTTATGGCGATCTGACTCTGATTGCCAATCAAGACATCGACAATATTCGCGATTTGGCACAGCAACTATTCGAAAGCCATATTTTCCATATCGAAGGCGTACCCGACACATCCAGTAGTTTGGCGACGGTGTTTGAACAACTCATCATTAAAATGATGGATGACACAGGCATTAGTTCGCTAATTAACGACACCGCGAATCCCAATCCGCTATATTATGATGGAATGGTTTACAAATTTGCGACCGCGCATGAGAAAGCTGAGTATTTAGTCGTTAACTATGAAGCAATCTATGGCGCCAGCGCTGAGCATCACACGAACGTTTGGGATGGTAGCAGCGGTGAAATCAACGCCTTGTTCCGAATTTTCAAGGAAATCAAGCGCGTACTACCAGCGACCAGCGGAGCCGGTGGCTTAGACCCCTCGGCGCTAGCCCCCGATGACATCAGTGCCATTTTAGCGGTGCTTAACTACTCCAACCTTGCTAGCGACGCGATTCCTGATCTCGTACGCGACGCCTTCGAAACGATTTCATTCGACACTTATACCGAAGGTAACGAAGATTACTACATCACGCCGGTCGATTACTTCACCATTGATTTGACGACGATGGATTATTCAGCAACCGACTTCACCAACGTCACGCCACCGGTCCCCGGACCAAGCGGCTTAATTCACAATTTGCTCGACGAGTTCTATGACGATGGTACTGATAGCTATGAGGACATGGGTGGCGCGTTCAACATCGGCGATTTCATTACCGCCGGACATACTAGCGAACCACTGCTCCATTTGCTTGATGCCTCATTAGTATTTACTAATGACGTGCCTTCCGAATCATACAAGACACGGGCATTAACCTTCTTTAATATTCTCGATTCCGCCGATGTCGCTCGATATATCGATTTCAACAATCCAACGACCGACAAGACGAGCAAGACCGAAAAGATTGAGACAATTTTTGCCACCGACTTCGATTACGAATTCGAAGCCGAACGCCTTGATTTGTACATCGCTAACCTGATTGGTTTCAACACATTGACCGATGCCACTTCGATTGAAGGTCTCGGCAGCGAGTTCCGTCTCTTAATCGAACATACTTATGAACTTGATTTATCTGGCGCAATCATCGACCGGGCTTATCTTGTCAGCGAAATGTCGGCTGGTTTCTACACCGACATCTTTGAAGAAGAATACGCTAAAGTCGTCCCTGAACCTGACGAGATTGATTTCTATGCCTCCGATTACGCCAACCTAAATCCGCTTGAGGCCGATGGCGTTGATGGCGCGCTGTCGATTCTTGATGAAATCGACTTAATCTTGGCCAATACTTTTGATGAAACCGACGTCGCCCGTCTACGTGGCCACTTTGTGAAGATGGGCTCACTTGATAACACCGATGTGACGGGTGGCCCATTCCCGGCAGCTTACGATTATTCCTCATGGGATAGTGCCGGAAACTCATTGATTGCCAAACTTTTCTACGCCGCCGAGATTGTGCAAAATGCCAACTTCGTGACGTTCTCAGCCGGATTGACGGCCTACGCTTGGACTAACAAAGCGACCATCGTCAATCTAGATTTCGATCCGTATGCTAACGACTTTGTGTTTGAAGTCGAAGGCGACAAGATTTACTTCGTTTACGCATAAGGAGACAAAAGATGACCGACAAAGCCAATGCCACGAGCAATATTTTCGAAAAGGCCAAATTGCATCCTAATTCAAAAGTGGGACGCGTGATTGGCGTTTTATCGGGCAAAGGTGGCGTTGGTAAAAGTCTCGTCACCTCATTATTAGCGACGCACCTTGCCAAGGAGGGATATCGAGTCGGTATCCTTGACAGTGATGTCTTAGGCCCTTCGATTCCCAAAATGTTTAAAATCGAAGGCAAAGCCAAAGGCGGTGAAGGTTATATTCTTCCCGCCGTCACTTCGCTTGAAATCCAAATTATGTCGGCAGCTCTGTTATTAGACAAAACCGAAGAACCGATTTTATGGCGAGGGCCCCTCGTTAGCGATTTAGTGCGGCAATTTTACACCGACGTATGGTGGCATGAAATCGATTACCTGCTGATTGACATGCCTCCGGGCACCGGCGACATTGCCTTAACGATGTTTCAAAAGATTCCAGTAAACGCTTTATTAATGGTGACTTCACCGCAGCAACTCGTGTCGCACATCGTTGCCAAAGGTGTCAAGATGGCTTCGATGCTTCGAATTCCCGTTTTAGGCATCGTTGAAAACATGGCCTACGTCGAGTGCGGAAAATGTGGGGAAAAGATCGAAGTCTTTGGCGCGAGTACGGCTCAGGATTTAGCTGACCGCTATCATGTGCCGCTTTTATCGCGATTACCGATTCGTACCGATTTAGCCTCGCTGATCGAACAAGGGAAACTTGAAACGGTGCATTTGCCACAAATGGAACCGATTGTTAAAGCCGTCTTAGACCTTGAATGATGCGTGGCATCATCGCGGGTGGGACATCACAATACGTTTGCCAGCGGTCGCGTTTTCACGCATTTGTTTTTCCGCTAGAAACAATTGATGAAGTAAAAAACTTACGCCAGCGCATCGAGAAAGAAAATCATGGCGCTAGCCATTTTCCTTATGCCTTTCGATTCGATGAACAACTTCACCAAGATGATGATGGTGAACCAAATGGCACCGGTGGAACCCCATTACTGAATGCACTAAAAAGCCATGACCTCAATCGATGCTTGATTATTGCCGCCCGTTACTTCGGTGGCAAGAAGCTCGGCATCAAAGGTTTGCGTCATGCCTTCGAAGCAGCAGCCGCACTCGCTTTGTCCAACACCGTTTTCGGTTCATTTCAAACACAGATTTCCATCAACCTGTCCGGACCGCTTGAACAGATAGGGCTCCTGCACCGATTTGTAATGGAAACGGGTGCACGTATCGAAAATATCACTTATAATAAAACAATAAGCGCAACGCTTATTTTCAGTGCGTTTGAACTAGATTACATCACCAGACGACTTCCTGATTGGATCGTCACGGCACAAACCGAACGCACGTTTGTTTCATAAAGCGGAGGTAATTCGTCATGGAGGCTGGCCAATTTAAAAAAAGACGCGAACAATTGATCGCGCAGCTTGAAGAAGACAGCGGTCTGCTCCTTTTTGCCGGCGTTCCCATCAAATCGTCGGCCGATGGCACCTATCCGTTCATTGCCAATCGAAATTTTGAGTACATGACGGGGATAACTCAGGAAAATTCGGTGCTCGCCATTATCAAAACTAAAGGCGAGGTCCGTAACTATTTATTCATCGACGAAGCTAATCCCGACAAGGAACGCTGGACCGGACGATTGCTATCAATCGAACAAGCCCGGCGCACGAGCGCCATCGACGATGTGTTACTTACTAAAAATCTATGGGCAAAAATGGAGGCCATCTTCGGTGGAGAAGGCATTTATGGCCATGTAGCGCGTGTTTATCTCGATCTTGAACCGAATATCGTCATCGGACCCAATTACATGCACCCAAGCGCGTTTGGCGCTAAACTGCGCGAACTTGACGCGACACTAGAGATTAAAGATGTCTATCAACTCATTGTGCGCCAACGAATGATCAAATCCGATGCCGAAGTGGCGGCCATCCGCCAAGCGATACGCATCACGGGCTTTGGTTTAAACTACATCGCCTCAAGACTCAAACCTCATTTATACGAACATCAAATCGAAGGTTTATTCCGTTTTGCCATTAAAGATTTTGCCAACGCTGAACCGGCGTTTGACACGATTGTGGCTTCCGGACCTAATGCAACGATTCTCCACTATCCCAATCCCAAAGACAAAATTGCCGATGGGGCATTGCTGCTTTGCGACCTTGGGGCGCGTTTCGATGGCTACAGCGCCGATATCACGCGTACATATCCGGCTTCAGGCTCATTTAACTCACTTCAAAAAGAAGTTTATGAAGCGGTGTTAGCTACGAATAAACATATTATTACATTCGCCCGGCCGGGCATAACTTTGCTTGATTTGCAAAAAGAGGCGATCGCCTTTTTGACGCGTCAATGCCTTGACCGCAGTCTGATTGAAACGGCCGAACAAATATCTTCGCATTATTATCACAACGTTTCTCACCACCTTGGACTTGATACTCACGATCCGGCGATGCGCGAACTGCCGCTGGAACCCGGTCACGTGATTACGGTCGAACCGGGCTTGTATTTTTCCAATCTTGGCATCGGCGTTCGCATCGAGGACAATGTTTTAATCACGAAAACGGGTACCGAAAACTTGTCGAGTGATATCCCCAAGGAACTGAATAACGTCGAACGTTTGATTAAATCCCGTAGCTAGCCTGATAGTGCCCCATTGATGATCGACACGATTGAATTAAGCAACCGGTTGTTAATATTAAGCTCCCGCCTAATTGAAAAAAAGGCGCCTTTTTATCTACGTATCAAGTTAACGCCTTTACGCGATTTAGCAAAGTCGTTAGCCCATGAAACCATCGATTGGTCAACGATGCGCTATGACATGCACTACGAACTGAATCTCATCCAAGGGATCATCGTCGGCTATAGCCAGATGCCACTCGAGGATAAGTGGCGTTTTTATCAAACCTATTTCCAACACGCCCAAGATTGGTCGTATGTCGATAGCAGCATGGTCAGTTTGCCAAAACGAATCGATTTAGCATCGGTCAACCAAGCCGCGCGTAACTATTTATCTTCTCCGTACCCATATGTGCGCCGGTTTGGCTATGTGCTCGCTCTTCGATATTTGATTAAAACTCAATATTTACCCTCATTCTTAAAACTGATTGACACCCAAGAAACGATTTACCACGTTTACATGGCTATCGCCTGGTTTTTAGCTGAATGCTTCATCAAAGATAGGATCGTGTTTGAAGACTATATGCGCTCTTGTGATTTATCGCTTTGGACGAGGCAAAAGATGGTCAGTAAAATTCGTGATTCATTTCGCGTCAGCGACGCTGACAAAGAATATGCGAAACGTTTTAAGGAGCTCGCGTAAAAATGAAAAAATATGTGTTGGCAATCGATCAGGGTACGACCTCATCGCGCGCCATTATTTTTGATGAAAAAGCGAACATCATCGCCCAAGCAAGTGAAGAGATTGTGTGTCGTTATCCAAAACCAGGCTGGGTCGAGCAAGATCCCCTCGAAATTTGGTATAGCGTCAGCGCCGTCGTCAACGAGGCGCTAATCAAAGCCAATTTGACGATGCGTCGCATCGCCACGATCGGCATCACCAACCAACGCGAAACAACGATTGTTTGGGACAAGAAAACGGGGTTACCAGTTTATCCGGCCATCGTGTGGCAATCACGTCAATCATCAGATATTTGCGACAAAGTCGTCGCCTCGCGCGATTTGATTCATCAAAAAACAGGATTGCTCCTCAATCCGTATTTTAGCGCTTCCAAAATTCGATTCATTCTCGACGCCATCAAGGGCGACGCTCGTGCGAAAAGGGGTGAATTACTATTTGGAACGGTCGATAGTTGGTTGCTTTACAAATTGACCAACGGGGAAGTCCACGCCACCGATGTCACCAACGCTTCACGCACGATGCTTTTTAACATATTTGAGAAGAAATGGGATCAGCAACTCCTCGATTTATTCAATATTCCTTTGAAAATGTTGCCCGAGGTTAAATGCTGTTCGGGCATGTTTGGCACCGCCAAGTATTTTAACGTGCCCGTGACAATCACGGCGATGGCCGGCGATCAGCAGGCGGCGCTATTCGGTCATGCCTGTTTTGATTCCGGTCAAATCAAAAACACGTATGGTACCGGTTGTTTTATGCTCATGAACATCGGCAAGCAGCCGATATTGTCGAAAAATGGCTTGTTGACGACCATCGCCTGGTCGCTTGATCATGAGATAACCTATGCGCTTGAAGGGTCGGTTTTCGTCGCGGGAGCGTCAGTCCAATGGCTCCGCGACCAACTCAAGATGATTTCAAGTTCGCCCGATAGCGAAAGAAGTGCGCTGATGATCGATGATAGCGAAGGTGTCTATGTCGTCCCGGCGTTTGTGGGATTGGGAACGCCGTATTGGGACAACGACGCGCGTGGGGCAATGTTTGGCCTGACGCGGAATACATCAAAATACCATATCGTCCGAGCGACGCTTGAAGCAATTGCCTATCAAAGCAAAGACGTTATCGAAGCAATGAAAGCCGATACTGGTTTGGAACTTCCATATTTAGTCGTCGATGGCGGAGCGACCGCCAATCATTATCTGATGCAATTTCAAGCCGACATTCTCGGACATGCCATTAGAATACCAACCTGTCTCGAGACGACCGCCCTTGGCGCCGCATATTTAGCTGGTCTGGCGACGGGATATTATTCATCAGTTGAGCAAATTCGCTCAATTCATAGTTACCGAGAAACGATCGAACCGCACATGAATCTTGATGAAGTGACCCGTCGTTATCATGGCTGGAAAAAGGCCATTGCCGCCACCCGCGCCTTCAAACTTTAGCACAAAGATAATTAGTAATTATCTTTAAATATAAGCCAAACACCATGATATAATTTTTCTATGGATAAAGTTTGGCCACCATTTGATTTTATCGTTTGTCCGGTTTCGTATCGACAAGCGATTTTGGAATCGTTTTCCCCACAACTATCAAATTCGCGACGGTTCTATAGCAAAGACCAGCTGCTTGAAGGGACATATTTTTCAATCGATAAACAAGCGATCGTCTATTTAATGGAACGGTTTAACTATTCTTTCACGATTGCCAAGCAAAGATTGCAGCAAATATATTTCCTTGAGAGTGTGGATAACAGACGTCCACGTATCGGTGAACTCAAGCAGGTTATAACCGCACTTGAA
>Ga0116204_1001041_pt1 | contig 15641 bp, 16 predicted proteins | sample LakKivwa52mmetaG_FD_94481 | JGI IMG/M metagenome (GOLD analysis project Ga0116204, IMG submission 94481) | Anoxic lake water microbial communities from Lake Kivu, Rwanda to study Microbial Dark Matter (Phase II) - Lake Kivu water 52m metaG | ecosystem: Environmental > Aquatic > Freshwater > Lake...
GCCGTAGACTGTGGTCGCTCAGTTGCATCGGGGGGGGGAAGCTCAGCGTTGGAGGCTCATTGTGCACTCGTCATCGAAAATGAGCGATAGGGGGGTGATCGTTTACGAGGGATGTAGGCGAGCGGTTGATGAATTCATGAAAAACCACAAGGATGTTCAAGCGTATCTTGGTTCGATTGACAGTGATTGCCGTTTTTTTGTGAAGCTTTGAAGACAGTATGTGTCTGAGTTTTACACACCTCGAGTGGGATACGGCTTTTTTTGGATTTAATGTTGCCCGCATCACGCAAACCGACTCGGATGGAGCTGACTTAACGAATATACTGAGGTTTTTGCGCGACAAGAACTACCGCTTGGCTTACTGGTGCATACCTGCGGAGACAGCAGAGTCCTCCCTTATTGCACAGAAACACGGAGCTTTCCTGGCCGACGAAAAGGTTACCTATGCAAAAGTGTTGGCGGGCATATCGGATTCACTGGAGTCATCCACATACACTGCCACCCCCTATCCCGGCACAATGGCAGACTTGGCGCTAATAAATCTTGCGATACAAAGCAGTGAGTTCTCCCGCTTCAGGCTTGATCCATTGGTTCCACGGGAGTTGTGTGACAAGCTTTATACTAGCTGGATTGAGCGCTCCGTCAGCAAGGAGATTGCTTGGGAAACCCTGGTAGTTAAGGAGCAAAACGATCTTCTTGGATTGATCACTTTGGGGACCAAAGATGGTCGGGGTGATATTGGGCTGGTGGCGGTTGCAGAACATGAACGGGGAAAGGGGATTGGCAAAGCCCTTGTGACCGCTGCGGATAAGCACTTTTCTGAAAGAGGTTATACCCTTGCACAGGTGGTGACGCAACGATGTAATTTGGGAGCATGCAGATTATATGAATCATGCGGATACCAAATCGAAAATATTGAAAACGTTTTTCATTTCTGGCTTTGAAGATTAAATGAACATTCCATTTAACAAACCATACTTTACGGGCAAGGAAACCGATTATATCCGTGAAGCGGTGGAATCCGGCAAGATCTCCGGCGATGGGATTTTTACACGAAGATGCCATCAATTTTTTGAGGAGCGATATGGCTTTAAGAAGGCTTTATTGACCACGTCATGTACCGATGCCCTAGAGATGGCCGCGATATTATGCAACATTCAGCCGGGTGATGAGGTCATTGCCCCGAGCTATACGTTTGTTTCAACTGTTAATGCCTTCGTCCTGCGTGGTGCCAAAATCATTTTTGCCGATTGCGAGGCGACAACGCCTAACATTGATGCAAACCAACTTGAGGCACTAGTGACCCACAGAACCAAAGCTATTGTTCCGGTTCACTATGCCGGCATGGCTTGCGATATGGACAAGATTATGGACATTGCCCGCCGTCACAAGCTATTTGTGGTGGAGGATGCGGCACAGGCAATCGAATCGTTTTACAAAAGTAAGCCGCTTGGCTCGCTGGGTACCTTTGGTACCTTCTCTTTCCATGAGACGAAAAATATCATTTCAGGTGAAGGCGGGTTGCTTGCTATAAATGATGAGCGCTTCATTGTACGTGCAGAAATAATCCGCGAGAAAGGGACAAACCGTTCGGCATTTTTTCGCGGCGAGATCGACAAATATGGTTGGGTGGATATCGGGTCGTCTTTCCTTCCATCAGATATAATAGCGGCCTTTCTCTATGCTCAGTTGGAGAATATTGAGTCCATACAACAGCGGCGTTGTCGGCTTTGGGGATTGTACCGAGAACTGCTCGGCCCGCTAGAAATTGACGGTCTGATACAGTTGCCCGTCATTCCGTCTTATGCCACGAACAATGCCCATATGTTCTATATCGTGTGCAGTAATGCCAATGAACGCGCAGGACTCATTGATTATTTGAAGGCCCATGGCATTCTGGCTGTATTTCACTATTTCCCGCTGCATCGCTCTCCATTTTATCAAGACTTGCATGATGGACGGGTGTTGCCTCAGGTAGAACGTTTTAGTGATTGTTTATTGAGGCTGCCTTTATATTACGAGCTCACTGAAAACGATGTACGGCATATAGCTAATCTCATATACATTTATTTTGGACGAAATCAGATTTCAACTTAGGATGTAAATGTACTTCTCTGCGGTAGCTGCAAATTAACAGGACGGTAAACTGAAAAATTGATATTCAAAGTGAAAAATGAAACTCGTCAAGCAAGCGATTGCGACTATTCTATGGAATACATTCAACATTGAAGCGCATCGATTCATGCCCAGTAAGTCGATTACAGCAAAACTTGTCTCCTCATTGCGGTGATTTAATTTTGACTTCATTCTTGATGACGGGGCTAATAGCTTCTGACATATTTAATGGTGCTTATAAGGTTGTTATTGTTTCGTTTGAACCTCTTTATAGTACGCGTTATTGGGTCGGAACGGTTGAGTAAGTGTTATAAAAAATGGGATTCACGTTGCGCCTTGGGTGATCGCCTCGATGAAGTTGAAGCCAAGCTTAAATCACTGCCTATCCTCAATATTCAAACCTTTAAGAATGTTTCATTTGTTCGTCGATAAAGTATATTTGCCGGATGATTTTAGCCCATACCACTCATACACAATAGATGCTTTATGAATATCAAGCACATGATCAAGGAAGTCGCTCTCAAGGCAGGCATTGAGATGCACTGGTACAATCCTGCTCAATCTGCGGATGCTCGATTTTACAGGCAACTGATATATCATGGTGTCGATACAGTATTGGATGTTGGGGCAAATGTGGGTGGATACGCAACCTACATCAGACATTTAGGTTTCAAAGGGAATATCCTTTCGTTTGAACCCTTGTCAACAGCTCATGGCAAGCTTACTCAAGTCGCGACGGGTGATCCTAAATGGCATGTGCTACCAAGAATGGTATTAGGCAATAGCGATGGCGAAATAACAATAAATATTGCAGGCAACTCAACGAGTAGTTCAGTATTGCCGATGAATAATCTACATAAAAATGCGGCCCCACAGTCAGTGTATATAGGCGATGAAAAAGTACCCATTCAACGTTTGGATGATATTACACATCCCGCCGTCAGCATTGCGGAATCTATTTTTTTAAAAATTGATACTCAAGGGTACGAGATGCCTGTATTGGAAGGTTCTGTTCAATTATTGAAACAAATTAGGGGGGTCCAGGTCGAGCTTTCACTTGCACCACTGTATGCGGGTCAACAGCTATATCGCGATGTGATAGAATGGCTTTTCGACCATGGATTTGAGATGTGGAATATAATCCCAGGCTTTACCGATCAGAATTCAGGCCGTATGTTGCAATTTGACGGAGTTTTCTTTAAACAAATTTAAATGGAATTGATGGAGGTGGTTTTAATTGATATGTGGGGTTTGAAAGCAGTATCTGTTGATAAATAAACTAGTCACGGTATCATTAACCAGTTTCAACTTTGAAAAGCAGATGGTTTTACGCGCCAACCGCTTAATTCTCTTTCTAAGGTTGAGATTTTATATTTTCAATCTTCTGTGTGTTTTGCTTACCAATGACGTGCTGTTCAGGAGGGAGATATTTTGAAAAACTACCCCAATCATCGGTATAGTATGTCTTGATATTGAAACTCTTAAGGTTGTTAAAGAGCTATTCAAAAATGACATCTTTCCGAGACCACAAAACAAAAGACAACACTCCCCCGTTGACGCATCAATCGACTACAACACCTCGTTGACTGGCCTTGTTACCCACGTATACCCATTGCTCATCCGCCGGAACATTTATTGCAGAATCAATGAGATACCTGATTTCTGCGGCGAGTGCCTGGGAGCCGATATGAGGATTGACTATCATGACTTCAGTGGCTATGTCTTTGATGGCGGCGATGACGGTGTGTTTGCCGACGCCCAGGGCCCGCGACGTATCTCGAATGCCACTCCCATGCAGCGCCATCTCAACAATGTGTACCTTGACGCCCGGTTCATAAGTACGGTATGTGCATTCTGTCTTGAAAATTCGACGGCAGGTGTTGCAACGCAATCGCGAGCGACCATTTTGGGTACCATGGCGGACCACTTCAGAACCTTTGCAATACTCGCAAAAAACTTTCTCGTAACCCATAGGCTTAGACGTTGTATCAGCGGTGAGCAGAAGTGACACTAAGACCACAATCAACCAATTGAGCCCCCCTCCGGCTATTCTACAGGGATATTCGGCGTACCTGAAGCGTTTGATAGAATCTATAATAACTTGAAGATAAAGGTAATCTTTGTTAAGACATGAAACTCCGTTTAATATAATAAACTTCAGGGTAGGCTTTATAATTAATAAGCTTATACAATTAATCGAATTTCAGGCACACCAACGGGGTTAGTTAACCGTAAAATGCAAATCAGTAAAATGACTAACATCAGAGATGCTGTCTTTGTTTTCATATTGATAGCATGCTCTGGAAATCCCATAATGAATCAAGTGATAGATAGGAAGGCAATGTTACCGATCCTATGTATTATATTGCTAGTTCCCTGGATATTGAGGCCTAGAATAATTAATAGAACCTATATCTACATGATTATTGTATTTTTAACAATTACTATTTTGCATATTGTTAACTTCGGTGAGATAGTTCTGCTGGCAAATCTGGGTTTTCTATTGTTGTTGTTAATTGCGATTCTGGCAAATGTACTGATAGATCAATTGTGGTACTACTATTGTTGGATCATGGTTTGGCTATCACTCGTCAGTCTAATGTTTCATATTCCCTATCTATTTGGGTTCGATGTTTTTAACGCTCTATCTAGCTTACAAATCGCTAGTGATACTCCCGGGCAGATAAGCTTTGGAATATATCAATCACACCCATTTGCTAGAGAAAGAAATTGTGGTATGTTTTGGGAGCCAAGTGCATTTGCTGGATATCTGATTATTGCCCTGACAATCTGCTCGCTAATAAAAGACAAGAAAACACTGTTACCTAGTTGGGCAGTTATAATTCTAGTTATCACGCTTATTACTACCATGTCGACAACCGGTTACTTAGCTGGTGCTGTCCTTGCTATTTATGTAATTAATAATAGTAGGTTGATTGATACAACTGCTAGTACGCCACGGATATTATTAGCTCGAAGCTTGCTCTCGCTTGCATTTATAGGTCTGTTTGTTATTATCTACCAAGAAAATGAGTTCATGGGAGAAAAAATCTCATCACAGTCTGAGCAGACCTTATCCCGATCCCTTCAGCACAAGTGGCAGCAAACCAGGTTTGGTAGCTTGCTATATGATCTTGACTTTGTGATGGAAAAACCACTCATCGGATGGAGTATGACGCCGCAGACTCGAACTATCATTGATAGCCAAGCTGTTGATCTAAATAGTGCATCAGGAAATGGATTATCAAATTTTCTTGTTCGTTTTGGCGTGCTTGGTGCTTATGTGTTTGTCATTGGCTTATATCGAGGATTATCCTCGCTTATGGTGTCGAGGCAATCAAGTCTTGCTGCGTTATTAATTTTCTTCATTATTCTTAGCGGTGAACAATATCTAAACTTTCCGGTTTTTTGGTTCTTGCTTTTTCCGAATATTGCTTTGAATGAGAGTGTAGTAATATCTTGATCGTGCAGTTAATAAATTATATGCCATTACACAATTAGGATTGACTTTAGTGAATATTGCAATTTTAACTACATGCTATAATCGTAAAGATAAAACCCTGCAATGTTTGTTATCTGTACATCAATGCTCGTTACCGAAATCAACAACAATCTCTGTTGTCCTTGTGGATGATGGCTGTAGTGATGGCACAGGTGATTTAATCAAGACAGCATTTCCAGATACCGAAGTTATTCGTGGTAATGGTGATCTTTACTGGAATGGTGGAATGCGATTAGCGTTTGCTATGGCCATGCAAAAAAAATATGATTACTACCTATGGTTGAACGATGACACAATGCTCTACCCCGATGCCATTTCCAGATTACTGTTCACGGCTCAAAATGCAATATTGCGCGATGGTAAACCCGCAGTGATCGTGGGAACGACAGAGGCGCATGACGGGAGTGCGGCAACGTATGGTGGTCTACAGAGAACAAGCCGATGGCATCCTTTCAAGTATCGACTCGGGTTAGCTACTGACGTACCCATTGCCTGCGACACCATGAATGGCAACTGTGTTTTAATCCCCGACGAAATAGCCAGGAATATAGGCAATCTCGATGTTGCATTCATCCATACCATGGGAGATATTGACTATGGTTTAAGAGCCAGGAAAGCTGGATTCGGAATTTATGCCATGCCGGGATTTGCAGGTCAATGCGATAGGAACAAAGAAGACAATTCCAGTATTGGAATGGGTTTCAGCAAACGTTTCCGGCGACTATTAGGCAAAAAGGGTCTCCCCCTTGGTCCGTGGTATGTGTTTACCCGGCGCCATGGGGGCGCCTTCTGGCCGGTGTACTGGATGTGGCCTACCGGTAAGCTTACCCTGTCAATCATGCGTGAAACATTACAGCGATTGTTTTCATTCCTATTTTATCCAAGGTATGAGCCATGAAATTACATCTCGGGGCCTTTGATCGTAGCGTGGACGGGTGGCATAATACAGATATTACCCCGCATATCTACATCGCAAGAATACCCTATCTGCCATGGCTTCTTCATAAGCTTCATATCATTGATGAATTAAGGTATGGACAGCATGGCGAAGGGGTTTTTCGAAAATTGCACTACCTTGATTTATGCAAACCTCTGCCGTTTCCAGACGACTCGGTAGACGCAATTTTCAGTTCTCATGTCCTCGAACATTTATTCATGGATGAAGTGGAGCGTCTCATCGATCAATGTTACCGTGTATTGCGGCCCGGCGGGATTTGTCGTGTGGTGGTGCCGGATCTGGAGAAGATCATGCGATTGTATGAGGTGGAAGATCCCCGGCGTTTCATCAATGACATATATGAGGTGTCAACCAGAAGTGCCGTGAAGAATTCACATCATTGTGCGTTTACCGGCCCTTTTCTCAGAAAGTTATTTTCAAACGCAGGCTTTACCAAACAAACAATACGTGACTATCGAGTAGGAGAATGTCCTGACATTGGTCGATTGGATAATCGGCCAGAGTCGCTCTTTTTTGAAGCGGTCAAATGAGTATGATATATTATTTAGTAAACTTCAGCGTAATAAGGAATGATCATGAATAGGCATGGTTACCCGATAGATTTGTATTACAATCCACATCCAACGGGAAATGCCTTTCTTCAAAGGCATACAGCCTACCATGCATAAAGGGGCAATTATGGACCACAATCAACGGCAACTAACCCATCATGACGAGCTATTCGCCAAGGAACCAAGAAGTCACATTGTAAGTATTGACCCGGTCACGCGGTTTATCGTGAACACGCGCGTTGAGGAAAGTATGACCCGGTTCATGCATATCGTTGGACCACGATTGACCAAGGCTTCAGCAAAAGTCTTGGTTGCCTGCGCGGGTGAAGGTTTGGAGGGTAGCATTTTATGTAACATGGGATATTTGGATGTGACTATATCCGATCTCTCACCCAATGGTGTTAAGGCAGCGCTGGAACGCGATCCCCGATTACATGGCTTGGTCCTGAACGCGGAGCACACTGGTTTACCTGACAATAGTTTCGATGTGGTGTTGATTCAGGATGGTTTGCATCATTTGCAACAACCCGTTCTAGGGCTAACAGAAATGCTGCGTCTGGCTAAAGTCGGCGTGATATTCCTAGAAGGGCATGATACGCTGATTTGCCGCTTGTCAGGCACCGAATGGGAAATCAATGGCAGCGCTGTCAATTATGTTTTCCGCTGGACCCGGCGGGGGTTAAAACAAATTGTATCGAGTTATCTGGGGCCGGATAGCTTTGAAGATTATAGCTACACCTTTTGGCATCACAATATGGTGTTCGCCAGATTTCCCGGATGGTTTGGCAACAAGCTTGCCCTACCTGCCATCAGGACAGTCAAGTGGTTGCTTGACAGACTCTTGGGTCGCTTTGGTAACTCATTCTGCGGTTTGATTGTTAAAAAGTGAATATTGATGGGTAGCGTATGAAGGCAGTATTATTGGCCGGGGGCTTGGGCACCCGCCTTTCCGAAGAAACCGACCTCAAACCCAAGCCCATGGTGGAAATTGGCGGTAAACCACTGCTGTGGCATATCATGAAAATCTACTCGGCGCATGGCATCAATGATTTCATCGTCTGCTGTGGGTATAAGGGTTATATCATCAAGGAGTATTTCGCCAACTACTTCCTTCACATGTCTGACGTCACCTTTGATTTGAGTTCCAACAGCATGGAAGTGCATAAGCGACAAGCCGAGCCGTGGCGAGTGACTCTGGTGGATACGGGTGAACAAACCATGACTGGCGGTCGCCTCAAGCGAGTGATGCCGTATCTCGGGGACGAGGATTTCTGTTTTACCTATGGTGATGGCGTGGGCGATGTTGACATTACTCGTCTGCTGGCTTTTCATAAGGCTCAGGGCAAGTTGGCTACCCTCACTGCCGTACAGCCGCCGGGGAGGTTTGGCACCCTCCACCTAGAAGGTGAGATGATTCAGCACTTTCAGGAAAAGCCTGATGGCGACGGCGCCTGGATCAACGGCGGTTTTTTTGTCCTATCACCGCGGGTGATCGACTACATCGACGGTGATGCGACCTTTTGGGAGCGCGAGCCCATGGAGCGGCTGGCGGCCGCGGGACAATTTGCCGCCTATCGGCATGCGGGCTTCTGGCAGCCGATGGATACACTGCGCGATAAGGTACATCTCGAACAATTATGGCGGAGCCATGCGGCTCCCTGGAAAATCTGGAGCGACAACGCATGAGCCCACAAGATACTTTACGCCAGGAAATATTGGAGAAAGTTAGCGCTTTCCACACGAGCCGCACGGCCGCCCCCAGTGACTTTCGTCCCGGCCAGGATCAGGTCCACTATGCCGGCCGTGTGCATGATGCCGATGAGTTGCAGACCCTGGTGGATGCCTCCCTGGACTTCTGGCTGACGGCTGGCCGCTTCACGGATGAATTCGAGTCGGGTCTCGGCGAGTTCCTGGGCATCGACAACGTCCTGACCGCCAACTCGGGTTCCTCCGCCAACCTGGTGGCCTTTTCCACGTTGACCAGCCCCAAACTGGGCGAGCGGCGTATCCGCCCGGGTGACGAGGTCATCACCGTGGCAGCCGGGTTCCCCACCACGGTCAACCCCATCATTCAGAATGGCGCCATCCCGGTTTTCGTCGATGTTCAGTTGGGTACGTACACGCCCACATTGCAGGCTATCGAGGCGGCGATCGGCCCCCAGACCAAGGCGGTGATGATGGCTCATACCATGGGCGTGCCCTTCGAACTGAGCGAGTTGCGCGAACTGTGTGACCGCCATCAGCTCTGGCTGGTTGAAGACAATTGCGATGCGCTCGGCAGCCGCTACGCGGGCCAATACACGGGTACCTTCGGGCATTTGTCCACGGTCAGTTTCTACCCGGCGCACCATATCACGATGGGCGAGGGCGGGGCCGTCATGACTAACGATGATGAACTGGCCCGCATTGCCCGAAGTTTCCGCGACTGGGGCCGCGACTGCTATTGCTCGGGTGGCGAAAACAACACCTGCGGCAAGCGGTTCAGCCAGCAACTTGGCGCCTTGCCCTATGGCTACGATCATAAATATGTCTATAGCCACATTGGCTATAACCTGAAGATTACCGATATGCAGGCGGCCATCGGCTGCGCCCAGTTGCGCAAGCTGCCGCAGTTTATCGAGGCGCGTCAGCGCAATCATGCCCGGCTGGCGGCTGGCCTGGCAAGGCATGCCGGCCAGTTGATCCTGCACACTGCTCCAGCCCAGGCCGAGCCTTCCTGGTTCGGCTATGTCATCACCGTCCGGCCTGAATCCGGTCTGACCCGCGCTCAATTGGTCGGTGCGCTGGAAGGGGCGCGGATCGAGACCCGCAATCTGTTTTGCGGCAATCTCCTGCGGCATCCCGCCTATCAGGACATTACCCACCGCGTCGTAGGTTCCCTGGCGAATACCGACCTGATTACTACTCACACCTTCTTTATCGGCGTTTATCCCGGTCTGACCGACCCGATGATCGACCACATTCTCAGTGTCTTCGATCAGGTCTTGGGTTGAACCATGGCGCAACCGCTCCGTTTTCAGGCCACGGTCGCGCAAGTCACGCGGCACACGCCCGACGTCGTCACCTATCGGCTGTACGCGGACCGGCGCTTGCCGCGCTTCGTCCCTGGCCAGTTTATCCACCTGACCATGGACGCCTACGATCCCGCCGGTTTTTGGCCGGACAGCCGGGTGTTCTCGGTTGCCAATGCCGTGGCCGACCGGCGCACCGTAGAGTTGACCATCAGCCGTCAGGGCGCCTATACCGGCAAGCTATTGGATCAGCTCCAGCCGGGTGATCAGGTCTGGGCCAAAGGCCCCTATGGCGATTTCACCATTGACGCCCGCCATGGCTTCCGCCGGGCGGTTCTTATCGCGGGCGGCACTGGCGTCACGCCGTTCTGCGCCTTCATGGATGCGGCCCTGGGCCAGGGTGCGCTGCCCCTCGACGAGGCCGTGTTGCACTATGGCGCGCAAACCCCCGAATTACTGATCTATAAGGGTTTGGCCGAGCGCTGCGCCGCTACGGTGCCGGGGTTCCGGGCTTGCTACTATGCTGAACAGCGAGTGGATGGTGCGGCTGTTGCGTCCGTGCAAGCGGGTCGTATTGACTTGGCTGGCATCATGGCCAACAGCGGTGATACGCAGGACACCGGTTTCTATCTCAGCGGTCCCAAGGTCATGATCAACAGCTTCCGGGACAAATTGGTCCAGGACTATCGATTGCCGGACGAACAGATACTGATCGACGCTTGGGAATGATCCCGTTACTTAATTCATGTCACATCTGGTAACCCCTATGGATTTTCGCACCGGCTACGCGGGAAAAACCGTCCTGGTCACCGGTCATACCGGCTTCAAAGGCGCTTGGCTATGCGAATGGCTGCTGATGCTTGGCGCTAGGGTAGTGGGCATCGCTCTGCCACCCAACACCCAACCCGCGCTCTTTGACCAGCTCGGACTGGCCGATCGTGTCGAACATCACATCATGGATATTCGTGATCGTGACGCCGTCGCGCACCGGGTTTTGGCAGTCGCCCCCGATTATGTTTTCCATCTGGCCGCTCAGCCGCTGGTCCGGCTGTCTTACCATGAGCCCGTCGAGACCTATGCCACGAACGTCATGGGTACGGTCCACCTGTTGGAGGCGCTGCGTCAACTGGCGGCAACGTACCCAAGTCAGCAGCGCACCTGCGCCGCCGTCTTCATTACCACGGACAAGTGTTACGAAAATCGTGAATGGCTCCATGGCTACCGTGAAGACGATGCCCTCGGCGGCTACGATCCCTATAGTTCCAGCAAGGCGGCTGCCGAGCTGGTCATTGCGGCCTACCGGCGTTCCTATTTCAACCCCGGGCAGCCCGGCAATCCCCCTTGTATCGGCATCGCCTCCGCCCGCGCCGGTAATGTGATCGGTGGCGGGGACTGGGCGTTGGATCGCATCGTTCCCGATTGCATCCGTCATCTCCAGCGCGGGGAGCTAGTTCCAGTTCGTAACCCTGACGCGACCCGTCCTTGGCAGCATGTGCTGGAACCGCTCGGAGGATATCTCAAGCTGGCAATGCGGCAACGCGGGGCCCTGGACACCCAGGACTCGGCAGCCCTACAAAGGTATTGCTCAGCCTTCAATTTTGGTCCCGCACTCGACGCTAACCAACCCGTCAGGGTTCTAGTCGAGCAGGTGCTCCAACATTGGCCAGGCCAATGGGTCGATCAATCGGACGCCAGCGCTCCGCACGAAGCCGGTCGCCTGAATCTGGCCTGGGACAAGGCCTTTCATCATTTAGGATGGCGCCCGCGCTGGGATTTTGAAGAAACCATTAAACGTACCGTATTGTGGTATCAAAAACTTATTTTGCAGAAATCAGAACCACTGACTCTCATTCAAGCGGATATCCGAGAGTTCAATGCTTCTATCTGAAAAGAAATAAAGGGCGTTATTAAGTAAATAATTCTGCGTATAAATGGCAAAACACTCCAAATCTCGACTTGGTGGATGCAAGGTTCTGATAACCGGAGCAGAGGGCATGCTTGGGCATGCATTTCATGACATTCTAACTAAGTCGTATCTTCATACAGAAGTGGTTGCCCTAGGGCGAAGGGATCTTGATATAACAGACAGGGATAAAGTTCTCTCTATGAGATCAGTGAACTTTGATTATATAATACACTGTGCAGCAGATACAAATGCAGATAGATGTGAGATCCATCCTGAGAACTGTTATGAAACCCAGGTTACTGGCACACGAAATATCTTAGAATTGGCGGAATTATCTAAGGCTTGGGTATTTTATCCACAAACCTTTCTTATTTTTCATGATAGTGAGTGTCTCATAGGTGAAGACGACCTGCCAAATCCACAGTCTGTATATGCTACTTGCAAACTCGAAGCTGAACGCTTGATTCGGTCAAGCGCGGTCCAGTCCACGGTGGTTCGTATGGCTGGGTTCTTCGGTGGGGATGAGCGTGACAAAAATTTTGTCGGCAAGTTTACACGACATTTAGTGAAGTTACTCAACGAAGGAACCACAAGTTACAGTGTTGGAAATCGTATTTGGCAGCCGACTTTTACCGAAGATTTAGCGCAAAATAGCCTTCTGCTACTCGACTATGGTTATGAAGGCGTCTTGCATATGGGGTCCGAGGGTGAGGTAAGTTTTTTTGACCTTGCACGAACATGTGTTCGTCTCCTAAATTTGGATAAATTCATTGATATTGTCCCCGCTGATGAGCAAAATTTTACCAATTCAGATATAGCCTTGCGACCACATCGAGCGATACTAAGTAATGAACGTCTTAAAGCTCAAGAATTGTATGCTCAGAGGCATTGGGAGGCTTCACTCGCAGAGTATCTAAAACATCCTTGGTTTACCACACTTTATAGTAACCTCACAGGTATCATATGATATGACTAGAACTTTACTAGAACCTTTCTTCTGGGAGGGACTTGGTACCCTGCAATCAAGAATTGCTATGGCGCCAATGACAAGAGGTTTTGCCGGCCCAAACCATACTGCAACCCAATTAATGGCTGATTACTATGGTAGACGTGCTGATAATGGAGTAGGATTAATCATAACGGAGGGTACCATTATTCATTCTTCGGGTGATGGATACAATAATGTGCCCCACATTGAGACAATTGAGCAGGCAATTAGTTGGGCGAATGTAGTATCACGGGTACACGGCGCCGGTAGTAAAATATTATGCCAACTCTGGCATTGTGGGCGTATTTCCCATTCTGATTATACTGGTGGCCTCAGTCCTATGTCTTCAAGTTGCAAAGCAGCCGAGGGTATCAACCGACAAAATAACAAACCATATGGTCAACCTAAGGCCATGAGTGAAGAAGACTTTCCTGTTGTTATTCAGCAATTTGTTGATGCAGCAGTGCGTGCTATGAGCTCTGGATTCGATGGTGTTCAACTTCATTTCGGGCATGGGTATTTAATCGATCAATTTTTTGATTCTCGAATAAACGATCGAACAGACCGGTTTGGTGGTAATGTACCTAACCGGTGCAGATTTGCGTTAGATATCCTCCAAAAAATAGTGACTGCTATCGGATGCGAACATGTCATGATCCGAATATCACCTTCGCGTGAAATGGGTGGTATCATCTACGATTGGCCAGATCTTGAGGATATGCTGGCGTATTTCCTTCCAGCCTGTGCTAGACTAGGTCTACGCATGGTAGACATTAGTTGCGCTAACTCGGAGTATAACAAAACCGCAGGTCGCATCATACGATTAGTTAGACATAATTGGCCACACTTTTTAATGGGTGGGGCATCCCTTACATTTGAGCAAGCAGAAGAAGAAATTCGTTCAGGCTTTCTCGATATGGTCACTTGGGGGCGAGCTTTTATAGCCAATCCAGACCTCCCAATAAAATTCAATAAACAACAAACGCTAGTCGAGTTTGATCGTGATATGCTTTCAACACTAGTGTAGATAGGTATTACTATAATAATACAGCTTTCTTAGGTTTTTCGTGCATGAAGGTAATAGTCACAGGTGGAACTGGGTTTATTGGTCGACACACACTAAATGCGCTTGTAAACGCAGGCCATGATGTTCTTGCGCTACACCGTAGAGCAATACCTTCTGATCACATGGGAGTAACTTGGCTGGAGTCGCCTTTTGATGACCTTGATTGGTCTGGAATAACAGCCTTTATGAATGGCGAAAAAGGCGTTCTTCTTCATCTATTAGCTCATGGTGTCGATCCAGTTAAAGCCGATTGGGACGGTTGCTTCTTATGGAATGTAACTCATTCACTTAAGTTTTGGCGTGAGTCGATACTTAAAGGGATCTTTAGAATCATTACCTGTGGCAGCTGCTTCGAGTACGGGGCGGCAGGCGATCGCTACGAATTCATTCCGAGCACTGTAGCTCTCGAACCATTGAGTCCGTATGCTGCATCAAAGGCGGCAGCCTCTATGGCGCTTTGTGGATTGGCGGCTAGTGAAAAAGTACAAGCGTTGAGTATACGACCCTGCGTGGTTTACGGTGAGGGGGAAGCTGATAACCGTCTTTGGCCATCACTTCGACGTGCCGCCATTTCTGGCGTGGATTTCCCAATGACTACGGGATCTCAAGTTCGCGACTTCGTAGCCGTTGAGTATGTTGCACGCAGATTAAGCGAGAGCGTTGACCGCGAAGATCTGCCAAATGGCAGGCTTATTATTGAAAACATTGGATCTGGGCAAGCCAAAACAGTGTTAGAGTTCGCCACTGAATGGTGGAGCATATGGGGTGGGAAAGGAAAGCTTCTTGTGGGTGCTCTTCCATCAAGGGCGTCAGAGACACAACGATTAGTTCCATTTATCGATAGGCATATTACAATAAGGTGATTTTCGCTTAGAGCGTGTTAAGAAATCATCACTGGAGTATATTTCCTATTATTCAGTGGAGAACATATGCTCCCTTTGCGCCACGGATTAGGTACTGGGAAAAGCTGTTTCAACATAATCCGAATCATCGAAATATAAATCATCGCTTCACTGGATTCCGGGGTGCGCTCATAGTCACGACTCATACGTCTTTGCCGACCGATCCAGGCCAAGGTTCGTTCGACCACCCAACGCCTCCGGACTGCCTTGAACCCGGGGACTTTTTGAGGGGTTTCGGTATCTATGTTGAAAGTCTTTTTCAACCATATCTTGAAAGGTTCTTTATACCCCAGATCGGCAAACATCATGGCTACCGTGGCATATAAGACCATCACTTGGGTCACCACTTCTGGCGCCGTGGTGGTGTCCGCTGCATCGGCGGCATGAACGTTGGCTCCCAGCACGTAGCCCATGACCACCACCACGATATGACGCTTGCGCCCCTTGACCCTCTTGTGCGCATCAAACCCGCTGGCTTCGCCGCCGGATTCGGCGGTCCCTTTGACGCTTTGGCTATCCATGCAAGCCGCACTCGGGAGGGGGGTGCGGCCCGCCACTTCCCGGCACTGCTGGACGAGAGCATGATTGACCTCGGCCCAGACACCGGTTTTATGCCACTTGGAAAAATAATAATATACCACC
>Ga0116204_1001042_pt1 | contig 15616 bp, 9 predicted proteins | sample LakKivwa52mmetaG_FD_94481 | JGI IMG/M metagenome (GOLD analysis project Ga0116204, IMG submission 94481) | Anoxic lake water microbial communities from Lake Kivu, Rwanda to study Microbial Dark Matter (Phase II) - Lake Kivu water 52m metaG | ecosystem: Environmental > Aquatic > Freshwater > Lake ...
ATTTAATACTAAATTGGTATAGCTCATTGGGGTTCCTTTTCGTTTTCGCAAACCAAAAATTACACCTTAATGAGCACCTCTCAAACTTTCTATTTTAATTGCACTTCAAATTAGAAATTCCCAAACATTTGGATCAGTCCCGTAAAAAAGAACCGAATCTGGAATCATGGATTTTGCAATTCCCGGCCCCTGCCATCGCACCGTAATTCCTCGCCCCCCAGTCTGATCAAAGTAAAGTACTGTTATCATGTGAAGACCTGCGCTTAGTAAAATATTTCCGCTTTTCTCCTCTTGCCCATGGTTGCCATCATTGTCAACAACTTTTTTTCCATCAATATAGAGCGCACTGCCATCATCGGATGTGGTGTACAAAGTATAGGCACCCGTTACGGGAACCCATATGTATCCTGTAAATTTGAGAGCAAAACTATCGGTTACCGTGGACGGAGCAATCGATATATTTGTGGTTGTGCCTGTTTTGGATGGCGTTCTTGCGTCAATATTGGTAAAACTTTCGATAAATGTCTGATCATAAAAATCGTATACGAGCCCTTGTTTACATGGGGTAATTAAAATTGGCGCCGTATCTGTGAGGGCAAGGTTACCATTTACTGTTGCACTTATATAAGCTGTACCCGATGATATCGCGGGTGATACCAGTCTATCTGCACTAATCGTGCCTGTAGTTGAAGACCAAGATAATGCGGGTTGCGATACAAGCGGTACACCGTACTGATCGATTACTGTTCCAGTAAATTGTATTGATCGATTAGATGGAAATTTTCCGCTGTCAGGAACTATTTTTATAGAAGTTATAACCGGTGCATTTCTGACCCATACTTTAACCCGATAGGCTTGATCTGGTACGACACCCTCTGCATGAACGGTTACTGTATCATAATAGATTGCGTCAATATCGGAAAATGTGGAAGGATTGATTGTATTGACAAGCACTTGGCTGTCGGGATTCGATGCATCTACTGTTACGGATAGCCAGGGGAGTTTATTGGTAAATGTTACCGGCGCTTTAAGATGCGTTGACGATATTAAATTAATTACCGTGCATTTAGCGACTTGTACCTGTTTTGCGTCACCTTTTTCATAGAACACGGTCAAGAGTGTGTCGGACAGCTTAACGATGGGCTTACCCAGGAGGTTCCGGTAAAAAATTTGCGCGATGGAATCGAACCCAGCTTCATTAGGGTGTACACCATCATAAAAGTATTCGCTATGGCCACGCAATGGAGTATTACAATCAATAACGGGTAAATTGCGCTGTGCAGCTATTAATTTTTCAATTGGCACTATTGAATTATTGATAGTATCAGCATTAATTCCAAAACCATTGGTAAAAGAGGGTGTATTTAAAACCACCCAGATCTGCGGTTTAGGTATAATGGTAAGAAAGGTATCGATCATTGCGTTATAGTCCACTTGAAATGATGCGTGATGTCGTTCCCAGTTGGAGGCTTTGGAATCGTTAGTTCCCAGTTTTATTGTGATTATATTGGGTTTTATTCTAAAAATATCCTGAAATTCGGCGGTTTTCCAATAGGGATAATCACCATTTTTAAGCATGGTCGTTGAGCTCACTCCCTTACCATACACGGTAAAGCCCGTACCAAGGAGCGACTGCAGTTTTTGTGGATATGCTCCGGCAGTAATGCTATTACCAACGCAGACAATTTTTACCTGTGCAAATGTTGTAATCGGTACAAAAACGAATAATCCGAGTACAAGAGAAAATTGTTTAGCAGATATTATCTTTGCTTTCAATTTTTAACAACTCCCCTTTAAAAATAATTCTGCTATCAATATATATACCCGGAAAACAAACTTAAATTCCAAAAAGGTAAAAACTATCTCTGCCCTGTGTAGACCAGCTTTGATGTATAGGTTGTGTGGCCCGAGCTTGCTTTTATCAGATAGGTACCGCTTGGCAAAGAGGCCGCATTCCATTGCACTGTTTGTTCTGCGAAAGCAGTTTTACTAAGGGCAGCACCTAAATCGGCAACAAGACTTCCGTTTATGTTGTAAACGAGCAGTTTTTGAAAGTCCGGGCCTTTCAACTTTATAGTAATATCTGAAAGACTACGGCTGTACTTTACCCAAACCTGCGCTTTACTGCCCAAGCTTTTTGATGCAAACAATCGGGTCGGATTTCTGGAAGTATTAACAAATTTTATAGTTTTTTTGGTTCTAAGATCGATATTTACGCCTGTAATCAAGCCAGCAGAGTCAGCCGTGATATTTGAGTCTGTTAAAATATTATCAACAAAAAGGTTAAATTTGTCACCAAAAGCTACCCGGAACATTTGGCAGCGTCTAGGTGTTATGTTACAGATCTCTCCAACACCAGAAATCGACATTTCCCAGGTGTCTGGAGTGTCTGTAATTACTGTCCATACGGCATCACGCAGAGTATTGGTAGAGTCGATACCACTAAAGCCAGGCATCGATTGGTTTACACTGAACTTGTACGCATTCCATTCTCCATATCCTGCAAACTGGAGATCCCAGTTTACAGCGTTAAACCCCTGCCAGTTATGGGAAGCATTATTGGCAACATATTTAAAGGGTCGGCGACTATTGAGAATGACAGGCCAAAATGGTGCTCCCTGCGTTGCCCAGTCAATGGATCCGTCGCTGGTACCATGACTTAAGCAAATAAGAGGTGTTTCATCTCCAGCCCTCAAAATGAGCTGCTGGCGTGTATTCTGCCATGTAAATACCGGAGTTCCATTGTATTTTTTAATGTAATCGAGTTCCGGACGCGATGGATCGTTAAAAGGCAGGTTTACTATCGGCAAGTTTTGCGCTTTGGTTCCATAAGAGTAACTAGAATTGTTATGGTACACAAACGCGGTATTGCCAAAATCCGTAGCTGGTTGCGAACTATACACCGACGAAAAAATACTTGGGAAACGCATGGCAAGGGTAAGGGTACCGGTTCCACCCATCGAATGGCCATAGCCAAAAATTCGGGTACTGTCACCATTCAGGTATCGAGATACATATAACAGGGATAAAATGATCCGATATTCTGTATAGTTTGCTATTGAATCACCACTTTTATTAAAGTGTCCGTAATACCAATCCTGATGTTCTGTTTTGTTTTTTGCTACAGATTCGTTACGAACATAAATATTGGGGCCTGGGGAATTATCATTGGAAAATTTTGCTGGTAACCGTGTAGTATGTCCCTCGAGATTTTGTACAATAGGCAGGGATGAGCTGGCAGCTGACCATCCCTTGGGGAGCTTTACCAGAAAGTTATAGATGTAACCAGTCCAATTGGGGTTCCATAAACTGTAATCCATAAAATAGGTGTAATGAATGTGTACCGCCCCATTTTCTTCAAAACGGTATATAGGAATCGGCTGAATCAACATTTTCTTTTCGTTTATTGGGCCAGCAGTATTGCCGCTTATTGTAGTACTGCCACCAGAGGTTACCGCATAATAGAAATCTCCTGACTTTTCCTTTGTAGTATGGACAAAAAGCCCCATACTGTCAGATAATTGCTTGCCCAGTCCAGTACCGCTTGTTTTTGGTTCGATTATCCAGTTTTTTTGATCTATCGCTGCCCCAATGCCATATATAGTATTAGATGATTTTGCATCAACACTCCCGATTTTGATAGCCAAAGAAATTGTCTCTTCTGTAATCTCCTGAGTTGAACGATAAATATTGTATTGCTCAGATCCGTCTTCTGTCCATGTAATAAACACTTGTCCATCGCGAAAAAATGCTTTTACATTTGATGGAGTTGACCATGAAAACACATACATCAGCACCAAAATTGATATAACTCCTCTTGCAATCTTCATAATTTAACCTCAAAATTTTTGATATGAGCCACGATTACCAGTTTTTGTGCTTCCTGGCCCCCGGGTGATTGTTCCAGCATTTTTCATTTTTCCGTGAATTCATGGACCTAATCGACTATGATCGAGTCAGGAATTGTGCAAAGACCAAACTTGCCAGCCTTCTGTGCAAAGTCTTCCGTGATGGACAGCACTATCGTAATCAAGGTATGTTCGAGAGCTTTTTTATTCACAGACTTCCTATGTATAGACATTTTAGGCTTATTCCCGTATTTTGTATATCTGCTATAAAAATGGCATTTTCAGTATGTAACCACTTGTGTATCAAACTTTTTACTTCCAGTTTGATACCGGATAATGGAAACTCCTGACGCTAGATGCGATCTGCTAAGTTCGATTCGCGATTGCATGGGTCGCATTTTGAAAAGGCATAGCCCATCTACTGTGTAAATCAATAAATCGCCTCATGTGGGTAAGGCATTTAGTGTTATCGTGATTGTGGATGCAAAATTCTTCGAACCAATCGCAACAGACATTGGCGGTTTTTCGTTGTTATGCGGTATATATTTTTGCGTGCCGACAGTCTGATCGGAAAAAAGCCTAAGCCGGTTCATTCCAGTCGTAATCAATAGTTGGGGTATGGTAATAAGCCCCTGCGCATCTGCCTGCACAGAACCAGAATCGATCATCATAGCACCTTGCTGTTTAATATTCTTCCAGTGCACCCGAGTATTGGCTTCAACCTTAAACTGCTGTGCATTTCGCAAAGTAAAATCGGCTTTTGCATCGGAACCAGACAGTGATTTAAATGTTATGGCAAAGGTATTTGCTGTGTCGAAAATATCATCTTCACTACTCTCTGTTACCAAATCACTAAGGCTCGAACTCCAGTCGAGATACAAATTCCGCTGACCTTCTACAGCTAAAAAGCTGTCGCTATTCGTTGCCTTTGTAAAAACCGGATATGCCTCGTTTTTGCGAAAACGGAAATAATTTGCCGGACTTGTGCTATAACCAAATCCATCGTGTCCTCCATTCTTCCAGCCCGAGATTTGGAAATATTTATGGGCTTCGGTTTGTTGGAGCAGTTCGGGATATTCTGCGGGATTCACGACATTATCGTCTTTACGAAAAGTATGGATAAGGGGAGGGAGCGATTTTGGTTTCGAATTAACTATCCAGATAGAGTTCTGCCAGTTCCATACAGCGGGGCCGGTTGCATCATTTACACGCATAGAGTCACCCGCGCTACCATATTCGCTGGTCCAGATACCAGAAACAAACTTGTTGTAGCTAACCCAACCCACCGTCGCAGCCGCAGCTGCAAATATTTCGGGATGATGATAGGCCATATGCATGGCTCCACCCCCACCCAAGCTGCCTCCCGTCACATATATCCGCGTAGAATCGATCCTGAATTTTGGGTCTGTCTTGACAAGGTTGATATACCGTATGCAGCGACGCTCCGTACAGGGGATGGCAAACCCTTTTGTTGAATAACCGAACCACCCGGAATAATACCTTTGGGTCTTGGTAAAGGGATCCTTTTGATCCCAGTAAAAACCAAGATCTCTGGGAATAATACTCACACCTGTTGAAACGCCAAGAATGCCTGGTTCGGCATACCCATTTGTACCAGCACTGTGCAATCGCAGCGTTAGGGGATTTTGTTTGGTGACATTAATCGCCCGTGGTTCGTAGACAACATTGAACCGATGCCCGTAATATCCCCATAAGGTATCCCAGCTCGCGTAATCTTCCCATGCAAAATACTTTATAACGGTCGCACCCTCTGCGCTTAGCGAGTCTTTTGCTATTTGTACAGCACCCGGAACATCGAGCCGCGTTTCTTGTACCGGCAAGGAGAGTGAATTGACACCCGTTACAATCGCGCTATCAAGTGAATTAGTGACCGCGTAGTAAAACGAGTCATTTGTGTGGCATGTGTAAACCAGCAGTCCAAGCTTTGGTGGAAGTGGTGCACCAGTATCTGTAACAACAAAACGAGTATTGGTATACAGGTTAGTTCCCGAATTCTGGGGAAGTGTTGCGATGGGAGTAAGTCCCGTTACCTTCGATACTATCGGAGATTTACTGCGATAGACCTGGTAACGGACATCATTGCCGGCAACTTCCTGAAAGGTTACGAATACCTGGCCTTTGCTGTAGCGAACAGCGAGGTTGGTTACGGTAGCAGCCTGAGTGGCCGCTGTTATGGCAACAAAAAGCAGAATATACTTGATTTGTAAAAAGGTCACCCTGTCTAGAAAATGCAAACCTTTTGATACAATTTTGGCAAGCAGGCTGGTCATCGTCGTCCGGAGGCTATTGTTATAAGCGTAATTCAACCAAGGCAAAAAACTTACCTTGCAATTGCAAATTTTCGTGAAAAGGTTTTGTTTCCAATTTCTGCTTTCGCGATATAGAGATTTTGCGCGCTTTTTCTGTTATGCCATTGCACTTGCCCATTTTGTATAGATTTGGAAAGATCTGCTACCCTGCGTCCGTGCATGTCAAAAATCTTTAGGGTCACACTTTGGTTTTCTGTTCCGGTTAAAGAGAATATAATTGTTGATGTAGATGGATTGAATTTTATCAATAAATTGGCAAGTGTGGCAGGGTGCGAAAGTACATTGTTCTGAGACGAGGGATTATATGGTTCTACCGGGTGTTTTTGCGCCATATACACCATGCCCATGGTAACTGCATTAACAGCTTCCTTTGTAAAGTAGTAGTGATTGACATGGCATCCATCTCCAGCCTTTATCATGGCAGGCCCCCATACACTTGCATCGCAACCAACAGCAACACCATCAGCTGCAATACCGGTATTCATAAGGCGCCCTGCCAGTTTAAAGTCGGCAGAGTCTTGATTAAACTTGAATGCATAGGCATACATGTCGGCAACATTCCTGTTCCAGTCGTAATGTCCATAACTTGCTGCAAATTCACCGGAATCATAAAACACCTCATTCCGCAAAGAGTCAACGCCTCTGAGGAGGTTTTTACGCATTAAGGTTTGTTCTTTACCTGTGATAAGTTCTTTATAGTCAATATACATACCTATGCTTTTTAAATACTCAAAGTCCGAGAATCCTGCCCTTCCGGAATAGTTGCTCTTTTCTATGGAGGTTGCAATAACCTTTTCAACTCCATCACGAAAGCGGGTGTCGCCCGTAGCGCGCCAGGCCTCATATAAAATTCGAATAGTATTGGCGGTGGGTCGATTATTTGTCTGGGTAAATGACTGCAAGCGGAGGATTTTTTCGCTTGTCTCCTTTGCATATTCAAGTGCCCAGGGATTGCCGCTTAAAAAATGGTAGAGAAATAGACCTGGAGCGGCATAGGCAATATCCGGATTTCCACCCATTGTATTGCGGTTGGGATTCCGGTCACCGCATTCGTTATGATTAGAATGACCAAAATAGGCACCGTCCCAAAAACATTTAGCCCCATAACAGGCCAAAGTATCCCTGCCAGTGTGTATTATGTCCATATCTCCTTCATGGCGTTCTCCATTTTCACCTAGTTCCCAAAAACGATAATCCCTAGTTCGCAAAAATTGTAAAAGAAACCCATACCCGCCATGATACTTGAGACCATACTGTCCTCTACCACATTCAAAATCCTGTGGAATATCGCCAAAATCCTGCCATCCATACATGCCATTTCGATTAATAGATTCAAAAATACTGTTACCGCTGGGTGCCAGTGAGGCCACCGACCTTCCTATTGTAGAATCTACTGTTGCTGCAATGGACAGTTCGAATGCAGAGTCCATATGGGTATTTGCCGGGCGCAAATACAGGGGAAAATCCTGAATCGCGCGCGATTTTGCATACCATATCGTAGGGGCAAGAGCAAACAAGGGTTCATTAAATGCCTTGGCATCTGCTTCAAGATTTGCAGCAGTTTTATTTTCTGAATAGAAAGAAAAGAATGTTTCGTGCGTCTTGTATTCACCAACCCTGAGATTAAAGGTTTGCGGAAACTCATCGGGGAGCAATGAAAGGTCGAGTACTCCTGCGGGTGAGATTCGCAGCGCTTTTGGATACTGCTGCCAAAAGTCTCTACATGCAACCAAGGCACCATGTGAGCCGTTAAATGCAGCAAGCCAGCCTATAGCAAAATTACCCGATTCTATGTTCGCTGTTCCTTTTGTCATGCGGTACCCCTTAAAACCGACATATTTTGATGTGCGGACAAGATTTCCTCCATCTGTAACGGATGTATGGGCATTCCAGTTTTCAAGTCCCGATGATTCCTGGTAAAGCTTTACCCCTGCATCAACGGTAGTTGATTGGGGAGCTTGATCTCCTTGCATGTATGCATTTAAACCCGTAGATGTATTGAGTTGAATCGAAAGCGAGAGGTCGTCGATATTGGTAGAATTTTTGCCGCCGAGATTATAAATATCGTCGGGTTGTCCCCCTCCGTTCATGAGTGCTACGCGGTTGTTTTCCACGCGATAGAATACCTTGACATACGACTTGTTGGCATAAAAAACAAATCGTGCCGTAAAGTCGCTGTTACTTCCGTGTTTTCCGTCTACAAGAACTACCGTGCGGAGCGCACCCTGTTCCTCTATAGATATTTTAACAGGACTGCCAGTAGCCAAAAAGGTCTCTGTACCACTTTTTACAAGGGCACCAATTGATTTTCCAGAAGCAACTACAGTATCGTTCCCTACAATTACCTGATCGAACAGATTAAATTTTGTTTTACTTAAGGAAAATGTTGCAGCCCCGGTTGCAATATTTACAGATCCTGCTGCGTCATTTACCACTATTCCGCCTGTTGCAGCGGTAGATCCAGCAGTACGCAGTTCATACAAGGCCTCACCCTGAGCTGGTACATCAGCCATAAAATCCACAAGTACCCAGCGAACAGGCAAACTTTCATCATCGGCCGGCCCGCCCCAGCGTCCGGTAACTCGGAACTGGGCTGGTACAGCTGCACCTCCCGAGGTGTAAATTCCGAGTGTATTTGTATTGTAAAGCTTGGCAGCCATCGGAAAGGGGATACCAAAAGTTACCGGGTCTGAAACGCGCACCACCCCGGCGCGTTCTTTTACCACAAGTGGAATAACATCGGATGAGGCTGCTGACATGAGCAGGCCAATTAAAAATGTGATTATATACATGAGACGCATATTTTTACCCTTCCTTTTATTTCAAAACCTGTTTAATTGTATAGACATTCATCGTTAAGCTACAAATCGGGAATCATATGTGAATACCAAGGTAACCTCCTATCAATGCTCATCCTGTCTAGTAATACTTGTATATATATGCGATTATCGAAACAAGCTTACTGGCTGCGCAACAAGAGTCTCACTTTGTTTGACTACCACCATATATGTACCACCTGCCAAGGCCCGTGCGTCCCAGAGTACCTGTGTTGCCGTTCGCGGTGGAGTTATATCTGCAACTTTGCGTCCCCAGGTGTCATAAATTTTAATCCACAAAATCGACTTTACGGGAGATATCTGGTCGGTAATCTGAATATGTATAGCAGAATGATTTTGATTTGCGGTAATAAGCATGCCCTTTGTTAAAGTCGGTAAACGGGGGTAGCGAACAATTGCCGATGGCGGAATTTTACTGTCGCATGAGGCAAACACTGCGCAGCGAATGGAATCGAGATTCTGCCACAATACCTTGCTATCCCTGTTACCCAGCTGTTCAGCTTGTATTTCGGACTGTTTGCTGGTCGGAGTGGCTTCAATCACATATTTGGTTGCAAGTATAACCGAAACTTTTCCATCGCCAGGCACAGGACCGCTATATACGCTTTTACCCTTACACATTACTGTTACAGGTTTTTTTGTATCTACCAGAGAATCGTTTAGGTAAAAGTCAAAAGCCGTAAAAACCGCATCTGAGGAGTCAATGGTGATGGTATTGGTTGCTTTATCTGCGCTCACCTGATACCAGGGATTAAAATCATCCTGGTTGCGATCATATGCAAGTCTGCCATTTACCCAGAATGCACGCGAATAGACCGGATCACCCGCATCTACTACATGATATACAGTTTTAGGATACGGGTTCAGGACATGTTGATCAAAAAAACTGGTTATCATCGGAAATTGAGCAGGATCCTGAAAGACAATACTGGAATGCTCGGCATAGAACTCGTTAAACTCGACAGGGCATCCGAAATCCCGCATGACATGATACACCTGCAGGGTTCCGTCAATATATCCATCGAAAAGGCCCTGCCCAATGCGCACCGGGACATTTTTTAGGCCTCTGATGTTGTAAAAATAATGCCACTGATTAGGAAGGCGCAGGTCTGGTGACATGGGCATGCATGCCGCAATATCTCCGGGATAATTCCAGGCTGTACGCATGGAAATATGGCCACCCTGTGAGTGCCCGGTCACATAGATGCGAAAGGGATCAATATTAAGGTCGCTGGCAAGATCTAGCAGTACCTTCTGGTTAAAGCCTCCTACGGCAATATATTCGGTATTTATGACATTTCTTTGAAATTTATCTATAAACGCAGATTCCATCTGGAATGCACATATTACCGGAGCCGACCTGCTCTCCGAGTAGGTTCTGGGAACCATGACCCAGTAACTTTGCAATACAGAACCATCCCAGTAGGCTTTATTCATTTTGATATAGGGAAGATCCTTATCGGGATTTGTCTTTGCCTCAAGCCGGGGTAAGTAAAATGCCATGTCTTCGCGCATCGAAGCAAAACCTGCAATACCACCCCAGTTGTCCGAGCGATTGTACTATCTGTACAGTACAATAACATTGTCTTGCAACTGATTTAGATGACGCTTTACAAATAAAATGCTGGTGTCGAGTTTGGCTATTCGTGATTCGTAGTCGGGAATCAGAATATTTTTAATTGAATCGTCAGCCCCAGAAACCGGTTTTGCCTCAAGTCGCTGCGCTAGATCTGCGGGAACCCAGTCTGCTGCAGCAAGAGCTGTTTTTGCTGTGGCAATCAAGCAAAAAATTCCAATAAGCACAAGATGTAATTTTTCCCGTCGCTGTTTCATGACATGTGCCCCTTTACAATTCTTTTTTATCGTAGATACAGCATTTTTTTAGTGATACTTTTGTCATTAGCTGTCAGGCGATAATAGTAAATGCGCATACCGGACTCGGTTGCAGTCCACAGTGTAGTGTGAATACCCGATGTCATGGGGCCATCTACCAGTGTTTTTATCAGATTTCCATTGGCCTCATATACAGCAAGTGTTACCTGTGCATTTTCCGGTAAACTGAATTTTATTGCTGAAGTTGAATTGTATAGATTGGAAACCGAAAGCGAAAATACCGTATTTAAACCAGTTGCACCTATATCCAGACTGCCTGAATCTTTGTTGCAGTTTTGGGTTTTGGCCCAATCTGCATCTACAGAAGACAGCCACAGTTGAACCGCTTTTTCTTGCTCGCATATCTTGTTATATGCAAAGCTTGTCATGGCAGAATACAATTCTTTACCAACAAGCGATGACGGAATGCTGCTGAGTTGGTTTTGTTCAATCCGGAACCAGCGCAATTTTGTTAGGTTTCCAAAATTTTCGGGAAGATTTTTGAGATAATTTTGGTTTAAATAGCAATGCCCCATGGTTTTAAGATTGCTAAATGATTCCGGCAAAACAGTTAGTTGGTTATTGGTCAGGTCCAGAAGATTCAGATTTAAAATATTTCCAAAGTTGGCCGGAAGACTTGCAATTTTATTGTTTTGAAGCCAAAGATTTCCTATGGTACATGTAGCCAGGGAGTCGGGGAGACTTGTGATCTGATTGTTGTATGCGGTAAAATATTCAAAGGAATTACGATTAAAATTTGGTAACCGGGTAAGTTTATTGCCGTGTACATAAAAGATGAAATAACTTTTGTGAAGAGCAAAGGAATCGGGCAGGCTGGTAAGTTCGTTGTGTTGCAATTCGAGCATTCTTAGACCAGTTGGTTTTACAACAGCACCCGGAATGCTTGTCAAGCGGTTATCGTTTAGTTTGAGGCCCCGCAATTCGGATATGTTCCCGATTGTACCTGGTACTGTGACAAGCTGGTTATGCTGGAGATGAATCCAGACAGGGGTTTCCCAGGTTACCTTACTTCCCATAGTTCCTATGGAGGGGGGGACCGATGTGATCTTATTATACTGAAGCTGAAGGTCATACAGTTTGACAAGATTTCCAATGCCTTCGGGAATCTCTGTTAACTGGTTGTGTTCTGCAAACAAATGTCGCAGTTTTACAAGATTACCCAGAGTTGCGGGTATAGATTTCAGCTTGTTGAAATTAAGATAGAGGTATTCGAGATTAACAAGGTTGCCGATTGATGAAGGTAATGTCTCAAGTTGATTATATATAGCTGTAAGAAACAAAAGACCGGTAAAATTTCCAATTTCGTCCGGCAGGCTAACAAGCTTGTTATTGTTAATGCGAAGATAAGCGAGCTTGGTGAGATTGCCGATTGATGAAGGTAATGTTGTTAAATTATTCTGCCCCAAATCAAGTGAATCGAGTTGAATAAGCGATCCGATTTCACTGGGCAATTCATTTATCATATTATTACCCAGACTGAGTTTTTTTAGACCCAGCAGCATAGGTATACCTGCGGGTACTGTAGACAAAAGATTACCGTTTAAAAAAAGTTCCTGCAAACCAGTCAGGGAGGTGATGGAAGATGGCAGTGTGGTGAGGCGGTTATTGTTGAGGTGTAGTGCCACTAGATTTTTAAGTTTTCCTATAGAATCGGGAATGCTGCTTAGGCAGTTAATCATGTATTCGGGGGGTTGCTTGACGAAATTGGCAAGCCTTCCCGAACTTTTTAAAATCCTGAAGGTGGCAGTATCACCATAGATTCTTTGTGATTCATGTATGATATGGTACTTTGCAGTATTGAGGTAAAGGAACTTTAAGTTGGTAAGATTGAGTATTTCCGCCGGCAGTGTTTTGAGTTGATTGCCATTTAAATTAAGCGATTTGAGCCCGGTCAGACCTCCGATTGATGCAGGTAACTCCTTTATTGCCAAAAAATACGGCCTCTCGGTAAATACTCCCGGCGAGATATCTACATACTGCAAGTAAGTATATCCGTGCAGGTCAAGACTTACAATTCTTCCATCCTCAACATGTGCAACATCGGATACGTCAAAGGAAGTCCAACCATTTAAATCTAAAATTGACCTTACAACTGCCGAGTCGCTTGTGTAATTTTGAGCACATAGATAAATTGCACTTGCGAGCAGCAGCTTTACAATGTGCACAGGAAACCTCCAAGTTATATGATCCACTCAAAAAACAGGAGTTTCATACAGGGTTATTTCAATTCATAGAAAGAAGCTTAAAAAGCCCTGATTAATGGCGCCTTGAAAACCAGTCGTTATAATTATATCACCAAGTCTGGAACTCGAATACAATATACAGCATAATTAGGATTCTTTGCTCTGCTGCTGGCCGGTTTCTGTACTACAAAGTGTTTTATTACGAGTCCTACTCCCCAAAATGGTGCTTACACCTCTTGAACAAAGACATAAATGGCCTTACTTATTTCCAGGACAAATCCGATTTGTGACTTGAATATTTTTTGAAGTTCAGGTCCCGACCCTCACGGGGGGTAAATTTAGGTTTACTGGCTCAAATAACTAAAAAATAACGACATATTCGGCACAAGGGCAGTAGAGTGCATTTACTTGCCCGGCTTAAACAGGAATTTTGGGCCTGTAGTGGAGTCAAGATTTGATTTTTTTAATTATTCAAAAAGCATTTTAAACTACATCTGCAAAGTTTTTTTCCAGACGGCTAAAATACGCCAATCCCACACTAAATAAAAAGAGTGATACTAAAGTTGCTATTCCGATCAGGCCCCAGGGTACAGGGCCCTTGTTGAGTAAAACTGCTCTAAAACCTTCTATGACTCCCACCATGGGGTTAAGAGAATAGAGCCAGATCCAGTTTTTTGGTATAAGACTTGTTGAGTATACGACCGGAGATAGATACATAAGAATCTGTATAAAAAAACCCATGGCATACTGTACATCCCGATACTGAACGCCCAGGGCGGTGAGTATCATACCTATACCTGCTGAAGAAATAATCATGATAAATGTAAGTGGAATTACTATCCATACATGAAAAGTGGGTATATATTTATACCAGACCATCATTCCAATAATTATTAGGCAGGCAATAAAAAAATCTATCAATTTTGAGAGCACGGCCGCTAAAGGGATGATGAGCCGGGGAAAGTAAACTTTGGTGAGCATGCCACTGGCCCCGGAAAGGCTTCCCCCTGCACCCCCCAAAGCATTTGAAAAAAAAGTCCAGGGAACAAGCGCGATAAAGCTAAATAGGGCATAGGGTGCGCCGTCACTTTCTATTTTAGCCAACTTGCCAAAAATAAGCGTAAAAACAACCATCCGCACTACAGGTTGTACAATAGCCCATCCAATTCCCAATACTGATTGTGCATACCTTGCTTTAAGGTCTCTCCAGATCAGATAGTAAAACAAGTCTTTATATTTCCAAAACTCCACCCAATTGATTGGTATCCAGCCCTGGGGCGGGTTGATCAGCGTTATTTCATTTTTAGTATTCATAGAGGAAATTATATCGTTTCTAAATATTTTCTGCCCTGAAAAATCAGTTGGAGGCACAGAAGCTCACCATGTGTACTGATTATTTTTCGGTTATGTTCTGCTATTCTGAGTTGCGGATGCCAAGTTTGAAATAAGACTTCCTTATAATGGAGAGGAAGGTTTTCGAAATGTTTGATACAGCCTGTTGCGCTTAGGGTATTTATTTGTTCTAGTATCTGAACTGTAAATTCGGGTTCACCAACAGACTTTATCAGTTCTTCAAATACCTGGGTAATTTCTTTTAGGGATTTAAATTGGGGTTGCGGAATAAAAAATTGTTCATTTGAATTACTTTGATCCAACATTTCCAGTGCTTGTTTGAACTGGGGTAGGGTACTGAAATCTTTAGGCCCTTCTTGCAAAAGAATTAAAGCCGTAGCGCCCTTACCTTGGCTTAGATTTTTAAAAATTTCAATACTTTCCTCAATATTGGCCAAAGGAAAAATTTTGACCAAATTACAATTACCCAGGCCAAAATTTGCGTAGGCGATTTGATATTTTTGTTGTTCCAGAGGAACACAGGCTACTATTTTAATATTACCCATATACTTATCTTTTAAAAATCATTGTTTTACTCAAGTTCATTTTGCACGCCATCCTTGGTAGTGCGCACAAAATAAAGCCAACTTTTCTTTAGTTAAAAAATTAGATTCCCAAATTTTATTTTCCAGACGGTATCTATACATATATTTAAAAACATAAACAGAGCATTCATGAAAACAACCTGAAGTGTCTCGAGCCCAACGCCTTTCTTTTTGGTATTCTTCTCCTTCAAAGCGGTCCAGTAATTCTTCATCTTGCCTACTTAAACCAAAGAGTAAATCACCTTTAACCAAGCTCCCCCAGGCCCCTTCTACCAATCCCGGATAGACTTCCTTTTGTATGCACAGACGCTTTACCGAGTTAAGAATTGCTGGTCTAGAGCTGATTTGTTTTTGGCCGAGCAGGGCGGTAAGCACACTGGGAATTCTTAGCGTTCCATATACAAAGAGGGGTAAACCGGTTGGGCTAGACATGCCTTAAAATATAACTTAGCCAGTCCACGGAAAGACTGTTAAAAATTTAAACCAGGTATTGCAGATTATTATTTGGTTTTTGAAGAATCAGGCTGACAGGAGTTAGAATTAATCTTACACGAGTCCCTGAGCTCGGCTATTTTGGGTTTGTCTGCC
>Ga0116204_1001043_pt1 | contig 15608 bp, 7 predicted proteins | sample LakKivwa52mmetaG_FD_94481 | JGI IMG/M metagenome (GOLD analysis project Ga0116204, IMG submission 94481) | Anoxic lake water microbial communities from Lake Kivu, Rwanda to study Microbial Dark Matter (Phase II) - Lake Kivu water 52m metaG | ecosystem: Environmental > Aquatic > Freshwater > Lake ...
CCACATAACTGAGCACTTCTTCGGAAAGGCATGAGTTCCCGCAGTCTTGCATTTTCTTTTTTAGGATGGCCAGACGGGTTTCAAGTTTAGGTGGCTGTAAGCTTGCTAGCAGACCAGTATCGAAGCGGGAGAGCAGACGGGTGTGCAGGCCTTCAATTTCATGGGGAAGGCGATCGGAAGTGATTACTATTTGCTTGCGAAGCTGCTGCAGGTTACTGAGGATATTGTAAAACTCTTCTTGTGTGCTTTTTTTACCAGCCAAAAATTGGATATCATCGATAAGTAACACATCGGCATCTTTGTAGACTCTGTAAAAGGACCGTGAGTCTTTATTTTTGTGCACAAAGTGTATGTATTCGCGTGTAAACTCTTCACTTGTGCGACACACTACTTTACGCGCAGTTTCGGCATCTTTAACATAGTGTGCAATCGCATGAAGCAAATGTGTTTTACCCATGCCTGTACCACCGTATAATACCAAGGGGTTAAAGTTGTTGCGGCTGGGAGATTCGGCTACCGCCAGGCAGGCAGCATGTGCAAGTTGATTGCAGTCGCCCACCACAAAATTTTCAAAAAAGTAGCGGGGATTAAGGGGCACATGGCTGTCAATTTCAGTAGGGGGTTCGGCGGTAAGAGAACTACCAGACTTGTTTAGGGTAGAGTTCTTGGGGGAATCATCTTGCGGATAGGGGGCTTCAGTTTCAGGGAGGTCATCGGCTCCGTAATAGCTGACCATGGCTTTGTCGAGGTTTCTGAACTCGATTGCTACCTGGTTTTCAAGGATTTGCGAAAGGGTGTCGCGGATAAGAATATGGTAGTGGTGAGAGACAAAGTCGAGAACAAAGTTATTGGGTGTACCTACATAGACCTTGTTATCTGTGATCTCTATTACTTCAAGATTAGTAAACCATGCATAGAAAGCACTACGAGGTAGGCGCGCAAGCAAAACTTGGAGTGCTTGGTTCCAAACCTCATGGGGCTGTGTATTTGTTAACAGATTATTAACATTCATAATGGTGATTGCTTATGCTTGTAAGCTGTTTTCGAAATATTAAGTACGCTTTGCAAGAGCGTCAAAGGTTTTTTTTAAATAATTCTAAAAGCCTTATAATTATTGGATTTTATCGCAATTTAAGGTTTTGAAAAAAAAATATTTATACCCTTTGCATTTAAAAAAATATTTATTAATTCCACTTCATCAACTTTATATTAACAATCTATTAACAATTAGTTCAAGGATGTTCACAATTCCTTTCGGTAGGTAAACAGGTCATCAACGAGGAAAAATATTTTGGAAAAAGTAATAGTTGCCCTTGACTGTGGTACATCAGGTTGCCGGGCTATGGCCTTTTCAATACAGGGAGTTTGTCTATACAAATCATATAGAGAGCTTCCTCGTTATTACCCTGCACCAGGTTGGGTAGAGCAGGAAGCCCTTGAGCTTTGGGCTCTGCTCAAAAGTTGTCTGCAGGAGGTTTTAGTATGGGCTGGCCCTGATAATGTATTGACACTGGGAATCACAAATCAGCGTGAAACTGTAATTGCCTGGGATAAAAATTCAGGTGTCCCCTTAAGCCCAGCCTTAGTTTGGCAATGTCGGCGTACAGCACCATTTTGCCTGCAAAATAAAGGCTTTTCGCCTTATCTTTTTGCAAAAACCGGACTTTTTCTGGACCCCTATTTTTCTGCTTCCAAGATGCTCTGGCTGCTGAACCAAAAGAATCAACTGAGTGAGAAAATAAAAAGGGGTTCTTTATGCCTGGGGACTGTCGATACTTGGATTCTATATATGATTACTGCTGGTAAACTTTTCGCAACGGATCCTACTAACGCATCGCGAACCTTACTCTACAATATCCGTTTAAAAAATTGGGATCCAGAGTTGTGTAATCTTTTTGATATCCCTATCAATGCGCTGGCACAAATCAAACCCAGTATAGGGGAATGGGGATTTACCGATCCCTCTCAAACGGGCAAGGCACTTCCTATTGGTGCGGTTCTTGGAGATCAGCAGGCGGCCTTTTTTGCACAAGGTCAGGGCACCCGCTCTTTTATTAAGTGCACCTATGGTACGGGTCTTTTTTTAATGGGAGAGGGAAGCTTGACTCATCACCCTGCCCCACAAATACTTCCCGACTTTATTCTTAACAAATCCTCCTTAAATTATTTAACTGCAAACAATTCCCAGGCGGGAGGGTCCGAAGTCTCTGCAGACCCTCTCTTGGCAAAGGTACAGGCACCATCGATCATAGGGTCAGGACTTATCCCCAAGACAAGCGCAAATGAGACTGTAAAGGTCGCTCTAGCTAAAAAACCTGTTTTACCACTCTCTCATCTTTCCCAAAATCTTTCCGAAAATACCCAGGATGATGCCCCAAAAAATCAACCAGTATTGCTCACCACTGTGGCCTGGGCCGATGAAATGAACTTTGCCTATGCCTTTGAAGGCGCACTGTTCAATGGAGGCTCTTGTATACAATGGATGAGGGATGCACTTGGACTTATTAAAGACGCTGGGCAGAGTGAAATTGATGCTTTATCCCTTCCGCATTCAGGTTCAGTCTATTTTATACCGGCCTTAACAGGTTTGGGTGCGCCTATTTGGGATGCTTCGGCCCGGGGTGCCTGGATGGGACTGTCACCCTCCAGTTCACGGGCTCATTTAGTGAGATCTGTTTTGGAGTCCCTCGCCTACCAGGTAGCTCAGGTAGTAGGGGTTTGGGGCAGACCTGTTGAAGAGTTGCGAGCGGATGGCGGGGCAACCCAAAACGCCTTTCTTATGCAGTGGCAAGCTGATGTACTAGGCTTACCTGTATGTGTCACCCGTGAAAAAGAAGCAACAGCACTAGGCGTTGCTGCGGCAGCCGCAGTAAGTGCAGGTTTGATAGATCGACAGACTCTATTTACCTGGAACCCGGTGGTTAAAGAATACTGGCCAGGTACACATACATCCTTGGCGCAAACTGAGTTTGAAGTCTGGAAAAAGGTTGAGCAGCGTTGCCTAAACTGGAATTTTTCAGCCTAAGATCCCGGGAGTCAGTTTAGACTTCGCTATATATAACGCTTTTAGGGAAAAGGGTTCTCTAGATTTGATAAAAGAGCTGAGCTAAAAAAAAATTATAGGGTTGGTCTATTTTGTATTTAGGTACTCAAGTAAATCAATAGTCAATTGATCTATATATAGCCAGCCTCGTTCTTTAAGAGCAAAGTTTTCATTGTCCCATATAAAAAAATCTGGCCATTTTTGGAGCATAGCCTGAGTCATTTTTTTGCGGGCTAGAGGTGGGAATAAATTCCAGGAACAGCCTCTTTTTTGACGCAAGCCCAACCACAACTTTTCCTCTAAAAAAACCTCGTGGGTGAGAGTTTCCTTATTTTCTTCAAGGATTGGGCAGCCTTGGTGAAGCCAGTCAAACCAAGCTTGCCATTTTTTAGGGCCCGCGCTGCGTGTGAGTGTATGGTATGAATGGGCTCCAGGACCTAGCCCTAAATAGGGGGTATGATTCCAGTAATTTTGATTATGTATACATTCTTTCCCAGGAAGGGAAAAATTAGAAGTTTCATAGCGCAACATCCCTTTTTTTTCAACCCGTTGTACACCTTCCAAATACATCTGATCGTATTCTTCGGGCAGGCTGGGAAGTTCACCTCTTTGTTTGCGTAAATCAAATACAGTATGCGGTTCAACAGTAAGACCATAAAAACTGAGGTGAGATAGGGGTAGTGCGAGGGCCTTATCAAGGGTGTTGATCCATTGCGTGAGGGATTGCCCAGGAAGGCCAAACATGAGGTCTATACTCAAATCTATACCCAGTTTCTCGGCCTGGTTGACCCAGTAATACACCTGATCATTTGTATGGGTACGGCCTAAAAGAAGAAGGGTATCAGTGTCAAAACTTTGGACTCCCAAGCTCAGACGCGTTAGCCCGAAAGATTTCCAGAGTTTAAGTTTATCAAGGCTAAGTTGATTGGGGTTGGCTTCGATAGAAAACTCAAAAAGCTGGGGAAGGGCGGGTATGAGTTGGGTAAGTAAGTTGTCCCAGGATTTAAGTGGAAGAAAGGAAGGAGTGCCCCCTCCAAAAAATAGAGTTTTAAAACCTGCAAAAAAGTTGCTCCTCAGGTTAAACTCCTTTAAAACAAGCTCAGAAAAAAGCTGGAGTTGATCTTCATGGGGAAGCCAACGGTTAAAATCACAATAATTACAAATTGATCCACAAAAGGGAACATGTATATAGAGTCCGGCCAGGTTAGAAGGGGTAGGATTCTGCATCAAGGAGTTCCAAGGAAAGTGTGGTTTGAGTGGGTCAAAGCTGGGGGAAAGTGTCTGCAAGTTGTAATTACTGTTAAAACTAGTAAGATTCTTCCTGGCTTTAAAAATAGGGAAATTTTACCTCACCCAGCCTGTCCTTATCCAAAAGTGTGCGTTTTTTAAAACAGCTTTTATATTAATAGAAGTTCATGCAAGGTACATCCTTAACTTCCTAAGATATGTCAAACTTTATCGTCATAGGTGCCTCTTCAGGCATAGGTAAGCAAATTGCCATACAATTGTCACAAGCTGGCAAGCAAGTTTACGCAACCTATTGCAAAATATTCAAAAACACCTTTCAACATAGAAAAGTATGTTCCAAACAGATTTTTACAAACACCAAAGACTCACCTAAAATGTATTAATACAGAGCAGCCAAAAACCTAAAGGGGGCAAAGGGACCTACGATGATGAAAATGGGAGAAAAAAACATGTCAGATGATAAAAGCATAACAAAATGGTTTGGAGAAAACCTGGCAAGGCTTCTTGCAGAAAAAATCAATAAGGCCTATAAAGGTTTTGATAGCGAACAATACATCCAAACCATCAAGCAGGGAAGCTCTAACCTGGGATACACAAAAAGAGTTGAACTTCATGCCGAGGCCTTAAGGAAGTGTTTGCCTCAATCTTATGCCAAAGCAATTCATATTTTGATGAAAATTGTAGGCGAGGAAAATCCCCAGGAAACGGGAATGTTCAAACATTTCTATTGGCTTATGCCTGTTGGAAAGTTTGTGGAAATGTATGGGTTAGAAGATTTTGAAATTTCTATTCAAGCAATTGAAGAAATAACAAAAAGAAATACTGGTGAGTATGCAATTCGTCCCTATATCAGAAAGTACCCTAAAAAGACAATAAAAATTATGCAAAGCTGGTCAAAATCAAATAATTTCCACTTACGCAGATTAGCTTCTGAGGGTGCCAGACCCAAGTTACCCTGGTCAACCAAACTGGATACCTTTATAGATAAACCAGAGCCTGTATTTAAAATCCTTGAGAATTTATTACAAGATGAAGTTGTGTTTGTAAAGAAATCAGTAGCTAACAACCTTACCGATTACCTCAAGGTAAACAAAGAGGTTACCCTTGAATTTATTAAAAAACACCAAAAGTCAAATAATGTCCATACTCAGTGGATCTTAAAATATGCGACCCGGAAAATTAATATATAGATCTTGCTAAAATGCTCCTTCAATTGTGAATTAAGAAAAATTTTTCTAAATACCGTTAGAGACTGTAAATATTACAGAAAGAACGCGTAAATGAAAATTTCCAAAACCGATGCCTTGTTGTGGTTTGATTATTTTTCGGGTATAAGTCTTGATGATGAATTGACACTTAAACATAAAGAAATAGTATATGCAACTTTGGCACAAATTGAAGCTGTTGTGGACCACAGAAGCAATGCCCTCCTTAAAGAAATTCGCAATTTAAAAAGCCTGGAAAACAGAACTCTTTATGTAGGCTCTGATAATAAATTTCCCAAGGGTTGTCGTTCCTGCTTGCTTGGCTCAGGGTTAAGCGCGATTCGCAAAACACATACATGTAATATTGAGTGCAAGTTTTGTTATCACTATGGTAAAATGGATAATATTAACCCTGTTGGCGCAGGTATGTGGGAAATTGGAGGTACAAAATTTTATGAAAAAGACCTCGATTTGCTGCTTTCCATTCAAAAAAAGCCAACCGGTATTTCTTATGTGTTTATGGAACCCTTTATGGAAATCGAAAAATACTATTCGGTTATCAAAAAGTTTGCACAGGCAGGTATACATCAGCATTTATATACAAATGGTCTTTTGGCTAATGAGACTTCCTTAAAAACTTTAGGCGAGGTTGGGCTTAATGAAATACGCTTTAATTTGGGCGCAACACACTGTTCTGATGCGGTAATCTCCAAGCTTAAACTTGCCAAAACATATATCCCTTATGTAGGGATTGAAACTCCCATGACTCCCGAATTTTATAAAAGTTTTCTCAAGAAAAAGCAAGGTATATTGGACACAAAACTTGATTTTATCAATTGTGCAGAATTGCACCTTGCTGAAAATAATATTCAAAATTACTCTGGCGAAAATATGTACATGTGCAGACATGGATATATTTCACCTATCTGGAGCAGAGATTTAACTCTAAAATTTATGAAAATAGCCGATGATGAAAACTGGGGTTGTGTGGTTCATGACTGTTCAAACAACACAAAATTTGCCAGAGGCCTAAATTTGAGCAGTAAAGAAGATATGTGGTTTGGCGCAAATACAAATTATGTATGCGAGTTCTCTTCCATCCCATACGATTTTTTTATACCAGTTTTAAACGACCCCAACTTCACATTTTTAGCGGAAGAAAAATTACCTCCTGGTTATGAACCGCCGGTGTTGAAATTTTGAATTCAGGTGTAAGTTAAGCTGTTTAGAGGTTAAATTTTGATTCTAAATCTTGCCCATAAAGGGGTGGCTGTGTTTACTCAGTTGCAGTAAATAAACTCAATATTATTTGTTTTTACCCAAATTTTTGCTGCAGTCAGGCTGTGCGCAAGCCAATTTCAAAAAACTGTGTAAAACTCCTTTTTTTAAGGCATATAAAAAGCCTTTCCCCTAAAATAGGAGGGGGGACGCAGTACCACCCCTCCTCCTTCATAAATTAAAGCTTGCTGAACAAGGGAAAACCTCAATGTTTATAAGTGTAAGATAGGCTTTTCCCTTGTACCCAGTCTACGGGTTTTGGTTAGAAAATTATTCGGCCTCCGCCCTAGGGCGAAATATTCAGTGAGCCCTTAGGCGGAGAATACTTGCACTAGGGCACAGAAAGACAATAAAATGGTATAAGGTTTTAAGGAATTCGCAGGCTTGGTGGAACTAAAATAGGCCAAGCGCTTCTCACTTTAACAGGAGGTTTATGGTGAGTAAGGAACAACCAAATATTTCCCTAGGCTTTACCGAGGAAAAAGTTCATGTAGGCACTCACATGTGCCTTATCTTTAGTAACGAAAATGAACGAGTTGATGCCCTGTTGAAATACTTACTCTCCGGACTTCTTGCGGGAGAGCGGGTTGCATCTTTTTCCAACAAACTTACTGAACAGGATGTTGTTGGGTTTTTGAAACAGAATAACATCTCCTATGATGAAAGAAAGTCTCACAATGCCATTATTCTCGCAGGTACAAATGAAGTTTACTTTCAAGATGGGGTCTTTGATCCTGACCGTATGCTCAATACATTATCCAACTATTACACGGAATCACTCCAGATGGGCTTTCCGGCTTCGCGGGTCATTGGAGAAATGGTTCCCGAAGTAGAACATGTGCCGGGAGGAGATCGTCTTTTGGAGTACGAATCAAGAGTCAGCCTACTAATGCGCAGTCATCCGGTTACAGCCATTTGCCAATATGACGCCAATGCATTTGATGGGGCCACCATAATGGAGATATTAAAAGTACATCCTAAAATGATTGTGAATGGATCAGTCATTAGTAATCCCTTTTTCGTTGAACCAGAAGAGTATCTAAATGAAAGGAAAAATGATTGACTGATACGGCGCTACTTTCTGGTAAAATAGTAGCCAGTATTGCACTCTTACAGAGTATGGCGGCCTTACTGCCAAACCGGGAGTCTATACTGAAATTTGTGAGCCGCGGACTATGTGATGTTGCGGGTGTTGAAAAAATTGAGTACCGTCTTGATGGTGTTTTTGAAGCTGCGTCCCTTAAAAATCATAACAGTGCTGTTTTTCCGATTAAAAGAGGGGGTAAGGTATTTGCTGAATTACTGATCCATCTTTATGACTACCAAAAATTCGAGCCAAACATCCCATTTATCAGCAATTTTGCCAATATGCTGGGGGTCATTTTCGAAGTTGAAATTCAACGAAAACAAAATCAGGCACTCATTGCCGAGTTAGAAGAAAGAGTCGCCCATCGAACACGCGAATTGCAGACAAGTAAACAAAAATATCAGGAAATAATTGAAAATACCAATGTACTGATTACCACCGTTGATGGTAGGGGTAATTTTTTGTTTGTCAATACTGAAGCAAACAGGATTTTTGGGATGTCAGCAGAAAACCTTCTTGGAGTTTCGGCCTTTGATTTTATTTATCCCGAAGATGTGGAACCTACTGCGAACTGGTTTAATAGATGTGTGTCCTTCCATGTCGATAAAGATATGTTCGAAAATCGATTGGTAAACAAGGTGACAAACGAAGTGTTTCATCTGTTATGGACCTGCAACTTTTATTATGATAACCAAGGCAATATATCTGCAATTCACAGTATAGGTCTCGATGTTACAGCACGCAAGCAAGCAGAAGAGGCTGTAGTTCATGAAAAGGAACGACTATCCGTAACCCTTCGTTGTATTGGTGACGGTGTTATCACTACTGATATCAAGGGCTGTGTTGTTCTTATGAATAAAGTTGCCGAAGATCTGACCGGATGGAAACAACAGGACGCACTAGGGAAAATTCTTGAAGATGTATTTCCGATCATTAACGAAACAACCCGTAAAAAACAAGATAATCCAGTAGAAAGAGTACTTGCTACTGGCGGGATTATTGAACTAGCAAACCATACTCTTCTTGTTTCACGGGATGGAAAAGAACGCTCTATTGCAGATTCTGCCGCACCCATTAAGGATAAAGAGAATAAGACCATTGGAGTTGTTCTGGTTTTTAGAGATATGACAGAAAAACAACGGTTTCTCGAAATCACTCAAAACTCACAAAAACTTGAAGCACTCGGTGTGCTTGCTGGCGGAATCGCTCATGATTTTAACAATCTGCTGGGTGGCATTTTTGGATATATCGACCTTGCCCAAGAATCTGCCAAAGATACACAGGCAGGAGCATACTTAATCCGTGCACTAAATGCGATAGAAAGAGCCCGTGCTTTAACTGGACAATTGTTGACTTTTGCCAAGGGTGGTTCTCCAGTTCAAAAAATTGAAAGGCTTTTTCCCTTCTTAGAGGAAACTGTAAAATTCGCTCTAAGCGGTACAAAAGTACTTTGCAATTTCCATGTCTCACCAGAACTTTGGGCTTCTAATTTTGATAAAAATCAAATAAGTCAAGTTATTGATAACCTTGTAATCAATGCCCAGCAAGCCATGCCCAGGGGAGGTACCATTGAATTATCTGCCTACAATACGACACTTGATGAAAAAGAGCATCCCTCACTTGCAAAAGGGGATTATGTTAAAATAATCCTTACAGATCAAGGCATGGGTATCCCCAAAGAATTAATTCCAAAGATCTTCGACCCATTTTTTACCACAAAAACAAACGGGCATGGGCTAGGTTTGGCCACCTGTTATTCTATCATAAATAAGCACGGCGGATGTATTGATGTAGATTCAATATTAGGAAAGGGGACTACATTTTCCGTCTATTTACCGGCAGTAAAAGAAAATCCTGCCTTATCCCGTTCTATACAAGAAAAAAATCACACAGGAAATGGTGTTTTTTTAGTGATGGATGATGAAGAAGTCGTGCGGGAAATGATGGGAGTAATGCTTGAATCATTAGGGTATACAGTGATAAAAAAAGAGAAGGGGAAGGATGCTCTTGATTATTTTTTCTTAGCTACGGAAGCAAACCAATCCTTTGCAGGAATGATTTTTGACCTTACTGTTCCAGGTGGCATAGGAGGCAAAGAAGCGATTGGACAAATTAGAAAGGTGAATAATGAAGTACCTGTTTTTGTTGTGAGTGGTTATGCTGACGATACAATCATGAAGAGTCCTACAAGTTATGGTTTTACTGCAAGTCTTTGCAAGCCCTTCAGAAAAAGTGAACTTGTGGAAATGTTGGACAAACATTTAATACTGAACAAGTAAGGATAAATTTTGCGGGTGGTTTATTGCACTGGAGCTTCTCTGTATCGCATAATATATATGCTACTCATGGAAAAAAAATATCCAGATGCCTAGAGGGTGATTTAATATGCCACTATCAAATGAAGAAGTTCTGAGAGAAATTCTTGAACAATCCCTTTCTGGCTATTGGGATTGGGATATACCTTCTGGTAACGAATATCTAAGCCCCACATTCAAGAAAATGTTCGGCTACGAAGACCACGAGATTGAAAACCGCGCCGAGTCCTGGCAAAAACTGATCTTTCAAGAAGATTTACCTGGTGTATACGAGAAATTCAATAAACACGTAGAAAGCAAAGGCCAAATTCCCTTTTACAATGAGGTTAGATACCACCATAAAAATGGCTCGACGGTTTGGATCCTCTGTACAGGAAAAGTGATTGAATGGGATGAAAAAGAAAATCCAAAGAGAATGGTTGGATGCCACGTTGATATCACTGGGCGCAAGCTGGCGGAGAATGCACTTCAAGAAAGTGAGGAACGGTTACGCAATTTCTTTGCGGCTTCACCAACGGCAATCGATCTGTATCGACTAGAGGAGGACGGACGGCTCGTCCTAGTTGCTGTCAATTCTGCAGCAGAAAAGATGACTGGACTCACTGCTGATTCGTTAATCGGCAAAACGATTGAAGAGGCCTTTCCGAGCCTTATTGGAACTGAGGTTCCAGACCTATACCGCGCTGTGGCTCGTGGCGATACTGGAATGCAGAGGTATGAAAAACACTATAAGGATGAACGTTTCGAAGGTTTTTATGACCTGACTGTGTTTAAGATAAGCGCGAACTTAATTGGCGTAGAAGTTCTTGATATCACCGAAAGCAAACAGGCAGAGATTGCAATTCACAAAAGCAAGAATAAATACCGAACCATTGTCGAAAATATAACAGATGCGCTCTATATACATGACTTCCAAGGACGCCTGATAGACTGCAATGATGCCGCCTGCCGTATGACCGGATATTCGCGGGAGGAACTAATCGGTCAATCCCTTTCCTTGTTAGACAGCGATGAAAACAAACGTTTGTTACCCGAGCGGATGCAACGCTTGATGCAGGAAAAGAAGATTGTGTTTGAGGGGAGTCATATCCGAAAAGATGGTAGTATTGTTCCGATTGAAGTGTGCGCAAAGGTTGTTTCCCACGACGAGGATGGAATAATTCACGGATTTGTGCGCGACATCACCGAGCGCAAACGGGTTGACGAGAAACTCCAAATGGCCATGCAGATCGTGGACAATGTGATGATTGGTTTTCACCTTTATCAAATGGAGGATTTGAGTGATGATCGCAGTTTGAGGATGGTCTATGTCAATCCAGCCGCCGAAGCGATGACAGGACTAAAGTCCACAGATGTTGTGGGCAAAACATTGGACGAAAACTTTCCCAGCCTGCGGCAGATGAATGTACCGCAACGCTATGCCAAGGTAGTTCGCACTGGTGAAGCAAAAGTTTTTGAGGATATCTTTTATAGCGATGACCGTGTTCCACTTGCGGCTTTTTCGGTTCAAGCCTTTCCCTTGCCCAATCATCACATAGGGGTGGCTTTTGAAGTTGTTACCGAGAGAAAATTGCTCGAAGTTGAACTTATTAATGCCAAGAATCAAGCAGAAAAAAACGCAGAATTACTCAATAAAACTGGGCAAATGGCCAAGGTGGGAGGTTGGGAAATCAATTTGAAAACCAATCAAGTAATCTGGTCTCAAGAAGTTTATGCCATTCATGAAGTGGATTTGAATCACATTCCTACCATAGAAAATGGGGTTGATTTTTATTGTGATGATTCACGCCCCGTCATTCAAAATGCAGTAAAAGATGCCATCGAATTAGGGAAACCCTTTGATTTACAACTCCAAATTAAAACGGCCCGGGGTAGTATTCGCGATGTTTGGGCAATGGGGTTTGTGAAAAAACAGGCAGATGGAACACCTCTATCTGTCGTCGGAAGTTTTCAGGACATCACCGAGCGCAAGCAGGCCGAGCAAAAACTTCTTAGGACCAACCGGGAATTAGAGAATGCCACTTGCCGAGCAAACGATTTAGCCGCACAAGCTGAAACGGCCAGCATTGCCAAATCAGAGTTTTTAGCCAATATGAGCCATGAAATCCGTACTCCCATGAACGGGGTCATCGGTATGACTAGCCTCTTATTGGATACACAACTTACTCACGAACAAAGGCGCTATGCGGAAATGGTCAAGACGAGTGGTGACTCTTTGCTCGCCATCATCAATGATATTCTCGATTTTTCTAAAATTGAAGCTGGTAAGCTTGTATTAGAAACTCTTGATTTTAACCTCCGCTCCCTATTAGAAGACTGTGTAGCCCTCCAGGCAATACGGGCCCGTGAAAAGGGCTTAAATTGCCTTTGTTCCATTTCATCAGATCTACCTGTATTTGTGAGTGGTGATCCCGGCCGTTTACGTCAGATTTTAGTGAATCTTGTGGGCAATGCAATAAAGTTCACTGAAAGAGGTGAAGTCTGTATATCTGTGGCATGTGAAGACGAAACAGATCAAGATGCTCTTATACGGTTTTCAGTTCGAGATACGGGTATTGGTATTCCAAAAGACAAGCATAAACTTCTTTTCACCAAGTTCACCCAGGTTGATTCATCTACTACCCGAAAATATGGTGGTACCGGACTTGGCTTATCCATTTCGAAGCAACTATGTGAGCTTATGAATGGAGAAATTGGGGTAAACAGCGAAGTAGGTCAAGGCACTGAATTCTGGTTTGTGGTGCGGTTTAAAAAACAACCTGGTAGGAAGGTCGTGGCGTCGCAGGGTTATCATAAAGTTCAAAATATTCCCGAACTGGTTAATAATGCAACAAATGCTGAAGAATTCAGGGAGCTTCAATACTTAAAGGAATCAGTAGGCACAGACTCTTTTATTGCAGTACATAGGCTTAATACTGATGTATCGACTTTGCAAGGCATCAACACAGGGCCTACTGTTGGAGAGATGAAACGCAGGGCCCTGATTCTCTTGGTCGAGGACAATATCATCAATCAAAAAGTGGCTCAAGCAATGCTCCAAAAACTAGGAGTACGAGTTGATGTAGTTGCCAATGGACTCGAAGCGATCAAGGCGCTTGAGAGCATTCCTTATGATTTGGTAATTATGGATTGTCAGATGCCAGAGCTTGATGGCTATGAAGCAACTGCACTGATACGTAGCGAAGCCTCTTCAGTTCGCAACCACCGTATACCCATTATAGCCATGACTGCCAATGCTATGCAGGGCGATCAGCAAAAATGTCTGGATGCAGGTATGAATGACCATATCGCAAAACCTGTTTCAGCAGCCATGCTGGCTAAGACACTCGAAAAATGGCTTCCCCAAGAATAGAAATGATTGTTTTTTAAAAACCTCGGAGTGGCTTTTTAACTTTAAGGGGAGAGCTGTCGAGTGAGAATCGCAATTAGGCTGTACTGGATATTTTTGAGAAATGATGATTGAACAATTCAGCTAGGTGAGTTTCTCTGAAGGGTTTTCTGAGGCTATCAGTAAAACCAAAGACAGTGGGTTCGGCAATAACTGGATCATTAGCATACCCACTGACTGCGAATATGGGTAAGTCTGGGTACATACTGCGTAAATCATTGATGGTTTCCCGTCCGCCACGGCCACCCGGAATGGTAAGATCTAAGAGGATTGCTTTTAAATTAATTCCTTTTGCAAAAAGTTCTGCTGCAAGAGAGAGAGTTTCATCTCCATTCCATGCTGAGGTGACAGTATATCCCATCGAATGCAGCATGTTTCCAAGAGTCTCATGTATATACTCCTCATCATCCATGATGATAATGGATCCGTTGCCTAAATGTCTTGATACAACATCTCTTGAGATTTCTGTTATACTGCTTGAAGACATGGGTAGATACAAATGAAAGGTTGCACCTTTGCCTAGCGGGGATTCGACGGTTATAGTTCCCTTATGCCGCGTCATAATTGAATAACAAGTCGAAAGACCAAGTCCATTACCTTTGGGTTTTGTAGTAAAAAAGGGCACAAACATATTGTTCATATGTTCTGCGGGAATACCAGGTCCGGAATCTGAGATGGAGATGTGTATATAGGTACCGGGAGCAAGCGGTGGAATTTCATTCTCCACAAGATCAACTGAAGTTCCGGTTACGGAAATTATACCGCCCTCCGGCATCGCTTGTTGTGAGTTGATGAGAAGGTTGCTTATCACTTGTCCTATCTGAGGCCCATCGAAGTCGCATAGAGGGAGTTTTTCACTTATAGAAAGCTCCCTAGCAATTTTGGTTCCGGAGAGCACAAAACAAACAGTATCCTGAATGATTTTATTGAGGTAACCCGTCTGGAGTTTTGGGGCGCCACCTTTGGAAAAGGTGAGTAGTTGCTGCGTAAGCCCCTGCGCGCGCGCGAACACCGAAGTTGCTTTATCTAGATAGCGCAAAGCCTTGGAATTAACTGGAGTCATTTCTTTCGCCATGTCTAGGTAACCGAACATTCCGCAGAGTAGGTTGTTAAAATCATGGGCGATACCCCCAGCCAGAAAACCAATAGAGTCGAGTTTTTCAGCGCGTTGAAGGGCTTCGTCTGTTTTCTTTTTCTCGGTGATATCTTTAAGTATATGGATTAAAGACTTAGTGTTGCCTTTATCATCTTGGATAGGCCAGGCAGTTAATTCAATTGCCTTGCCATTTGTAGTAATATCACAAGATTGAACTTGATTAGATTCTAATGCTTTTTCACAAGGGCAGTTACATATGGGCTGGTTAGTTCCGTGGAGTATATGATAACATTTACTCCCCAACATTGCCTCTTTGGTAGTGCCTAGCGATTCCACGGCTGCAGTATTAGCATCAAGAATGGTGTGAGTGTCATCAAGGAAGAGGATGGGATCCTTAATTGAATCAAATATTGCCTGCCAGTTGAGGGTGGCTTCCCTCAAAGCGGTATTTGCCTTTTGTAAGGTCTCTTCAGCTTTTTGTCTGATATTCAGTTCCCTGTTCAGATCTTGAGTGCGCTTTAAAACCTCTGTTTCTAGTCTTTCGTTTTCATGATAGAGGGCCAGTGAGGCCGCTTTAATCTTTACCATCGCCCTGATCTGTGCTGTAAGTTCCACTGAGTCTATTGGCTTTGATAGAAAACCTTCACCACCCGATTCGAGGGCGCGGACTCGAATTTCTTTCTCAGCTTTGAGGGCAGTCAGAAAAACAACAGGAATATGACGCAATTTTTTATCTTCTTTGATCGCCTTGCAAACATCGAACCCATCCATGCCAGGCATGATGATATCGAGTAATATGACAGCAGGATCCTCGCTACGAGCAATTGCCAGACCTCTTGGCCCGGATTCGGCACACAAGACACGCATACTGGGGAAGGCATCGCTAATAACAGCTTTTAGAGTAACCAGGTTGTCTGGGTTGTCGTCAATGGCAAGAATCGATACATC
>Ga0116204_1001044_pt1 | contig 15607 bp, 13 predicted proteins | sample LakKivwa52mmetaG_FD_94481 | JGI IMG/M metagenome (GOLD analysis project Ga0116204, IMG submission 94481) | Anoxic lake water microbial communities from Lake Kivu, Rwanda to study Microbial Dark Matter (Phase II) - Lake Kivu water 52m metaG | ecosystem: Environmental > Aquatic > Freshwater > Lake...
GGCTTGAAAGTATTACCGAACGATACAACCAATCACGTTATTCTCATTGAACCGCCGGATGCGGACCCGCATGTCCGGTGGTGTGAGAGGGAGCGGTTAGCCGCCGCTCCCTACTCGATTCTGCGGATCGCCAACAGCTTTTGGATGCGTTCATATTTTTCACGTGTCAGCGGATATGACCAGGCGAGGATGATCGTGCCAAGCAGAATGGTCACGCCGATGAAGGAAACCAACATGCGGATGGAGAACAAAGCGGAATCAGATTGCGTGAATTGAATTGCATCCGCAGGCGGGGATTGATAGCCAGACCATCCCAGCACTTGCAAGGTAATGAAGATGACCAGCGCCCCCGTGAGCTTGCGGATGAGGGTGCGGATTCCATAATAAATACCTTCCTGCCTGCGTCCTGTGCGGAGTTCATCCCATTCGATCACGTCGGGCAAAATCGAATCAGGCAGGATGTACGCAGCAGAAACACCGATACCCGCCATCGCCGCGATAATCAAAAGATATTCCACATCTCCCTGCGGGATGGTGAAGATCAACATTTGCACAATAACCCACGCGCACATACCGACGATATACGCCTTGATCTTGTTGTAGCGTTTTGCGAACCACAACCAGAAGGGCACGAACAAAATGCAAACCGACATCATCACACCAAAGAACGCGGATTCGAGGGCAAGGTCAATGCCGAAGATGTTGATCTTTGCGAGCAGGTCGCCCCGCGCCACCCAATACAGCAAAAAGAACGGGAAGGTAATGGCGACCATGTCCACTGCCGACCAGTTGAACATATAAATACCAGCCGCATATCGAAACGGGATATTCTGCCACGCCATCTTCAATGTTTCGAGGAATGGAGGCGCCTCTTCCTCACGGGACGCATATCGCTCGCGCACGAACAGACCGATCAGGAAGAGAGGAAGCGCGCCGATCGCGCCGAAAACTGCGCCTGCGGTCATAAATCCCTGTTGCTGTGTGCCGCCATTGACGAGAACCGCATCCACGATCATGGGCGCGGCGATGACAACGGTCATGGCGGAGAGTAATTGAAAGACCGTGCGGAAACTTGAAAGCGAGGTGCGTTCATCGTAGTCCTGAGTCAGTTCAGGGGTCAAAGCAAGGTAGGGCATGGCGACCAGCGTGGTCAGCGTGTCGGAGATCATGAAGGCGAGCGTCACATAGACCAGCAAGCCGACTTGACTCTCCCAATTCGGTGCAGACCATAGCATGACGAAACTGAATCCGAATGGGAACGCAAACCACAACAGGAACGGACGTCTGCGTCCGTATTTCGATTTCATGCGGTCGCTCAACATGCCGATTAGCGGATCGTTGATTGCGTCCCAGACGATGCCTACCAATGCACCAAGGGACGCCAGCCGCGGCTCGATGCCGACCACGTCCGTGAGATAGATGGCATAAAAGATCGAGCGCATCATACCGATGCTGGCTGTACCCCAGTCACCGGAGCCGTATAAAAATTTCAACCAGAAGGGAAGGGGTGGTTTTTTCAAAATAAATTCCTAAGGTGTGCCGGCAAGTGTAGCACGGATTGAAAACAAAATCGGGAGTTTTTGTGAAGATTAAACCAAAATACTCTGGCTTGACTCTCCCCTGCCAACGGCATATAATGCCAACCATTCAGAAGTAGTACGCAATTGTCTCTCTGACAGAAAAGAAGGTCATCGGCTGTGAGCCTTCGCAGAAAAGAATTGCTGAAGTCGTCTGAATTCGTTGACGAAGAAAAGCATACGCTGAGTAGACCGTTCACGGGTGCGCCCGTTACTGCGCAGGCTGATGGTTGTCAGCCGTTAAGTGTCTCATCATTGATGAGAAACCGAGGTGGTACCGCGGAGCATGCGCTTCGTCCTCATTATGGACGAGGCGTTTTTATTTTAAGTCCAACTGGTCGGTTCATCTGACCAGTCGAACCAGTCAGACCTTTTAGACCAATCAGGAGCAAGAATGACAAAAGAATTACCCAAAGCCTACGATTTCAAATCCACCGAAGACCGCATTTATGCGATGTGGGAAAAAGGCGGATATTTCAAGCCGCACAACGACCCGAACAAGCCCGACTTCGACCCGAACGTCAAGCCGTTCGTCATCTCCATCCCGCCGCCGAATGTGACGGGTGAACTGCATCTAGGTCACGCCATGTTCGTCAGCGTGGAAGATCTGATGATCCGTTACCACCGCATGAAGGGTTACTCCGCGTTGTGGGTGCCTGGCACCGACCATGCGGGCATTGCCACACAGTTGATGGTGGAACGCGACCTGCTGCAAAAGGAAGAGATCACCCGCGAAGAACTCGGGCGCGAAAAATTCCTCGAGCGCACCTGGGAATGGAAACGCAAGTATGCCGGGCAGATCACCGGGCAGATTCGCCGCCTCGGCGCGTCCTGTGACTGGGATCGTGAGCGCTTCACATTGGACGATGGGCTGAGTCACGCGGTGCGTGAAGCCTTCGTGCGCCTGTACGAAAAAGGACTGATCTATCGCGGTCCGCGCCTGATCAACTGGTCGCCGGGACTCAAGACCGCCGTCTCTGACCTCGAAGTGGAATACAGCGAAGAAGAAGCAGAGTTGTATCACTTCAAATATATGCTCAAAGACTCGGACGATTTTATCCCCGTGGCAACGATTCGTCCTGAAACGATTTTGGGCGATACAGCAGTGGCTGTCCACCCAGAAGATGAACGCTACAAGAAATTCATCGGCAAGACCGCCATCGTGCCGATCCTCGAACGTGAAATCCCCGTGATCGCGGATGAATACGTCAGCATGGAGTTTGGGACGGGCGCACTCAAGATCACGCCTGCCCACGACCCGAACGACTATGCCATCGCGCACAAACACGACCTGCCGATGATCTCCATGCTCGACAAGGAAGCGAAGGTCAACGAGAACGGCGGAAAATATCAAGGCTTGGACCGATTCGAAGCGCGGAAACAACTCTGGGCGGATATGAAAGAGGCGGGTCTGGTCATCAAGGAAGAGAAGTACATGACCACCATCCCGCGTTCGCAGCGCGGCGGCGAAATCGTCGAGCCGATGATCTCCGAACAGTGGTTCGTGAAAATCGAGTCGCTCGCGCAGGCGGGTCTTGTTTCCGTGAAAGATGGACGTATCAAGATTGTGCCCGAACGTTTCGAGAAAACGTATTTCAACTGGCTCGAAAATATCAAAGATTGGTGCATCAGCCGCCAGTTGTGGTGGGGGCATCGCATCCCCGTGTGGTATTGCCCCGACGGTCATATGACCGTGGCGCGCGAAGACCCGACCCAATGCGCCGAGTGCGGCTCGAAAGATATTCATCAAGATGAAGACGTGCTCGACACATGGTTCTCATCTGGCTTGTGGCCCTTCTCCACGCTTGGCTGGCCCGAACAAACGCCCGACCTGAAATACTTCTATCCCACCTCCTACATGGAGACGGGCTACGACATCCTCTTTTTCTGGGTGGCGCGTATGATCATGAGTGGCTTGGAATTCACGGGCGAAGTGCCCTTCCACACCGTGTATCTGCATGGTCTTGTGCGTGACGAACACGGACAGAAGATGTCCAAGACCAAGGGCAATGTGATCGACCCGCTGATCGTGATGGATCAATTCGGGACGGATGCGCTTCGCTTCACGCTGTTGGTTGGTTCGACACCCGGGAATGACATGAACCTGTCAGTGAAGAAAGTGGAAGCCAATCGTAACTTCGCCAACAAGTTATGGAATGCGGGACGGTTTGTGATTTCAGCTATCGCTGCGCTAGACGATGGTCCATCGTCCACGGTCAACGGTCAATGGACTCTCGCCGACTCATGGATCTGGGCGCGCCTGCAAAACCTCATCCGTGATGTGGAACGGCAGTTCCAGAATTTTCAATATGGGCAGGCTGGGCAGCAAATTTACGATTTCATCTGGTCAGACTTTGCGGACTGGTACGTGGAAATTGCCAAAGAGCAAATGAAGAACGAAGCCACCAAAGCGCAGACTGTGGAAACGCTCGCGCGCGTGTGGGACGCGTCCCTGCGCCTGCTGCATCCCTTCACCCCGTTCGTGACCGAAGAAATTTGGGGACATCTTCACAGCGCCCTGCAAGAATCTTCAATCTCCCATGTTTCCAAAGACTGGCCGCATGCGCTCATCGTGGCGAAGTTCCCCGAACCGCGTGAGCCTGAAGGCTGGGAAGCAGGCAAGATTGCCGACTTCGAGCTGATTCAAGACATCGTTCGTTCCATCCGTAACCTGCGCGCGGAAAAGGGTGTGGCGCCGTCGAAGAAGATCGCGGCAAGCATCTCTGCAGGCGCAAAAGATGAATTGCTCAAAGCTCAATCACAAGTCATCGCCACGTTGTCTGGGCTCGACCATTCACTTCTCACTATTCATTCGTCCCTCACCGACAAGCCCGCTGACTCCGCTGCCCTCGTCGTTGGCTCAGTGGAAATCTACCTCCCGCTCGCAGGCATGGTAGACCTCGCCAGCGAAAAGCCGCGCCTCGAAAAGGAACTCAAGGAAGCCGAGTCCCATATTCAGCGTTTGGAAAACCTGCTCAACAGCGATTTCGCCAACAAAGCTCCCGCCGCGCTCATCCAAAAGGAACGCGACAAACTGGCAGGCTACAAAGAGACTGCCGAGAAGATCAAAGCGCAATTGAAATGAGTTTGTAGGGGCGCAGCACGCTGCGCCCCTACTTCTTTGTTATACTGATTTCATGCTCTCCAACCCCATCACCCACGAACTTCTATACTTCCTCGTCCCTGCCGAAAAGGTCAACGCCATTGCCGCATGGATTCTCAAATCTGACGAAACCTATATGCAGGATGAGATCAACAAACACGGCGTCACAACCGTGATCCACTATCAGGGCAAAATGGGGTTTCAGCGGCTCAACGAAGTTCCAAAAGAAACAGGTATGGCAACTCCGTATTACGGCACAACGGGCGGCGCCTATCAATTTATTTTCAATCCACAAGCGGAGGATGATGACACCACTCTGCGCCTGCGGCATGCCCTTGGCAAGCGGCTCAAACTCAAACCGTATGAAACTGACCTGGGTACACGTCCCCAGTTTGAAGGTCAGAAAGAGGCGACGAATCACTGGTTCCTGAATCGCACCGAGACCCTCATCGAAAATCGCGAGAAGGAATTCCGTTTTTACATCGACGGCGAGATCTACGCCAACCTGCTCGCGATCGGCTGGCAAAAAGAACGCCTCCACGAGTATCAATATAAATTCATTCCCACCACGGTGGGCTGCCACATCATCGTCCGACAGATCGCCAGCGCCCAAACCTTCAACCTCACGGAAGACATCGAGTGGTAATGATATAATCACGTCAATCAAATAAAACCTTCGGGGCAGGGTGACGCTCACAAAGCGAATTCCCGATCGGTGGTAGAGCCCACGAGCCTGTTTAGGTACATCGCTTTCCTCATTGGGAAAACGGGCATGATCCGTTGAGATTACGGAGCCGACAGTATAGTCTGGATAGAAGAAGGTATCAGCACAATTCCATGTGGGATTTGTGTGAATTCGCGCCCCGAAAACGTACGTTGTTTTCGGGATTTTTCTTAAGCAGATTCGCACGCCTCACACCTGGATTTATGCCTGTTTTTACGCCCCGGAGTTTTGTCTACTCTGAGGCGTTTTCGTTTGTGTACCGCAAGATTTATCTTGCGAGTAATTCGCAAAATGAATTTTGCGGTACAGGAAAATCAATGAAACCAAAAACCCTGCACACCCTCTCCCGCTGGCTTGGAATTTTATCCATCCTGCTTGGCATCCCTGCGTGGATGCTTGTCGTCCGCATCAGTGGACTGCCCAAATTCATCCTGCCCTCCCCCGTGGATGTGTGGCTGCGTTTTCTCAAGGCGTTGAACGATGGCAGTTTGCTCTATCACACAGGTATCACGCTCAGCGAAATCCTGCTCGGACTGTTGGTCGGTGTGTGTTTCGCCACGGTGACGGGGTACGCGCTCGCAAAGTCACGCACGCTTGAGACGGTGTTGTCACCGTATTTGGTGGCGAGTCAGGCGATTCCGATTGTGGCGATTGCGCCGTTGCTCGTCATCTGGCTGGGAGATGGGATTCTCTCGAAGGTGGTCATCTGCGCGTTGATCGTGTTCTTCCCTGTGTTGGTGAATACCGTTGTGGGTGTGCGTGCCGTCCCGACTGCGCTCTACGACATGATGCACTCCCTGCGTGCCACCCGCTGGCAGATTTTGTTGAAGTTGGAACTGCCCGCGTCCCTGCCGATTCTGTTGGGCGGGTTGCGCATCGGCGCGACACTCTCGGTCATCGGTGCCATCGTCGGTGAGTTGGTGGATGCAGAGCAGGGACTTGGTTTTCTCTTGCAATTAGGTGATTTTCAGTACGACACCTCGATGGTGTTCGTGGCTGTGTTCACGCTCATCGCGCTGGCGTTATCACTGTATGGCGTGGTGACGTTGTTGGAACGTCGCTTTTTGAAGTGGCAGAAATAACCATGTCATTGCCTGTACCGCCGTTCGCTGCGCGAAGACGCAGTGCGCAGGCACGCGTGCGAGGGCGCTAGCCCGACCTGTGCCACAAAGTGGTAAGCAATCCCCCGATTGATGATGAGATTGCTTCGTCGTCGCTCCGCTCCTCCTCGCAATGACATCATTACAAAGGAGACACAATGAAGAAAATAGTTTTACTCATGCTTGGGCTGGCAATCAGCCTGATGGCTTGCGGCAGTCCGCAGGTCCAGAATGAAGCGGGTGAACTCCGTACGATCAAATTGCCAATGGGCTACATCCCGAACATCCAGTATGCGCCGTTCTATGTCGCGGTGGAGAAGGGATATTTTGCGGAGGAGGGCATTGCCATCGAGTTCGATTATTCCTTCGAAACCGATGGGATGAAGTTGGTTGGCGCGGGTGAACTGCCGTTCACGGTGGCTTCAGGTGAGCAGGTGCTGTTGGCGCGCTCGCAGGGATTGCCAAATGTATATGTGTTTGCGTGGTATCAACAGTTTCCCATCTCGGTGATCTCCGCGCCTGAGTTGAACGTCAACGAGCCTGCCGATTTACGCGGAAAGAAGATCGGCTTGCCCGGCTTGTTCGGCGCGAATTACATTGGTTTGGAAGCATTGCTGTTCGCGGGCGGTGTTGATCCCTCTGAAGTGACGATGGATGCGATTGGTTTCAACCAAGTGGAGGCATACGCCACAGGTAGGAGCGATGTTGTAGTTGGTTACGCCGCCAACGAACCGATCGTGCTCGCCGCGCAGGATTTTGCGCTGACCGAATTGCGCGTGGCAGATTATGTGCAGCTGACCGCCAATGGCATCGTGACCAGTGAGATGACGATTGCAAACGAACCCGAGTTGGTACGGGGCATGGCACACGCGCTTGCAAAAGGCATCGCGGATGCGACCGCGAATCCTGATGAGGCGTATGAGATCGGCATGAAGTTTGTGGAGAATTTGAAAGACCAGGATAAGGATGTGCAGATGCAGGTGCTGCTGACGTCCATCGAATTTTGGCAGGCGGAGCGCATCGGCTTCTCGGACGCGCAAGCCTGGGAAAACATGAACGACCTGCTGGTAAAGATGGCGCTTATCCCTGAGCCCATCGAGTTGGACAAGGCGTTTACGAATCAGTTCGTGCCGTAATTATGTCATTGCGAGGAGCGATAGCGACGACGAGTGCCACGAAGTGGTAAGCAATCTTGCTGTTTCAATGGAGATTGCTTCGGGCTGACGCCCTCGCAATGACAAAAAAAACAACATGACCACAAAACCGATCCTCACCGTAAAAAATCTTTCCATCACCTTCCCCGATAACAATGGCGGGTTGAACGTTTTGGATGATCTCTCGTTCACGATTCGTCCGCGTGAGTTTATTTGCTTTCTCGGTCCTTCGGGTTCGGGCAAAACCACGCTGCTGAAATTACTGGCGGGATTGCTCAAACCCACAGCAGGCAATGTGCATTTCATGCATCGGCATACGCCAAAGATCGGTATGGTCTTTCAACAAGCCAGCCTCATGCCGTGGCGCACCGTAATGGAAAACATCCAACTCCCGCTGGAGTTGGAAGGCACGGGGCAGACGAAGGCGCAGAACAAAGCACGTGGCATGATTCAATTGGTGGGATTAAAAGGATTCGAGAACTCGCTTCCGCGTGACCTTTCGGGCGGGATGGCGCAGCGTGTGGGGATCGCGCGCGCGCTCATCCATGACCCCGACCTGCTCCTGCTCGATGAGCCTTTTGCCTCGCTGGATGCCCTCACCCGCGAACGCATGTGGACGGAACTTTCCAATATCTGGCAGGCAAAACAAAAGACCGTCATCATGGTGACACACTCCATCAATGAGTCACTCTTTCTGGCAGACCGCGTGCTGGTGCTGACCAAACGTCCCGGTAAAATAAAAATGGACATGGAAGTTGATCTTCCACGCCCACGTACGGACGATATCCGTTACACAAGTCACTTTGGGAAATTGGCGAAAAAATTAAAGGGAGCGATCGAGTAACAGACGATGGTCTATCGTCAGACTCTCGGCAAATCCAACAACAGTACTTCCAGCAGCAATTTCGAGTTGACGTTGCGGTCCATCTTCTCCAGTGAGGATTCCAATTCACTGACTACTTTTCGCGCAGTGGATAGGTCCAGCCGTCCCGCGAGGAATTCGATCTCCATGTTGCGGTCAATGTTGATCAGCGGAGTCGATGCACCTGCCACACGCAACAAGACATCGCGCCAGTAGGAGAGCCAGACGAGAATGGTCTGACGCATCGCATCTTTATCCTTGGAGAGTTTATCGGCGTAGTTGAATTTTTCCACCCGTGAGGCGGGCAGCAGGGTTTGCAGATCATTGAGACGTTCTTCGCGTTGTTCAAGCACAGCGGCATCGTCCACCATGCGGCGGGCAAAGCCGGGGCGTCCGCCGGAGATGTGGGCGAGCAGGCGGGCGCGGTCTTCGTCCATGCCGCGCTCCATCAAATCCGCGACGATGGCTTCGATGGGCAATGGGCGCAGGCGCAAAATTTCGCAGCGTGAGTTGATGGTGGGCAGGAGTTGTTCGGGGTTGTCGGCGGTCAGTAAAAGGATGGCGTGCGCGGGGGCTTCTTCCAATGTTTTTAGCAAGGCATTGGATGCACTATCATTTGCTTCTTGAAAACGTAGAAATATCACCACACGATATTGAGATTGATACGGCTTGAGATTCAATGTCCGTTGGATTTCGCGGATCTGGTCTACTTTGAGCGTGCCGCCTTCTTTCGGGATGTTGTCGCCATCCAATGCTTGAATCACGCTCAGGTCTGGGTGTTGCATGGCTTCGATCTGTTTGCAGGTACGGCAGACAAAACACGGCTCGCCCGCTTTGATGGGCTTTTCGCAGTTCAAGGCTTGCGCGAGGCGCAACGCTAAGGTGCGGCGTCCGAGACCGGGTGCGCCGGCGAAAAGATAGGCATGGCGGATCTGTCCATGCGCCACATGCTGGCGGAGCATATCCACTGCCCATTCGTGCCCGAGAAGATTCCAGTTGTCAGTCATTGGGGCTAGTATCAGGTGTCAAGTTTCAGGTGTCAAGTGTCAGGTTAAGAGCGAAGCGGATTTTTTACTCCTTCCCTGTTCGCAACTTGACATAGGAGTCGTATCGTTCGGGGTGAATCGTTCCATCTTTCAATGCGGCGAGGACGGCGCAGCCGGGTTCGTGTTGATGCGTGCAGTCGCTGAACTGACAATGCGGCACGAGGTCGCGCAGTTCGGGGAAGTAGGCATCGAGTTCTTCGGGTTCGGTATCCCATAGTGCGAGGCTTTTCCAGCCGGGCGTATCGGCGACGTAGCCGCCTTCGAACGGGAACATCTGGCGGATGACGGTGGTGTGGCGTCCCTTGTTCATTACCTTGCTGATCTCATTGACCGCCAGCCCAAGCCCGGGTTGCAGCGCGTTGAGCAGGCTCGATTTTCCCACACCGCTGGGGCCAGCCAGCGCACTGATCTGATTGGTTAATTGAGCGCGTAATTCTTCCAGCCCCGCCTCGTTCTTGGTGGATGTATAAATGACGCGATACCCGATCTGTTCGTACAGGCCAAAAATTTCCTTCGGGTTTTCCACAAGGTCGGTTTTGTTTGCAACAATCACAACTGGGATTTTTTGTTTCTCTGCAATGACGAGAAAACGGTCGAGCATTTTCAAGCGCGGGCTGGGATTTGCGCACGCAAAAACGAAGACGGCTTGGTCGGCATTTGCCAACAGCACCTGCTGATAGACGCCCTGTGGGCGCGGATCCAACCTAACGAGAGCTTGTTTGCGCTCTTCGACCTCTTCCAACGCCCCGCTGCCATCTTCCAACAACGTAATGTGGACACGATCTCCCAGTGCGGCAATGTCACCCATGGCTCTGCCGCGTTTTAATTTTCCCCGCAGTTGACAAACAATAATGCCCTCCCCGGTTTCCACCCAAAAGAAACCGGATTGGGCTTTAATGATCAAACCTTTTTTGCTGTTGTCACTTACCAATGATTACCTGCTATTCATCTGTCGGCGCGAAGAAACCGAACGGCGTGGGTGTGGGGAGCGGCTGCCCAAGGGAACCGAAATCATAGGAGATTCTGCCCGGGCTTCCAAAGTAATATGCCTCAACCATATAACGGAAGATTGGCACGGCATAATCCGACCCCTGACCGATGTTTTCGACAATGACCGCGATCGCAATATGCGGTTTGCCAGTTCTTTCTTCCTCATTCAAAGTATAGCCGGCAAACCAGGCATGCGGCAGACCGCTTCCAGATTCAGCGGTGCCTGTTTTTCCAGCCGTGTCGAACTGAATACCGCGGATGTTAAAACGCGCCGTGCCGCGGTTGAAATTGGTCACCATGAACATGGCTTCCTGAATAATCTGCAGGTTTTCATCGCGGACGGGCAGCACGCCATTCGCTTCCGGGCGGAAGATGATTTCCGGGTCACCGTCGATCGGCTGGATCTTTTCCACGATTTGCGGACGATACAAGGTTCCGCCGTTGGCAATTGCGGCTATAAATCTTGCCACCTGCAGCGGTGTGACCTGCACATCGCCCTGCCCAATGGCTTGATTAACGGCATCCACCTGGCTTTGCGGGTCAAGGATCTGTCCGCTGGCTTCAGCGATCTGTTCGATGCCCGTGGGTGCGCCGAGACCAAATCCGCGTGCCATGTTGGCTACGTCATTTGGACGCTGCCAATTGGTGTATAGGTCGTTGCCGATGTGCCAGAAATAGGGGTTGCAGGAACGCATCAACCCTTCCTGCAATGTCACCAGACCGGACGGGGTTGTAGATGACGTGTTGCAGGCTTCACCGCGTGAAATGGCTTGCTGACAGTATTCATACGTCCAATCATACAGAACCCGGTCTGGCAGTTCGGTAAACTCATATTGACAATCATACGGCGAATCTTTGACGTACAGCCCGCTTTCGAGACCCGCCGCCATGGTAATGATCTTGAAGACCGATCCAAGCGGATACTGTCCCTGTGCGGCGCGGTTCAATAGCGGGTTGGTTGGGCTGTTTAGTAAATTTCCAAGCCCAATGTTGTTGGGGTTGGTCGGTTCAAAATAATTGGGGTCGAAATCTGGGCTGGAGGCCATCGCCAACACACGCCCCGTATCCACTTCCATTACAACAATGGCGCCACGGAAGAATTCCAGCGCGGTTTGGGCGTAATCTTGCAGGTTTCCATCGAGTGTCAGGTAGACGGAGTCAGCGGCTTGCGGCGCGGTTTGCCCAAGTGTGGAAATGATCTGTCCTGTGGGGCTGACCACTCGCAGCGTGCCGCCATGCTGGCCGGAGAGATATTCCTCTGCCCATTCTTCGATACCCTGCTTGCCAACCTTTTCACTACCGTCATACCCGCGGCGGCGATAGTCGTCATATTCTTCAGGTGGAATGGACAGTGTGAACCCGACCGCCTGTGGAGCAAGCCCCGTCTGGTAATAGTAGCGGGAGGAATAACTTTGAATGACCAGCCCGCCCGGGTTAACGGAGATCAATCTCTGGGCTTCGGCACGTGTTCCTTCACACATGGGCAGATACCAGCCTGGTCCCGAAGCGTCGATCTGATTTTCAATGACGAGCGGATCCAGACCGCACAGCAAGCCAAGTTCCCTCGTCAGTAATTCACGCGTATCGGGGTTGATCTGTCCCGTTTGAATGCCGAATGCAAAGGCTTCCGCCTGGGTGACGATGGGGTTTCCATCGCGGTCGTAAATATCGCCGCGCGCGGGCACGTTGTAATCCATGGCGAGCAGGTTGCCGCCCGCCAACTCCGGCAGGATCAGCGTTTCGTCCCATTGCACTTTCCATGCGCCGTTCTCGTTCACGAGCCGCATGACAATATCGCGTTGAATATCGCCAGCCAGAACGGTCTTGTAAATGACGTTATAGCCGACCTCGGCGTTGAATGGACTCAACTGCGAGGACATGACCGTATATTCGATGCTTGCAGCGCTCATCTCATTGAGCACGTTGCGCCAGCGGCTGGAAAAATCTTCGAGCGAGATTCCTTCCTGGCTGGACTGGGAAAGCATGGCGTACATGCCTTCATAATCATCATTTGTCAGCGCCTCCAAAAACGCGCTGACAGCTGCGCCTGCATCGGGGGCAGGGGTTTTGCCGACAATGGGCGGCGGCAGCGGCGTGGAAGTTGGTCCGCCAAAAATGGGCGGAACGCCGCCGCCCTGCCCGCCTGAGGCGCATGCAGAAAGAAAAATAACGATTAAAAATAAATGGATCAAACGCAACGACTTCATTCCATTTCCTTTCAAGAGACGGTTTCCCCGCTCAAGATGACAGAGGATACAGGGCATTGATACTTCAAAAGCAACTGACACGCCGCAGGCACATCGGCGGCGGGGGTGATTTCAAATCGGCGCAGCGCGCGCAGGATATGACATAGCGGCAAACCCATCACTCCAGCATAACAGCCTTCCATAAAAGCAACAGGCTGAAAATCGGGATGCTGAATGGCGTATGCGCCCGCCTTGTCCATTGGGTCGCCTGTTTTGATATAGGCGCGAATCTCCTCGTCGGAATAATTCCGCATCGGCACATCGGTAATGGACAGTTCCGTGAACAACGTGCCATCGCTCACGCGCAGAAACGCCACACCTGTGTACACCTGATGCGTACGTCCACGCAACTGCTTCAACATCTTCTCGGCAACCTGCTCATTGACGGGTTTGCCAAGGATTTCGTTCCCGTCCACCACGGTGGTATCCGAGCCGATAATGATCGCATCCAACTCCGCCCGCGGCTGGATCGCCAATGCCTTGGCTTTTGCCAACCGAATCACATAATCACGCGGCGTTTCGCCTTCCAACGGCGTTTCATCCACATCAGCAACGATGACGGTGAAGTCCCAATTGCCCAATGCGAACAATTGCCGCCTGCGCGGAGAGTTCGAAGCCAATACTAAAGTGTTTTTTCCGTTCACGTGCGCGATTCTAACACAGTCTATTTTATGACCTTAAATGGGGATAAGCAGGTATGCAGAGGTGTCAAAAGTTCAAAAAGGTTAACCCAGCACGAAATTATCGATCAATCTAGTCTTACCAAGAAAAACCGCCATCGAAAGCAGGGCTTTTCCTTTCACCACGTCCAACTCTTCGAGCGTGTCATAGTCGGCGCAGGAGACGTATTGCATCTGAGCCAGCGGCTCTGCCTCGAGTACCTCTGTCATCTTCGCTCGAATCTTCTCGGCATCGCGCTCGCCGCCTTCGTATAAATCCTTTGCGGCGCTCAAGGCACGGAACAAGACGGTCGCCGCTTTTCGTTCGGCTTCATTCAAATATTTATTGCGGCTCGACATCGCCAACCCGTCCGCTTCACGCGTGGTCGGGCAGACCACCACCTCCAGCGGGAAGTTCAAATCCACTGCCATACGGCGGATGACCGCCGCCTGTTGCGCGTCCTTTTGCCCAAAATAGGCTTTATGTGGCTGGGTGGCGTTGAACAACTTTGCAACAACGGTGGTGACACCTCTGAAATGACCCGGGCGCATCGCCCCTTCCAGCGGATGTGTGAGCGCTTCGACCTCGACCCAGGTTTGGTAGCCAGGCGGATACATAATCTCAGGGCTGGGCGTCCAGACCACATCCACGCCGAGGGGACGGAGCAGGCTCAGGTCACGCTCAAGGTCGCGGGGGTACTTGGACAGGTCTTCGTTTGCGCCAAACTGGGTCGGGTTGACGAAGATGGTAACGATGGTATGGTCACACTCTGCCTGAGACTGGCGGACCAACGATAAATGCCCCTCGTGAAGATAACCCATCGTGGGAACCAGACCAACTCTCCCCGTAAGAGAGAGGCGGGCGGTTCGCAGGTCAGGTAGAGAGGTTACGATTTGCATGTCAAACTCCTATTTGTATAGACAATCAGTCCTTTTTCCTGCTTGACAGTGTAGAAAATTTGTTCTACACTCAATTTACCAACTTATAAAAAGGAGAAAAAATGGCGTACTCACACACAAACTCAAAAGGAACCACTTACTACCTGCACTCCAATGGAAGAATGTTCTCCTTCTCGAAGGAAGTAAAGGAAAACGCTCTCGATGCCCTGCCCGCAGGCTATAACGTCGTAGAGATGAAGACGGGCATGCTGGTCTTGAAGAAGATCCAGGCGGAAGCCCCTGCCGCACCCGCCGAAGAAACCCCTTCGGAAAGCGCAGGCTAGGCCTAAAAGTATAATCCTGTTCGCCAGCACGACACAACTTATATTGTTCTTTTAGATAAAAAAGGAGACTACTTATGACACGTACACAGCATCTAAAAGCCACGAACACACAAGGGGAGCCGACATGCCTACTCTAAACCGCGTTCAGTTGATCGGGCGTCTGGGCAAGGACCCGGAAAGCAAGTTTACGCCCACTGGCAAGAAGGTTTGCCATTTCAGCCTTGCCGTAACCAACCGTTGGAAGGATAAGAGCGGTGAGACGAAGGAAAGTACGGAGTGGGTCAACATCGAGGCGTGGGGGCGGCTTGGTGAGGTTTGTCAGGAATTTCTGAAGAAGGGCAGCCTGATCTTTGTGGAAGGTCGCTTAAAAACCGACAAATACGAAGAAAAAGGCGAGACGAGGTACTTTACAAAGATCGTCGCCCAGAGCCTGCAATTCCTCGATAAACGCCCCGCCGACGAGCCGTTGATGTCGGTCGAAGAAGTGCCTGGCGAATACGAATTTTAGACAAAAAGAGACTGCCACTTTTCAGTGGCAGTCTCTTTTTGTACTTGCAACTACGCTCCTATTGTTATGACCACATTTCCCCGCTTCCCTCCCGCCTCGACATACCGGTGCGCCTCGGCCATTTGTTCCAACGGATAGCGTTTATCGATAATAGATTTGAACCTCCCTGCCTTGACCAGTTCCTTGATGAAATCCAGATCCTCGATCTTTTCACTTGAAAGGGCGCACACCACCTTCCTGCCATCGCTTCTGGCAGTCTGCAACATTTGAAATACTTGTTTCATCTTGAAGCTGTTTTTTATAAAATAAAAGGGAACCACCCAGGCAAAAATTTATTATTAAAAAGGAGCCCACCACATAGTGTATTTTCGGTACGATGAGTACCGGAGGTACAAAGGAGATGAAAACGGTGGAC
>Ga0116204_1001045_pt1 | contig 15603 bp, 12 predicted proteins | sample LakKivwa52mmetaG_FD_94481 | JGI IMG/M metagenome (GOLD analysis project Ga0116204, IMG submission 94481) | Anoxic lake water microbial communities from Lake Kivu, Rwanda to study Microbial Dark Matter (Phase II) - Lake Kivu water 52m metaG | ecosystem: Environmental > Aquatic > Freshwater > Lake...
CGCCACAGCGTCCATCCCAAGCGCCTTGACTTGCTTGACGAGCGCTTCGATGCGATTGCCGCCATCGAGCAGCGAATACTCCGAGTGCAGGTGAAGGTGAACGAACTCGCCCGCCATGGCTCAACGATGGTACGGAAGCGCATCTACCGCACGGAAGCCCATGGATCTATCGTGAACGGCGTGCAGCAACTCCCTACGCAATCGGACGGCGCAGGCGGCGCAGGCGGCCTAGGTGGCGTAGGTGGCCCCCGCGCGAATGCTTCGATTGCGCGCGTGCTTCTCATACTGGTAGCACTTCCAGTCATGATTGTGCTCGCTGTCGCTGGCTTCCTCGTGATCGCCGTGTTTCTTGCCCTCGCGGTGGTGCTGTTGATCATGGCTCTCGTCCGTAGCGCGCTGCGCGGCGGCGCGCCACGACCACCCGCGACGCGCTCACACGAGCCGAGTGCGCGACCGCCGATCCCCGCTCACGACACAGAAGGGCGTGAAAATGTCCGCGTCATTCGGCGCGACTGAACAGAGGGTGCGATGTTCGTGCTGCGGTCAACCCGTCCATCCGCTCATGCAGACTGATGACGCGTCTCAAAGTTGAGCATCTCGATGTAGTCATCTCGCAAGTCCCGAGTGATCGCGCCTGGAGAGCCTGATCCAATCGCATTTCGCTCGACCGCTGTCACTGGCAGAACCCCCCAACTTGAGTTCGTCAAAAACACCTCGTCCGCGGCAAACACATCATCCACGGTCAACTCCGCTCGGCGCACCGTCACACCACGGTCCTGCGCACATTCGATGATCGCCTGTCGGGTGATGCCGGGCAGCACGGGCGCGCGATCATGCCCCTCATCCGTGCGGCAGGCAGGGGTTCGAAGTTCGCCGTCCTTCACGAGGAACACATTGCTCACGCAGCCGCAACTCAACCGACCCGCCGTCGTGAACACCAGTCCCTCCGAGCATCCGACGCTTGCGGCGACCTGCAACTCCGCCAAGCGCGGCCAGTACCACAGCGTCTTGTGACCCGCGAACGCATCCTGTGCAGGCACACGCCAATCACACACGCGTACCCGCACGCCATTCGTGAAGAACTCTTGCGGATACTCCGTGGGTGGCTGCGCGACGATCGCCACCGTCGGATCACCTCGCTGCGCTGGGCGCGACGCACCCGGCACACGCAGCATCTTCAGGTCACCAGCCGTCACGCTCACGCGAATCCGCGCGGATGACAACTCGTTGTAAACCAACACCGATCCCACTGCTTGCGCGAGCGGTCCGATGTGCAGCGCCTCGACCGCACCAAGCGAAACCGCGGATGACTGCAAGCGCTCCAAGTGCTCCTGCAGCCTGAACACAGCGCCATGTCGAGCAGTCATCGAAGTGAAGACCCCAACCGCGTGCAGAAAGCCGCTGTCGAAGAGCGAAACCTGCGCCTCTGCGGCGGGCATCAGCCGCCCGTTCAGCCACACCTGCAGCGCCGTCATGGGGCAGGCAATGTACTCGCGGCCATATCACACTCCGCTTGCCAACGCGTACGCGCCTGCGCACCAAGATCGAACACGCTGACGACCGCAGCGATGCCGACCCCACGCGGCGCAGTCACGGCGATGCCAACAGGCTCGCCACCGCAAACGCCCGCGAACGCAGTGTGTGTCGCGGATGTCCCCTGCCCGCTCTGATCTCCGCTTTCCACAACGACCACCACTCGCGCCGACTCTTCCGCGCCACGCACCGCTCCGCGCACTCGAGCGACAACACTCTCGCGTATCAGCGGATCGGTCGCATCGATCATTGGCCCGCAGGAGTCCGTTCGCAGCACCCTCTCCATCATGTCCTGGACCTGAACCCGCACGCGTACCGAATCGCCCTTCGAGGCGGTCTGCTGCTGCTGCATGATCCACAGCCCCGCACCCAGGATCGCCATCGGCATCACGAGCACACGCAACCAGCGACGACCACTCGACCAACGCCCATCGGCAACTGCACTTCGCATCAGCAGCGAAGGCTAACTCGGTACGATCGAAAAGTGCCCATTGCGACGCTGACAAATGTCCGTTTCGGCCACGGCACGCGCCTGCTGCTTGAAGATGCCACGCTCTCGATTGAGCCGGGCGAGAAGATCGGTCTCGTCGGTCGAAATGGGTGCGGCAAGAGCACGCTGATGCGAATGCTCGCGGGGCAGCTCGCCGCCGACCGTGGAAGTGTTTCGCTACAGCGCGGCGCACGCGCGGGTTTCCTCACGCAGGATCCATCGATTTCGCCGACCGATACGCTCCGCGAAGCAGCGGCACGCGCGTTCGAGCGGCTGCATGAGATTCGCGGAGAATTGGATGGCGTGTATGAACGCCTCTCCACTGCTACTGACCCACAGGAGATGGAACGCCTCCTCGCACGGCAGGCAGCGCTCGACGATGCGCTCGAGCGCGCGGGCGGATACGCAGTCGATCACCGAATCGATGCGGTGCTGCACGGACTTGGCTTCACCGACGCGCAGTTCAGCACACCCGTCTCGAAACTCAGCGGCGGGCAGCGTGCGCGCGCCGGCCTGGCACGACTGCTGCTCGAAGAGCCCGATCTATTGCTGCTCGATGAGCCGACAAACCACCTCGATATCGAGGGGCGGCGCTGGCTCGAGGACTTTCTCGCGGATGAGTTTCGCGGCGCGGTCGTCATCGTCAGCCACGATCGTTGGTTGCTCGATCGCGTTGTCTCGCGCATCATTGAAATCCACGACGCATCCATCCGCGAGTACCCGGGCAACTACGCGGACTTCACCGTGCTGCGGCGCGAGCGCGCACTGACACAGCAGCGCATCCACGACAAACAGCGTGACCGCATCGCGCGCGAAGAGGCGTTCATCGCTCGCTACCGCGCTGGACAGCGCGCGCGCCAGGCACGCGGTCGTGCCACGCGACTCGAGCGCTACCAACGAGACGAGCTGGTCGAACGCCCTATCGACTTCGATGTCATGCGTCTGCAGTTGCCGCGGGCAGAGCGCGTCGGCGACATCGTTGTTTCCGCGCACGGTGTCGACAAGGCTTTCGGGCCGCGCGTCCTGCTGCGCGAACTTGAGCTCACACTCAAGCCTGGCGATCGGCTCGGCATCGTTGGCGCGAACGGCACGGGGAAAACAACGCTGCTTCGTATTCTCCTTGGCGACGAGGCAGCGGACCATGGCACGCTCAAGCGTTCACCGCGCCTCTCCACCGGCTGGTTCCGCCAGAATCAGGATCACATCGATCCAACGCTTGAAGTCTGGCGATTCCTGCAACTGACCGTCCCGCCGCGCGCCAATGGCACACGACTCACCGAGCAGGAGGCGCGCGATCTCGCGGGCGCATTCCTCTTTTCGGGCAGTGCGCAGGAGTCGCGCATCGGATCGCTCTCGGGTGGCGAACGCGCGCGCGTTGTCCTTGCAGGACTGGTGGCAGGTGCGCACAACCTACTGATCCTCGACGAACCCTCCAACCATCTCGACATCCCGAGCGCTGAACGACTCGAGCAGGCACTTTCGCTCCCCGCCGAGGAGGGCGGCTACGACGGCACACTGATACTTGTCAGCCACGACCGCGCGCTGCTTTCCGCCACATGCGGACAGATCCTCAGCCTCGAAGGCGATGGTCGTTGGACCGTCTTCAATGGCAACTACGCGGCCTTTGATGAACAGCGACGAGCGAGCACAGCGAAGTCCGAGGCACCGAAGCCGGCTGCGCCGAAGCCAGCCGCCCCCAAGACAGCCACTTCGAAGCCTGCGGCCACAAAGCCAGTCGCACAGAAGTCGACACGCACATCATCGGCTGCACCCAAGAACCGAACCGACCCTCGCAATCCGCTGTCGCACCTCGCCACGGATCAGTTGGAGGCACGCATCAGCGCGCTCACTGCCACGCTGAACGACATCGATGCCAAACTTGCTGATCCACAGATCTATGGCGATCGCATGCGCACCAACGAAGTACTCGATAGCCGCACGACCGCGGAGCAGGAAAAGCGTCAGCTTGAATCGGAGTGGCTGCGGCGCGCCGAAGAGGCGGATGCCTGACCGTACACAGTGGCTGGGATCAGACTGCGACCACTTTGCGACCACTTTGCGATCACTTTGCGACCACTTTGCGACCACTTTGCGATGCCAGCCGCAAACCTCGCAGCAAATCTCACCGAGTTGCCGGCCCGCCCGTGAAGACGACGTTTCCGCCGCTGTCGACGAGGCGCCACACTGTTCCGAGATTCGCCGCGCCAGCGGGCACAAGCAGCCGCGTTCCACCCACGGCATTGACGACCGTGAAATCGCCGATCGCGGTCACGCCTGCAGTTTCTGAATCGACGGCCTCAAGCCGCAACACACGGTCCTTTTGCAAATCGATCCAAGCCACAAGCACGGCATCGAACTTCGGGGACATCATGACCGCCACTGAGCCGCTCTCCCGCGCACTTGCGCCCACGAGTCCGCGCACCACGCCTCGCTGATCTAGGAACTCAGGCAGCCCAGCGCCAATCATGCTTGTCAACTGCGCGCTCACCACGTTCTGCAGTGCAAGCTCGCTGATTCGGACGGCTTGGCGGGTGGTCGAGACATGGAGCACAACCGCCACAACGATTCCGCCAATACCTGCAAGGCAACCCGCGCGCCACAACTTCGCCGCACGCTTCCAACGGAGATCCTCCGCACGCCGTACTGCAAGGGTCGGATCGCCCTGCGAATCTTCGCTTGTCGCCATCCTCGACGACGCTGCACCCCGACGCACACCAATCGAGGCAATCGGAGCCATGTCTGCATCGCTTTGACGGATGTCCCGCCGTACGGACGCAAGCACCTCGTGAATCAGCGCGCGGTTCGGCTGCACATCGGGCAGCAACACCACCTGCGCGGCCAACGCTGCCTGCAGTTCGATCACCTCTTGCTGAACTTTGTCAGGAGACTCGCGGAAAAGCCTTTCAAGCCGCATCGCGTCATGTGTCTCAAGCACCCCCGTCACTTCCAATTGGGCCAGTTCAAAGAGATCGGCGTGGTCCGCCGAGTCCCCGCCCACCGACTTGGTGCTGTTGTTCGAGTGATTTGTCATGAACTCCACTGACCTTTCGACCCGAGACTTGATGTAACTCGGAGTACCGCGGAAACAATGCCCAAAAGCTCCCTGCGGGCAGCACACGCCGACCACAGGTGTCCGCCCGACTCTACGCCGCCTCCACCGCAGCAGTCGCAGCAGCATCGACAAATCTCATGCACGGGACACTCGAAGACAACAGCGCTCATCCAGCAGCCTCGATTCCAAACTTTTCCCGCAAACGCTGAAGTCCACGGCTGAGCGCACTCTTGACAGTGCCGACTGGCATGCTCCGCTGCTCAGCAACCTCCTGAAGCGAAAAACCCTTGATGTAGACCAGGTCGATCACCTCTCGCTGCAGTTCTGGCAACTCCCCCATGCGGCGTCGCACCTTTGTGAAATGCTCCATGAGTTCCGGGTCTGATGCGGACGCATAAGCGGTCTGCGGCGCAGGAACCCCAATGCTCTCATCGAGGGCGCCCATCGGCGGGCGGATCATCCGCCGCCGCAGACGATCAATCAACATTCGCCGAGAAATCAGCATCACCCAAGTGATCAACTTCGAACGGCTCGGGTCATATCGATCGGCGGTGCGCCAGATTTGGACAAAAACATCTTGGACTGCGTCCTCCGCCTCGCTCGTTGATCCGAGGACCTGACACGCGTTTCGGAAGACCAGTGCGCCAAAGCGCTCATAGAGCAGGCGAAGAGACGCCTCATGACCGGCTGCAACGCCATTCATCAGTGTCTTGTCTTCGTTTGGCTGATCCATGAGTCCTCCACGCGCTCGATCCACACACCGACCCGCCACAGGGCGCGAGCCAACTGCCTCTACGCATCTGCCCTGCCCCACTCCCGCCCCTAACCGCCGAGAATGCCGCAAAAACAACCACTGCGCAACCTAGAGATCGCCTCCAAGCAGCCTGGGGCAGCAAAAATCTATGTTTCCGTCGATATTTTTGGAACCCGCCACTCGCCCCCGCCCCGATCCGTGGCACAATCCCCGTACAGCGGGCGGGTGTTGTCCTGCCTGGGTAAAGGAGTGAACGGTGCTCTCGAAGTTTTCCGATCCAATTCGGAGCCGAGGTGTGCGACTCGCTCAAATACGACCAACCTGTGCGCTGTCCTCTTCACGCGATTCTCGACGCGCCTTCACCATTGTTGAACTTCTTGTCACTCTGACGATCATCGCGCTTCTCACGAGCATCATGATGCCGGGCCTTCGCGCAGCGCGCGAGAGCGCGAACCGCATGGTCTGCACATCCAACCTTCGGCAGATTGGTCTCGCGTTGTACGGATACTCAGCGCTGTACGGAGACCACCTCCCATCGACGATCTTTGATGATGACGGCAGCTCGGCGCCTCAGGAGATGATGGCACTCAACACAGGTCAGGTGCCTGTCCCTGATTCCACTCCGAAGGCGGATGGACTTGGATGGCTCATCTCGCCAGAAGTGCAGTTGATCGAAGCCCCTCACATGCTGTACTGCCCGTGTCATCGAGGCATGCATCCCGCGTCGCGCTACGAGGGAAAGTGGGACCCCTCGGCGATGGAACGCTTCTACTGCAACTACCACTTCATTGGCGACACGGACCGCGAATTGCAGTCAGAGCGCCGTCTCTTCATGCTCGCGTCCGAAGCGGCGATCGTTGTGGACGGTATGCGAGATCAGGGGGACATCAATCATCGGTACGGGACCAACACCCTTCGAGCCGATCTCTCCGTTCGATTCTGGCACGACCGCCAGTTCAGGCTTCGCAACTCCATCAACATGTTGGAAAGTGACCCCCCCGCACCAGAGCAGACCTATCGCGAGTTGTGGAAACTTTTCGCGAAGGCTGATTGACGCGGCGCGCGCAACGGATCAAGGGCGACCGCCCGTGTCCCCAAACAGCATCGCGGCGCACTGCATGCTGTGCTTCCCGGCTCCAGGATCACGCACGCTGTAGTCGAGGAGTCGAACACGCGCGCCAATCAACATCAGATCGATGTGCCACAGAGGAAGGTGCCGCGGATAGGTTCCACCCCAACCACGCCCCTGCTGCGCGAATGCCTCGCGGTACCGCGGCCACACGGATGCGACAGAACCGCTCCCGCGCGGCACATTCATGTCACCAATCACCAGATCGGGCTCTTGAGTCATCCTGCCGCGCAGTGAAGCGGTCATTCGCGCAAGCACATCCCGCCGCGAAAGTGCAGGGTCCGACGGGAGATCCACGAGCAGAGTGGTAAACGGCGCATTCCCTCGCCAGGAACCAAACTCCACCCAACTTGCCGCGATCTTTCCGTCATCCATCAGTGCCATTGCGCGCAGGACGGGAACACGGCTGACGACACCAAATCGCCCGACAAAGACCACGCTGCGATCATCAGCAAAGAGAGCGCTCTGCGCCTCGATGGAAAGCACTGAACCAGTTTCTGAAATGAACAGCACGTCGGCGCCCGACTCGCCCCATGCGTCCCGCGCGCAGCGCGCATAGGCGCTCGCACGCTCGAACGACTCGGTGCCCGGCCAGTTGGCGTTCACATGAGCGATCCGGATCGGCGCCGCCGCATCCGTACCCGCGGGCGCAGCGATCGGGCGCGACAGCGGTCTCCAATCCTGCAGCAAAAGCACCGAACCCTGCAAACACGCCACGATCCACAGCGCGCTCCGCCAGCGCCGCAACGCCGCGCTTCGCGCGGTGATCGACAGGAACACAAGTGCCAGCATTGTCACGGCGAGCGCCGCGACGGTTGGGATCCAGTGAAGCTGCTGCAGCGGCGGCACGGTGTCGGTCAGCACACGACCAGTGCCCCACAACAAGGCCACGAACACCGCCGCCAGAGTGACCACCCACGAAAACACCCACGCGACTGCGCGGAGAGCGAGTGAGAACGCGCGGATCACGACGAGCTGCCGCGCGTTGAACGCACAGACAAAGAGGCAGAGAGAACCGCACGCGCCGCTTCGTGCACATGGACCGAGATCGATCGATCGCAGGCGAGCGTTCCAACATTTTGATCGAGCGCTTCCCCACCCATGCGCAGCGGCGTGCCAACAAGATCACCAACCCACGCGCCCGCCTCGCTCGCAACCACCGCGCCCGGCGCATGATCCCAGATCTTTTCCGCACCACGCGAACCGGGCACACGCATGAAGCAGTCCGCCGCACCTTCCGCGACAAGCGCGTACTTGCACTGGCTATCGAGCGATACCGATTCCCAGCGCAGCGGCGTCCGATTCATGATGACGCGCATGCGTTCCGCCCGAGAGCCACCTTCAATCGAATCGCACACGCGCCACGGCGCTCCTTCCGCACGCCGCACGCTGCGAACGACGGGCAGCAGAAGGGTCGGCAAGCTGCGGTCCTCCGCGCATGGCGCGAACTTCCAAGCGCCCTGCCCTTTCGCCGCAACATAAACAGTTCCCATTTGATCGTCCGCACCGATCTCAAGCGGATCGCGTCCGATCACAAGCGTCGGGCAACTGAGAACGCCAACGGTCGCCTCCCCGCGCTCCACAAGCGCAAGGCAAAGCGCATAGTGGCGCCCACTGCGAAAGCCCTTGGTTCCATCAATGGGATCGACAGTCCACCAAACCTCGTCGAGCGCACTGGGCCGATCCTGAAGCAACTCGGCCGGATCCGCGGGGGCCTCGGTCCCGAGCGATTCGCGAACCGCCGCGACGGCACGCGCCAACAGCGCAGCACCCTCCGCGCCTGGCACGCTTCCCTCCCCCTCCTCGCCAACGAGCGCCCACTGCGGAGCACGGCGGCGAAGGACGGAAGCAACGGCCATCTGAACCGCCAAATCGCCTGCCGTGACTGGCGATCCGTCGGGCTTTTCGACTGGCACTCGCGCAGATGGATGGCGCAAAATCACCTGGAGCGCTCGTAGCCCAGCCAAGATCGCAGCGGATGCAATCTGCACGCGCTCGTCGCTCGCAAGTGTCTTGGGCATGACGCGAGAATAGGCTTGTTTCCCAGTTGGACGGCGCGGAGCATGTGTGGCATAGGTTTTGCTAACAGGCACCGTTCGCCCACAAAGGCGCACAGAAGGAAGGAACCAACAACATGACAACCAACTCAAAGATCATCGGCATCGACCTCGGCACGACGAACTCCGTTGTGTCGATCATGGAAGGCGGACAGCCGAAGGTGCTCATCAATCAGCAAGGCAATCGCACCACGCCATCCGTGATCGGCTTCACCGAAAAGGGCGAGCAACTCGTCGGTCAACCAGCACGGCATCAGCAAGTCACGAATCCGAGCAACACGGTTTTCTCCATCAAGCGCTTCATGGGCCGTCGAGGCGCGGAAGTGCAGTCGGAACAGAAGCGCGTCCCCTACACCGTCACGGGCAGCGCGGACGAACTCGTGAAGGTCGACATCCGCGGCAAGGCGTTCACGCCACCCGAAATCTCAGCGATGATTCTTCGCGATCTGAAGAAGGTTGCCGAGGAGTACCTCGGCGAGAAGGTTGAGCGCGCAGTCATCACCGTGCCCGCTTACTTCAACGATGCCCAGCGGCAAGCCACAAAGGACGCAGGCGAGATTGCCGGGCTGAAGGTGGAGCGCATCATCAATGAACCGACCGCGGCCGCGCTTGCCTACGGACTCGAAAAGAAGAAGAACGCCCGTATCGCCGTGTTCGATCTCGGCGGCGGAACATTCGACATCTCGATCCTCGATGTTGGCGACGGCGTCTTCGAGGTGCTTGCCAGCAATGGCGACGGTCACCTCGGCGGCGACGACTTCGACCAGCGTCTGATCGACTTCATCGGTGAGGAGTTCCGCAAGAAGGAAGGCATCGATGTCCGCAAGGATCCGATGGCGTTGCAGCGGCTGAAGGAGGCGGCAGAGAAGGCGAAGATCGAACTCTCCACGCAGCTCGAAACCACCGTCAATCTGCCATTCATCACGGCGGACCAAAACGGACCGAAGCACCTGCAGGTCTCCGTGACCCGCGCGAAGTTCGAGGAACTGTGCGCGGATCTCTTCACTCGCTTGCGCGGGCCATGCGAGGCGTGTCTCAAGGACGCCAAGCTTTCCGCCAAGGACATTCAGGAGGTCGTCATGGTCGGCGGGTCCATCCGCATTCCGAAGGTGCAGGAAATCGCGAAGGACATCTTCAAGACGACGGAACTGGACCGCAGCATCAATCCCGACGAGGTGGTCGCCATCGGCGCCGCCATCCAAGGCGGTGTCCTGCAGGGCGAAGTGAAGGATGTGCTGCTGCTCGATGTCACGCCACTCTCACTCGGCGTCGAAACGCTCGGCGGTGTGATGACCAAGTTGATCGAGCGCAACACGACCATCCCGACGAGCAAGAAGGAAACCTTCTCGACCGCCGCGGACAATCAGTCATCGGTGACCATTCATGTTCTGCAGGGCGACCGCGAGTTTGCGGCGGATAACCGCAGTCTCGGCCGCTTCGACCTGACGGGCCTTCCGTCGGCGCCGCGCGGCGTTCCGCAGATCGAGGTGGAGTTCTCCATCGATGCCAACGGCATCATGAATGTCGTCGCGACGGACAAGGCCACTGGCAAGAAGCAGGAGATCCGCATCACGGGCTCGAGCGGTCTGAGCAAGGAAGAGGTCGATCGAATGCGGCGCGAAGCTGAGGAGAACGCGGCAGGCGATCGCCAACGCCGCGAACTCGTCGACATTCGAAACGGCGCGGAGCAACTGATCTACGCCACGCGCAAGGGTCTCGAAGAGCATGGATCGCGCATCTCCGCGGAAGGGCGAGCGAGCATCGAAAGTGCCGTGTCGAATCTTGAGTCGAAGGTGAAGACCGATGACCGCCCAGCCATCGAGGCGGCGATGAAGGCGCTGAACGAAGCCGCTGCGGAACTTGGAAAGGCCGCCTACGAGGCGTCAAAGTCCGCCAGTGGTGCCGAGTCGGCGGGTGGCTCGACAGCCACCGATTCGAGCAAAGGCAGTGGTGGGAAGGGTGATGTGATCGATGCGGAGTACGAGGTCAAGGACGGCAACTGACTCGCGCACGAAAACGGCAGCACACATGGGCCTCGGCATCTGCCGAGGCCCTTTTCATTTGTCGAGCTCTCTCCGCGAAATGCGCCGCTGATGAACATGGCAGACCTAGCATCGGAGCAGGAGTTCTGATGCAAACAGCGACCATGCCGATGAAGACCGACTCGCCCCCCACACTCCAGACGCTCGCTCAACTGCTCGAGTCCGGGTGGCAGAGCAGAAGCATCAAAGAGGAGATTCGCTCGAACTTCCAGCAGCAGCTCGCAGCAGCGAGCGCTGCAGGCGAGCCTGCAGGCTCTTCGCTCTTTCCAGGCATCGTCGGCTACGACGACACAGTTCTGCCTGAACTCGCGACAGCGATCATCGCAGGGCACGATCTGCTCTTCCTCGGCGAGAAAGGGCAGGGCAAGAGCCGCTTGATGCGCACACTCCCCCGCTTTCTTGATGCCTGGATTCCATTTCTCGATCTTCCTGGCTGCCCAGTCCACGAAGATCCGACACGTCCGATCACAGCCGCGGGAAAGGCGCTCGTGGCGTCGACACCGCCCGAGAGGATTCCCATCGCGTGGTGGCATCGGTCAAAGCGATATGCCGAACGCCTTGCACCAGGCACGAAGTTTGCGGACCTCATCGGTGAAATCGATCCTGCGAAACTCGCGCTCGGCACCAGCATGGGAGCCGAGGAAGCGCTGCACTTTGGACTCGTGCTTCGCATGCACCGTGGCATCTTCGCGATGAACGAGTTGCCTGACCTCGACGAACTCGTACAGGTCGGACTCTTCAACATTCTCGAGGAGCGTGATGTGCAGATACGCGGCTATCCGGTCAGCTTCGATCTTGATGTGCTGCTGGCGTTCAGCGCGAATCCATCCACGTACAACCGATCGGGCAAGGTGATTCCACAGTTGAAGGACCGCATCGGCAGCACGATCGTCACGCACTATCCGAAGGATCGCGATGCGGGAATCGCCATCACACGGCAGGAAGCGGGTCTCGATCTCGGCGGCGATGCGCCCATCATCGTGCCGCCTTTCATGGACCGCGTGATCGAAGAGATCTCGATCGCTGCCCGTCGCAGCAAGTTCGTCGATCAAGCATCTGGGGTGAGCGCACGGTTCAGCGTCTCAAACTGGCGAACGATGGTGGCGAGCGCACGGCGGCGTGGCATTCAACTCCGTGAACGCCCGGCCGTTCCGCGGATCAGCGATCTCGCGCACCTCCACGCGTCGGCCATCGGCAAACTCGAGCTCGATCTCATGGGCAGCCACCAGATGAGTGAGCGACAGGTCGTCGATGCAATTCTTGCCGAGGCGGTCGCCGCTGTCTTCAACGAGTATGTCGAAGAGCACGGACTGCCTGCGATCGCGGAAGCCTTCTCCAAAGGCGTGCGCGTGGAAGTGGGCGATCTTGTCCCAAGCGGCGAGTATCTCGCCCGACTTCGCAGCATCCCCGAAGCATGGCAGAAGGCCTTCGAAGTCAACAACGACTCGCAGCCTGCGGTTCGCGCCTCCTGCGCGGAGTTCGTGCTCGCCGGGCTGTGGGCAACGGACCGCTTGAGCCGCACGACGCGCCACGGGCGCACGGCGTACGAATGGAAGTGAATCCGGCCGACGGGGATCGCCCCGAACCCGCGCGGTCGCAACCGCTCGGCGGCATCGTGCAGTCCTATCTGGGCTACGACCCACTGCGCTTCGGCAGCGCGCAGCCACCGGATGCGAGCGGCGCCGCGCGCGGAGCGCTTGAGCACATGCTGCACAGCGGATCCATGCGGCGGTTCAGCGAGGAGGATCTCGCCAATGCGGTCGAGATCGATCCGTCGCAGATCGCGGGGCTCGGACCGAGCATCGATGCGCTGATCGCCATGCTCGAGGAACGCCGCCGCATGATCCTTGAGCGGTACGACCCGTCGCGCGCGGTGGACGATGCGCGCCGTGCGTTCAGAGATGCTGCACAGTCAGTCGGGGATCGACGCGATGAATCGTCCGTTGGGCGCGCGCTGCACCGCGCCATCGCGGGCGAGCAGCTGCGCGACTTGGAGCGTCTCTGGTACCGATTGCCAGAGAACTCGCCGAGCCAGCGCGCGCTGACACAAGCGCTTGAACGACTCCGCGAGAAGTACGAGATGGACCAACTCCAGTCTGGCTGGGAATGGCGCGGACGCGAGCGGCTCGATGTGCCGCGCGCGCTCGAAGTGAAGCAGGAACTCGATGAGATCGAGCGGCTTCTTGCTCAGCTGCGCGAAGCGCGCAAGAACGCTCGGCTCGCGATCATCGACCTCGAAGCACTCGCGCAGTTCGCACAGCAGGAGCAGATCGATTCGCTGCGCGATGCGCAGCAGCGTGTGCGTGACCTGCTCGAACGGCTCGCGCAGGAGGCGGGACTGCAGCGCGACGAGGAGGGCGGCTACTCCATGTCGCCCAAGACGATGCGCCTCTATCAGTCAGGACTTCTTGCGACGATCTTCGGCGATCTGCAAGCCGCTCGAAGCGGGCGACACGAGGGCGTTCTGTCCTCCGATGGCGCGGTCGAACTGCCGTCGACCCGCGCCTGGGAGTTCGGCGACAGTCCAGCAGCGCTCGATCTACCGCAGAGCATGGTGAACGCCATGCTGCGCGAAGCAGCCACTCGGAAAGCAGGCGACCCTGTCCGCATGCGCAGTGAGGACATGGTCGTCCACAACACGCGCCAACAACCCAAGTGCGCTACGGCAGTGATCATGGACATGTCAGGGTCGATGCGCTCAAGCGGTCAATATGTGCAGGTGAAGCGCATGGCGCTCGCACTCGACGGGCTCATTCGAAGCGAGTACCCGGGCGACTATCTCCAGTTCGTCGAGATGTTCACCCTCGCGCGACTCTGTGCTCCAGGCGAGGTGATGACGCTGCTGCCGAAGCCGGTCATGATCCATGATCCCGTCGTGCGACTTCGCGCTGACATGTCGGACCCGGACATCTCGGAACTCGACCTGCCACCCCACTTCACCAACATCCAACGCTCCCTCGCGCTCGCGCGTCAGTGGCTTGCGGGGCGCCCCACGCCAAATCGTCAGATCACGCTCATCACGGATGGACTGCCGACCGCACACTTTGAGGGCAGCGATCTCTACATGCTCTATCCGCCCGATCCGCGCACCGAACGCGAGACGCTGCGTGAGGGGCTCCGCTGCCGCGACCAAGGCATCACCATCAACATATTGCTCCTGCCGAGTTGGAATCAGGACGAGAACGACATTCGCTTCGCCCATCGCCTCGCCGAGTCCACCGCAGGACGCGTCTTCTTTGTCGCGGGCGGAGATCTCGATCGTTTCGTGGTCTGGGATTATGTGCGCCGTCGGCGGTCCATCTTGGGCGGTCGCGCCCGCACAAACGACTGATTTCCCTCATCTCAAAGTGGACTCCGAACGCCCCTCGGCTACCTTGCGGTCATGGCCTCCAAGAACTGCATGATTCCGCGGCGACCGCGAACACAGACCGCCGTGGGTTGCGTGGTGGCAGTGACAGTCGGAGTCTGCCCCGCTTCTGCGCAGAGCCTTTTGCTTGTGCCCGACTCGCTGCCAAACTCCTCGAGTGCCAAAGTGTGGGCGTTCAGCGCAGTCGACGGCTCCGTCGTCAACCCAAACTTCATCGCACCGGACGCATTCCTGTCGCAGCCGATCAAGATCGTTGTCAGTCCAGCGGGCACTCTGCTCATCACCGACGAGACCGCCAATGCGATCTTCGAATACTCGGTGGGCGGCAGCTACCTCCGCACAGTCGTCGGGCCCTCCCAAGGCATCGACCGACCGTATGGCTTGGAGGTCGTCGGTGAGTGGATCTACTTTTCCATGTCCGTCACGCAGGGCAGTGTGACAACGGGTGTGCTCAAGCGCGTGCGCCTCGACGGCACGGGTCTGGAAGACTGGTGCGTGCTGCCACAGATCGTTTCACCACGCGACATCGTGCACCTTGGCAACGGCGACTTCCTTGTGGGCGATTCAGGGGTACACCCCGGCGGCGAAGACATCGAACGCATTGGCCCCAACTGCTCGATCTCCTCGGCGCCTTGGCATGACAGTGATGGCATCAGCGGCATCGATTTTCCGCAGCAGATCACGCTGCCTGGCGACGGCACAGTGCTTGCCGCTGGATTCTCCGATCCGTACGGACTCTTCACCTACGACCTTCAACTTGGACTGGAGATCGCACGCGTATCGAATCTGCTCTTGTCTCCGCGCGGCGTTCATCGAATGGCCGATGGTCGTTACTTTTATACGGGCGGAACGCGTGTCACGATCTGGGATCCCGTTGCCGAGACGAACATCGTCATCGTGAATCAGGTATCGCCCACTGCAAGCGTGGCAAGTTTCCGCTTTGTGACGCCGATCACGATCGAACCTGCATGCCCAACGGATCTCGACGGTGATGGCAATACTGGCGGAAGTGATCTCACGGTACTTCTCAGCGCGTGGGGATCAAGCGGCGGCGATGTGAACAGCGATGGAACGACGAACGGGTCGGACCTCGCCGTGCTCCTCGGCGCTTGGGGCGTTCCCTGCGGATGATGAGTTCACGCTCCCCCTCACCTGTTGCTCAACCTGTGCACCGCGTGA
>Ga0116204_1001048_pt1 | contig 15587 bp, 14 predicted proteins | sample LakKivwa52mmetaG_FD_94481 | JGI IMG/M metagenome (GOLD analysis project Ga0116204, IMG submission 94481) | Anoxic lake water microbial communities from Lake Kivu, Rwanda to study Microbial Dark Matter (Phase II) - Lake Kivu water 52m metaG | ecosystem: Environmental > Aquatic > Freshwater > Lake...
AGCCCGCTTATCACTCACGAATTGCTTCGTGAGGCTGCTAACCTCTAACAGCCAGATGCTCTACCGACTGAGCTACAGGGGAACGAATAATGAAGAGATTGTAACACACGGGGCAAGGTTTTTCAAATGGTTTGTCGCAGCAATACATTTTCGTTGCCCGGCGGCTTGCGGGGGCATATAATACACCTATGATCGACTGGGGCTCGGTAAAGAAGGAGCTTTTAGATAAAGAAGGCATCGGAAAGATAAAGGATCCGCGCCAAAAGGGCACACTTCTGGCATGCGCCGAAGAATGTATCGTAACGGCCAAAAAGCTCGCCCGGCCGAAGATAGTATCATCTATAAGATCTTCTGCCGCCGTTAAAAAGCTTACGGTCGGCAAAAAGATCTCCTCATACATAAAGGGCGCCGATGAGATATGCGTATTTGTAGCCACTATCGGCGGGCTGCTTGAAAAAGAAGCGAGCCGGCTGATGGAGGCCGGTGACCATCTCCGTGGGTATCTTCTGGACAGGATCGGGTCTTTTGCGGTAGAAAGCGCCGCTGAGAATTTCGAAGAGGGCCTGCGCGATAAATACACCCGCGAGAAGAGAACCATATCGAACCGCTTCTCCCCAGGCTACTGCCAGTGGCCCACAAAAGAGCAGAAGAAGCTCGATAAAATACTACCATTCAAAAAAGCAGGCATAAGACTTACCGGAAGCTTCATGATGGTGCCGAAAAAATCCGTATCCGGAATTATCGGAATAGCCCCCGCGAAGGTATTCTCAAAAAAAAGATCGCAGTGTTCTATCTGCGATAAGAAAGATTGTTCCTACAGAAGAGTCCCCCACTAAACAGGCGTGCTAGGATTGTTTCGGAGCCTGCGGCGGTTCTTTAGACAGAAGTGACTGCCAGTTCGAATCTACATTAGCCTGTATTGCGTCGAGTATCGGCTTGTTTTCGGGTTTGGACAGGTGCCTGAACCTCCCCTGCAGCCCCATCCATTCCGCTATCGGCTTCTTCTCTTTGGGCTTCGAAACTTTGTATACGCCGTTTGTGACTTCGTAAAGCGGCCAGACGCAAGTCTCTACGGCAAGACGCCCCATCTCACAGGTAGCTTCGGGTTTATATGACCACCCCAACCTGCAGGGTTGGAATACATTTATGAATTTAGGCCCTTCGATCGCAAGCGCTTTTTCGATTTTCGAAGTCAGGTCGCGCCAGTTACCGACAACGGCCTGCGCCACATATGGTATCTTGTGCGACACCATTATCTCTGTAAGGTCTTTTCTGAATTGCTCCTTGCCCTGTCTCACTTTTCCAGCCGGGGCCGTGGTAGTATCGGCGCCTCTCGGAGTGGCGCCTGAGCGCTGTACGCCCGTATTCATATAGGCCTCGTTATTGTAACAGACATAAAGTATGTTATGGCCACGCTCCATAGCGCCGGAAAGCGACTGCAGCCCTATGTCGTAAGTCCCGCCGTCACCGCCGAAAGCTATGAAGTTGACCTTCTTATTATACTTTCCCTGCCTCATCCAGGACTTATACAGGGCTTCTACTCCGGATATCGTCGCCGCGGAATTTTCGAACGCGCTATGTAAAAAAGGAACGTTCCATGCGGTATATGGGAATATCGTAGATACTACTTCGAGGCATCCCGTCGCGCTGACCACCACCGTATTCGGACCGGCCGCCATCAATACCTGTCTGGCCACTATAGCGGCTCCGCATCCGGCGCAAGCGCGATGCCCGCCGGTAAAAAGCTCTTTCTGTTTTACTACTTCTTTTACGTTCATCGTTTATTTCCTATTCCCTAACACCTAGATATGTTACGCGGTCCTTCTTTTCTCCTTTTACCACACCAAAAAGATCGCTATATACCGACCCTATCTCTTCCATCTTTATATCTCTTCCGCCTAAGCCGTATACGTAATTCAATATCGTCTTGTTGATGCCTTTATCATAGAGCGCGGCCTTTATCTCGAGGCAAAGCGGACCCTCCTGGCCGTTACCGGAATCGGACCTGTCCATAACCGCTATCGCGTCCAGGCCCCTAAGCGCTTCGGCTATCTCTTCTTTAGGAAAAGGCCTGAAGACTCTCGGTTTCAGCAGCCCCGCTTTTAAACCCTTCTCCCTTAATTCTTCGACCTTCACTTTTGCCGTGCCGGCCGTAGACCCCATAGCAACTATCGCGACCTTGGCATCTTCCATCTTATATTGTTCAAACAAGCCGTAGGAACGGCCCGTCTTTTTGGCAAAATCTTTGGCCACGTCAAGTATCACGGCTTTCGAATTCTTTATCGCCTCTATATGCTGGCGCCTGTGTTCAAAATAATAATCTGTAAGGTCCAGCGCCCCTACAGTTATAAGCCTGTCGAAATTTAAGAGATAATCTTTCGGTTTATATTGGCCAACGAAAGACCTCGCGTCCTCATCCGATAATATCTCTAACCTCTCCATGCCGTGGCTTATTATGAAACCGTCGGTCGTTACCATCGTGGGGAGTTTTGCAGTTTCGGCTATCCTGACCGCCTGGATCATATTGTCATAAGCTTCCTGGGCATTCTCGGAGAATATCTGTATCCATCCGGATTCTTTGACCATCATGGTATCGGAATGGTCGCAGTGGATGTTTATCGGGCTGGATAACGCGCGATTTACATCGGCAAGTATTATCGGCAGTCTTAAGCCCGAAGCGATATAAAGCATCTCCGCCATGAGCGCAAGGCCCTGACTCGAGGTACCGGTCATCACGCGGCCGCCTGCCGCGGAAGACCCTATACAAGCCGACATGGCCGAATGTTCGCTTTCGACAGGTATGAACTCGGTATCCACCAGCCCGTCGGCGACATAGCCGGCGAATATCTGGACTATCTCGGTGGCGGGCGTTATAGGATAAGCCGCGACTACGTCGGGGTTTATCTGGCGCATCGCCTCCGCCATCGCTTCGTTGCCTGTCCTCGCTACTATATTTGACTTCGCCATTTATTTTTTTCTCTTATAGCTTACAGCTTAAAGCTTATAGCTAAATACAGCCCTTCTTCGCCTCTTTCTCGGAGACCATCTTTATGGCCTTGCCCTTCACGGGGCACTCGTGCATGCATATGCCGCAGCCCTTACAGTAATCGTAATCGAAGCCCATCATCTTGCCGTCTTTTACTATGACAGCCGAATCGGGGCAATATAGGAAGCATGTTAAACAATTTATACACTTCTCAGGTATGTGAACAGGGCGCTCGCTACGCCAATCGCCTGTCTTAAACTCCTTAGCCGTGCCGCCGCCTATTATGAGATCGGCTTCCGGAAGAGATCTCCAGCCCGGTTTTTCTTTTTTCTCTGCCATTTTTTATCTTCTTCTATGGACTATGGACTATTGACTATTGACTATGGACTAAACTAGCTTCTAACCTCCGAATACGCCCGCTCTATGGCCTTCAGATTCCCGGCTATGATCTCGGGCTTAGACTTAAATTTCTTTTCCAGTTTTCCCTTTGTATCTTCAAGCATCTCTTTAAAATCGAGTATTCCGCTAACCTTTGCCAACGCACCCATCATGGGAGTATTAGGTATCTCGCGGCCTATGGTCTCTTTTGATATCCTGGATGCATCGACCGTGTACACCTTTACATTATTCATAGATACGGAGCAGGCGCTCTTTATCTCCTGCGGAGACTGAGCGGTATTTATCACGAGAATTCCGTCTTTAGGCATGCCCTCGGTGACATCTATGACTTCCATGAGCGTAGGATCAAGCACGAGAACTATCTTAGGATTAGTCACTGCGGAGTGCAGTAATATCGGCTTGGTCGAAAGGCGGTTGAATGAAGCCACAGGCGCGCCCATGCGCTCAGGACCGTATTCAGGGAATGCCTGTACGTACTTTCCTTGAGCTAATGCGGCGTCCGCAAATAAAAGGGAGGCCGTTTTTGCGCCCTGGCCTCCCCTTCCATGCCAGCGAATTTCAACAAGATCATTCATATTATTTAGAACTTACAGCTTATAGCTTATAGCTTATAGCTTATAGCTTATAGCTTATAGCTTATAGCTTATAGCTTATTAAACTCTCTCTTTCTCCACTGCAAAATAAAATACCATAAATGCGGCCGTCATTACGATGCCGAGATATCCGTTTATTACGCTCGTTGCTGTGGCCATAAGCACTCTTCCGATGGCCTGGGGCAATACCGCAGCGATAAGGCCTACTAAAAATCCCACGGCAAACCCGATGCCAAGGGAGATCAATATCAGGACTACGTACAGAAGTATAAGTCTGGCTACTTTTGCCACAGACTTCATTATGCCAAGGCTCTTCTTCATCGACACGATCACTCCTGCCTCATCCGAAACAAGCGCGTAGGGAGATAGCGTCAACGGTATGAAGTACAGCACGGTTGCTACCACGCCTATCGCTATTGCTATCGTCACTGCTATGGCGGTAACCACTGTATTGTTAAGGGGTGCGGTGACGGCTATTATAACGCCGGCTATGAGCGCCACTACGGCTATAAGCGCTATTATTACCAGCCCGAGGCCCAAGAGGCGGAGGTAATATTTCATGCCGTATCCGGTAAATCCGCCAAGCTTCATCGCGCCCTGCTTTATATAATCTCTGACTAACCCGAGGCTCGCGCCCTGGAAGAATATGCTCACAAGTATAAAAATCACGCTGAATATCATGGCGCCGGTAGTCATCTGCGGCGTCATCTCCGTCCCCGGCGTTACCGCCATAGACATGCTTATCAGATTTCCCGCCAGATTAAAGGCTATCAGTATCCCTACCAGCCCCAAACTTTTGGACGCAACCGAAAAACCTTTTTTTACAGCCTCCATTATACCGCTCATACAAACCTCCTTGTTATGCGTGGATTATATCATCAAATCCGGCTGACGTCAAGCGGCTATCTTACTTCGCGCCTGCCTTCGAACGCCTTCACTATGGTCGCCTGGTCGGCGTACTGCAGGCCCCCTCCGACCGGGATGCCGTACGCTACCCTTGTAAGCCTTGAACCTGAGCCTTTAAGGACTTTCATGAGATACATGGCTGTGGCTTCGCCTTCGGTATTGAAATCGGTGGCTATTATTATCTCTTTGTATCTATCCTTCTTAACGCGGGCCAGGAGCTCTTCGATCTTAAGGTCGGAGGGCCCTATTCCGTCCAGCGGCGATAGAGAGCCCAGAAGCACGTGGTACAGGCCCTCGTATTCTCCGGCTTTTTCTATCGTTGCCACATCATTCGGCTCTTCCACTACGCACAAAACCGCTTTGTTCCTGGATGCGCTCTTACATATCTCGCAGAGCTCTTCATCGCTTAAATTGTTGCAGGATTTACAGAACCTGACGGAATCCTTTACTTTGAGGATGGCTTTGGACAACGCCGCCGCGTCATCTCCGGATGATCTCAATATATAGAAGGCTATCCTCTGCGCGCTCTTAGGCCCTATACCTGGCATCTTAGATAACTCATCTATGAGCGACTTCATCGAGGACGGGAACCCTGTCATTTCGACTTGCCTTTCATGCGCGATGCCGGCGATATCTCACCGCCGAACATCTCAAGGGCCGTATTCACTATGGGATCGGAATCTGATTGCGCGGCATAATCCGGCATCTCCTCGCCGATGCTTTCCGCGCCTGACCCACTGATACCCCCCTTTGCCGCGGACTCCTCGAGTTTGAACTCGATCTTCACTTCGAGGTTCAATTTCGCTTTTATCGCGTTTTCTATCAGATTCCTGTTATCGGATTCTTCCAGGACCTCCTTATGAAAACTCAATTCCTTCGGAAATCCTATAACCACCGTCTTACCGTTTATAGCTATCGGATACCCCTCCTGGAGGTAATGGGCTATGGATATCTTCTTCGGCATTATGTAATTTATAACGCTCGACCAGGCGCTCAGCATCTCATCGAGATCGGTCGAAGATTCCGGCGCCTTATGGGAAACAGGAGCACCGGAAGCGCTCTTTACGGCCTCCGGAGGCTTGATATCCGCCTTAGGCGTAGGATTTACGGCCTGTTTCTTGTCCGGCTCCGCATCTTTCGACACAACCGCCTGCATACCTGGTTTGCCGTGCGGGGGCAAACCAGGTATGCAGAGGCTGTCCACTTTATCCAGTATGCTCTCAAGCGAGGCGATCGATCCGGCGCGGGAAAGTTTTATGACCGCGGCTTCCAGCGGTACCCTTGAAAGGCCGGACTTTCTTATAAAATCTATCGTATTAGAAAGGGTGTATATCACGTAAAGGATCTCTTCGATAGTAAATTTTTCGGCGGCGTCCTTGTATCTCTGAAGTTTATCCTTCGTACAATCGAGTATCGAAGCGGCGTCCTTACTTATCTTCGTGACCGCTATATTCCTGAAATGCGTTATCAGGCCCAGGGTTACCTGGAAGACGTCCTTACCGTCGTTAAAGAATGAATCGACCATCTTGAGCGCCGCGGGGGCGTCCTTGTCTTTTATATGCCCGGCGAGTTCAAAAAGTATATCGTCCGAGACCAGCCCCAGCATCCTGGTGACATCTTCGGCGCCTATCTTTTCCTTCGTAAAAGATATGAGCTGATCGAGCAGCACCTGCGCGTCGCGCATCGCCCCGTCGGAGTATCTGGCTATCAGCATAAGCGCTTCATCGCTTGCGTTAAGCGATTCCGACTTTACTATCTTCTTTAAGTTGGCCAGGATATCGGAGGATGCCATGCGCCTGAAGTCGAACCTCTGGCACCTGGATAATATGGTAGACGGGACTTTATACGCCTGGGTCGTCGCGAATATGAACTTCACATGGGCCGGGGGTTCTTCGAGGGTCTTTAAAAGGGCGTTGAACGCCTCGGCGGTCAACATGTGGACTTCGTCTATTATATATACCTTGAATCTTCCCTTGGATGGAGCGAACTTCACGTTATCTCGAAGATTGCGGATCTCATCTATACCCCTGTTCGAAGCCCCGTCTATCTCGAGTATATCCAGCCCCGAGCCGCTGGTTATTTCCTTGCATGAGGCGCAAGTATTACAAGGCGTTACGGTGGGGCCCTTCTCGCAATTAAGAGCTTTCGCCAGGAGCCTTGCAGTAGTCGTCTTACCCACGCCGCGCGGGCCTGCAAATAGATACGCGTGCGCCACCCTGTCCTGGGATATGGCGTTCTTAAGCGTCGTCGTTACGTGGGATTGGCCTATTACGTCGTCGAATGCCTGAGGGCGGTATTTCCTTGCGAATACTACGTAGCTCATGTGTTATTTTATAACATAGCCAGAATTTGAAATCAACCTATAAAATCAATCCATTCGATTTCGTTTAAGGATTGATACTGAGCGAAGTCGAAGTATCAATCTTCCGGAGGCCTGGAAAATTCATTTACAATATTAAGGCCGGACGCGACTTCCTTTATTATCCCCATCCTCTTATATATGGGCCGTATCGCCTGCCGTATGCTGGGGAGCTTATTCGCGAATACAGCGGAAGCGGCAATACATATCGCGGCACAGACTAGAAGAGTATTCGACGCTCCTATCCTATTTGCCATGATACCTGACAATAGACTGCCTATAGGAGCCGTCCCTATGAACGCCATGGTGTAGAAGCTCATCACGCGCCCGCGCTTATCGTCGTCGGCTATCGTCTGCAGTATGATATTCGAAGCGGCCATGTGAGCCATGACGCCAAATCCTGTAACAGCCAGCACCGTCATCGATACAGCCAAGCTTTTTGAAAACGAAAACGCCGCCAGCGATATGGCAGATAAAAAGGCTGAGATGGCTATAAATCTTCCTAGGCCCCTGACGGTCTTGCGGGAAGCCAGATAAAAAGTGGCACCCAACGCGCCTATACCTGCCGAGGACATTAGGAACCCGAGCGTCTCGGGACCTCCGCCGATAATATCCCTGGCGAATACCGGCATCAGGACCACATAAGAAGCTCCGGTAACGCTCACTACGCTTAAAAGAAGCAATATATACCGGATAGGAATGGACTTTGACGCATAATCGAACCCTTCGCGTATCCCTTCCATGACTTTATAATTTTTCGGGCTGGCCTCTCCCCGGAGGGGCACCCTCATCGCAGCGAGGGACCATATGACGGCTATAAAACTAAGGCCGTTTATCAAAAAACAGACGCCCTCTCCCCAGATCGCTATGAGTATCCCCGCTATCGAAGGGCCTATAAGCCTGGCGACATTAAACTGAAGCGAATTTAACGCTATGGCGTTGCCGAGAATCTCTTTACCTTCGACCATATCGATTACAAAAGATTGCCTCACCGGCATATCGAAGGAATTGACACACCCAAGAACTACACCGAGCGCTATTATGTGCCACACCTCTATTATGCCGGAAAGTGTCAGCGCGGCAAGCACAAGCGCCTGCGCCATGGATATAGCCTGCGTCACGATCAGCACCCGGCGCTTATTGCCGGTGTCCGCCAAAAATCCGCCTAACGGCCCCAGTAAAAATATAGGCGCCTGGCTCGAGAACCCTACGATGCCCAGCATTAAAGGTGAATTTGTTAGACGGTAGGCAAGCCAGCCGCAAGCGACAGCCTGCATCCATGTGCCGAGGACCGATATGCCCTGGCCCATAAAAAACAGCCTGAAGTTCCTGTACTTTAAAGCTCTAAACATTTTCATTTTAGGAGGATACGGCCGACGCTTTAGCTAATCCCTGTCCGCGGCCAGGACCGAAGCAATAAGGGACAGTATGCTGGCAAACACCATGAATACAAATAATGTTCTAAAGCCCTGAGTCATTATCTCAGGATGCATTTTTACTTCGGAGAGCGGTATATTGATCTTTGCCGCCGCGCGCGCCAACGAGCCCATAAGGACTATCGGCGAAACCGCCAGCCCCACCGCGCCGCCGATACTGATCATCGTCTTATATACGCCCGAAGCCACCCCTTGTTTATCGGCCGGAGCGCTCATCATTACGAGCCTGTTGTTGGGGGCCAGGAACATTCCCATCGCTACGCCCATGACGAGCTGGCAGGCTATTATGTAATTAAAAGACGTGCTCCTATCAAGAAAAGTCAACATCGTCGCGCCTACTACGGCGAAGACCATTCCCATCGAGCACGGAAGGCGCGAGCCGGTAATATCCGAGAGCTTTCCGGAGAACGGCGCGATCATCATCATCATGAGCGGCGGGAACATGAGCACCATCCCGGCCTTAGTCACCGGAATATCGCACACCATCTCCAGATAGAACGGAAATATGAAATAGAGCCCCATATAGACGAAGACAGACAGGAACACAGCCGTATTGGCGAGGCTAAAGTTTTTATTTCTGAACAATCTCGGGTCGAGTACTGGATACGGTATACGCCTCTCCGCGATTATAAATGCTATGATCGAGATCACCGACGCGGCAAAACAGCCCAGAACGATCATGTTGCCCATGCCGAGCCTCGTGACCGAATTAAGGGCAAAGAGGAACGTTGAAAGAGATACGAATATAAGGCCGGCACCCACTATGTCGAACCGTTTATCGACGGCTTCCGGCTGCCTGTCGGGAAGCATCTTTGCCGCGAAGAAGATAACGGCGAGTCCTATCGGGATATTCACCAGGAATACGAAACGCCATCCGACGTAAGAATTTATGAGCGCGCCAAGTACTGGGCCGATCGTTAGGCCCACTCCCTGGGCAAGAGCCATAATACCGAGCGCCTTGCCTCTTAGCTCTTTAGGAAGAGCGGTAGTTATCAAAGCTATGGCGACCGGACTGTACATCGCTTCCCCGAACGATTGTACGATCCTTGAAACGAGCATGGACGCCATCTTCGGAGCTAAGCTGCACAGGAATGTGCCGCCGATGAAGATGCTCATACCCAGTATGAAGAGTTTCTTATAACCCTTTATATCCCCCAGCTTGCCGAATCCAAGGAGCGAACTGGTTATTATAAGAAGGTATGATAAGGGTATCCAGGAGACGGTGATAAGCTTGACATCAAAATATTTGGCTATATTCGGCAGTGAAATATTTAGCATGCTGTAGTCAAGCGTCGCTATGAATATCGACGCCGCGGCCAGCGCCACGAGGGCTATCTGTTTACCCTTATCTCTTATCGTGTAGTCTTCCATATTTCAATCGCCTTTCTGCTATTCGGATTTCTTCTTGAAAGCTTTGTCGAGGAAAGAGCCCAGCGCCTTAATGCTTTCTTCTTTGAGCTGATTCTGCATATTGGCGATATACGGTTTTACGAGACTCAACAACGACTCCTGAAAACCTCCGAGCTCCGGTTTGTCGACAGTGCCTTTAATGTCAAACCTGAGATGGATCGGGTCTATACCGTTAAGCGCATCGATTATCGAAGAGACCGGTATAAACCCAATCATATCCATGGCACCGGCTTTCGGCTGAAGCTCGTGGCGGGTAAGATTTATAACATTGCGCGAATCTATCCTGTCGCCTTCGATGCGCGTTCCCGAACTGAGCGTTATTTTACCCTTAACTACAGTAACCGGGAGCGAATCCTGATATACCATCCGTATCGCGTCGAGATCCACATCCTTAAGAGTTACGTTGGCTACGGCGTTCTGGCCGTTTGAATCAAAAGACCTGGAGAAATATATGTCGCAGCTTCCGGCAAGCGCCCCGGATTTTTTTATATCTCCTTTAAATTCCGCGCGGTCCAGACGCATGCCGTTCCGGGGATCATAAGCAAGCCTCCCGAGCCGAAGATCCGAGCGCTCTATATCGATCACCTGGCCTTCATATGTTATTCTTATCGAGGCATCGTCTATCGCGAGATCCCGTATCTCAAACAGGTAAGAGTCGCGCGCTGTCTTAAAGTTCACCATCCGGCCCTTAGGAAGTTCGACCGCTTGCGCAACAACCTTCTTTGACGCTTCGCGCGCGGCTTTAGCCTTATCCTGCGCGGACTTGGAGAAACGCTTCCTGATTATCTCATATACTTTCCCGAAGAGATCTTTCTTGCCCATGGCGAATCTCCAGGCCGAATCTATATCCTGAGCCGCGCCCCCTGAGCCAGTCTTAGAACCGGCGAGATTCATTACATTAAAACTTCCGTCAGGCGTACCGGTAATATTTATCTCCCCGCCCTTGGCGTGTATCCCGGAAAATACCAGGCGCTTGGATAGCAGTCCGATAAGGCTCACCCTCACCGAGGCCTTGTCTATCTTCGCTACGCGGCTACCCGCGTCATTAGGATCAAAGACTTTAAGGTCCTCCAGAGAACAGGATAGAGTAAGCGGCCATAGATTGGCTTTAGCGATGGATATCTTCGCGGGGGTATTTTTATTGACTTGATCAACTATAAAAGATCCTAGAGCCGGACTCGCGTATAGTCCCACGCCGAAGTGTATAATCGCGAGCGCCGATACGATAGCGGCGAGGCCGGCTATATTTATACGCTTTAAAATACCCTTTCTCTTCGTCTTTGGCCCTATTATAGAATTTATTTTTGTGGCGGCTTTTCCGTACTTCGTGCCCTTTATCTTATCGGCGTATTTAACCTGGATCACCGCGACCGCCTTCTTAAAAATAAAGTACGCCGGCACCGTGATCGCGGAAGCAACCGCAATGCCTCCGGCGACGAGAGTATTGTTTATCTCCAGATACGCTAAAAGCGGAAGGCCTATCACAAAGTTCCAGAAGCCTGTCAGGGCCGGAACTCCGGCCAGAAGATAGTATCCGGCCGATTCCGTGGCGCTATGCATGCCTGAAATGTACGCAAGCTTAAAAACAGGCAGGGTCAATAGCGCGGCTGTGCGGTTTATCCTGAATACAAAGAAAAATATCGCCAGCAGAAGTGCGACCGGGCCGTTAAGCGGGATCAGGCCTAAAAATATCCCAAGACAGGCGCCCGCCGCTATCTCTCCGGGAGAAACGTTAGCTTCGAGTATACCTATTATCTTGGAAGGCAAATTCAGCAATTTAAATGTATTCAAGCCCCCTCCGTTTTGATTATATTTTTATTCCGCGGCGATCTTCTCCAGCTGAGCGCGCACAAGGTCCCTTAAAACGGCAAAATCCGCCGTAGTATACTTGGAGGTGTCGATGGACGGAAGCACCGCCAGCCTGCCAAATACTTTGGCCTTGAATACCCATCCGCCTTTCGGTATGGCGTCCCTCGTACCGCCTATGTATATAGGGAGAACTCTCTTACCCTCTTTTATGGCGAGCTTGAAAGCCCCGTTCTGAAATTCGCCCATATCATCCGTGCCGCTCCTCGTGCCTTCCGGGAAGAATAACATCGATACGCCCTTCTTAAGCCACTCCCCCGCCTTATGATAAACATCCTTTATGCTGCCGAAGTCTCCTCTGGAAAGGAGGACATGGTCATTTACCCAGAGAAGCCCGCCGATAAAGGGCAATTTTAAAAGCTCCCTTTTAGCCACCCATTTAAAATACGCGTGAGTCTGGTATATGATTATGATATCGGCGAGGCTCTGATGGTTTGCGACCATCACATAAGTCTGCTGAGGATCTATATTCTCAAGGCCCGTTATCTTCACTTTCCAGTACGGGTTGAGCGCTATGAGGGCATCCGACCACCAGAAACATTGCGCGTGAATTATTTTAGCGCCGTTAGGGAATGGGAATAGCACTATCTTGAGCGCCAGGCTTGAAAGAAAAGCGGCGGCGGTGATGAATGTCCCGGCCACCCATATCGCTATAGATAGGATAAATCTCATATTTTATTTAGCGGGCTTTCGCTTCAAGGCCCGGAGGGGCTTTCTTCCAATCGTAACCCTTTACGGCGTCCCGGTATCCTCTGTCGAATAACGCTCTCATCGCCTGCGGATCGAAGTCTTCTTTAAAAACCGGACGGAAATCTCCCGGGATGTACGCCAGATTGTAGTCATTACCCCGGTTCTGCATAAATTCGTATATCCTGTACGTATCGCCTATGCCCTGGTAATTTATCATCACATCGAACGAACGTTCCGCGATGGAAGCTATCGTGTCCTTTGCCACCTTATATCCGGGGTCGACATAGCCGTTACGTATTATGTAATATCTTCCCTTTATCTTGTCCGGATCTATCCCTAACTTATTCAGGTCGATATTCATGGCCCTGGCGTTCTCTTCGGCGTCCTCCAATATTTTATAGATAGTGAATACCTGGGTTATCGTGCCGCCGTCGACATGCATCTCGTCATAAGCCTTCCCGTCGGCTTCGACACGCATATAGACCGGCGGGAATATCATCGGTATGGCCGATGAAGCAAGTATGACCTCTCTAAAAAGCTTTTTATCGCCCCTTATGGCTATAGCGCCCATATCCCATATCACAAACCGCTGGGAATCCAGCATGGCGGTCCCGACAAATAGCCTCCGGCCGCGCCGGTGTTCTTCGGCAATATTATTTAGCATATCATCCGTTATATATCTATCGAGCTCCATGGCGAGAGGTTTATTGCTGGCAAATGAATCCCCGAACAACGCCTGCAAAGGCCCCTTGGGGCGCATCACGTCTTTGGTCGACATGGTAGTGTAGAGCTTCTCCATAGTTGCGTCATAATCTTTACCCAAAAATGCGAACGGCGCGGTAATGGCGCCTGTGCTGACTCCGGTAACGACTTTAAATTTCGGCCGCGTCCCTGAATCTGACCAGCCCTTTAAAAGGCCGGCGCCGTACGCGCCGTTAGCGGATCCTCCGGATATCGATAACATAGGATACATCCTGTCTCCTCTACTATCTACAGGATAATCCCCTTGTTTGTCCTTTATTATCGCTTCTATGAGGTTTTTCTGGAGTTCGGAGTTCGGCGCGCCAAAAACAGCGCGCACCTCCGGCATGCCGGAAATGTGCGCTTTAGATATCATGTCTTGCGGCACCGGATGCCGGACCGTAGCGCAGCCTGAGGACGATAGGATCAGGGCCGGAATAGCTATCGATAGCAATATACGTCTTTTCATGGAACCTCCTGTAAACAAGGCTGTACCCTTTTCTATTCCCGTAGAATAGGTTACAACCAAGGAGGCCTTATGTCAAGGATTAGAGCTCGGAGGGTTTTAAATCGGCTTCCGTAACTACAAAGTTCTTTTCTATATTCTTCTTATACCACTCTTTTACGTATTCGGCGGCAGGTTTATTCTGCGGAGTAAAACCTTTATGATTTATTCCGCCGGATCCCGAATAGGTGTTCCAGCTCCACCAGTAGAGGCCGAAGAACCATGGTTCGTTCCACAGCTCTTCCAGTAACGCCTTATAACAATCCGCCTGAAGAGAGGGATTCGGCTCGCTCATCTTATTCTCCTGCCATGGTTTGACCGCCGCCGTATTCACGCTGGCGTAACCGCATTCGGTGAATATGACAGGTTTCTTTATTTCGGCGGCCCATTCACCTATATCTTTAGTCCACTTTTTCCACCCCTGTTTCAGCTCCTCGTATTGAGGAGTACCTTTATCCGCTAGCGGGAAATACGCGTCAATCCCGGCGTAATCGAGATCTTCCCAAAATCCGACATCTCTGTATTCATCCCAGTTAGCGGCGTACACTATGCGCCCTTTGTAGGCATTCCTTACCCCGGGTATCACCTTGCTCTTCCACATATCGGTCTTTGTCACGGCAAACGTCAGTTCCGTACCTATGCAGAAGAATTCCACATCTTCTTCCCGGGCTATTTTGGCATAATGGGTTATGAACTTTGTATAGTTACTAAACCATTCATTCCAATTGTCTTCCGAGCTGAATCCTATGTCGGAGCGCGAATTATCTTCGTCCGAAATAAGATCGATGTGAGGCTTAAGCATGACGAACATGCCTTCATCATGCGCCTTCCTTATGGCGTGCCTGATACTTTGGTCTGACGGAGTGCGGTCGTTCGGCGACATCTCGGTGGAATTATACTTTTTCTGGTACCATGTAGGAATTATAGCTACGCACTTCACGCCTATTTCGGACATGGAACGTATGGACGCATCCGATGCGGGACTCGCAAATCCGTTACTGGACCACGTAACGTAACTCATCCCTTTTTGGAACATCGGATAGCTTAGGAACGCGGAGGTCCTGTTATCGGTAGCGATCGATGTCAATATAAGGAAGGCCGCTACCAATGTTGCCTGTGCGATCAATTTTCCTAATATACGCCTCATTTTGCCCTCTCCTGTTTTTTGTACCATCGACAAAGAGTGGGCAAAAAAATAGCCGGGCAAACCCGGCTAATAGGCACTTTAGGAGGACACCCTCCTATTCATTTCGGCAACCCGGCTGCCATATCCCTATGCTATCGGGGAATCAGGCCCGTGGCTTTGCGTGCCCACTCTTTCGAATGGTTTGCTATTATCGATGAATTACATATACTTCAAAGAGCTACACTTACCATAAGTAAGGATACACTATGATCCGCCTGCTGACAAGGGCGAAAATCAAACTTTTTCATATTTAACCATTGTTATGCCGATATTTGGGCGGCGTATAGGGCGCGCAATTCTTCGAACGTAAAAGGTTTCGACTTGGGCAGTTTGAAGATCCAGAATTTATTATGAATGTCATCCTTCTTTATCGGAATATTGGGGCTGCGCGGTGCGGTGACCGGATCAAGCGCATGTTCTATGGCTATCTTCAGCATCTCGGTGATAGGCACGTAATTATCCTCTGCAAGGTTCTCTTTAGCGTCCACACCAAGCAGAAATGTGTCTTTC
>Ga0116204_1001051_pt1 | contig 15542 bp, 20 predicted proteins | sample LakKivwa52mmetaG_FD_94481 | JGI IMG/M metagenome (GOLD analysis project Ga0116204, IMG submission 94481) | Anoxic lake water microbial communities from Lake Kivu, Rwanda to study Microbial Dark Matter (Phase II) - Lake Kivu water 52m metaG | ecosystem: Environmental > Aquatic > Freshwater > Lake...
GAAGAAGGCGGCGCGGGCAACAAGGAAGCAGGAAACGAGGATGAAGAAGGCGGCGCGGGCAACAAGGAAGCAGGAAACGAGGATGAAGAAGGCGGCGCGCATGATGCAGCGCAGGCATACGATATCAAGGAAGACGACCATATCTCTTTTGAGGGAGAATGGACGGAAGACAAGGCGAAAGGGGCCGAAATCCCTGGCGAGGAGGAGAGCGAAGAAGAGGGTGAAAGCAAGGGGTTCGGCTCTTCCGGTGAAGCGGAAGGCGAAGCAACAACAGAGTCAAGCAGGGCGATACTTCGGCGCATCGTCGAGCGGGTGAAGGCGAGAAAAAATCCTTCCTCTACTAGGAAACAGCGTCTGAAAAAGGCTGCGCCGCGCAAAGCCGGAAAGCCGGTTAAGGGTAGGAAAAGGAAATAGCTAGTTTTGCCCGCAAGTTTCGCAGGGCGCATCCTCCCAAGGGAGGCAGGGGCCGAACCTGCCGCAGGAATCGCAGGCTGAATAGCCGAAGCTGCATCCGTCAACATTGCAGCCTATCTTTTCGCCCGGCAGGCATTCTTTCCTCGGGAGCGCACAATCCGAGTATTTCCCGCCGATGCAGCTTGCAACGCCGGAACAACCCTCGACAGTGCAGCGCGTTCTGTTCCCTTCAGCGCATTCCCTTCTCTCGACTGCAAGCTGCAGGCTTGCGCCGCAGGCTCCAGCCAGCGCTTCGACAACATGCGTCCCTGCCTCGGGAGCAACAACTGCCTCTGCCGAAGGATGCCCTTGCGCGATTTTCTCGCCGTCGAGGTAAATCAAAACATCGCCGCATGAGGAGTATGCCCTGATTGCCACGCTCTCTCCTTCGATAAGCGTGCTTCTCCCCAGGAAAAGCTCCACGCTGCCTTTTTCAGCTGCCATGGCTTTTGGCGCAAAAAGAAAAAGCGCAGTTGCAAAGGCGAGGGCTGCAAGCATTGCAACCGCAAGCTTTGGCGTAAGCTTCATTTTTTTCACCTAGCTATATGAGAGGCGGGGCAAGCCAATGGTTCTTGAAAAAACCAACAGAACGTCTGATGAAAGCGAGCCCAAGAGCCCCCGCCTTCCGTTTGAAGGCGAAAGATCGCAGACTTTCGGCTCGCCGCTTTCCATGCCCCCAAGCCTTGCGGCTTCCAAGAGGGCGGCTTTCTTTCCGCCAAGCTTGTCGACAAGCCCGATTTTTTGCGCCTGCCGCCCTGTCATTACACGCGCATCAAGCGCCTCTTCGAAAAGCCCCATGTTAAGCCGGCTTCCTCTTCCCTCGACAACCGCACCTTTGAACTCCTCGAAAGACTCGTTCACAATGCTTTCGAAAACCATTCTTTCCCCCGGCGTCATCTCGCGCGCAGGGGTCCCCATGTCCTTCATTGCCCCGCTTTTTATGGCGGTCTCGTTCACGCCAAGCTTCTCGAAAAGCCCGCGATATTCGAGAAAAGTCATCCTTGCGCCGATGTTTCCCGTGAGTGCGTCAGGATTTGAAACAATGGTGTCGGTTCCGCTTGCCACCATGTAGCCTCCGGATGCGGCCAGTTCCTGCAAATAGGCTACTGAGGACTTGTTCAAGCTCCTAAGCGCGTCGTAAATCTGCCTGCTCCCCACAACCGAGCCGCCTGGCGAGTCTATGACAACGAGGAGCGCCCTGACATCCGGGCGCTTGTCAGCAGACTCGATGCTTTTCGCAATCGATTCCGAGCCATAAATCCCGCCGCTTAGGAGGCTTGAAGGTATGTCATCAACAACGATTTCGTTTTTTATCTCGACCACGCCCACGCAGCCTTCAAGGGGAGAAAAAGAGTAGGAAAGTATCACGAGGAGCGCAAGGCCAAGAAGGCCGCCGACCACCCACAAAAGATAGCCGCCGCCTTCGCCACTTTTCCTGAATGCCATTTTCAAAACCTCCGAACGCACACCGGCTTCAAGCGCAGTTTCCTCCTAAGCGCGCCCTCTTCCATCGCGCCCGCCCATTGCGCCCTCCCGCGCACTCTTTCATTCTAAATTTATAATAACCTTCACGCGCATTATGCAACCATGGATTTTTTCGCCTTCGCGCTTAGCCTCATAATATTCATCCTTCCCTCCTACTTCGCAAACTCCGTGCCGGTCTTGCTCGGGGGGGGCTTGCCGATAGACCTTGGAGCCAAGTTCCACGGGCAGCGGCTTTTCGGCAATGGCAAGACAATCAGGGGATTTTTCGCAGGAGTTTTTGCCGGTCTTCTTGTTGCCTGCCTTGAGGCATTACTTCTCCCGGGCACAGCGCTTGACATTTTCAACGGCAACGCCGCACTCTACATCTACTCCGGCTTCCTCCTCTCGCTTGGCACCATGGTCGGAGACTTGGCGGGAAGCTTTGTCAAGAGGCGGCAGAACATAGCGCAAGGCAAGCAGTCCTTGGCTGTGGACCAGCTCTCCTTTCTTGCATTCGCGCTTCTTTTCGCCTACCCGGTCGCCTCGCAGATAATCACGCTTGAAGCAGTGGTTTTCCTGACAGTACTCACCTACTTCGTGCACATCGGGGCAAACGTCCTTGCCAACCGCTTCGGCTTGAAGAAAGTGCCCTGGTAAGAAGCGCTAAATTTCAACAGTCCCTCTGCTTCCGTCGACTTTTGCTTTTTTCCCTTCCTTCAAAATAGCGTAAGCGCCCCCATCAAGCCCGTCCACCATGGGGATGCCGGAAATAATCGCGCCAACCGCGATTATGGGCTCGGCTTCAATGTTGATTATCGCCGCGGGGGCAACGCCGTTCTTTTTGAGTTGGAGCATCACATAGGAGCCGACTGTGGAGCCCTTGCCTCGAGGGAAAAGGAGCACCCTGCCTGAAACGCACTTCCCGAAAAGCGGGTGCCCCTTTTCAATCACAATCCCAGTTTTCGCATCCACCCCGCCAAGGAAGGAAATCGCTTCGCTGCTTGAGAGGACAGCCCCCTCTCCAATCCCGCGCGATATTGCCCTTCCCTTCACCAGCACGAAAATCCCCCTAATCCTTCTTTGCCGCCCCTTCCATTCAGCACAGGATATCCTCCAGCTCCCCGAAAACAACTTTCTGCTTGCACATGCTTCCTAGGTACTTTGCGGCTTTTCCAGAGTTGCAGCCAGTAACAGAATAGCCCATTTCCTCAAGCGGGCAGACCACCATGCAGGTGTCTGCGACCACCTTTCCGCCAGCCTTCTCTATTGTTGCAACAAAACCTTTCTTCGCAGCCTCCACCTTGGTTTTCTTCGCGGTGCACACCCAAAGCCCGCAGGAGAGCTTCTTTCCCTCAACCATTTTCGAAACGCGGGAGATTTCCTCCAGGCTTGCATGAGGGCAGCCGAGGGTTATTAGCTGCGGCTTCTCTTTCACGCCTATTTTTCCACGGGTTTCCAAGAGTTCCTTTTTGCCGAGTGTTATCCTCTCAGCCCCACCTTTCGCCTTGAATTCGGGCGTAATCCCTTTCACGTAAAACAGCGCGGTCGAGCCTGATGCCGCCATTGCCGCGCCAAGCCCCTTTAAGCAGGTTTCATCGGCAGCACGAATTCCGCTAAAAGCAACGTTCTTCCCCTTGGTCGCCTCGCCTGAAAAGTAGCCGGCTGCCCCAAAGTCCGCATAGCCCTTAAGCTCGGCTTCCACTTCAACAATAAACTCCGCGAGCCGGTTCTCTTCCAAATGCAAGCCATAATTCGGGGTAACGCCGCATATTGCGGAAGCAAGCGCAGACGGCCCGCCTTCGCGGTTTGTCCTTGCCCCCAAAACAGAGTTGGCAAAGCACACAGCCGAGCTTTCGCTCCACGCGACATGCTCGCCTCGCTTCGGGCGTATGCCTACCTGGTAGGGCGCGCATGTGCATGTCATGGTTATTCCCATCTCAGAGTAAGCATCAAGCACTTCAATCTGCTTTTTCGCAAAAGAAGCCGGCACCTTCATTTCCTTCCATTGCTGCCTGTCCATGCCAGCGGGGTTGAGAAAGGAGGGAATGCTCACCTTTGCGCCCTTGTTCACCATGGCCTGCAAATACTCCAAGCCCGCATCGCCGATTGTCTTGTAGGAGACGCCGGATATCTGCGATGATGTGACAGGAATCATCCTGGTTGCGCCGTATATCTTGCCAAGCGCCACAAGTATTTCCATGGATTGTTGCGAAGCTTCCCCGCACTCGCCACCAAGCATTTCCCGCTCTTTTTTCGAGAGTTCCACGAAAATCACTTCGCATCTGCCGTTTCGCCAATCCAGTCCACTAGAGGTATTTCTTCGTATCGACTTTCATCCACTCGGCTTTTTTGAAGTTCTTGCCATGCGCCACAAGGGGCATGGTGGCGTCAATGCCCATCTTAGCCGTCGCATAGGTGTGCGGGTCGGCAGAAGGGTCAAGCGAGCTTCCCTTCTCACCCCTTTTTATCACGACATCGTCGTCTGCCTGCACGCGCGTTGCAATCGCCCACTCAACAGAAGCTGGAGAGTAGATGTCAACATCGTCATCAACAACAACAACGTGCTTTAGGGACCTGTGCCCCAAAAATGCAGCGTCAATCGCCCTTTTGCCATCCTCCTCCTTCCTCTTTTTTATGGCGACAATCGCATGGAGCCACGAGCAGCCGCCAGGCGTTATGTTCACCCCCCTGCACTCCGCCACCTTCCCAACTTCGCGGAAAATTGTAGGCTCTCTGGGCATTCCCATCAGGAACTTGTGCTCGTTTGCTCCTGGAAGAAGGATGTGCCAAATCGGGTTTTTGCGATGATGTAGCGCGTTGAATTTCACCACGCGCTGCTTTCGCACAACATCATAGGTTTCGGTAAGGTCGACAAAAGGGCCTTCATCAGCAAGCTCGCCGGTTATCGTCGCCTCAAAGGCAAACTCGGCATCGGCAGGCACTTCAATGCCATTCGGCAGCTTCACCGTCCGAACCTGGGCAAGGCTATTTGCAATCGCAAGCTCATCCCTGCCGATTTCAACCGAGGTTGCGGCGGCAAGAAGCACATTGATGGGCGCGCCAACAACTATTGCAACATCAAGCTTCCCTCCCGCGCGCTTGATGAACTCATCAAGGTGGCGGTTGAGTATTCTCGCAACCGCCCTGTCTTTTCCAATGACCATCATGCGGTGGAAAGAGCAGTTCCTGCCGTATTCCTTGTCATTCGCAATCACCACGGCAGATGAGAAATACTGCCCTCCGTCATGCCCAGCGTGCAGGGGAATCGGCAATTTGGAGAGGTCAACTTCCTTTTCTGTCACTTCAAGCACAGGCGCCTTGTCGGGCGTTACGGCTTCCGGCTTTGAGGGCTTCTCAATCGCATCCATTATCGCACCAACAAGCCCTTCTTTTCCAATGCCTAAGTAATCGCAGACAAGCTCGCGCGTGGAAAAAATGTTGCCCGCGACCTTCGCACCGGGCAATTCGGTAACTTTCTCAGTATAAACCGGTCTTCCGTCAAGTGCCGCCAAAACGCCAGCAAGCTCGAGCTTTAACGATGCTTCGCTCTTCAGCTCAACAAGCTTCTCCTCCTTCTTTAGCTTCAGCACAAAATCGCGAAATGGCGCTCCTTTCATCAAATTCCCCCCTTAGCTATTTCCCTTCCCCCATCTTTTGAAAAGGCGGTTCTCAACCCCGAGCTGGTCAAGCGTTTTTCCGACGACGAAATCCACCATGTCGGAAACTTTTTTCGGCTTGTGGTAAAAGCCAGGGGAAGCGGGAAGCACAACCGCGCCGGAAAGTGTAGCAGTCTCCATGTTCTTTATCGCGACATAGGAAAGCGGAGTTTCGCGCACCACAAGAATGAGCTTTCGCCTTTCCTTGAGGCACACTTCGGCTGCCCGACTGATTAAACTGCTGCCAACCCCGTTTGAGATTTCCCCTAGCGTTTTTAGCGAGCAGGGGCACACCACCATGGCATCAAGGGGATAGGAGCCTGATGCAACGGGCGCCGACAAATCATGCTCCTCAAAATCGCCCTTCGGAAGCTTTTCTCCTTCCGCGGCTGCGACCTTTTTTGCCCCGCCACTCACAACGATAAATGTCTCGTGCTTGGTTTTTGAAAGCACTTCGGCAAGCCTTCTTCCATAGGCTATGCCTGATGCGCCGGTTATGGCAAGAAGTATCCTCATGCAACTCTTCCCGCCTGCAACTTTTTAAATAACCCTCGCAAACATCCTGCCATGCAAATAGTCAAGCTTGGCGGCAGCGCAATCACGAAAAAATCCGGCTACATGGAGGCTGATTGCGCGGCAATCAGCAGGCTTTCATCCGCAATAGCCTCGGCAATTTCACAAGGCGCAGGCGAACTCATAGTCGTGCACGGCGCAGGCTCGTTCGGCCATGCGCCTGTCCTCAAGTACGGGCTAAATGGCGGCGTGCGCACACCCTTGCAGAAAAAAGGCTGCAGGAAAACGCAAGAGGCTTGCGCAAAGCTCTCCTCACTTGTCGCGAAGGCGCTTCTCAAAAAAGGCGTTCCGGCAGTTGCAATTCCCCCGCATGAAATAATAAAATCTAGGAACAGGCGCATAGCAAAGATGGATGCGGCGCGTATCAAAGCCGCTCTTGCAGCAGGAAAAGTGCCCGTTCTCTACGGCGACATGGTGCCTGACTCCAAGCTTGGCTTTTCGGTGTGCTCAGGCGACCAAATTGTCTCCTATTTGGGAAAAAGGGCAAAGAGAATAACGCTTGCTACAAACGTTGACGGCGTGCTGGTTGATGGAAAAGTCGTCCCTGCGATAAGCGGCAAGAATTTCTCAAAGATAAAGCGCCACCTTCGCGCCTCAGGCGCACCAGACGTTACGGGCGGCATGGCTGGGAAAATAGCCGAGCTTCTCCGCGTAAAAGCGCCCTGCTACATCGTGAATGCCAAAAAGCCAGCAAGGCTCACCGCGCTTCTCTTGGGGAAAAAGGCGCCCTCGACAAAAGTGAAATTCTAGGTGGTTATGTGGCAGAATTGGAACTTGAGGAGAAAACAGGGAACTATTCGCTTTATAAAGTGAAAGACCCTGCGCTCCTGCCAGACACCCACATACTTTGCGCAAAATCCACCCGCGACGTCCTCTATTCGCCTCATGTTGCAGGAAAGCCCCTGCAGGACATGATGGAGAAAAACGGCGAGCTTTTCGCAACCATACTCTCGAAAAAGGTGCTTCAGAAAGAGAAACGCCAAAATACATGCGAGCTTGTTTTCCTTTCGGGAGGGCTTTTCTACTACCTCTCGCATGGCTTCAAGAGGGCGCATTCGTTTGCCATCCCGCAGTGCTTCATTGGCATACAGCGGCAGAGGGTGGAGGGCAGGGAAGGCGATTTCCGCGCGATTTCCGGCTATGAGAATTTTGAGGCGCTTCCTGACGATGCGAACGTGATAATCGGCGACACGGTTGCAACGGGCTCAACGCTTGTCAAGGGCGTACAGCTTCTCCTTGATGCCGCCGAGGCAAAGGGCACAGCCCTTCGCAGCATAAATGCAATCACGCTTGCAGGCTCATTCGCCGGGGCGAAAAAACTTGCCATGCTTGCAAAAAAGCACATCGCACCCCAGCATCCGGGCTGCCGCGTTTCATTTTTTGCCTGCGAGGCGCTCTTCCACCTAATGCCCGACGGCACCGACCTGCGCTTCCTGATGCCGGGCACAATAATGCCTGAGGAAAGCCGCAAAGAAGCGGTTTCCCGCTATGGCGAATGCCTGGGGAAGAGCATGAAGTGCGCCGTGTTCGACTGGGGCACGCGCTGCAAGAACCCTGTCGAGCACTACAAGGAATTTCTTAAGTACTGCGAAGAAGAGCTGTCTTCCCAAAAGCTTGACGCAAAGGCGAGGGAAGTTCTTTCCCGGATGAAAAGAGAAACGCAGGAAGAGCTTTCGGAAATGCAAAAGCCAATCTAGCCTTTCTTATCGGGCAACACGAACCTGCTTAGCGCCGCTATTGCCACTTTGAGCAGGTTCTCCATGCCGCTTGCCATCTGCTCCTCGTGCTCTTTGTTCCCTGCCTCCGGGTAGCCCGTTCCAGGAAGTGCGCCAACCACGAGAGCCACCATGCCGGTTTTTATGCCAAGCCCGCATTCGTACTTGTACTTTTTTGCAAGGTATGCCATTGTCGCCTGCTCCATCTCGCTTGCCTTGTTCTCACGCTCCTTTCTCAAGCGCTCGAACAGCCTTCCCGAGCTTTGCTCAAGATTAAGAGACGCTTTGCTCAACGTTCCGCCTTCATGGTACGCAACCCCCAGTTCTTCAGCAGCCTCAGTTATTGCATTGCGCACCGAGAAGCTGTTCCTGTTCTCTATGAACGGCCAGCCATTCACTAGCACCACTTTTCCGCCATAGGCAGCCCAGTCAGCCTCGAACCGCTTGCGAAGCGAATGGTTCTTGCTCATGCCAAGAACCGAAGGCGGGTAGCCCATGGATTCCATTATGGTAGCACCAGTCGTAAGATTGTTTGTCGCGTTTATGAGCACAGGCCTGTCCACAACGGGCTCCAGGAGTTTCCCAGATTTGTATTTGTAGTTGCAGCCGCCGCAGGTGCCAAGCCGGATGAGCACTACCTTATTCCGGGTGTCAAGTTTCTGCCCGTCGAAGTAGTAGTTTGGCTCAAGGCTCACATGGGCAAGCGTTTCCTTTGCCATTATTTCGGCAGACGCCTCGCCCATGCCGGTTGAAAAGGCCATTATCGGGAATTTTTTGCCATCGTGGGTGGCAATCCCTATCGCAACGTTTCCTCTGCCCGTTGAAAGAATCGCCCTGTCTTCAAGCAGTTCTCCTATTTTCGCAACCCGCTCTGGGTCGCCGCAGTTGAGAATCAGGGGGGGGCATCCGCCGTTTTTCGCAATCCAGGGCGGAACGCCGTTTCCTTGCCAGCCGTTTGCCTTCAAGCCAGGGAGAGGGCCATGCACCCCTTCGAATCGTATGGGATTAGCCAAGAAACCTGAAGCCATTTCACCACCCAGGTCTAATATTGAAGGAAAAGAAGATAAAAAGGGGCTGCACAAACTGGCTTTTTTTAGCGGATATACGACAAATCGTGCTTGCCAGCAGGCGCGCCCATGCCTTTTGCAGCTAGCGCCTCCTGCTCCATTTTCTTCGAGAACTTTTCGCTCTCCTTTGCCCGCTCGTCAAGCTTTTTCATGTCAACTTTTATCTCGAGCACTTTGCAGAGGACATCGAGGACAGCGCGCGCGGACTTTGCATCGACAAAGCCCCCGTGAGTTTCGCCCATCAGGCAAAGCCCGGGCATTTTCCGTATCTTCCCTAAGCCTATCAGAAGCCCCGCGGCGCCTATGATCGAGCCGCGGCTCTCGCCGAATATGATGCCGTATTTCTTATATTTTTCAACCATGGGCTTGTTTGACACGATTCCGAAAACGCGCGGCGCTGCTGGCGCTTTCCCCGTGCCGTAGCCGCCAAGCGTTATGAGAAGCCCCGCGCCCTTCTTCCCGCAAAAGTCGAGCATCTTGCCCGTGACCTCGTACTGCGCATCCGAAGTCACAGCCTGCACGTCGCCAACAAGTATGAGAAGGTCGTTCTTCTTTCCCTTGACATGGTAGAAGCGGTTCTTTATCATGCGCATGACGCCATTCTTCTGCATTATTACCTGGTGCGGGAAGTGCGGGGAGTAGAGGTCGGCTATTTTTTTTGCGCCAAGCTCGGCAATAAGGTGCTCGGCGGCGATTTTCCCAACCAAGCCAATCCCCGGAAGCCCCTCTATGAGTATGGGGTCTTTCATCCTGACTTTCTCAAGCTCGATTATCTCGGTTTTTTCCATATCGCTCAGCCGTTCTGCGCCTCGCGCCTGTATTTCGCGTACCTGTCCTCTATTGAAAACTTCGGGGGGTGCGGGCTTTTTGCCATCTTCCCGCAGTGCGTTTCGTCAAGCGTGTATTTTTTGCACGCCGGACAGCGCTTCATTGCCTTCATTTCCTGCCCCTAATAAACGCGCCTTGTTTCGTTCGGCTAGTTCTCCATCCTTGAAAACTCGAATGCCGCGTGCCTTTCCTTCGCCTTTGCCTCAAGCGCCGCAACCGCGGAATCAAGGAGCTTTTCCGCCCTCTTGACTTCGTCGCTTGTCACGCGAAGCTGGTATTTTGGCGCGCCAAGGTAGAGTATTTCGAAAGTCCCGCCTTCTGCCTTCGGCGCGTTTGCAAGGACTTCCTTCACGACTTCGACGCCGTTTGGCGCGTAGGACGTGAGCGTGAGCATGCCGTTCATCTCAATCACGGTCTTCTTCACGTTCTTCGAGGCGACTTCGAGAAGCGCATGGGCAAGCCCCTTCTCTATTTTCATGCCCCCCAACACTTCCTCGCCTCGCTCGCCAATCGCCTCAATCGCAGTCATCACGTCGCCGTATTTTTGCAAAAGCGCCGCCCTTGCTGCGACAGACTCGGTTTTCGTCGACTTCGCTATCTTTACTGCGACTTCGAAGAGCTTTTCCGCGCGCTTCTCGCGGCGGCTCCCCTCCATTTTCATCTTGCGCTCGCTTTCGGTGACGCGCTTTAGGGAAATGTCAATCTGGTTCTTCCCAAGCTCGATATGGTAGACTTTCGCGACAAGCTTCTGCCCCTCGTGGAGGAATTCGTGTATGTTCTTTATCCAGCGCGGAGCGACTTCGGAGATGTGCACGAACGATTCCCTGCCCCCGTATTCTTCGAGCGAGCAGAACGCCCCGTAGGGCATGATTTTCTTTACAGTAACAAGCACAAGCTCGTCCTGTTCTGGCATCTCGTTCATGGCAACCAATCCGCAACTAGCTTAGGACCTTGAGCACCTTCGTGCCCCCGGTCACTTTCACGCGCGAGCCTGTCGGCGTCGCAAGGGTGGCGCCGCACACCAGGCAGCTCACTTTCTTCGAGGCGTGGCCGAAAACGTTCTGCTCGTTCCCGCACGCGCACTTCAACCTAAGGAATTTGCTCATATAAACACCTTCAAGCGCCAAACTCGAGCTTCTTCTTCGTCCTCGTGCCAATCACGCGCTCCTGTTTCTTCTTGCACGCCGGGCATTCGAGGACTATTTTCTGTCGCTTGCCCTGCTTCTTCACGGTCTTCTCGCCCGCGCGCTTGCCGCCATGCCCTTCGAGCTTTCGTTCGTGCTTGCGGTTCCCGACGGCTAGCGGGCGCGCCTTGCCCTTGCTCGCAAGCTTCGCCTTGTGTACGGTGTGCGTGCGGCACTTTGGGCAGTATGTCCTCACTTCCTTCGGATATTTCATATATAACACATCCTCAAAAGCCCTGTTTTCAGGCTATTGCTTCCTCGGCCATCTTGCCGCGCAAAAGCCAGTCTGCCTCTCCTTGGGGGAGGAAAACCGCTTCGCCCGACTTATAGGGGCCGAAAGTCTCGTTGTTTGCGCCTTTGTAAGCAGGTATCTCCTTTATAAACCGCACCCTCTTGACCCCGTTTTGCTGAGCGGTTTCCCCCTCCGCCCTCAAGGGAGCCAAGGGCTTCTCATCCGCAATCTTCGTCCCTTCGGAATACTTGGAGAGCATGCCTTCAAGCGAGCCATTCGCATCCTCGATTATCGCGCAGAAGCGGTCGTAAAGCTCGTGCTCCTCGCGCGTCATCTCCTCGGTTTTCTCGTGCCTGCCCGGGCTTCGGACCGCCCTGAAGAGTATTTTCTGCTGGCGGATTGAGGATAGCTCACGTATCACCGCAGCCGCGTTTTCGAACTCGCGCCGGTGCATTATTGGGTCGGTTGCGCCAGTCCCGCGTTTCGATGACAAAAAGGCCGCAAGCGAAGTGTGGAAGTCCTGCGGAAGGGCGACAAGCCCGGGCTTTCCCTTCTCCTCACGGACAAGGTCCCTAAGCCTCTTATAGTCGATTTCCTCAGCCAACTTTACCCCCCCTTGATTTGCGGCTCAGAAAATATAAAAACCCGCAACACACGCCTAAAAATTGCTGCACCCGGCAAAATCCATCAGTAACATGCGCCTCAACCGCCATGCCATGGTGGCAGGCCCCCTATTCTGGTTCAAGCGAGTATGGCTGCTTTCTTGCAGAGAAGATAGATTGCCGATGCCTCTGGAAGCTCGATTGTTTCCCCCGAAGCGATTGGCAAGGGGACGATATGCGGCACCATTGGCACGGCTTCAGTTGCCTTCACACGCAGTTTCCCTCCGGAAAAAGCAATCGCGTCCCGCATGGGCTCAAACCCCTCAAGCTCATCAAGCGTTATCCTTTTTGCCATCAAGCCGCTTCCGCCGTGGATGCTATCCGGCATGCGGATGAGCTTGCTCGTGTCAGCAGTAACGTTGGCGTCAATCCTCCCGGCAAGCGTGAGTTTCATCCCGTCAAATTTCTCGGCAAGCTTCCTCTCGCGGTTTGCAATGCCGATGTTGTCCCAGTTGCCGTTCGCTATTGCGCTCTTGAGTTTTTCCCGCTCTTCCGCCTTACGGAGCTTGCGCGAGACTGAAAGCGCGAATCCATCTTCATCAAGCCTTTTCACATACTCGCGCGCGAACTTGCCTCCAAAGCCGCCCTGCGTTGTCGTCGGCCCGAACAGTTTCTTGCCATCTTCCCAAAACAGCCTGTCAAACGACAGCCCGGTGCCTGTAACGTAGTCGGCGATCTCGCGCCGCGCGTCCCGGTCAAGGCTGCGCACGGCATCCGAGACCACGTGAACATGATAGCCGCGGCTTCCTGAGAAGTTTAGGGATATGTCGTCCTTTGAAAACCCAAAATCAGAGAGCAAAAAGTCACCAAGGAGCCTTTGCGCATCCTTTTTCACGGCATCAAGGCAGATTTGGCAGGTGAATTTGCCGCACCTTTTCCCGCAAGCCCCGCCGTCGGCATCCAAGTCGAAAACGAGGTCGGCGCCTAGCCAGTTCTTCCTGGCCATGGGCCGCGCATCGGGGAATTCATAGTAGCCTACAGAGTGCGAGACATATAGCGGAGCCTCGGAGACAAGCTTTCCTCGAAGCTCTTCGGTATTTTTGACCCCGATGTGGCGGAATTCGATTTTCTTCTCCCACCCGCCAAAGCCGAACTCGCGCTTTCCAGCATCAAGCACGGTCGTCTTCCCTTTTTCATAGTGGCGCGAGAAAGTTGTCCGCAGGAACTTCTCTTCATTGGTGATTGCCATGTTCATTCCTTCCCAGCCAAGCCAGCACCAGCTGCCTTCCAGCCGCAGTTGCCCATTCCGGCAAGTGCATTTCCGCCCCCATCTTCAGCGTGCCCCATATTCATCATTCCTTCCTTTCATCAGCAAGCCTTGCAAGCCTGGCGCCATGCATGTTCGCCCGGTAGTTGAGCGGGCTGCCGCAGCGGCACTCGGCAACGCACGCGCCGTAGCTGTCCATAGTGGCGCACGAGGGCATCCTGTATTTTTTTGCGCGCAAATATTCCACCTGGTATTTTGTCGTCTTTTCCGAAAAATCAGGCGCGTGCCTGAACAATTCCGCGATTTTTCCGTCCTGCATGCCCGCATTTATTAGGTAGATTGCAAGCGCCACCCTTCCGGTGTGCGGCACGTTCACGTTGAGCGAGAGGTCCTCGACAAGCCTCCTTATGCACGGCGGGTAGTTCTCCTGCCCAAGCTTCACTATCGCGGTCTCAAGCTTTGGAAGAAGCGAGAGCATCCGTTTGCCTGCCTCAACAACTTCTGGAGGGAACTGCGCGCGGATTGGCAGGCTGCCCTCTATCCTTTTCCGCACCGCTTCCTCGAGTATCCTAACGCGCTCGTGGCGGTTCACTCTCACCTTGCCAGCCGTTACTTCCCGGTTGGTAAGCTTATAGTCAATCGAGCGGGGGGTGTAGGCAAGGTAAGAGGCGAGTGGGACAAGATAGGCGTTCTTGCTTTTTTCGAACGAGACACCGAACTCACCTGCGACCTCATCAATGTTTTCGGGGCGGGCAGCATCATCAGAAGATAAGTAGTCGCTTGCGCGCTTCGCCTCGGCAACCGCATAGCGGTTTATGAGATAGCGGTTGTCTGCGGATGAGACTATCATTCTCGAAATCGCGTAAAGCGCAAGCTCCTCCTCCATGGCGGACGGAAGCTCTGCGAATTTCGGGATTTTCCCATTCAGGAGCGCAGCCCTCACCCTCGCCTCTGCCCGCTCCACCATGCCAAGGGCGATTTCGACGCCCATTTTTGAGACATAGTCTTTGGCGGAAGATGTGAACGGATACTTTGCGTTGAAGGAAAGCCCCCCCATGGTGCATTCATGGCTGCCCAGCTTATTATATATTTTGCAAGCTGGTTTCCGCTGCTTCCTCAAACGATAAGTCGAACGCCTGAAAATTCACCGCGTTTTTTCTCCGATAAAGACAAAGCTTTATAAAAAGTTCGTGTCGGAAAAAGTGTTGACGTGTATTGTGGGGAGTTTCATGTCTTATGGCAGCAGGATTTGGAAAATAGGCGCGAAGATCGCAGAAATAGACTTCCACATCGGCGACTATTCAGAGGAAGAGTTGGGCTTTGACTCCTACATCTACCTATTGCGCGAGGAAAAGGCAAAGCTTATTGAGAAGAAGGCGGCGCTTGAGGAAAAAATGGGCCGCAAAGGAAAGCCTGTGCCATCGGAGAACCCCCCGGGTTCCTTCGCAGGACGGAAGCGTAGGAAGCTCGAAACGCGCCTTGCCGAAAAGGAAAAGCAGATTGCGGGCTACGATGAAGAGAAGCTCGGTTTCGATTCATATCACGATCAGCTGAAGGACGAGGCAAAGCTTCTTAGGGAAAAAATCCGAAAGATTGAGGAAAAAGCCGGCAGGAAAAAAACGTTTTGGAAGCTCGCCATCCCAATATTGGCGGCGGCATTCGCCTTGCTAGTTTTCCTCAACCAGTTCGGGATTTTAAACATATCCGGGGGCAAGCCCTCAGGCGCAGCCAAGCCGCAGCCAAAACAAGCAACAGAGGAAACACACAAGTCAACAGAAGGAATCAAGGTCCTTCCCGGGCCCGAGGTTCCCGGAATAGGCAGGTTCATACCTGGAAACACAGTCGGATTTAGCCAGGCGCCTGCAAAGAGTGCGCAGGGGCTTCCTGAGATTGGGGGCTCGGCTTCTCAAGATGCAGCTGAAACTTTCACGGTTCCAAATGGGGGAGGCTTCTGGCACATAGGTCAAAAAATAGCCAAAAGCCGCCTTCCCGAGTTCAAATATCTCCCGACGCACGAGAGAGATTGCATCGTAGCCACAATCACCAACTACCTAATTGAAAACCAGGCGCGCCTCGGAATTTCCAAAAAAGAGTCAATGCCCGGCAACAGGCTCTTCAAGGGCGCAGACCTGTCGTTTGGCAACAAAGACTGGCAGGAGGTTCTATCAAGGCTTCCAAAGAGGGTTCTTGATGCCACCAATAGCAAGCTTCCGCATCCATCCGGGCCAGCAGGCAAAGCAGTCAGCACTACGGCAAGGGCGGTTTCAAGGCTGGCTTGAGTTTATAGATATTTTTCCATTTTTTCAAACAAAAACATACATTTATAAAACCTTCGTGGTAGAAAGGGAAAACAAGTGGATATATTGATTGTGGGGGTCGATTTTGATGGCTGATGAAAACAGGGAAAACGACAAACTCGGGCTTTTGGAATACTATTCACAAATGAACGCAGCCGAGAGAAAAAGGGCTGAAAGAGAGAGAGTCAGCGAACTTAAAAAGAA
>Ga0116204_1001053_pt1 | contig 15539 bp, 18 predicted proteins | sample LakKivwa52mmetaG_FD_94481 | JGI IMG/M metagenome (GOLD analysis project Ga0116204, IMG submission 94481) | Anoxic lake water microbial communities from Lake Kivu, Rwanda to study Microbial Dark Matter (Phase II) - Lake Kivu water 52m metaG | ecosystem: Environmental > Aquatic > Freshwater > Lake...
CAACAAAGACATCGTTTGCAAAGTCAAAAATGATGCCTACATCAAGGACAAAAGAGGAATCAACATTCCTGATGTGAAATTGTCGATGGAATTCATCTCTGCAAGAGATCGCGCCGACATCGAATTTGGGTGCGATCGTGATGTCGATTTCATTGCCGCATCGTTTGCACGACGAGCGACTGATATTTTAGATATTCGCGACATCTTGATTGGAAAAGGAAAACCGAACATCCAAATCGTCGCTAAAATCGAAAACAGCGAGGGCGTTGAAAATTTGGAAGAAATCATCGCAGTCTCCGAAGGGGTTATGGTCGCCCGAGGGGATCTAGGTGTTGAAGTTCCGACCGAGGAAGTCCCGGTCATCCAGCGAAAAATCATCCATAAGTGTCAAATGCGAAACACCGTTGTCATTACAGCGACGCAAATGCTTGAATCGATGCAGAAAAACCCAAGACCAACAAGAGCTGAAGCAAGCGATGTTGCCAATGCGGTGCTCGCTGGCACCGACGCTGTCATGCTAAGCGGGGAAACCGCTTCCGGTAAGTATCCGGTCGAAGCGGTCGAGACGATGGCAGCTATTGCGAAACGAATGGAGAAAGAAATCGACTATTCAAGAATGATCGATCGAGCGATGATGTTCAGAGAAAAAGACATCACCTCAACAATCGCACTTGCGGTTGCGGAGTCTTCTAGACAACTTGATGCGACTGCAATCATCACGCCGACATCAAGTGGATATACGGCAAAAACTTTATCACAATACCGTCCTAAAGCTCCCATCATTGCATTGACACCATCATCATCCGTCGTTCGTGGGCTTGCCCTCAATTGGGGGGTTCATCCAATGGTTGTGGAACTGAAATCTTCTTTTGACGGATTGTTGAAACAAGCAATCCAAACCGCAACAAAAGAATTCGGACTCCAAAAAGGAGACACGGTCATTGTGACGGCGGGTCTTCCCATTGGAAAATCCGGTTCAACGAATATGATGAAGATCGAAACGATTGAATGAACAACAATAGGGACCTCGGTCCCTTTTTGAAAATACGTTTTCATTTTCATTTCGTTGATTTTTTCAACGGAATGGTGATATACTATGTTCGGCAAAAAAAATGCCAGGACAGTTATCACCTTGAAAACACTTTTGTTTTTCGTGATGACTTTTTTTAAATATGGGCGAATGATTGATTTTGTCAATTTGACTTTTGAAAGAACAATCAATATGATATAATGTTCATATACGGACGGATTTTTCAAATATGAGATTCGGCGATACAACCGGAGGATTTTCTATGAAACAGACATGTTATGTGACAACCCCCATCTATTACTCCAGCGGGAAGGTGCATATTGGCAACGGATACACCACCATCGTTTGTGATGTTTTCGCACGTTTCAACCGTCAAATTGGGAAGGATACGTTATTTTTGACAGGGATGGACGAACATGGTCAAAAGATTGAAGAAGCCAGTAAAATAGCCAATCGTTCCCCCAAGCAATTCGTAGACGCAGTAGCGGATCAGACCAAGCAATTGTGGAAAGAATTGTATATCACCTATGACGATTTCATATGCACTTCGGAAGAGCGTCACGAAAAAATCGTACAGAAAATATTTGAACGACTTCTCGCCCAAGGAGACATTTATCTTGGAGCGTATAAAGGAAACTATTGTATTCCGTGTGAAACCTTTTGGACCAAAACACAATTGTCCGATGATTTGAGTTGTCCGGATTGTGGAAGACCAACGCAACTCGTCGAGGAAGAAAGCTATTTTTTGAATTTAAAAAAATACGCGAACCAATTGCTTGATCACATCCATCAAAATCCGGACTTCATCCAACCAGAAACGAGAAAGAACGAGGTTGTATCCTTCATCGAGTCCGGACTAGAAGACTTGTGCGTAAGCAGAACTTCATTCAAGTGGGGTGTTCCGGTTTTGAGTAATCCCAAACATGTCGTTTATGTTTGGATTGATGCCCTAAGCAACTACATCAGTGCGCTTGGATATGGGACCGACGATGACGAGAAATATCAAAAATACTGGAAAAACGGCGATGAAATTGTTCATGTTGTCGGAAAGGACATTCTTCGTTTCCATGCGGTATATTGGCCAATCATCCTCATGGCGCTTTCGATTCCGGTTCGTTTCAAATTGATCGCTCACGGATGGATTCTTCAAAAAGAAGGAAAAATGTCCAAATCAAAGGGCAATATGATTTATGCGCAGGAGCTTTACTCCCGTTACGGCGTCGATGCAACCCGATACTATCTTGCGAAGGAACTTTCAATCGGAAACGATGGATTATTCTCGTTCGAGCGTTTTGTCGATCGTTACAATATGGATCTTGCCAACGATTTAGGAAACTTAGTTAGTAGAACCGTGACGATGATCAACAAATATTTCGACGGGAAATTGCCCACATACGTTGGCGATGTGACGCCATATGATGAATCCGTGCGAAATCTCGCCCTTCATACCGTCCAAAAAGTGAAAGAGCAGTTTTCAAAGTTCAAAATCCAATCAGCACTCAACGATTTGTGGGTTCTCGTCGGTCGTGCGAACAAATACATCGATGAGACGTTGCCGTGGGCACTGGCGAAAGATCCTACGAAGTTGGCAAACCTCCAATCCGTGATGGTCCATCTTGCGGAAGTGTTGCGGTTCACGGCCGTGATGATTGCACCCGTTTTGGTCGACACTTCAACCAAGATGTTTGATGCCCTTCAAATACCAAAAGATTTGCAAACGTATGAAAGTCTTGAATCGTTTGGCAACATTGGTAACGTTCAAATTGTGTCAAAAATCGATCCGTTGTTCAAGCGTTTGGATCTTGTGGAAGTGCTTGAGTTTCATGAAAAAAAGATGGAATCGGTAGCACCAGTTCCGATGATTGAATCTGTTTCCGAAATAACGATTGAGGATTTTTCAAAACTAGATATCCGTGTCGGTCAAATTTTGAGTTGTAAAAAACATCCGGATGCAGACAAGCTTCTGATCTCGCAAATCAAAGTCGGATCTCGAATTCATAATATTGTTTCCGGAGTAGCGAAGTATTACACCCCAGAACAAATGGTAGGGAAAAAAGTTGCGGTGATAACCAACTTGAAACCGGTCAAATTACGGGGTGAATTGTCCGAAGGCATGATTCTTGCCGCATCCGACGAATCGTCTTTGGAAATTTTGGAATTGCATTCGTTGCCTTCGGGAGCGAAAATTAAGTAAACGATTAAGAAAAGGAGATGCACAAAGCTCACTCATGACATCCTATATCGCAGGTGGAGGCACGCTCTCCACCGAAATTTTCATTTCCATCATGATTCTGCTCGGTCTTTCGATGTTGATTTCGATTTTCTTGGGCTATTTCAAACTAAATTTTTTACCGAAATTCACGGTCGAAATTCTTGTTGGAATCGGGATTGGATCTTTTTTCAACTCCATTGTCGCACAGTATCATCAAGAAGGAATCGTCGAGGGGCTGTATGTGTTCGGCCTTTCCTTTTTGTTGTTTTTGAGTGGTTTGGACGCGGATTTCACAGTATTGAAAGACAAGCATAAAAACTCAAGAGACCACATCAATGTGCTGTCTTTAAGCATTGGGGTTTTGATTGCCATCTATTTACTTTCGTTTGGGGCATCATGGCTTTTTGTTGAATATTTTGTGAAAGGAACCTACAAAGGGGTGATTCTCCTCACCATCACATTTTCCGCTTCGTTTGCGAGCGTCATCGTTCCCATGATCCACCAAAGCGATGCCTGTCATACAACCATTGGGAATTTCATCAATACGGTGTCTACTATTTCAGAACTTGTTTCCATCGTGTTGTTGTCTGTTTTCATGATTGTAAATGGAATCTATGAAAATCCACGACCGTATTTATATTTGATCATCATCATCATTCTTGTCATGATGTATTTGTTTTATCATGCTTCACAGATCAAGCATTTTGAGTTCATGAAAAAAAGTTTTGGAAAACTGAATCTTCGTTTGATTGTTCTCGTTTTGCTTGTCTTGGTCTTTGCGAGCGAACTTGCCGGTGGTGAATTCATTTTGGGTGCTTTCCTTGCGGGAATGGCAATCAAATTGGCATCCCCCAAAGAAGAAATTGTCAAAAAATTGGAATTTGTCGGATATGGTTTGTTCATCCCGATGTTCTTCATCATTGTTGGAACGAAAATTGACATTATGATGTTGTTCACGGATGCAAAGTTTTCTTTGTTGGTCCTTTCATTGTTTGCTTTAATTGTTTTGACGAAAGCCCCCATCCTCATCTTGCTCAAGTGGTATAAATGGCAAACGACGGCGGTGACCACGTTGCTTTTGTCTTGCGGCATCATCGTTGCGATTGCTGCAAAGAGCATGGGTATATTTTCGAACTATTTCTCCTACGCGCTAATGATCGCAAGCGTCTTATCGTGTATTGTTTCACCGATTGTTTTCAGACTCAAGTTCCCTTATTCTGGTTTGATGTCCCGATACGAAGAACAAGACCATGGTCCGCAGTCAAGGACGAATCACTAAGATTTGATTGGAAAGCGAGGATTCACCATGTCACGAAAATCAAAATTCAATCCGAACGCAGAGCGCATCATCGGAGTCATCATTGGAACGCTCATCTATTCCTTGGCGGTTGTTTGGCTTTTGGACATGGGGCGGTTCTTTGCGGGGGGAATCACAGGGATTTCACAAATAACATCTAGAATCTTGAACGACTTTTTTGGCGTTACGCTGTCGATGAGCATCATCTTGTTGATCATCAACATCCCTCTTTTCATCATAGGATGGAAGCAAGTTAGCAAAAAGTTTGCGATGCTTACACTTCTTTCCATCCTCTTGCAGTCGGTGTTCATCATGGGGTTGGAGATTTTACGGGACCGGTTCGGATTCCAACCATTTCTTGGTTTGGCCGAAAATTTCGAAGCAAATCGCTTGTTGATTGCTGTGGTTGGCGGGTTGACGGCGGCTGTTGGAGCGGGGATTTGTCTTCGCTACGGTGCGTCGACCGGCGGTATGGATGTTATCGCACAATATCTTGTTATGAAAAGAGACATTCCATTCACGAAATATTCGCTGACGGTGGACATCATCATCGTATCACTTTCGGGGTTGTTGTTTGATATTAACACCGCGATTTACACCGTGGTGCGTTTGATTGTCTACATGCTTGTCATCGACAGAATATACACCATTTACAAGTATATGAAAGTGACGATTGTCACTGAAAAAGAAGAAGAGATGTCTCGTGCATTCACAAGTCAATTCCAACACGGCGTCACAATTTTCAAGGCAATTGGAGCATACCATCGAAAAGAACGCGCTGTTTTGGAAATCGTCGTCTTGACATATGAAGTTCCATATTACGTCGAGGCGGCACAACTAATCGATCCATCCGCGTTCATATCGGTGGTTGAGGTCAAGATTGTACGCGGAAAATTCAACAAACGCGCAATCACATGAACAAAGACGATGCACACGACATTTTCGTTTTGATGTTTTTTAGGAAAAAATTGCTGGATAAAAATCGGGTTGTGATTGTAAAACGGGACGACTTTGAATGAAGCACACCGGCGATCGCGGATCCAAAATCCATGGTGAATTTGCTTGACAATTCAGGGTCTTTAGTGTATCATTATCCCGGTACATTTCCCAACCCACACGAAATACGCCCCTCTTTAATTTACACATCATTTCCTCGATGATGGGTCAAATTAGAATATTTCACAATATTTTGGAGGAAAAGGAAAGAAAATGAGCAAAACATTCATGCAAAGAAAAGAAGACGTCGTGCGCAACTGGTATGTCGTAGATGCCACCGATGTCGTTTTGGGACGTTTGTCGACCGAAGTCGCAACGGTTCTGAAGGGAAAACAAAAACCGACATTCACACCTCATGTGGATGGAGGGGACTATGTTGTCGTTGTCAACGCGGATAAAGTCACACTGACAGGCAACAAACAAGAAGGCAAACTTTACTATCGTCATTCGGGCCATTATGGCGGGTTGAAAACAACAACCGCCGGAGAGATGATGGCGAAATTCCCGGACCGGGTGATCGAATTGGCCATCAAGGGAATGCTCCCGAAAGGAACGCTTGGTGCTAACATGTTGCGTCGATTGTACGTGTATGCAGGCAACGAACATCCTCATGCGGCGCAAAAACCGATGACCATGGTCATCAAAGGGTAGGAGGAGAAAGACATGGCAATAATTCAATACATGGCGACAGGACGCCGAAAAAGTTCGGTTGCACGCGTCCGATTGATTCCGGGAACGGGAAAGATCACGATCAACGATCGTAGTTTCGCAGAGTACATTCCCTCCGCAGCATCTCGTTTGGACGTGTTGCAGCCATTGGCTTTGACAGGGACGACAACTTCTTATGATGTTTTTGTCAATGTTTTCGGAGGAGGAATCTCCGGACAAGCCGGAGCGATCCGACACGGCATAACAAGAGCATTGCTTGAAGTGAGCGGTGACTTCCGTAGTGTTCTTAAAAAAGCGGGCCTAGTCACACGCGATCCGCGTGCGAAAGAACGTAAAAAATACGGTCTCAAAAAAGCGCGCCGTGCACCGCAATTCTCAAAACGCTAATTGGAATCAAGCAGGCCGCCACGGCTTGCTTTTTCATTTTTTCAAATAGAAGGAGGCTCCTCATGAGTGTTCGAGTCCGATACGCCCCAAGTCCAACCGGTTTTTTGCATATTGGCAATGCGAGAACGGCGTTGTTTAATTATTTGTTTGCGAAAAAATACGATGGAAAATTCATCATCCGAATCGAGGATACCGATATTGCGCGAAATGTGGCAGGTGGCGAGGAAAGTCAGTTGAACTTTTTGAAATGGCTTGGTGTCGAGTGGGATGAATCCGTCGATGTGGGTGGTCCATATGGACCGTACCGCCAACTGGAGCGTCTTGATCTTTACAAAAAATACGCCGACAAATTACTTGACATGGGATTGGCGTACAAATGTTATTGCACCCCGGATGAATTATCCGAATCCAGGGAAGACTTGATGGAGGAAGGCGCAAGCAACATCCACTACAACAAACGATGTTTGCATGCTTCAAAAGAAGAACTCGAAGAACTATCAAAACGGGGAGGATATTCGATTCGTTTTAAAGTTCCGGATTCGGTGACTTATCGATTTGATGACATTGTCCGAGGCGAATTGACGTTTGAATCCAAAGACATTGGGGATTGGGTCATCATCAAGGCAAACGGGATACCAACCTATAACTTCGCATGTGTGATTGACGATTACCTTATGAAAATCACACACGTCTTGCGAGGCGAGGAACATGTCACGAACACCCCGAAACAATTGATGGTGTTTGATGCGTTCGGATGGGATGCACCGATCTTTTGTCATATGACTTTGATTGTAAACCAAAACCGAAAAAAACTGTCCAAACGCGACAAGTCCATTACCCAATACATCCACCAATATGCGGATATGGGGTACTTGCCGGAGGCGATTTTCAATTTCATCGGATTGTTGGGGTTCTCACCCAAAGGAGAGGAAGAAATCTTGTCGAAAACCGAGTTCATCGAAGCATTCGATAAAAACCGGTTGTCGAAGTCACCAGCGACCTTTGATCCTGAAAAAATGAAATACATCAACAAGACCTATATGAAGAAACTATCCGAAGAGGAATTTCAATCCCTTGTGAAACCATATCTTGAAAAAGCGGGAATTACAGGAAGTGATGAATGGATTGGAAAACTATGTTCGGTTTTCCGGGAGCGGATTGCTTATGGGGCAGAAATCGCGCTTCGATATCAGGAATTTTTCAAAGACAAAGTTCAACTGACCGAGGAAGAGCTCGAAATTATGAACCAACCAGGAGTCAAAGAAACGCTCAAAGCGTTGAAAATGCAATTGAATGCAATCGACAATTGGGAGGAAGAATCGATTGCGATTGCAATCAAAGAAGCCGGAAGACAAACAGGCATTAAGGGAAAAATGTTGTTCATGCCCTGCCGTATTGCAACGACTGGTGAGATGCATGGTCCGGACCTTCCAAAATCCTTGATGATTCTCGGGAAGGAAAAAACACTTAGCAGAATCAAAAATCATATCTAGAAGAGGAGTCCTCAAAGAGCTTTTTTGAGGACTTTTTCTCAAAAAAAAGAATAACCAATGCAAAATGAAATATGGTATAATAGAATTGAAAAGACAAAAGCGAAAAGGAACGGATATGGAAATTAAAATATTCAACACACTCACCAAAAAGTCGGAATTGTTTGTTCCGATTCATCCAAAGAAAGTTACGATGTATGTCTGTGGACCGACGGTTTACAACTACATTCATATTGGAAACGCAAGACCCGTCGTTTTTTTCGATGTTGTTCGACGTTTTTTTGAGCATGCGGGATACAAGGTGACCTACATATCGAACTTCACGGACATTGATGATCGGATTATCGAACAAGCTATGAAAGAAAATAAACGGGAAGAGGAGATTTCTGAAAAATACATTGCCGCATTTTTGGAATCGGTCGAAAAACTTCAGTGTATTCCATACGAAAAAAACCCGAAAGTGACGGAAAATATCGAAAATATCGTTGGATTCATCGAAAAATTGATTGATTTACAATCGGCTTATGTCGTGGATGGCGATGTGTATTTCCGTGTCTCAAAATCCAAGGATTATGGTGTGCTAAGCGGACAAACCACCGAAAACTTAGAAGACGGTGCACGAATCGACGTGAATGAAGCCAAAGAAGATCCGAAAGATTTTACGTTGTGGAAGAAAACAACACAAGGTAGAGCATGGGACTCCCCATGGTCAAAAGGAAGACCAGGATGGCACACGGAGTGCGTGGTCATGGTTCAAGATTTTTTCAAAGAGAAAATTGACATTCACGGTGGAGGAACAGAACTGAGATTCCCCCATCACGAAAACGAAATTGCTCAGTCCAATATTGTTTATGGACATCGTTTGGCGAATGTTTGGATGCACAACAACCGCGTCGATCTTGCTGGGGTCAAGATGAGCAAGTCCCTCGGAAATGTCGTGTGGCTGAAAGACATTCTTGAAAAGGTTTCCCCAAAAGCTTTTCGATTTTACATGTTAACGAGTCATTACCGGTTGCCTATTTTGTACAAGGAAGAACTTTTGATGCAAGCAGTGTCAGAGTATGAAAAAATGGAACGCACCTATGTCAATTTGTTTCGTCGGTTGGAAGCATCCGGTGCATTGGTGTTGAATGAACAAAAAAGTTCACTGATTGATGGGTTCAACCAGGAAATGGCGGATGATTTCAATACGCCGAATGCCATCACCGTTTTGTACGAAGCAATAAAGGAAGCGAATAAAGAACTTCGCAATCCAAATGCGGACATAAAAAACCTTCTCATTCTTAAAAACGCAATTGATGTTATGTTTGGCGTGTTTGGCATTGAAGTCGATATCCATGAACTGAATGAAAATGAGAAAAGCTTGATTGATCGGTGGCAACAAGCCCGAAAAAACAAAGATTTCATTACGGCGGATCGCCTAAGGGAGGAAATCGCAGCACGGGGCGTCAAATGGTAAAAATGAATTATGAGTTGTTGAATGGAAACAATTTGGCATACATCGGCGATGCAGTATTTGAACTGCACATACGAAAGTACTTGATTGATAAAGGTTTGACCAAGAGCAACGACTTAAGAAAAGCAAGCATTCGCTTCGTCAGTGCGGATGCCCATGAAATCATTGTCAAGGACCTTCTATCCGAGATGACCGCCAAAGAAATGGATATTTTCAAGAGGGGACGAAACAATTCAAGTTTGTTACGATCGAAAGAAGCCAAAACACGCAAGCACCAATTATCGAGCGGATTCGAAGCCGTGATTGGCTATTGCTACTTGATGAACGATCAAACACGGATCGATTTTTTGATTGCATCCGCAATTGAAGCGATAGAAAAGAGAGAATCGCATGAGTGAGTGGATTTATGGAAAAAACGTCTTGGATGCTGCACTTGCCTCCAATAGAAAGATTTTCAAGGTGATTGTGAATGCTTCTGCGAAAGAATCCCTCAAAGAATTAACGCGGAAGTGTGAAAGCAAAGGAATAAAAATCGAAACGCTCGATTCGAAGGGATTCGATCAAAAATACAAAGGACTCACTCAAGGAATCGTAGCCGAGGTCGATGATTACAAGTACGTTGAATTGGAAAACGTACTTTACAAAATCGAGAAAAAACAGGAGATGCCTTTTCTTTTGGTTTTGGATTCGTTGGAAGATCCCCATAATCTCGGTGCAATTTTGAGAACGGCCGATGCTGCGGGGGTCCATGCCGTGTTGATTCCGAAACATCGCAATGTCCAATTAAACGGAACTGTTGCGAAAGTATCCACAGGGGCAATCGAGTACGTCGATGTCGTACAAATCACCAATATCACCGCGACGCTGCGGGAGTTGAAAAAAAAGGGAATTTGGATCATCGGTGCGGAGGCGGATGCCAAGACGGATTTCTTTCATCAAGACTACAAGATGCCGCTCGCCCTCGTCATCGGTTCGGAAGGGAAAGGGATTTCGAGATTAGTTCGCGAGAATTGTGATTTTTTGGTCGCCATTCCGATGGTCGGTCATGTGAATTCATTGAATGCGTCCGTCTCTGCGGCTTTGATGATATACGAGGTTTTTAAAAACCGAAAATAACGAGGGAATCAACCTCGGGGAGGATTCATGCAATACAAGTTCAATGATTACAACGACTATGAATTGATTGAATTGATCAAAGAAAACAATGAAGAAGCCATCGATATCATGTATCAAAAATATGAAGGACTGATTAAAAACCGAGTCAATCGATTTAAAATCAAACCATCGATGTTTGAAGATTTTGTCCAAGAGGGAAGGCTCGCCCTTAATAAAGCGATTCACACATACAAAATGGATTCAAACAAGACTTTTAATAAGTTTTTCGATATGGTGCTTCAACGCCGCTTCATCACTTTGTTGAAACAAAATCAAAAGGACTTTTACAACATTGTATATGTCGATGATGTGTTTTCGTTGATCCAGGAAGACCCTCACGAATCATTGAAGGACCCTCTTGATGAAAACTTGATGACTGAACTCGAGCGAAAGGTCTACAGGTATCGTTTCATCGAGCAATTCAAACCTCGTGAAATTGCCCAAATGCTTAAAATAGATCCCAAGCAAGTTTACAATGCATGCAACCGAATCAAAAAAAAGGTTGCTGACAACGAATGAGGGTTCCGTTTTCACTTGAATGGAAGGGGACTTATAAAAGCATAAAAGACTTGACAAAAAGGGGCTTTTTTGGTAAATTATTATAGTGCATAAAAAGGATGATTAGAATGAGAGAAAAAGTGATTTTGATTTGTGAGGAGTGTCTGTCGAGAAATTATACGACGCAGAAGAACAAGTTGAACAATGCTTCTCGAGTGGTCTTAAAAAAATACTGTACACGATGTGGAAAACACACGATTCACAAGGAAACAAAATAGGAGGATGCCAATATGGCTGTAAAAAGCACTAAAAATGCAAAAAAAGAAGGGACCACGGTCGAAACCGTGAAAGCGCCAAAAGAAAAAAGGAATTTTGTTTTGGAAATCCTTTCCAAGGAATATAAATACGAAAATTTGTTCTTGATGATTCTTTCTTTGATGGCGATCGTTTTGGGCGTTTTGATTATCAATGGAACGTTGGTCGTCAACGAATCATTTTTTGTAATCGGATCCTATCCGCTCGTATTTTCTTGGCTACTCGTCAGCTTGGGAGTCGTTTCCCTTTTGCTTGTCATATGGCCGTTTTACAAACCGTCATTCATTGAAATGAAACGCATCACATGGTTGAAAAGAGCGGCATTCTTTGCCAATCTTTCGAAAGTTTTCTTGTTCATTCTTGCATTGTCATTGTTGTTCTTCCTTTTGGATCTTGGAATTACAGGTTTGTTCACACTCCTCAAGATATCCTAGGTGAAAAACATGGCGGGAAACAGCGAAAGAGCCTGGTATGTCGTTCAGACCTACTCGGGGTGCGAAAACGCAGCGAAAAGCAACCTTGAATTGAGAATCCAATCAATGAACATGCAAGACTTGATTTTCAACGTTTTGGTTCCCGAGCAAACCACAACCGAAAAGAAAAAGAACGGTGAAATCAAAGAAGTCATCATCAAGCCGTTTCCAGGATATGTTTTCATCGACATGATTGTTACGGACGAATCGTGGTTCATGGTACGAAACACGCCGATGGTGACAGGATTTTTGGGTTCTAGTGGAAAAGGGGCGAAGCCCGTCCCGCTTCAAAACGATGAAATCAATCCGATTTTAAAAAATTATGGGCTTTTGAATGTTGCACCGCCAAAAGTAGCGGTGGGCGATCGGATCAAGGTGACCTCAGGCACATTCATTGGGCAATATGTCGTCGTCGATATGGTGGATGTACAAAAGCAGACCGTAAAAGTGTTGGTCGAAGTTTTTGGCAGAAAAACACCGGCTGAATTGTCGTTCGATGAAGTTGAAAAAGTATAGAAGTCAGGAATGGCTTCTTTTTTCGATTCCCTACAAATCGTTTGAGATTGTCCAAATGTATGGAGATATTTGCCACAATATGATATAATATCGAATGAGAATAGGAGGAGCGCTATGAAACTAGCCATAGGAAGTGATCATGCGGGGTATTCGCTCAAGGAAATCGTGAAACAACACTTGATTTCAAGCGGACATGAAGTGATCGACCACGGGGCGTACGATTCATCGAGTGTCGATTATCCGGATTATGCGAAGCGGGTTTGCGAAAGCATTTTGGATATGGAGGCGGATCAGGGTATTTTGATTTGTTACACGGGGATTGGAATGAGCATCGCCGCGAACAAGTTCAAAGGGATCCGGGCAGGGAACGTCGGAGATGTTGAAAGTGCTTATTTGACAAGAGCCCACAACAATACCAACGTCTTATGCATGGGAGCTCGAAAAATGCCCGAACAACTCGCTTGTGACATCGTTAATACGTTTATTCGAACCGAATTCGAAGGGGGTCGCCACGAACGTAGGGTGAACAAAATCATTGAGATGGAAAAGGAGGATTCGCGATGAAAGAAGGAAAACTTGTCATCTTTGATCACCCCTTGATCCACCACAAATTATCTTTGATTCGAGATGAAAACACAGGAACCAAGGATTTTCGCCAAACTGTCTCCGAAATCGGAGCATTGATGGCGTATGAAATCACCAGAGGACTCAAAACCGATGAAAAACATGTGAAGACCCCGGTTGGAATCGCAAAGACAAAAGTGCTTGCCAACGGCGTTGTCATCGTTCCCATTTTAAGAGCCGGACTCGGAATGGTCGATGGAATCACCAGTTTGATTCCAACTGCCAAGGTAGGACATGTCGGATTGTATCGGGATGAAGAGACGCTCGAACCACACACCTATTACGCGAAATTTCCAGAGACGATGAGCATATCGACGGTCATCGTGATTGATCCAATGCTCGCAACCGGTGGAAGTTTGTCCAAAGCAATCGATTTGATCAAGGAAAGAGGAGCGACGGACATCAACTATGTCGGATTGGTCGGAGCTCCGGAAGGAGTTGCCAAAATACAACGCGAACATCCGGATGTCAATATTTTCTTGGCCGCCCTTGATGAACGGTTGAATAAAGTCGGTTACATCGTTCCTGGTCTTGGGGACTGTGGCGATCGTTTGTTTGGGACCAAGTAGGAGATTCGCGTTGGACAAAGACAGCAAACGTGGACTCAAAACATACAATGCTGTTGTGACGAGCATCTATCAGTTGATCACAACGATCTTGATCGGATACGGCATTGGTTGGTTGATTGATCGGCCAAACGATTCCACCATTAACCGACTCATCTTCACCATTGTGTTTTCATTGATTGGAATCGCCAATTTTTTCTATCAAATGATTCGAATGAAGAACCCTGGTGGTGGAAGTAAATGATGAAAAAAAAGGACAAGGATGATAAACCCGAATTGGTGATCACCACAATCACACTGGTTGCATCGGTTTTCTTATCCGTTTTGGGTCTTTTGATCTTGGAGGATAAGTATCTTGTCCTAAGTTTTGGCATCGGCGTCTTAGCCTCGCTGATTGGCTTATGGTCGATTGTCATTCGAACCGATGCGATTTTACTGGAAGACTCATCGAACCGGATGATGAAATCAATCGCCGGTTTCATTTTCAATTACCTCGTCTACGGAATCGCGTTGTTTTTAAGTTTGCATTTTGCGAAGTTGAATGTGTTTTCAACACTTATCGGAATCTTGATGGTTAAAATGGTCACATACGTGAGGTATGGTCTTTTGACGGGAAGAAAAACCGAAACAACCGCTAAAAGCAAGGAGGAGAACCCATGAACCATTTGAACACCGTTTTGGACTTTTACATCGGGCTCTCGCCCAACATAAAATCGTCCCTATTCATCACTTTTCTCTTGATTGTCGTTGTGTTAATCGTCAATCACAAGTTGAAGGACCACGATGCGACCAAGACCCCCAAGGGGATCGTGCTGATTTTCGAAATATTGATCGATGGGATGAACAAGTTCACTGAAGACATCATGGGAAAAACGTGGAAGAGTTATGCGGCCTATGTCTTGACCATCACATTGTTCATTTTTTTATCAAACATCTCCGGGCTGTTTGGACTTTATCCGCCAACAGCCAACGTTGCGATCACGGTCACGCTCGGAATCATGACGTTTGCGATGATACACTACTCCGGTTTTCAAACCAATGGCGTGAAAAATTACCTCAAGACATTCATCGAACCTTCTCCGATCATGCTTCCACTTAATGTTGTCGGAGAAATCGTCATTCCGTTTTCACTGGGACTTCGTTTGTTTGGAAACATATTGAGCGGAGCGATCATCATGGCCTTGGTGTATGGCGCATTGGAAGCAAGTGGAATACTTTTCCTTGCACCGTTTGTCGCACCCGTCCTGCACGCCGTGTTCGATTTGTTTTTCGGACTGATTCAAACATTGGTGTTTGTCATTTTAACCATGGTCTTTATTTCCAGCAAAATGCCGGAAGAAGAAATAATGCAAGAAGAATAATTTAGGAGGAACGTATGAACGTGTTACAATCATTACAACTCATTTTAGAAGTCGCTTACAACCCGGATTTTATGAAGGGAATGGCGATGATCGGGGCCGGAATCGCGGTGTTTACCGGATTTGGTACGGGGATCGGACAAGGTTATGCAGCAGGAAAAGGGGCGGAAGCCATCGGACGTCAACCCGAAGCAGCCTCAAAAATCAGAACAAATACCATCATCATGGCGGCAGTCGCCGAAACAACGGGGATTTACGGGTTCGTTGTTTCCCTCATCATGATTTTTGTTGTTGCACTCGGATAAAAAACATAGGAGGCTTTTGCCGTGGATAAAATCACCCAAGTAATCAGAGACATCATATTCGCCGGAATCGACCTCTTGGAAAAAGGATTGGGGGTCACTTTCGTCACGATGCTCATTCAACTCGCAGCGACGTTGGTGCTGTTTTTGGTCATTCGGTTCACCGTTTGGAAAAAAATCACCCAAGTCTTGGAA
>Ga0116204_1001054_pt1 | contig 15532 bp, 15 predicted proteins | sample LakKivwa52mmetaG_FD_94481 | JGI IMG/M metagenome (GOLD analysis project Ga0116204, IMG submission 94481) | Anoxic lake water microbial communities from Lake Kivu, Rwanda to study Microbial Dark Matter (Phase II) - Lake Kivu water 52m metaG | ecosystem: Environmental > Aquatic > Freshwater > Lake...
CCAAGACCCGATCGCCTCGCTCAACCCGCGCATGACAGTCAAGGAAATCGTCGCCGAAGGGCTCCGCATCGCCGGCGTCAAGAACGACGACATCATCGTCCAGAAAGTCAACGAGGTTCTGGAAACCGTCAATCTCCTGCCCGAACACGCCAGCCGGTATCCGCACGAATTCTCCGGCGGACAACGCCAGCGCATCGGCATCGCCCGCGCCTTGGTCGTCGGACCCGAACTGATCATCGCCGACGAACCGATCAGCGCCCTCGACGTTTCGATCCGCGCGCAGGTCATCAATCTCTTGAACGACCTCCGCGACCAACTCGGACTCACGATCATGTTCATCGCCCACGACCTGTCCGTCATCAAGTACTTCTCGAACCGGATCGGCGTCATGTACTACGGCAAGCTGGTCGAACTCGCGACCTCCGACGAACTTTTCAAGAATCCGCTCCATCCCTATACCAAATCGCTCCTCTCGGCCGTTCCGCTGCCGGATCCGATGTACGAACGCAACCGCCGCCGCATCATCTACGATCCGAACCAGCACGACTACCAGTTGGACAAACCGGAACTCACCGAAATCACGCCGGGCCATTTCGTCCTTGCCAACCAGGCCGAACTGGCGAAACACCGGACCGAGCTCAAGTAACATGTGGATTCGTTTCCTGCTCGCGGCCGTCTTCGGCGGCGGCGCCGTTCCGCTCTTCATCCTGATCGCATTCGGCGGTGACTTCAAGCTCGGGAACTGGCTCGATGCCGGCTTCATTGTCGGCATGATCCTCTTTTCGTTCGGGCTGATCGCCACGACGAACGCGGGGAAGTTGTTCCGCGGGTTCGGTTTCGTCGTCAAGAAGCTGCTGGCCGGAAAATACGCCCATTACAGTTACTATGACTACGTCATGGAAAAGGGCGACACCCACGACAAGACGACCGGGATTCCGATCCTGGTGGTCGGGACCGTCATTCTGGCGACCGCCACAATCCTGTCCTACGTCTTCATGGAACAATATTTCTGATCGAGATGCCCGCAAGGGCATCTTTTTTTGCCATGGTTTGACGCTCGGTTATGGCAAGTAACCGCCTTTTGTGGTATCATGAAACAAGGAGTGATAACATGGCTGTTTGGACGAAAGAACCTCAAAAGCGAGGCGAAATCATCACCGTTGCAATTGATAAGGGTTGTCGCTACCAGCTCTACACCGTCGGCGCGACCCTGCTTCAGTGGCAGCACCGGGACGGCACCGAGCTCGTCGTCCGCTACAAGGATTTGGACATGGTCGGATCCGGCGGGCAATACCTGGGAGCCTTCATCGGTCCGACGGCGGGACGCATCGAAGGCTCTCGTTTCCGTTTGGATGGAAAGGATTTCGTCATCCAGGAAGGCAAGAAGCATTTTCTGCACGGCGGAAAGAATGGCTGGCACAACGTCGTGTTCGATGTCGCTTCGATCGAAGCGAAGAACGACGGCGTCACGGTCGTCTTGAAAACCAGGCAGTCCCACGACGTGATCCCCGGCACCGTCGATTTGACGATCACCCATGTCTTCACGCGCAGCGGGTACGCTTTGTCTTTCGATGCCGTCACCGATCAACCGACGCTTCTCAACGTCACGACGCACGGATATTATTCGCTGCTCGGCCATTTTGAACACGACCTGACGGATCATGTCTTGGAACTCGACGCGACGCGCGTGATCGAAGTCGACGACGAGATCATCGGACGCAGGATTCTGAACGTGGCGGGCACACCCTTCGATTTCCGGACGCCGCGGCCGATGGTTCAGGCGATCCGCGACGAGAACCTGTTGGCTCAAGGCGCGAAGGGGTTGGATCACTGCTTCCTCCTCGATCATCAAAAACCTTATCAGCTCCGGCTATCTTCCCCGAAGACGAACAAGGTGCTCGAAGTCAAGACCACCTATCCTGGACTGACATTGTATTCGACCAATTATCCGAAATCCGACGTCATCCAAAACGGCCGGACGCTCGCCTTGAACGGCGCGCTCGCGATCGAACCGCAGTATCCTTCCAACGGCATCAACGATCCGCGCTTCCACGACCTTGTGCTGCGTCCGGGAAAACCGTATCACCACGAAATCGTCATGATCGTCAAGGAGGTCTAAATGAAACTTCTCGTCGTCGGCGGCGCCGGATACATCGGCAGCCATTTCGTCAAGGCCGCGCTTTTGGAAGGCCATGTCGTCACCGTGTTCGACAATCTCCAAACTGGACATCGCGACGCGATCGATCCCAAAGCGTCTTTTGTCCACGGCGATTTGCGCGATTCCACCGCCCTTGATTCGGCGTTTGTGGAATCCCGACCCGATGCCGTCGTCCACTTCGCGGCCAATTCGCTCGTGGCCGAGTCCGTGAAGGATCCGCTTTCCTATTTTGACAACAATGTCTCCGGGACGATTTCGCTGCTCAAAGCGATGAACAGGCACCAAGTCATGCAACTGGTCTTCTCGTCCTCGGCCGCCGTCTACGGCAGTCATGAAACGATGCCGATCACCGAAGACTACCCCACCGTGCCGACCAATCCCTACGGCCAGACCAAACTCATGATGGAACAGATCATGCGCTGGTGCGAAGCCGCCTACCTCATCCGCTACGTCAGCCTCCGCTACTTCAACGTCGCCGGTTCCTGGGGCGACGGATCGATCGGCGAGGACCATCGACCGGAAACCCATCTGATTCCGATCGTCCTCGAGGTTCCCCTCGCCAAACGGCCGCACGTCACCATTTACGGCGACGATTATGCGACGAAGGACGGCACCTGCATCCGCGACTACATCCATGTCGTCGACCTGGCCGAAGCGCATTTGAAGGCGCTCGCCTATCTTGTCAAAAACCAGAAATCCGAGATCTTCAACCTCGGCAGCCAGGAAGGTTATTCGAACTTGGAAATCCTCGAAACGGCGCGAAAATCGACGGGTCATCCGATTCCTTCCGTGATCGGCCAAAGACGTCCGGGAGACCCCGACAAACTCGTCGCGTCGAGCGCCAAAGCGAAGCGTCTGCTCGGGTGGACGCCGAAGCGCGACATCGCGAAGATCGTCCGGGACGCATGGGCATTCCACCAAGCCAGACCGAAAGGATACGACCGCTGATGCGACTGCACGAACTGATTCAGGGCCTCTTCGCCTACGCCGAAAGCCGCGGCATCCTCGATCCCGCCGACAAGGAATACGCGCTCAATCAGATCCTTTGGCTTTTCAAGGAAGACGCCTTCGACTTTGACGCGAAACCCGCGAAGGGCGACATCTTCGCCGTGCTGGAAGAACTCCTCGACATCGCCGTCCAAAAAGGCTTGATCGAGCAGGACAGCGTCCAGCTGCGCGATCATTTCGAGGCGAAGCTGTTCGACGTGCTGATGCCGCGTCCCGCCGAGATCGACCGCAAATTCAAAGAACTATACAAAAAAGGTCCGCGGGTCGCGACCGAATGGTTCTACGCCCTGTCCAAGGCGACCAACTACATCAAGACCAAACGGATCGCGACGAACCTCCACTACGCCTATCATAAAAGCACCTACGCCCCGCTCGACATCACGATCAACCTCTCCAAGCCCGAAAAGGATCCGCGGCTGATCGCGATGATGGCGGGCAGGGAAGCCGCCGACTATCCATCCTGCGCGCTGTGCATGGAGAACGTCGGGTTCTACGGAACCCTCGACAAGGCCTCCCGCAGCAACCACCGCGTCGTTTCGATCGATCTGCTTCGGGACAAAGGGACCTGGGGCTTCCAGTATTCCCCCTACAGCTACTTCAACGAGCATTGCATCGTCCTCAAGAAGGCGCACGTGCCGATGAACGTCGACAAGACGACCTTCGCCGAGCTGGTCGATTTCGTCAACCGTTTCCCGCACTACCTGATCGGGTCCAACGCCGGTCTGCCGATCGTCGGCGGATCGATCCTTAACCACTATCATTTCCAAGGCGGCCGCCATGCCTTCCCGATCGAGAAGGCCAAGGTCCTATATCGTCTGAAAAAGCGCGGCGTCGATGTGGAACTTCTCGACTGGCCGCTCTCGACGATCCGCCTGGTTTCAAACAACGAAGACCGCCTGCTCGATCTGGCGGGCGAATTGTTCGACGCCTGGAAGGCGTATTCCAACGAATCCCTGTCGATTCACGCCCAAACGGACAAGCCGCACAACACCGTGACCCCGATCGTCAAGCTCGACGGATCGAACTACGTGATGTATTTCGTGTTGCGGAACAATTTCGCGCCCGAGGATCGGCCGTATGGGTTGTTTCATCCGCGCGAAGCCTATTTCCACATCAAGAAGGAGAACATCGGCCTGATCGAGGTCATGGGCCTCGCCGTCCTGCCCGGACGGCTCAAGACCGAACTCGAACAGGTCCGCGAAGTGCTCCTCGGCAACTTGAAAGAATCCCAGTGTCCCGACATCGCCAAGCATGCGGACTGGATGCGCGGTTTCCACCAGGTTCCGGCCGACGCGGAATCGATCGACGCCTACTTGAAAGACCAGGTCGGCGACGTGTTCGAAAAGGTTTTGGAAGACTGCGGCGTCTTCAAGCGCGCCGATTTCGCGGCCTTCCGAAGCTTTGTCGAAAAGTGCGTGCTTTAGCCCTCTTCATGCATCGTGGAATGGCTTTTGCACCGATGCTGTGGTATAATGTTCGAAGAACGAAAAGGAGTTTTTAACATGGCCAAAGAGAAACTAGTCAAATCGATCACGGGACGCGACGAAGACTTCGCGCAGTGGTATACCGACGTCTGCAAAAAAGCGGAACTGATGGATTATACCGACGCGAAAGGCTTCATCATCTACCGTCCTTACGGATATGCCCTCTGGGAACGGATGCAGGCGTTCATGGATCGTCGCTTCAAGGAAACGGGCCACGAGAACGTGTACATGCCGATGATGATTCCGGAGTCGCTGTTTTTGAAGGAAGCCGAGCACGTCGAAGGCTTCGCGCCGGAAACGGCGATCGTCACGATCGGCGGAAAGGAAACGCTTCAGGAACGGTTGATCATCCGGCCGACGTCCGAAGTGCTTTTCTGCGATCACTATTCGAAGATCGTCTCCTCCTACCGCGATCTTCCCAAACTCTACAATCAATGGTGCAGCGTCGTCCGCTGGGAAAAGACGACCCGTCCGTTCCTCAGAGGCAGCGAATTCCTCTGGCAGGAAGGCCACACGATCCACGCGACCGAGGCGGAAGCCCGCTTTGAAGTGCGGCAGATGCTCGACGTCTACGACGAACTCGGCCGCGACGTCCTGGCGATCCCCTTCGTCAAGGGCCGCAAGACCGACAAGGAGAAATTCGCGGGCGCCGAAGAAACCTACTCCATCGAAGCCCTGATGCACGACGGCAAGGCCCTGCAAAGCGGCACGTCGCATTATTTCGGCACCGGCTTCGCCAACGCCTTCAACATCCGCTTCCAAGACAAGGACAGCCAGCTCAAGACCGTCTATCAGACGTCGTGGGGCGCCTCGACGCGCCTGATCGGCGCCGTGATCATGGTCCACGGCGACGATTCCGGATTGGTCCTCCCCCCCAGGCTCGCCCCCACCCAGGTCGTCATCGTCACGATCCAGTCTTCCAACGAAGACGTTTTGAAAGCCGCCGCCCTGCTCAAGGAACGTTTGGTCCAAAAGGGCATCCGCGTCAAGATCGACGACTCCGACAAATCGCCCGGCTGGAAGTTCGCCGAACACGAGATGAAGGGCGTTCCCGTCCGCATCGAAGTCGGTCCCCGCGATCTCGCTATGGGCGAGGTCGTCGTCGTCAAGCGCGTCGACAACGAGAAGACCCGTCTGGGCATCGACGCCGTCGAAGCGTTTGTTCCCGGGCTGCTTGAAACGATCCATCATCAGATGTATCGAAACGCTCTCGCCAACCTGCAGGCCAACACCCGCGTCGCCGCCGACTATGAGACCTTCAAGAAGACGATCCAGACGCAAGGCGGATACGTCAAGATGATGCTGTGCGACGACGTCGCCTGCGAAATCAAGATCAAGGAAGAGACGCAGGCGACCGCCCGCTGCATCCCCTTCGAGCAGGAACATCTGGGCGATGTTTGTCCCGTTTGCGGCAAAAAAGCCACCAAGATGGTCTATTTCGCCAAAGCCTATTGATTCAAGGAGGAACGCATGGCTCAATTCGTGATGGTTCGCCACGGCGAATCGGTATGGAATCTGGAAAACAAGTTCACCGGCTGGACGAACGTCGATCTTTCCGAGAACGGCGTCCGCGAAGCCAAGCAGGCGGGCAAGGATCTGGCCGCCAAAGGCTACCGTTTCGACGTCGCGTTTTCCAGCGTGCTCAAGCGCGCGAACAAGTCGCTCGATCTGATTCTGGCCGAACTCGGCCAAACGCTTCCGATCCATTATTCCTGGCGCCTGAACGAACGCCACTACGGCGCGCTTCAAGGTCTAAACAAGCAGGAGACCGCCGAAAAGTACGGTCCCGACCAGGTCAAGCTCTGGCGCCGCTCGCTGTCCACCAGACCGCCCGGGTTGGAAAAGGACGATCCCCGCTATCCCGGCCACGATCCGTTGTACAAAGGCTTTTCGAAGAAAGAACTTCCGACGACCGAGAACCTGCTCGACACCGTCGACCGCGTCGTCGCGTATTGGAACAGCGACATCCTCCCGGCCATCCACGCCGGCAAGCGCGTCCTGATCGTCGCTCACGGCAACAGCCTGCGCGCGCTGATCAAGTATCTCGACAACGTCTCCGACGACGAGATCATGGGCATCGAACTGCCGACCGGCCGTCCGCTCGTCTACGAACTTGACGAGAACGACCGTCCGCTCCGTCATTACTACCTATAAGATCCGCTTCCGCCAAGCCGAGACATCTCACGATGTTTCGGCTTTTCCAATGAAAAACCCCTTCCTGATTGGGAAGGGGCGTTGGCGATGGAATTAGGGATTGGCGCCTTCGTAGAGGTCGCCGCCGACGGTGTCGTAGGCGACGATGGCGGGGAAGTCGACGACTTCGAGTTCGTGGACGGCTTCGGTGCCGAGTTCGGGATACAGGACGACTTTGGCCGATTTGACGGTCTTGGAGACCAACGCGCCGATCCCGCCGGTGACGATCAGGTAAACACCCTCATGCCTGCGGATCGCTTCCTTGGAAGTCATCGCCCGCTCGCCTTTGCCGATGGTGACTTTGAGGCCTTGACGCATCAGGGGTTCGACGAACGGATCCATCCGATATGACGATGTCGGTCCGCAGGAGCCGATCGGCTCGCCGGGTTTCGCCGGCGTCGCGCCGACGTAGTAAATGGTCGCTTTCGAAAGATCAAGCGGAAGCGTTTCGCCGTTTTTGATCGATTCGACGAGTTTCTTGTGCGCCGCGTCGCGGGCGGTATGGATCGTGCCGGAGAGAAGCAGATAATCGCCGGCCCGCAGGGACCGGATCGTTTCGGCGCTAAACGGAAGCTGAACCTTCTTCATTTGGACGATCCTCCCAGCACGACTTCCTTGTGGCGGGCGGCGTGGCACTGCAGATTGACGGCCACGGGGAAACTCGCGATGTGGCACGGATAGGAATTGACCTTGACCGCGAGCGCGGTCGTGACGCCGCCCAGGCCCATCGGACCGACGGGCAAGGCGTTGATTTCCTTCAGCAGGCGGACTTCCAAGGTCCGGTCGACGGGATGGGCGGCTTCGTCTTCGAGCGGCCGGAAGATCGCTTCCTTGGCGAGCAGCGGTGCGAGCTCGAAGTTTCCGCCGATGCCGACGCCGACGATCAGCGGCGGGCAGGCTTTCCCGCCGGCGAGCAGGATCGTCTCCTTGACGAAGGCGATCACGTCGTCTTCGCCTTCAGCCGGGGTCATCATCTTCATCCGGCTCATGTTCTCGCTGCCGGCGCCTTTGGGAGCGAAGCGGATGGACAGGGTGTCGCCCATCACCAGTTTCGTGTGGATGACGGCCGGCGTGTTGTCCTTGGTGTTGACGCGATCGATCGGATGGCGGACGATCGAGCGGCGGAGATAGCCGTTCTGATACCCTTTGCGGGTTCCTTCCTGGATCGCTTCGTTCAAATCGAAGTCGAGTCGGACTTCGTTGCCGAGTTCGAGGAAGAACAACGCGACGCCGGTGTCCTGGCACATCGGGATCTTTTCATGGCGCGCGATTTCTTGGTTGTCGACGATTTCCTGAAGGATTTGGGCCGACAAGGCTTTCTTTTCCTGGTGGATCGCGCGCTTGATCAAACTGACGACGGACTGATCCAGGTCGCAGGCGGCTTCGACGACGATGCGGGAGACTTCGGCGACGACGGTGTCGCGGGAAATGTGGGTCAAGGAAATCACCTCTAGTCGTATTATATCACGACAAATCGATTTGGCCAACCGCACCGCGTCGCACGAAGTCGATTTCATCTAGCCAGAAGGCACGGCGTGTGGTAGAATGAAGACGACAATCCGAAGGATGGTGAATTTATGAATCCGATCCGCCTGGTTTCCGACTCCACGTGCGACCTTTCCCAAGAGCTGATAGCCAAGCACGACATCCGCATCGTTCCGCTGTTCGTGCGGTTCGGCGAGGAATCGTATTTGGACGGCGTGGACCTCACGCCCGAAGCCATGTATCGGGAAGTGGCGAAGCGGGGCATCCTTCCGAAGACCGCCGCGGCCTCTCCGGGGATGTTCGTCGAGGTCTTCGAACAAGCCGTCGCCGACGGCTGCGACGTCGTGTACGTCGGCATCGGCTCCAAATTCTCGGCGACGTATCAAAGCGCCGTCGTCGCCCGAGACATGGTCGATGCGACCCGGATCTTCCTCGTCGACTCCGCCAATCTGTCCAGCGGCTCGGGATTGCTTATGCTCAAAGCGGCGAAATGGCGCACCGAAGGCGACAGCGCGCAGGACATCGCCCGCAAGCTAGAGACCATCGTCCCGCAGGTCCGGACCCAGTTCGTGATCAACACGATGGACTATCTCCACAAGGGCGGCCGCTGCTCCGGCATGCAGGCCTTGTTCGGGACGCTTCTCAAGATCAAACCGATCATCAAAGTCGTCGATGGCGCGATGGCCGTCGGGAAGAAACCCCGCGGATCGATCCAGGTCGCCGTCGACATCCTGATCGAAGAGGCCTTCGAACATTTGAACGAACTCGATTTAGACGCCGTCATGATCACGCATTCCATGGCGGACGAATCGGCCCGTTACGTGCGATCCCGTCTCGAAGCGAAGATTCCGAAGGAAACGGTAATCGAAACCCACGCCGGATGCGTCATCTCGAGCCATTGCGGCGAAGGTTGCATCGGCATCCTCTACATCATCAAAGACGCCGCCCGTCCATAGGACGGCGTTTTCTTTTCTTGGACGGGGGTTTGCCGTTTGTTCTTTCCTTTCAAAGGCCTTTTCGATATAATGGATGCATAACGAAATGAGGGATGCATGTGAACATCGGTATGATTTCGCTCGGATGCGCAAAGAACCAGGTCGACTCCGAACTGATCCTCGGCGTTTTGCAAAACGCCGGCATGAACATCGTGGCGTCCCCGGAAGAGGCCGACGCCATCATCGTTAACACCTGCGGGTTCATCGAGCCGGCCAAACAGGAAACGCTCGACACGATCCGTGAAATGAAGACATACGGCAAAAAGCTGATCGTCTGTGGATGCTATGCCCAGCGCTACGAGAAGGAACTCCATGAACAGATTCCGGGAATCGACGCCGTCATCCCGCTGAAAGACTACCCCGTCATCGACAAGATCCTGGCGGAAACCTTTTTGGACAAATCCCTGAAATTCGGTCCGCTCTCGTATCACAACCGCATTCTGACCACTTCGAAGCGTTCGCCCTACGTGAAACTGTCCGAAGGCTGCGACAACCGCTGCACGTTTTGCGCCATTCCCCTGATCCGCGGCGGCTTCCGCAGCCGCGCCTATGAGGACGTGCTTCAGGAATGCGCCGAACTCGTCGCCGCCGGCGCCAAGGAAATCAATCTAATCAGTCAGGACACGACGCGCTACGGGTGCGACCTCACGGAAGACAAGTCCAGCTTGCTTCCACGCCTGTTGAAGGACGTGGTGAAACTGGAAGGACTCGCGTGGGTCCGGGTTCTCTACCTGTATCCCGACGAGATCACCGACGAACTGCTCGACGCGATGGCTTCTTCGCCCAAGATCGCCAAGTACTTCGACATCCCGATCCAGCACGTCGCCAAGAACATGCTGCGCCGCATGGCGCGGCGCGGGGACCGTCCGTTCTTGGAAGCCCTGTTCGCGAAGATCCGTCACCGGATGCCCGAAGCGGTGCTTCGGACGACCGTGATCGTCGGGTTTCCCGGCGAGACGGATACGGACTTCGAGGAACTGAAGTCCTTCCTCGAAACGATCCGTTTCGATCGTCTCGGCGCGTTTTCGTACTCGCGGGAGGAAGACACGCCCGCCTACGACTTCGCCGATCAGATTGCCGAAGACGTCAAAGCGGCCCGTTTGGACACGATCCTGACCAAACAGCAGAAGATCGCACGCCATAAGGCAAAGGAACGGATCGGATCGACGCAAATGACCCTGGTCGAACAATACGATCCCTCGTCCCGATTCTATTACGGCCGAAGCGCCGCCTTCGCCCCGGACGATCTGGACGGTTACATCGTCTTTCAATCGAGCAAGAAGCACGCCGTCGGCGATCTCGTCGACGTCGTCGTCAAAACCATCATCGGCGCCGACTGGATCGGCGACGCCAGAATCGAGTAGCCATGTTCCTATCCCTGTTGCTCAAAGGCTTTCTGATCGGCATCGCGTTCGTCATTCCCGGACTGTCGGGAGGGACGATGGCGGTGTATTTGGGCTTGTATCAAAACCTCCTCGAAGCGATCGGCGGCGTCTTCAAGCACTTCAAAAAATCGCTTCAGCTGCTCGTGCCGGTCGGCATCGGGCTGTTGTTGGCGATCGTGCTGTTCGCCGGCCTGATCGGCTGGCTGCTTTCCGTCCATTCGCTGGGCACGCTCTTCTTTTTCCTGGGTCTGATGATCGGAGGAATGAAGAAAATCACCTCGCCGATCCGCTGGAAACAGACGCATTGGAGCGGGTTTCTCCTCTGCGGCGTCGCGTTTCTGATGGTGATCGGCCTGTTTCTGGGCAAAACCCTCGCCACGAACGAACCGGTCGTTCGGATCGAATTGACACCGGCCAACGCCTTGCTTGTGTTTTTCCTCGGCATGGCCGCCGCGACGACGATGATCGTGCCCGGCGTGTCCGGCTCGGCGTTGTTGGTCGTGCTCGGATATTACACGGCGATCGTCACCAACGTCGTCGGAAACCTGTTCGACGTTTCGGTCCTTCCGTACAATCTGGCGATCGTCGCGTTGTTCGGCATCGGCGGCGTCAGCGGAATCTATCTCGTCTCGAAATGGCTCAACCGCATGATCACCCGACACGAAAGCGAAAGCATGCTCGTCATCGCCGGATTTCTCGTCGCGTCGATGCTCGTCCTGTTTTTGGAGATCCGCGATCCGCAAAGCGGAGCCCAGTTTGAATTGCAGACGCCGATATATCTCGATTATCTCGCCTTCCTCCAAACGCAATGGACGTCGCTGTTGGTCGGCGCCCTCACCTTCGCCGTGGGATGCGTCGCTTCGGCGAAACTGCTTGGCGCCGTCAAGGATCGATGAGCATCCCTTCGATTCCCGCCAAACGGTTCATGACGCCGACCAAACTGGGGGAATATGCGTGCAATCCCTACCGGGGATGCACGCATGGATGCGCGTATTGTTACGTCAAGACCCTGCCGGGGTACCTTTCCGAACCGCGCAAATGGGGAACCTACGTCGAACACCGCGCGTTCGATGATTACGCGATACCCGTCGGCACGGGATCCAAACAACTCCTTTTCAGCAGCGCGACCGACGCCTATCAACCGGCCGAAGCGGTCGTCCGCGAAACCAGAAAGGTCCTCGAAGCGATCGTCGAATCGGATCTTTCCGTGAGCATCCTGACCAAGTCGGCGCTGGTATTGCGAGACTTGGACTTGTTCGTGCGGATGAAGCATGTCGAAATCGGCATGTCGATCGCCTTGGAAGACGCCGATGCGGCGTGGCTCGAACCGGGCGCGACGCTTCCTTCGAAGCGGCTGGAAGCTCTGAAAACCTTGAAAGCCGCCGGCATCCGTACTTTTGCATTCGTCTCGCCGATCATTCCCGGCTTCACCGATGTGAAGCGTTGGATCGAAAGGTTGAAGGATGCCGTCGATTATCTCATGTTCGACCGTTTGAACGTATCGGATCCGAAAAATCATCGCGAGATCCGACAGGCGATCGAGCGAAACTGCCCCGAAAAACGGACATTCTTCGATCGGTCGATGGAGCGAAGCCATACCGTGTATCAGGAACTCAGAAATCAAATCGTCGAGTGTTGCACCGAAGCGGGAATACCGCTCGGTTATCTGTATCCGGGAGGAACCATATGATCGAACGCCTGAAGCCTTACGAACTCGAACTGATCACGACCCGCAGACATTTGCACGCTCATCCAGAAGTCGGGTTCGACCTTCCGAACACCCATGCCTTCGTCATGTCCAAACTGGCTTCTTACGGCATCCGGGACGTGAAGAAAGTCGGCGTCTGGTCGATCGTCGCCACCATCAAAAACGGCGATGGTCCGATCGTCGGCCTGCGCGCCGACATGGATGCGCTCCCCATGGACGAAGCCAACAAGTCGCTGCCTTATTGTTCGAACAACGCCGGCCGGATGCATGCCTGCGGCCATGACGGCCATACGGCCATGCTCTTGACGGCCGGGCGGTTTCTCCATGAACACAAGGATCTTTGGAAAGGCACCGTGAAGCTGATCTTCCAGGAAGCCGAAGAAGGACCCGATCCGGGCGGAGCCATCGGCGTCATCCGTTCGGGCGCCGTCGACGACGTCGACGCGTTCTTCGCGCTTCACGTCAGTCCGCTCCATCCGTCCAAGACGATCGCCATCCAATCCGGCGAGGCGATGGCTTGCGCCGACACGATCTACGTGCGTCTGTTCGGAAAAGGATCGCATGCGGCCTACCCGCACTTGGGCATCGATCTCGTGTTGCTTCAGGCCGACATCGTCCAGGCGTTCCAGACCATCGTTTCCAGACGGCTTTCCCCCGTCGATCATGCGGTCGTTACGATCGCCAAGGTGCATGTCGGGACGGCGCACAACATCATCGCCGAAACCTGCGAACTGGAAGGCACCGTCCGCGCCTTCTCCAATCCGGTCCGTGAGGCGATCGAAACCGAAATGCGCCGGATTTTGGACGGCATGTGCTTGGCTTACGGCGCAAGGTACGAATTCGATTATGTCCGAACTTACGATCCGACCGTCAACACCCCCGAAATCGTCGAGCAGATCCGCAAGATGACCGTGGCGACGCGCGGCGAAGAAGCGTTCATCAAGATCCTGAAACCTTCGATGGGCGCCGAGGATTTCGGCCGCTTCACGCAGCTGAAGAAAGGCGCGATGGCCTGGCTTGGAACATCCAGCGGGGAAACCACATCGTACGGATTGCATCATCCCCTGTTCAACCTGGACGAATCGGCGCTCCTTTACGGCGCGCTCGCCCATGTCACGTTCGTCATGAACTACAAGGAGGAAGCCCGATGATCCTGATCAAGAACGCCCTGCTCGTGGGCATGGAAGACATCAACTACGAAATTCGCGACATTTTGATCGATGGCGCCAAGATTCAGGCCGTCGGCTTGTTTGACGCCGCGGCGCATCCGCAGGCCGAAGTCATCGATGCGGCGGGGCGCTACGTCACCCCCGGCATCGTCGATCCGCACTGCCATGTCGGCATCTTTGAGGAAGCCATCGGTTTCGAAGGCGCCGACGGCAACGAAATGACCAATCCCGTGTTTCCCGAACTGCGGGCGATCGACGCGATCAAGCCCCAGGACGTGGCGTTTGAAGAAGCGTTGCAAGCCGGCGTGACGACGGTCGCGACGGGACCGGGCAGCGGAAACGTCATCGGCGGCACGTTCTGCGTCATGAAAACCTACGGCAAGACGATCGACGACCGCATCGTCGTCGCCGAATCGGCGATGAAGATGGCGCTCGGCGAGAATCCCAAGCGCGTCTACAACGGCAAGGGCCAGACGCCTTCGACCCGCATGGGTTCGGCGGCGCTGATGCGCGACGCGCTGATCAAGGCGCGGGACTACAAGGCCAAGAAAGACCAATATCTGCAAAACCTGAAGGACGGCAAGGATGCCGCAAAGCCCGAGTTCAACATGAAATGGGATTCGCTCGCGCGCGTCTTCGAAGGTCTGCAAGTCAAGATCCACGCCCATCAGCAGGACGACATCGTCACCGCCATCCGGATCATCGAGGAATTCGGCTTGAACGCGACGATCGAACACGCGACCGAAGGCCACCTGATCGCCGATTATCTGAAGGCGCACGGCACCCGGGTCATCATCGGTCCGACCCTCGGCAGCAAATCCAAATACGAACTTCGGAACAAGACCTTCGGCGCCGCCAAGATCTTGTCCGACGCCCAGGTTCCGTTCGCGATCATGACCGACCATCCGGTCATACAGTTGGCCAACGCGCTCACGCAGGTGGCGATCTTCGTGCGCGAAGGGCTGGACGAACTCCAGGCGCTTCGGGCCGTGACGATCGATGCGGCCAGGATCAACGGCGTGGAAGACCGCGTCGGTTCGATCAAGGAAGGCAAGGACGCGGACATCGTGATCTGGAACGGGCATCCGTTCCACTATCTCACGAAAACGGCCTTCGTCCTCTTGAACGGTCAGGTCGTCCACCAAGCGTAAAAGAAAAGCACCGCCTCGCGGCGATGCGGCTTATTTCATGTCCTTGAGCTGGTTGACGTGCTCGATGTGGCGGTATTGCGCCTGGTAGCGTTTGATGAGCGCGATCGCCCGTTCGCGGTCGTAGTAGTCGTTCACGACGACGTCGTGGTCGGCCTGGAGTTCCTTGTACGTCCGGAAGAACAGCTTGATCTCCCGCAATTGGAGCGGCGGAATGTCGTTGATGTCCAAAATGTGGTCGAAGCGGGGATCTGCGTCGACGACCGCGATGATCTTCTCGTCGCGTTCGCCGTTGTCGATCATGTCGAGATAGCCGACGACCCGAGCATCCACCACGCACCCGGGAAACGTCTGGGTGGTCGCCAGGACGAGGATGTCCAGCGGGTCGCCGTCGTCGGCGAGCGTCTCCTCGATGTAGCCGTATTCGGCCGGGTAGGTCATTTTGGAATAGAGCACGCGGTTCAGCTTGATGCGGTCGCGCTTCTTGTCGATTTCGTATTTGTTCTGGGTCCCCATCGGGATCTCAATGATGGCTTCGATGATCTTCGTCATGTCGTGCACCCCACTTTTGTTTCATTATACCCGATTCGGCACGGCTTTGCAAGATGCGATCAAGGTGAATATTTATTCAGTATTTTGGTCCGCGTCCGGCGCGGATTTGTGATACAATCAAGAATGAGACAGCTATCAAGAAGTCAAGCCGTTCCCAATAAAAATATAGAATGAAACGACTGACCAAATAAGGGCACAATAAAAACAGAGACATGAGCCTCAAACTTTGATGGACCGACCCGTCTAG
>Ga0116204_1001056_pt1 | contig 15517 bp, 16 predicted proteins | sample LakKivwa52mmetaG_FD_94481 | JGI IMG/M metagenome (GOLD analysis project Ga0116204, IMG submission 94481) | Anoxic lake water microbial communities from Lake Kivu, Rwanda to study Microbial Dark Matter (Phase II) - Lake Kivu water 52m metaG | ecosystem: Environmental > Aquatic > Freshwater > Lake...
CCCAGGTGTATGCCTGGGTGGCGAAGTACCTTCAGGCAGGCGAAGACGGCTTGAGAGATCGAAGGGGAAAACGAGAGCCGGCCGTCGCGCGGACGGCCGAAGATACGCAGGCGCTCAAGTTGAAGCGACTTCAAGATGAGAACGAGCGACTGAGGATGGAGAATGAAGTCTTAAAAAAAGTGAAGGCAGTGGAAAGGAGGCTATATTCAGAACATTTCGGCAAGAAGCGAAATACATCACGGTAAGGGATTTGGCAGAAGCGCGAGGTTGGGCGGTAAAACGGCTGTGTGAGATCGTGGAGGTGGAACGCTCGGCGTACTACAAGTGGCGGAATCGGAAAGAGACACAGCGGGAGAAAGAGAATCGGGAGTTGAGTTCGATCATCCTCGAATACTTCGAGGAATCGAAACATGTGCTGGGTTTTCGAACGATGACCCTCCGCGTCAACAAACTCAACCAAGCCCGTTTCAACAAGAAACGCATCCGGCGCCTGATGAAGTTGATGGGCATCGCCTCGTGCATTCGAAGGAAGCGCAAAGGGTTCGTGAAATCGACGCCGCAAGTGACGGCAGAGAACGTCCTGAACCGACGTTTCGAAGCATCGAAACCTGATGAAAAATGGTTGTCCGACGTCACCGAATTCCAGGTCGAAGGATCCAAGGTCTTTTTGTGCGGAATCAAGGATCTTTGCGATAAGCGGGTGGTCTCGTACCGTGACGCGTTTCGAAACGACAATCGTCTCGTTTTCTCGACGTTCGACGCGGCCGTGTCGAAGTATCCGCACGCCAAACCGCTCTTTCACAGCGACCGAGGGTTTCAATACACCAATCGAATCTTCCGTCGCAAGTTGGATCAGCTCGGTGCGACGCAGAGCATGTCTCGCGTCGGACGGTGCATCGACAATGGTCCGATGGAAGGTTTTTGGGGGACGCTCAAGTGTGAGATGAAACACTTGTTTCCGTATCATACCAAGCAAGAACTGATTCATTCAATCGATCAATACATGCGTTTCTACAACGAAGAACGACTTCAGGAAAAACTAAAAGGCCTGACCCCGATGGAATATCGGGCTCAAGCCACATAATTCTTTCGTTATTTCGTGTGTCTACTTGACAGGGGACAGTTCACACATTCGCGGGAGAGGCTTTTCTTATGGTTTTATAGATATCGATTAATGACGATTCTGTAACATGTACGATGCATTATTTTCGCACATATTCCGTTTTCTTTCCGATGCCGATCATAACGATCTTCTCTTCGTTCAGCAGTGTATTCAACGCCCGCTCAATGGTTTTTTGGCTGATATCGGGCAATAACGACAACAATGTCGCTTTGGACGTCGGTTTCAAAGAACGGCAGATTGCTTCATAAACCCGTTCGGGAGACGTCGTTTTTTCGGTTGACATCACCGTGAAACGCGATTCGAAATCACGATAGGCGGCGATGATTACTCCCAATAGGTACTTCATGAACGGACGGTAATCGTTTGTGTTTTCGTGCCATCCGGTCGAACTGGCAAGCAAAGCGTCATAATAAGATTGATTCGTCTGTTCGACAATGGCTTCGATGCTGATGTATTTTCCCACCATGTAGTTGGATCGATACATCAACAATGTCGTCAGCAGTCGCGACATGCGGCCATTGCCGTCCGTGAAGGGATGGATGCAGAGAAAATCGAGGATGAAGCAAGGGATCAACACCAAGGGATCGATTTCATTTTGTGCGATTGCTTCATTGAATCTCTCACACAGGGAGTCCATATAGACCGGTGTCGCAAAAGCAGAAGCCGGACGGAATCGAATGAATGTGTTGCCATGCCCATCTTTTTCCTGAATCACGTTATCGAGTCGTTTATACGTTCCACCGATATTCAATCCCGTATACCGATATAAGTTCAATCCCGTATACCGATATAAGATATTGTGCAGAGTCAAAATATCGTTCGGCTTCACGGCGATGAAATCATGGCTTTCATGGATCATCGACAACGCTTCGCGATAACCGGCGATTTCTTCTTCATCGCGATTTCGCGGTTCCGCCTTTTTTTGAACCAACTCGCGCAATCGCAAGTCCGACGTCGCGATTCCTTCGATTCGGTTCGAAGCACCGGTACTTTGGATTTTTGCGAATTCCACCAATTTTTCCAAGGATTGAGAATTGATTCGGAGATACAGTTCCTCTTTTCCGCGAAACTCGTGAATCGTCGAGATCATGTTCACAAGATCCATGGACATATTGAGGTTATTGAGCGACCGATAATCGAATGTCTTCATCGTCACACCGCCATTTCATACCCCAATAATACCACATATGGGGTATATATCAAGTCGAATCTCAATAATAATACCCCATAACTAAATATTTGGGGTACAATATGGATGAGTGGGGTAGTATGGAAAATCAAATGACAACGCGAAGATATGTTGAATATGAATAATGGGATTCATTCTTAATCAAGTTCCCCTATAAACAAAAATATTGCATTCTCACACGTTGTTTCGCCTGTGGCATTACTGCAACATAGAATGTTATAGGTCTTGTCCACAGGGTTTTCGGCATATCTAGGAACCAACATCAGGGTAGTCAAATAGTTGCCTTTGTAAAGAAAGGGTTGGACAAGACTGGCTACGACTCCATCTTTTCCGAAACATTCAGTACGGCTTTCCAAAATCAGTTCGATCGAATTGTCGTTTGAATAGGGGTTCATAAAGTCCCAAGGCTCTGAAATCGTTACCCTTTTTACTGACATATTGTCCCTCCATCCATGCAACTAACGTATTGGGAGTCACAGAGCAAAATCAACAGATTGTCACTGGTCCTAGTCTATCGCTGCACGCACGGCTTTTGCGACCGCATCCGCCACTCTGGGATCGAACGCGCCGGGCACGATATAATCCACGGAAAGTTCTTCGTCCGCAATCAGTTCCGCCAAGGCTTTGGACGCTGCCAGCTTCATTTCCGGCGTCATTTTCTTCGCCCGGGCTTGAAGCGCGCCCTTCATCAATCCCGGAAACGCCAAGACGTTGTTGATCTGGTTGGGATGATCGCTGCGGCCGGTTCCGACGATATAGGCTCCGGCTTCCTTGGCGGCCAGCGGATCGATCTCCGGCGTCGGGTTGGCCATGGCGAAGACGATCGGATGCTTCGCCATCCGTTTCACCGCTTCCGGTTTCAGCAGATTCGGCGCGCTGACGCCGACGAAAATGTCGATGCCCTCCATCATGGCTTCGAGGGAATCGACACCTTCAAAGGAATCCACGATGCCTTCGTCGAGCAATTCTTTGACGACAAAATCATATTCCGCATGTTTTTTCTTGGTCACGACACCTAGCTTGTTGTAGGCAAACAAGGATTTGACGCCCAAGGCGCGGATGGTTCGGCAGACCGAACTGCCCGCCGCTCCGGTACCGCTGACGACGACGCGGAAGGAGTCAAGCGGCCGCTTCATCAGTCTGGCGCAGTTGACGATGGCGGCGCCGACGACGATCGCCGTGCCGTGCTGGTCGTCATGAAAGACGGGCACACCGAGTTCTTTTTCCAAGGTTCTTTCGATCTCGACGCAGGCCGGAGCCGCGATGTCTTCGAGCATGATCGCGCCGAAGGTCGGCTCGATTGCTTTGCAAAAGGCGATGATGGCTTTGGGATCCTTTGTGTCGATGCAAAGCGGAATCGCGTCGACATCGGCGAAGCGTTTGAGCAGGATTGCTTTGCCTTCCATGACGGGAAGTGCGCCATAGGGGCCGATGTCGCCGAGTCCGAGGACGGCCGTACCGTCGGAAACGATCGCGACGCTTCGGCCTTTCATCGTCAAATCATAGGAAAGAAGCGGCTCTTTCGCGCATTGGAGCGACACTTCGGCGACGCCGGGCGTGTACGCCGCGGACAGGTCGTCCCTGGTTTCGAGCGGAACGCGCGACCGGATTTCCAGCTTTCCTTGGGTCTTTTTGTGGAGGGCGACGGCAATCTTCGACCAATCTTTCATCGGAAGACATCCTTTCTTTGGTTTTGGCCCCGCAAGCGTGTTTTTTCTTGCATTGGCGCGGTTAGTTTGATATAATACGTTTGCTCAAGCGAAAAGACACTTTCTATGATGCGAAATCATGGCAGAAGGAGACTACATTATGAAGACTGGCATTCATCCCAAGTACAACAAGATCACCGTGACCTGCTCGACGTGCGGCAACACGTTCGAATCCGGTTCGACCGCGAAGGAACTTCGCGTCGACACCTGCTCGAACTGCCATCCGTTCTTCACCGGCAAGCAGAAGTTCACCGCGGCCGACGGACGAATCGACAAGTTCAACAAACGTTACGGCATGTCCAACAAGTAAGTTCGATCGATCCCGGCTTCGGCCGGGATTTTTTCGTGGCGCGCGAGCGCCTTTTATTTTTTTGGCAGAAACTTCGTTTCACGCGTCGAATAGCGTTCGCCGACGTTGGGGTGACGCTTGACGATCGCGTCGATTGCGGCGTAATCCTGTGCCGTCAGGACGATGTCGGCGGCCTTGACGTTTTCTTCGAGATAGGTTCTTCGTTTCGTGCCCGGGATTGCCACGATGTGGTCGCTTCGTCCCAGCACCCAGGCGATCGCAAGCTGCGACGGCGCGACGCCTTTTTCTTTCGCGTACAGGGCGAACTCGTGGGCGAGGGATTGGTTGTTCTCCCGGTGTTCTTCCGTGTAGCGCGGAAGACCCGCCCGGAAGTCGTTGGCGGCCAGTTTGGATAGATCGAGCGTGTCGGAAAGCAGTCCTCTGGCGATCGGCGCGAACGCGACGAAGGCGATGCCGAGCTTCTTGGTCAGCGGGAGGATTTCGGCTTCGGCGTCTCTCGTCAACACCGAGTATTCGCTTTGCACGGCCGCGATCGGCCAGACGGCGTTCGCGCGGATCAGATCCTCAGCCTTGCATTCCGACAAACCGAGATGCCGGACTTTGCCGGCTTTGACGAATTCGGCCATCGCAAGAACCGATTCCTCGATGGGAACTTTCGGGTCCACGCGGTGCAGATAGAGCAGATCGACGTGTTTTACGCCGAGCCGTTCCAGGCAAAGCGGTACCGCGTTGCGTATGTGTTCTTTCGAACCGTCCACGTAAATGGAACCGTACGGACGGTCCATGTCCGCATCGTCGCGGAAACGGAAGCCGATCTTGGTCGCCAGGAATACTTTGTCTCGCTCTGTCTTCAGAACATTGGCGAGCAAGCGCTCGTTTTCGCCGTTTTCGTAAAGGTCGGCGGTATCCCAGTGCGTGCTTCCGAGTTCCAGCGAACGGCGTAGCGTCGCGATCGATTCGAGATTGTCCTTCGTGCCGTAGGCGTAGCTCATGCCCATGCAGCCGAGACCGACGGCGGGGATTTTGAGGCCCGTGTTGCCAAACCAGCGTTCCTTCATCGCGCGATTCCTTTCGTTTGCGTGATTCGATTGACACCTTCATTATACGACAGAACACGCAAAAATCGCATGCCATTTCCGCTTCCGGACTTTCCTTTTTTTCGGTCATCCGCTATAATATCCTCATGAAACACCGCGGAGGACGATACGATGTATTTGAAGCAGCGCGATGGTTGGATCGAAGTCATCACGGGACCGATGTTCGCCGGCAAGACCGAAGAACTGATCCGCCGGGTCAAGCGTCTCGAATACGCCAAACAGAACGTCGTCGTCTTCAAGCCGGCGATCGACAACCGTTATTCCGAAGGCGAAGTCGTCAGCCACAACTCCACCCGGACGAAATCGATCAACATCACGTCCTCTTCGGAAATCATGCAGTACATCGCCGAAGACACCGACGTCGTCGTCATCGACGAGATCCAGTTTCTCGACGAACGGGCCGTCGACATCTGCGAGCATCTGGCCGATCGCGGCATCCGCGTCATCGTCAGCGGGCTGGACCGCGATTTCCGCGGCGAACCGTTCTCGTTCATGCCCAAGCTATTGTCGCTTGCGGAAGACGTCACCAAACTCACCGCGATCTGCGTCGTCTGCCACACCCCGGCGACGAGGACCCAGCGCATCTTGAACGGGAAACCCGCCGCCTACACCGATCCGATCATCCTGGTCGGCGCGAAGGACTCCTACGAAGCGCGCTGCCGCCACTGCCATCAAGTGCCCGGCAAGCCGCGGAAGTTCGAGTAGCGTATGATCGATCAAACCGAACGCGACGTGTTTTTCATGCGTTTCGCCTTGGAAGAGGCACAGAACGCCGCCGACATCGGCGAAGTCCCCGTCGGCTGCGTCGTCGTCTGGAACGACGAGATCATCGCGAAGGCTTGCAACCGCAGGGAAACGAGCCAGCACGTCTTCGCCCATGCCGAGATGCTCGCCATCGACGAAGCCGTCAAACAAATCGGTTCGTGGCGGCTGGACGAATGCACGCTTTACGTCACGTTGGAACCCTGCGCGATGTGCGCCGGGGCGATGATCCAGGCCCGATTGAAACGGTTGGTCTACGGGGCCAGAGAACCCAAGAGCGGTGTCCACAAATCGATCGTCGAACTCTTCGACCAAAAATTCAACCATGCCGTCGAGGTCGTCGAAGGCGTCCTCGCGGACGAATCCTCGAAAATGTTGAAAACGTTCTTCAGGCGTCTGCGCGAGCGCGACGCATTGTAAATCCATGCAAAGCATGGTATAATATCTTCGGAATCTCCCATGAAGCATCTTCACTCAATAGGTACCCACGAACCAGGTCAGGTCCTGACGGAAGCAGCCTTAAGTAAGGTAGTTATGTGGGTGGAGATGCTTGGTGGGAGATTTCTTTAGACGAAAGGAGGCGCCCCATGGCCCTTGTGTTTCTGGATTTGGACGGCACGACGCTGGACCGCGGCAGGCCGGCTCCTTTCGTGCTCGAATCGATCCGCGCGCTCAAAAAGAACGGACACCTCCCGGTGATCGCGACGGGGCGCACGCCGCACCTCCTCTACGGCATCGACAAGGTTCTCGAAATCGACACGATCATCGCGGCGAACGGCGGCTACATCCGTTTGAACGGCGACGTCGTGTTCACCAACTACATCGCCAAGGAGACCGTCTCCCGCATGATCTCCTACGCGGAGCGGTTTCAAACCGATCTCGTGTTCGAATCCGTCGACGCCTACGTCGCCTACTCCAAACGTTCGCCGCTGGTCGACGAATTCTCCCATATCTACGACATCGAAATCCCCAAGGTCGATCCGCATTACGCGGACGATCATTCCCTGCTCGCGATGATCGTGTTCGAAGATCAATATGTGGACGATTTCCGCCAGGGCTTCCCCGAACTCGTCTTCAACCGCTCCAACCAGATCGGCTACGACGTCAATCCCGCCGGCGGACTCAAGGCCGACGGCGTCCGCTGGCTGATCGATTACCTGAAGTATCCCGAACACGACGTCTACGCGATCGGCGACGGATACAACGACATCACGATGTTGTCTTTGGTGCAAAACGGCATCGCGATGGGCAATGCCTATCCCGAGACCAAAGCGGTGGCCAAATACGTGACGTCTTCGGTGAAGGAAGGCGGCGTCCGCGACGCGCTCCTTCATTTCGGCTTGATCCGGAAAGAGGACCTCGTATGAAGCGCGCCGTCGTCATCGGCGGTGGCCACGCCGGCTGCGAAGCGTCTCTTTCGCTCGCCCGAATGGGCATCCCCACCACCCTCGTCACCGGAAACATCCAGATGATCGCGGCGATGTCGTGCAATCCCTCAATCGGCGGACCCGCCAAGGGCATCATCGTCCGCGAAATCGACGCCTTGGGCGGCGAGATGGCCAAAGTCACCGACAAAACGTATCTTCAGATGAAGATGCTCAATCATTCGAAAGGTCCGGCAGTGCGCGCGCTGCGCGCCCAGTCGGACAAGATCCGCTACAAGGAAGCCATGCGTTCCACGATTCTTGCCCAAGAACGTCTCGACGTCGTCGAAGCCTATGTCAAGGAACTAATCATCGTCGAAAACACCGTCCGCGGCGTCCGTCTCGAAGACGGAAGGGTCCTCGAAGGCGACGCCGTGATCGTGACGACCGGTACCTACATGGAGGGCGCGATCCTGATCGGAAACTCGAAGACCTCGGGCGGACCGGACAAGCAGAAGCCCTCGATCGGTCTTTCCGGACAACTTCGCAGTCTCGGTTTCGAAACGATCCGCCTCAAGACCGGCACGCCGCCGCGGATCAAGAAGGATTCCGTCGATTTCACGAAGATGCAGCTGGCGCCGGGTGACGGCCTTGGCTATCATTTCAGTTTCGAAACCGACCATTTCGTGCCGCTTCCGGACGAATGGCCGTGCTATCTAATCCACACCGCTCCCAAAACCCACGAGATCATCCACCTCAACCTTCACAAGTCCGCGATGTACAGCGGCCTCGTCGAAGGCGTCGGGCCGCGGTATTGTCCTTCGATCGAGGACAAACTGGTCCGCTTCGCCGACAAGGAACGCCATCAGCTCTTCATCGAGCCCGAAAGCGCGTTGCTCGACGAAGTCTATCTCCAAGGCTTTTCGACCTCGATGCCAAAAGAGATCCAGGAGGAGATGGTTCACTCCCTCCCCGGACTCGAATACGCCGTGATCGCCAAGTACGCCTATGCGATTGAATACGACGCGATCCATCCGACCGACCTCTGGGCGACGCTCGAAAGCAAGAACTACCGGGGTCTCTATTTCGCGGGCCAGGTCAACGGCACGTCGGGCTACGAGGAGGCCGCCGCCCAAGGATTGATGGCCGGCATCAACGCCGCCCTGAAGCTGAAGGACGAACCGCCTTTGATTCTGCGTCGCGACGAAGCCTACATCGGCGTGTTGATCGACGATCTGGTCACCAAGGGCGTCGAGGATCCATACCGGATGCTCACCTCGAGAGCCGAATTCCGGTTGTTGCTTAGGCACGACAACGCGGATTTGCGGCTGACCGAACACGGTCGACGCATCGGTCTGATTCCAAGCGAACGTTACGCCCGGTTCATCGACAAGAGAAACCGCTTCGAAGGAGAACTGAAGCGGCTGGAATCGACATTCGTCACGCCGACGCCATCCGTCAACGCGGCGCTTGAAACCGAAGGTTTGGGCGAGATCGCGAACAAAACTTCTTTGAAGGAAATCCTGCGTCGTCCCGACGTGTCGTACGCGGCGCTGATGCGCGCGCTCCGCGAAGAAGTCCGCGTCGCGCCCGACGTCGCGGAACAACTCGAAATCGCCATCCAGTACGAAGGATACATCAAGAAAGCACTGCGCGACGCGTCGCTGTTCGCCAAGGAAGAGACGATTCGGATTCCGGCGGACTTCGACTACCGATCGCTCTTGACCATTGCGAACGAAGCGCGCGTCAAATTGCAGAAAGTCCGACCGCTCACCATCGGTCAGGCATCCCGAATCAGCGGCGTGAATCCGTCCGACATTCAAAACATTCTGATTCGTCTACGACAAAATCCTTCTTCATAAATCAAAAAAGGCCGCATCCACATTGTGTTGGATGAAGCCTTTTCTTTCTTATGTTCTTTCGCTTGTCAAATAGACATACAATGAGATATAATGTATGCATGGATGACAATTGGGGTGATTCTTATGAGCAAACAAAGAATCATGGACTTGGCAAAGAAGAACCAGGGCTCGATTACTAGGGAAACCGTTGTGGAAGATGGCGTTCACAGCGAGTATCTGCGTCAAATGGTTATGGAAGGAAGTCTTCAAAAGGTCGATCGCGGATACTATGTGCTGAGAGACGTCATGGCTGACGACATGGAGGTCTTCCAAACTCGGTTTCGTCGCGGCATTTTTTCGCATGAATCCGCTTTGTATTTGTTGGGATATACCGATCGATCGCCGCTCAAGCACTGCATGACGTTCCCAAGAAAATACAACATCGCTTCCGCCGTGAAGAATGGGGTTGTCGCCTATCGCATCGAAGAAAAGTACTACTCGATTGGCCAACAAGAAGCAATGACTCCATCATCGCATCTTGTAAAGTCTTATTGTATCGAACGGACACTTTGTGATCTGCTGCGTCCGCATTCGAAAGTGAGTGTTGAAATCGTCGTCGATGCCTTTAAGCGCTATGCAAAAACCGGGAAGAAGAATCTCCTATTACTTTACGAATATGCTTCGATGTTACATGTGGAGCGAAAAGTCCGTGATTATCTGGAGGTCTTGCTTTGAAAAACGCGATGGCACTCAAAGCATGGATCCGTAATCGTTCGCAAGAGCTGAAAGTTCCACCTCAAGCTCTTTTGCAACAATATGTTTTTGAGCGTTTCTTGGTCCGCTTGGAGCAGTCGACTTACGCACGGAGTTTCTATTTGAAAGGCGGAGGACTGATTTCTGCGTTTGTGGGAATCGCCGTAAGGTCGACGATGGATCTTGACTTCACCGTACAAGGGATTTCGCTTCAACCTTCACGGATGGAATCGATCATTCGCGAGATTCTCGCGCATGATGATTTGGATTTTATCCATTATGACTTTGTCTCTTTGGACACCATTCAAGAAGATCAAGAATATGCCGGCTTGCGCATTTCATTGGAAGCCCGATTTGAAACACTCAGGATTCCCTTGAAAATCGACTTGACGACCGGTGATATCTTGACTCCCAGCGGGATGATCTGTGAGTATCCGATGATTGGTGAGGATCGTACTCTTCATCTATACAGTTATAATCTGGAGACCATGTTGGCCGAAAAACTGGAAACAATCCTTTCGCGCGGCGTCTTCAGCACAAGGGCGAGGGATTATTATGACGTCTACATTCTTGAACAAATGCAAGGTTCGAAGATTCATCGGTCGCAATTGTTCGATGCATTGGTCAACACGATGAAGAGACGCGAGTCCGATCACCTCATCCCATAACGTGATGCGATTCTCGATTCGATCGAGACGAGTGATCGGCTGGCGTCCTATTGGAAGAAGTATCAAGACCAATTTCACTTTGCATCCAACGTGACGTTCAGCGACACCATCCATTCGATCCGAACGCTTCTATCGGTTATGTACGAGGATCCTCTCGGATCAGTTTGAATTTTTAGCAATTCATCGCTACACGATAAACAGATACTGGGATGTCTTCATTGCGTAATCTGATTGCTCAGTAATTCATGATGACATCCTTCGATGCCAATGACCATCTCGTTTGCAGCGAAATCGGAGCATTTTCGGATTCCGTCGCGAAAGCGCGGTTCATGTGATACAATACAAGATAAGGTGATTCCATGTTCGCTTGGTTTTATGACGCTCTTAAAGAGCGAGGTTTGACGCTCAACGACCGTCAAATCGCACAATTCGATATATACGCCACGTTCCTGCTCGCCAAAAACCAGGTCATGAATCTGACGGCGATCGACACCGTCGAGGGCGTCTGGCGAAAGCACTTTCTCGATTCGCTCGCGCTTGCGAATCTGCCGGGCATGCCAAACGCTTCGTTGCTCGATGTCGGTTCCGGGGCCGGATTTCCATCCCTGCCGCTCAAAATCCTCTATCCCGAGTTGAACGTGACGATCGTCGACGCGCTTCGCAAACGGATCGATTTCTTGGAAGAACTCGTTTCCAAGCTCTCGCTTCCGGGCGTGGAACTGATCCACGGCCGCGCGGAGGAGCTGGACCGCCACGAGCACTACGACTACGTCAGCGCGCGGGCGGTGGCGAGGTTGAACGTCCTCTTGGAACTGTGTCTTCCTTGGGCCAAGGTCGGCGGCGCGTTCGTCGCGATGAAGGGCGTCGACGTCGCCGAGGAACTTTCCGAAAGCAAGACCGCCCTTTCAACGCTGGGCGGAAAGCAGGAGACGGTGATGCCGTATTCCATCGGTGAAGAACAGACCCACGCGCTTGTGATCGTACGGAAAATCAAGGCCACGCCGGTCAAATACCCGCGAGCCTTCGCCAAAATCAAGAACAATCCCCTATAGACAACACGAAAGGAGGGCGCGTCATGAAGAAAAGCCACGTGTTCCAGGAAGTCGCCGACACCCGCGAGCAGCTGGAACTGAAGCATCTGCGGACCAAAAACCATTTCGTGCTCGCCTTCCTGGTCCTGCTGCTGATCGCGACCTATCTCTACATGACCCTGACCGGGGAAACGACCGAGAACCGCATCATGGTCACCCTCGGATTCGTCTTCGTGCTGCTCTTGGACATCGCGACGCTCGCATACGGAGAAGAGGATTCCCGCTTCCATCAGTTGAACAAGTATGTGACGACGTTCGGAATCTACGCCGCGACGCTGCTTGTGCTCTTCGTCGCCCGTTCCCCGGGCATGTTTCCGGCGGTGTTCGTCGCCTATGCGATCAGCGCGTTCTACCAGGATCTGAAGGTGATGATCCTTTCCGACGTCGTCTTGGTGTTCTCGATCGTCGCGATCATGTTAGAGTATCCCGACATCATGAACTTTCCCGGCGGGGACGTGTCCGACAACCTCGGACTCGGGTTCTTCGTCTTCGCGTTCGTGACCCTGCTCACGATCGCCTCCTACATCATCATCAAGCAGAAGCGTTTCTTCTACAACCAGATCGCCATCGCCAAGGAGCTCGAGTTCCGCAACATCGATCTGCTCATCGATTTGCGCGAGAAGGTCGCGCCGGAAACGATCCTGCCCGAAACGTTGTTCGAAGCCGCGGCGAAGTTCGCTTCCGCGTTTTGCCAAAAGCTCGAAATCGACGAATCCGTGTTTCAGGAACGCCTCGCGATCTTAAAGGACATCGCATCCAAAAAGACGCGGGCGGAAGTGATCGCGCGTCATCCCGGCCTGTCCGAAAAGGAGTATCTGGGACTGGAGGATCTCGTGCTTTCCGGCCACAGGAAGCTCCGCAAGGCCGCGATCAAGATGTCGACGCTCTCCCGTGTCCACGTCAAGCGTCGCGAGATCTTCTCCGAAACGCAGTTCAAGAGCCTGAATCACCAGTCCGACAGCCTCGAGATCAAGATCATCGCCTTCGCGGTGTTCTACGCTTCGCTCAAGAAGGGCAACGCCTTCCTCCATCCGCTCACGGAAGAAGAAATCCGCGGCGTGCTCGTCGACACCGACTGGTACTATTCCGTCGACCCCAGGATCATGAGGGTCTACAAGGAAAACAGCCGCGTCTTCGAAGACATCGTCGCCGACGTCTTCGGGAAGGAGTGCAAGCTATGAAAGCCTTTCTCCAGCGGCTCTTCAACACCGAGTTTCTGCCCACTTCCGAGGTCCGCAAGATCAAGGTCTGGGTCGTCTTGTTCTTCCTTGCGGTGATCAGCGCCGCGACGATTCCGTTCTCGATCTCGTTTGCGTATTCGCTGGGTCTCAAGATCGGCATCATCGCGGGCCTGTTCGTCTTCTACGCCGTCGCCGTCGCGTTCGCTCGGCTCAACCGGCTGAAGACCGCGATCCAGATGTCCGTGCTCTACACGGTCGCGATCACCCTGTTCTACACGCAGGGGACGTCCTCGTTTTATTCCTATCTGTTCTTCTACATCACGATCATGGTCGTCGTGTTCTACCAGGAACTCTATCTGTATCTGTTCTACGGCACGCTGTCGACGGCCTTCGGGATCGCCTACGTGCTCTTCCACCAGGCCGACTTCGTCGCCATCGGCGGCCATCCGTCCTCCCTTTATCTGTTCACGTCGATCTTGTTTCTGTTCTATCTCGTGTTTTTGATCCAGATCCTCCACTCGGAGAAGATCTACACCGATCTGAACCTCGACTGGGTGCGGATGAACCAGATCATCGAGAAGCACCAGGAACTGTCGCTTTACTTCGCGGACGAACTGCGCAAAGTTGCCAAGGAGGATCCGGCGTTCGAAGACCGTCGGTTCCAACAGGCGTCTTCCGAAATCGCCGTGTTCCTGGCCGAACATTTCCGGGACCGCGGAAAGGACATCGTGAACGTCCTCGATCTGTACCTCTACGTCCACGAACGCGGATTGGCACACATCCTCGACAACGACGATTTCAGCGTGCCGATGAAGAAGATCGCGAGCCGGCTCGAAAAATACCTGATCGGCGGACGAACCGAAATGACCTCGATGATTCTCAACTTCTTCACCAAGTTCCAGCCGACGGAAGCCTACAAGCCCTCGCGCTACGAATACCGCCTCGACCGCTTGTCGCCCTCCCGCGAAGACCAGATCCTCGCGCTGGCGATGCTCTACGCCTATTTGGGCAGGGCCGTGACCGGCGTCGACAAATACGACCAATGGACGCGCGTCCTCTCCAAGGAAGAACTGGCCGCGATGTTCGGCGATCCCGAGATGACGGAACTGCTCTCGCTCGAACTGATCGCCTTCTTCCAGGACAACCGCGAGTTGTTCGAAACGACGCTCATCCCGGGCTCGGGAAAGGAATGACATGGGACTGATCCTCTCCATCGCCAATCAAAAGGGCGGCGTCGGGAAAACGACGACCGCCATCAATCTCGCCAGCTCGCTGTCGCAGCTGGGCAAAGCCGTGCTCCTGATCGACCTGGACTACCAGGCCAACGCCACGACGTGCATGGGCATCCATCGCGGCAGCTTCCGTTACAGTGTTTTCGACTGTCTGACCGAACAGGCGACGATCGAACAGACGATCCTGAAGACCGACAACCCGCTGATCCACGTCCTCCCCGCGCGGACGATGGTCGAAGGCATCGAAGAACAGATCATTTTGCACTCGAACCGCGACTTCATCCTCCATACCGCCCTTCAGCCCTACAAGGGTCAGTACGACTACATCCTGATCGACTGTCCGCCGTCCCTTGGGTTCGTGACGATCAACGCGATGGTCGCCTCCGACGGCGTCGTCATCCCCGTCCAGTGCGAGTTTCTCGCGATGGACGGCCTGACGCAGCTTCTGAACACGATCCGCCTCGTCCAATCGAAGAAGAAGGTCAACCAGGAGACGCTCACGATCTTCGGCGTGTTGCTCACGATGCTCGACACGCGTGCGACCTCGGGGTACCAGGTCATCGCCGAGGTCAAGACCTACTTCAACGAAAAAGTCTTCCAGACGATCATTCCGCGCAACGTCAGCTGCTCCAACGCGACGTTCTACGGCGTGCCCGTCACCGAATTCTCCCCCAAGAGCAAAAGTTCGCTCAGCTACCGTCAACTCGCCAAAGAGGTGATCCAACGTCATGACGAAGCCAGTGCTCGTGAAACGAAGCTTGTCTGACCTGCTTTCCGAAAACCAGATCGACAACGTCGGAAAGGAAGAGGTCCTCGAGATCGATCTTTCCGCGATCGAACCCAACCCCTATCAGCCGCGCAAGTATTTCGATCCCGTCAGCCTCCAGGAACTCGCCGATTCGATCCGCGCCAACGGCATCCTTCAACCGGTGATCGTCAAGAAGGTCGCCGGGGGATACCTCCTCGTGACCGGGGAGCGCCGCGTCCGCGCCGCCAAACTGGCGGGCTTTTCGACGGTGCCCGCGATCGTGCGCGACTACAATAATCAATACCTCGCGGAACTCGCGCTGCTCGAGAACATCCAGCGCGAGGACCTTTCGATCGTCGAGGAGGCGGAAGCCTACAAGAACGCGATCGAAAGCCTGAACCTCACCCATCTCGAACTCGCCCAGAAGATCGGCAAGTCCCGTTCCTACG
>Ga0116204_1001058_pt1 | contig 15485 bp, 10 predicted proteins | sample LakKivwa52mmetaG_FD_94481 | JGI IMG/M metagenome (GOLD analysis project Ga0116204, IMG submission 94481) | Anoxic lake water microbial communities from Lake Kivu, Rwanda to study Microbial Dark Matter (Phase II) - Lake Kivu water 52m metaG | ecosystem: Environmental > Aquatic > Freshwater > Lake...
CGATACTCGCTTCAGCCGTCGTGAAGTTGTTGCGATCATCCGCGATGTGTGGCCCGACGATCTTGAAGAAACAGCACTGTTCGTCGCTCGTCGCGAAAGCAACCTCATACCCGCGGTCGTGGGCGGCAAGAGCGATTGCTGCTTAGGGCTGTTTCAGATTTATTGGTCGGTGCATCGCTCATGGCTTGAGCGCACCGGAGTGACCGAGCCTTCACAGTTGCTCGACCCACGCACCAATGCCGAAGCAGCACTTGCCTTGTATCGACGCAACGGCAATTCGTGGCGACCCTGGTGGACGAGTTCGTGGCGACCGTAAGTCACACGTGGGGGAAGCCAATGTGCTTTCTAGAGAAGCCGTCGCTATCTCAATTCCAGGTACACGAAATCTCCTGATCTATAAAGTTCATCTGCAAATTCTGACCAACGTCGTTGCGATGTAAGTTTCAGGTTGACGATATAACCAGACACTCCATAACCCCTGAGTTGATCGACAACTAGACCGCTCGGGTTGTTTGCAAATTCGAGACTCAGTGTCATTCGATTGACTTGGTCTTGTGTGGGTAAACCTGTCAGCACTTGAAACTTGAGTCCCTGAATCAGTACTCGTCGCCGAGTCTCGGCAGCAATCAAGTAGTTGTCGCCGCCCCACAATGTGTCAGAAACTGATCTAGTTACGCGCTCAGCCCCATATTGTTCCTCGAGATTGTTCCACCACCGAGTTCTCTCTAGGTCGGACCACCACTTGAGTGAACCCGAACGATGCTGTTCGGGGTTACTCGCAATCTCCTTCCACCATTCGCTACCAAAGCAGCAGAAGTCGTTGGTTGCGATGATGGCATCCGGAGCAGTGTTCCGACGAACGTAAGTACCGACCGCTCGTAAGTCATCACTGGGAAGAGCCGAATCATTTAGAGCCCAATTGACTGCGACGTCAGGTCCCCAAGTAGCAACACGGCGGGCACGATCTAATTGCAATCCAGCTGCTAGACCGAGACATAGAGACAGAGAGACGACCAAATGGAAAGTGCGCGTTTCGCGTGGTCGTCTCAGGGCGAAGCCGACAACGACAAGTGGAATCAAGTAGATGAGCTGATCACTGATGAACTCCCAAGCGTTAGCACCCAATAAATCCGACAATTTGACGGATGCATTAACTCTGTTATAAACAACCGGAAGGACGAATCCAGTTCCAGCACCAAGAGCCAGTGACAAAATCGTCAATAGTTTCAGTCGAGACGTCAGGGTCGCGGGTTTCTGTGGCTCAAGTGTTGATTGGATACCCCAAGCCGCTATAGCTCCAACCAAGAACAGAGATGGATCCGCCGTCTGGTGTGCATAGTCCGCGACTACCGAGAGTGCGCTGAACAAGAGCCAACAGATGATTGAGCTGGTCATAAGAATACGAGTTTTCAATCCGACCTCTGAAACCTTGCCTATTGACAAGACGAGGTAAATAGCTGTCGTGACGCTTACCCAACTCAAATATGGGACTCCATTTATGGAAGTCCACACGACGGTTGATAGGGAATTTGAAGCAGGTGCGTCAGCGGCCGCACCATATGCACTGCCGTGGAAGAAAATTACATAGCAAATGATTCCGGCAGAAGCCACCATCATTAACGGCATCAGGAGACGCAAACGTAATTTTCGATAACTAGAAACGAGTCCCAAACCAAGGACAGTACTGATCGCTATTGCAGCTGGAGTTTTGGACATCACAGCTGTCACTGACACCAAAAACATGACTAATAGCTGGGCGGGCTTCGTTTTGGTGCTTGTCGCGATTGTCAGAGAAGTGCCGAGTATGCACAAAACTGAAACAAGCCCAAAAAATGTACTGTCGTAGCGAATCTTACCAGTTCCCACCACTACGAGGAGCGAGATAGTCCAAGCCACTATCGAGGGAGGACTATGACTCTTGACGTACGGGACTCGCAACAAGATTGATGCCATAGCGAATTGCAACAGAGGAAGGCCGATTTTTGTGAGGGCGACCCATGGTTCAAGTGATGCAAGTTGTGAGAGGCTTCCAAGAAATGCATACGAGAGCCAGTGATATCCAGCAATAGAACCACCGCTTAGACCAGGATGCTCCCCGAGGCCCCAGAACGAAGTATTCCAGGCAATTGACTCAAAGTACCCAGAATCACCCGTCAAATAGAGATACCACCATCGATTTGATCGAAGAAATGTAGCCAAAAGAAATCCAGCAAAGAGGAACGGCATTGCTACTGCGAATGAGCGCATTGTTGACGCAGAGGATCGCTTAGAAACAGTCCGTTCAACTGCAGCCACTACAAGTGAGTATGGCAATACCCAGGGATGTCGCAGGGACAACGCAATCAGTGTGATTGAAAGAGATGGGAAGATGTCAACAGTCGAAAGAGATTTGGCACCTTCTTCCAATGAAGCATTTCGCCGCCATGCAACGAGACTCAGACCACCAAGGATTGTGATTGCCATCCACTGAGAGAATGCTGGCGAAACACCAATCAACGACAGAATCAGTGAGAGAAAGACCTGAACCCCAACACCAAGGACGAGGCTTGCGCCGACGCTTGGACATTCCACACCTGAAACTCGATAGAGTTCGCGACCGAAAAATCCAATAACTAATAGCACTACGACAATGAGCAACGAATTAACTAGAGGAATCTCAAGAATCGCTAGAGCACCGAGCGCGCAGACAAGCCAGATTGTTTGCGAACCACTTACTTGTGGAACTCTATGAGTAGCCGTTGAACTCATTGAATGAGTTTAGTAGGTCCTGGTACGTGCAGGAATGCCAATGGGAAGGTGAGTGGGTCGAGAGCGCTTGGCTGACTCAGTCACTGAGCCCCAACTGAGTGTGCTCTACTCTGTTCAATGTGGTCGAACCGCTAGAGCGAAAATCTTCAGAGTATAAGAATTTGCAAAGTTGCCTGGCGTGTGGCTCTGCTGAACTCTCGAGATACTTGGATCTGGGAAATCAGCCACTTGCTAATGACTTCATGTCGCCCGAGACGGAGCTTGAGACTTTTCCACTAGTTCTTCAATGCTGTCTTCGCTGTTTTCATTCCCAGCTCTCGGTGTCAGTAGATCCAAGTCGGCTATTTCGTAACTATCTCTATGTAAGCAACACCACTGCAACTTTGCGGAATTACTTCGTATGGTTTGCGGACGAGATTGTTTCCAAGTATGGGAGCGGTCTGAACATTCTGGAACTAGCAAGTAATGATGGAACTCTGCTCAAGACCCTCTCAGATCGGGGGCACTATGCAATCGGTGTTGATCCGGCCCTCAATCTGCTTCCGAACGTGGTGGAAAATGGTGTAATTTCCATATGCGATTTCTGGCCAGGAATGGCCAGTAGGTTTCTCGAGAACTCTTCAGACCTTGTAATTGCCATGAATGTGGTTGCACATGTACCCGATCCCTGCGAGTTTCTGATCGCTGCTCGTCATGCACTAAAGCCGGGCGGTCGCATTGTTGTGCAAACATCACAAGCGGACATGATTGAGAGCTCTCAGTTTGACACTGCGTATCACGAACATTTGAGTTTCTTTAATGTGCAATCAATGGAAGCACTTGCATCTCGCTCGGGTCTTCAGTTGAATGATGTGACCCTGGTACCAATTCATGGCAAGTCGTATCTCTGGGTACTCTCTGCAGATCACCCGGAAGTATCTGATCACGTGAAGTCCCGGCTGGATCACGAGCTACAAGTTGGTCTATATTCCAATGCGACTTACACGAGTTTTTCGGAAACCGCGAAAGGTATAGCACAGAAGACCTCGGGTGAAGTAGCTCGATTACGAGAGAGCGGTCACGCAATCTGGGGTTATGGCGCTGCCGCAAAAGGAAATACCTTTCTTAATTTCGCGAAGATAGATCTCGACGGTTTCTTCGACGACAATGAGTTAAAGCAGGGCCTTAAATCTCCTGGTGGGAATGCTTTGGTTCATGGTCCTCAGACGATGAAAGAGATTCAGGATCCCATCTGTTTTGTAGTGCCGGCATGGAATTTCGTTACAGAGATTTCGAACCGAATCATCAAATTGCGCCAAAACAATCGCGATTGCATACTGACCTACTATCCATCAATTCTGCTGCGTTCTGTCACGGAGATAGCAGAGAGGCTATGAGCGCAAGAACACCTGGCCGAATCGTCGTGTCAATCGTTATCCCGTGCTTGAACGAAGAGAAGAATATTGGCCCTAGCTACGAACGAATTCGGAGAGTGTTTGACTCAGTTTCAGACGCCGACTTTCAGTTAATTTTTGTTGACGACGGGTCAACGGACGAAACGCTACTTTGCATCAGAAATCTCATTGCTGTTGATTCGAGATGTGGCGTCGTGGTGAATGCACGAAACTATGGCGTATATCGAAGTTCATTTAATGCTCTCAAATATGCAAGTGGTGATGTAGTTGTTCCAATGCTGCCCATTGATATGCAAGATCCACCTGAGTTGATTCCAAGCTTCATTGAGTTATGGCGTCAAGGTCATCTTGTCGTGGCAGGAGCTCGCTATGAACGAGAAGAGAATTGGTTGATGAAAATTATCCGTCGTAGCTACTACCGGCTGGTATCTAGGCTTGCAGACTTTGACTTGCCCAAGTACGTAGGCGAATTCCAGCTCTTGGATAAGTCAATCGTTCGGCAGCTTCGCACAATTGATGACTATTACCCATACATACGAGGGTTGATTGCGTCCCTCTCTAGCCAAAGAGCAATTGTTCCCTACGTCTGGAAGAAGCGTGAGATCGGTAAGTCGAATATGAATTTGCGAAAGCTCCTTGACCAAGGACTCAATGGAATTGTCTCCACTTCAACAATTCCGCTTCGACTGATCTCATTGTGTATGTTGCTCGTTGCACTTAGCGGAATTGTGTTTGGAGTTATTCAAATCATCGCTCATTTCAGTTTCTCAAGCGGAATCACGGAACCAGGGATTTCCACCATCATTATCCTGACAAGTCTTTTCGGAGCAGCAAGTGCGATTAGTTTTGGAGTTTTGGCTGAATATGTCGGAGCGATTCATGCACAGGTCCGTGGACGACTTCGGGTGATCGAACGCGATCGAGTAAACCTCAATGGAGAATCATGAGTGTTCTCATAATTGGGGGATCTGGCTATATCGGATCACACTTAAGCCAGAAGTTGTGTTCTCAGAACATCCCCGTAACCGTTTGGGATTTGCAGGCTCCTCCGTCCTCGAATTCGAGTCAACTGGAGTTCGTCCAAAGGAATTTTCTCTCGGTGGATTCCTCTGACTTGCGAAAGTTTGAAACCGTGGTACTGCTAGCCGGTGTTTCATCAGTTCGTGCCGCCCAAGCAGACCCTGGGTTGGCGATTCAATCAAATATTGAGGGGCTTGTTCGTCTCATTGGAGCAGTAGGTGAGAAGTTGTTGATCTATGCATCAAGTGGGAGTGTTTACGATGGGTGTGGGGGTCATCCTGCGACTGAAGGCTCTCCGCTCTCGCAGCCACGAAACGTATACGACCTCTCGAAGCAGGCTGGTGATGAGATTGCGACCCTCTACGGGGAGAGGTGGCTTGGCCTTCGATTTGGAACTGTAAATGGGGTATCGCCAAGAATTCGAACCGATTTGGTGGTCAATCGGATGACGTTAACTGCGTGCCAGAGTCGGGAAGTGGAAGTTAGCAATCCGCACGTTCATCGCTCAATCTTGTGCGTCGATGACCTGGTCAACTTCCTTAGCAAGCTGGTGCACGATCAACCCGACGCGTCGTATTCGGGTGTTCTGAACCTCGCCTCCTTCAACGCGACAATTGGAGAAATTGGAGCAAGCATCGCGAATCAGCTTGGAGCAACGATTGTGGAGCGCCCAGCTACCAGTACCTACAATTTTTCGATGTCCACTACAAAGGCGAGAGCTATGTTTGGATTCAATCCCAGCACGACGATTGAGACACTGGTGAAGTCCTTAGAAGCTCACTATCGCTCGAATCAAATCTTCGGCAAGTCGTAATCGTCTGAGGCTAAAACTCATGTGTGAAAGTTCAATACTTTATATTTGTAGAGCCACTGAGTTTTCAATTGGCGGTAAGTTAAGGTTTCAATATCTGATTACCCGAAGTTGACGAGTAGCATTAGACGCGCTAGCGCTCGTAGCTTAATGGATAGAGCATCTGACTACGGATCAGAAGGTTGGAAGTTCGAGTCTTCCCGAGCGCGCGAAGTTCTTCGCTGAGCGAGAAATGAACGTTTTTCGCAATAGGGGCAACTAGTTGGAGCGCCTAATGTACTGCGTGACGCCGATGCGTATCTGAAATACTTTTCTTTACAGTAACAACTAGCAATGCAAGACAAAGAACCGGATCGATGAGCGTGCTTTCATAGTGACCGAGTCCGTTCAAGGGCGATTTTATCCAGATGAAAGTTTTCGGAATAATGATGACGGTCATTAAGCCAAGTTGGAAACGCTCAGCGAAAGTCAAAATTGAATTATCTCTCCTGTCAAGCATCAGTCCAAGTGGAACCAGCAACCATACTTGTCTGTAAGTGAATGAGTGGGTGGGAACAATCAGTAGAAGAGTTGTGGCACAGATGATTCTGTCGTGAAAAGTCGCTTGACGTTTTGTCAGAAACAAAAGTATTGCAATTGAAATGATTGGCAGAAGGAACACCAGGAATTTCGCAATCGTCGAGTTGTACAGGTCTGGGAATTCTCCCGAGAATAATCGAATCCAACCAGATACTCCTGCCACGAGTGAATGGTTGTGCATGTGTATAAAGTCAAGATCGTTATCGAGTTGAATGAAATTACGCAGCGACTCCGCGTAGTTTGTGGGGCTTTCCCCAACCAGTGAAAAGAAGATTAAAGTTATCAATATCGAGGTAACTAGCAATGAAAAAACAAAACCCCTAAGTCGATTAAATCGCAGAGGACAAAGGGAAAGAAGGAGAAACGGATTCGGCTCTGTCATTGCATGGAAGCCCGCAAAGGTCCCGCTTGTGATTGCACTGTATCGGTGCCGTTTTTCTATTTGCCACAGCGCAAAGAGATAAAGCGATAGTAGAAGAGTTTCATTATTGGCCCGCCAGAAGGAAAAAAAGATTGGATAACTTGTTAGTATTAGAAGTCGAACTCCAAGAGTACGAAAAGTTAGATAGGTAGATAGGAAAAGAAGCAAGTACGTGAGGGCGTTGAAAACAACAAAGGCTTGTAAGTCGGAGAATCCCGCAGTGGATAGGGCCTTGTAGAGAATTACGGATCCTGGGAAAAGTACAAATCCCGCTCGCGAAGGGAACCAGAGTCCTGGGTTTGGAAGGTTGTTGTAAAAGTCATCAAACCGACCTACTGGAGATGTGAGGAAATTCCAAATCGGATAGCTGAATGACAGATGCTTCGTAAGTAGCTGCTCAAGACTTGAGTACGCGACGGTTACACATAAGATCCACCAAACAATCCTTGGAGTCGTGGTCTTCATCGTCTCAATCGTATTATCCAAATTTGCGGAGTGATTGATGGATATCCGATGCCCCGTTGCACACACTCGGATATGCGAGTACGTGGACGCAGCTTCCGAGATTGGAGTCGCATAGATTCTTTGATGTGATTTCAGGCGGCGCTCGTTGGGCAGTTTACGTGATTGTCGTTTTAGTTGTGGTTTGCCTGTCTGTCTTTGCGAATCCTCATTCGTCTAATCGCCGAGGTTTGAAACCGTGGCTGGTGTGGTTCGTGCCATGGGTAATGCCTTTCATGCTCTCCAGCCTGGTCAATCGCTGGAATGGTGTCGGCCATGAAGGCGCAGGGTTTCTTGGCGCCATGGTAAATATTTGGCAGATTCAAATCGTTTCATTTCTAGTGGTTCTCTGTTCGGTTTGGCTTGCCACTAGTAGTAGCGAGCAAATCAGGAAGTCAAAATCCCTCACCATGGCCTTTGTCGGTGTATTGGTGATAGCTGTGTTCAATAGCCGGGTTGGGGATCATATTGTTCGGCTTCGAGATGAACTACTCATATTCGTGCCAGCGTTTGTTGTTTTAGCAAGGTTGCTCGTAAGGCAAATGTCCGTGAGCCACATTGAGTCATCTCAGCCAAGGTCTCGAGTACGGACGATCGGCGAGTATGCGATTTTTCTCGCGGTGATTCCACTTTCCGCTCGGATTGACGGACTTGCGACTGTTGGTGGCTGGTATCACGTCGGATACTTCACTGGGGTGGTCCAGACAATTAGGGATGGAGGCCTGTTGTTATGGGACACTCCGTCGCAGTATGGGTTTCTCAGCTTGCTGCTACCGGCGATACTCCCAAGAACGTCAGCGATGTCATCATTTCTTTGGTTTCAAGCCCTGCTTCTCGGCGCTGTTGGTGTACTTGGGCTAGCAGCGATTCGCCATGCCGCACAAACAAGAAGGTGGTTGTTAGGTGGCGTCGTCTTCCTACTTCTGCTGAACTTCGCCGATCCTGAACTCATTGGACCGCAACCCTTTCCAAGCTCTTCGGTCATGAGGTTCGGTCCAAGCGCCATCCTGTTGGCGTGGCTGACTTTGCGTCCTCGACGCGTTGCTACAGTTCGACGCTGGATCATTATCAGTGCGGTCATTGTGACTATGGGAGTTCTCTGGTCGTTTGAGAGTGCCTACTATTGCGTTCTCATTCTGGTTGGGATGGTTCTGAGAGAGGTATCAGCAGAAGATAGGTGGGCATGGCCATCAATAGAAACCCGCCAAATTCTGATCGCCAGTGCAGCTGGAGTTACGGGAGTGATTCTCCTCTACTCGTTTGTCGTTTATCTCCGAGTGTCCGAGTTTCCAACGTGGACGTGGTACGTGCTTGCATCCTCGAGGTATGCAGCCGGACATGGAGCCCTTCCAACCGATTTGTTCGGGGTTATCTGGGTTCCACTCTTGGGGGTCATCGCGGTACTCGCGATGACGCTGACGACTCAACAGATCGTTACTCAATATGCGGGAGCCTCTATCGGGGCAATGTGCGGTTGGCTTACGTATTACTTCGGTAGGTCCCACTCCAGCAATGTGATGGTCATTTTCCCGTTGCTATTTCTTGCAGTACTACTACCGACGCTACATCATGTCAGATCCGTCAATCCTGAAGGAGGTGGTTCCTCTCTTCACCCGAGACCTAGCAACCACAGTCGAACTGTTGCAAATGTATTGCTCGGACCGGCTCTCGCATTCGTAGTGATACTTGGCTCTATCCAAGCGGCTTCGTTTGTTGCAAATCCTCGTCTTCCAGCGGTCGCAGCGCGTTACCGCCCGATTCCACTTGCTCCAAGATTTGAGTATCTGGATGTAGAGGAGTTGAATGATGTTCTACGAAAACTCCCGCTAAGGCAGATTCCGGTCGCGTACCACGGGAACTTCGGCATGCTTCCCACATTGGCACCTGATGTTGCAGCACGCCTCAATCTCACAGGAACGTGGTTGCCCTTGCCACTCGCTCTTCTGGAGGAACCCATTCCTGAGGCTGCAAGAAAGCTCATGCTTGCGAGAACAGTTCGTCGCTCAGGTAGTGATGGCTATCTGATTTGGCATGTTTCGAACAGTATCTCTGGGAGAGGAGAAGCGTGGCTTAATGACTTAAGTCAGAGTCACGATTGCCAGAAGATTGGGTCAAGTCCAAATTGGCAGATATTTGAATGCTCTTTCGTTGCAGGATGAAGCGTCAACAACTCCTCCCAACTGCGACAGTCTTTCTGACTGCGACACTTATTGCCCTTAGGGGATTCCGCGACTATGCACCTCTCACTGAAGGTTGGTGGCACGTGTATGTTCAATGGATTAACCAAGGCAAAGTCCCGTACAAGGACTTTGAGCTACTGGTTCCTCCGGGCTACCCATACATCTTGCGAATTGTTACCGCCGTATTCGGCGGCGACTTCCTCATACTGAGAATTCTCGGTTCGATTCAAATTGGCTTAATCTCAGTTTCTGTTTATGCGTTGATTCAATCACTCTGTGGTAGATCTGCAGCGATTCCACTTGCAGTTCTCACATCAGGTTTGCTGTCGTCTGGAACTGCGTTCTTGAGCTACGACTATGTCTACTCGGGCTTACTCTTCATGCTCGGGGCGTTTACTGGAGCTATTAACTGGCACGCCGTGGGTCGGCCATTCACAGAGAGAACGTTTCGTGTCAATGTCTTGATCGGAGTTTCCGTTGGAATGTGTTTATCGATTAAGCAGTCTCAGGGACTTTGGGCCCTGGTTGGCACCCTTCTAATCGTGTCAATTCTTCGGTGGGGAGATGGTGTTGGGGTGCTTCGACATCTTGCCCACATAGGAATTGGAGTCGGAACGGTCTGGATTCCACTTTTGGTCTGGCTATTGCTGAGTGGTGTTTCGCCACTTGACTTCGCAGAAGACGTAGTACTTCTAAGTGGTCCTAAAGGCAGTCTTCTCGAGATGCTATTTGGCTGGGTGCGAGATGTGCTTACTTACGATGGGGTCGCATCACCGCGATCCACTGTCGCAGCCCTGATTTTGATAGTCCAAGGAATTACGCCTCTCATCTTCATCGCCCTTCTACTGCGATGGGGTATCAATCATCACACTATGAGACGTCAGGAATTAACGAAATTCATAGTCTTCGGGACGATAACTGCCGTGTTCATCTGGGTCTTGCTCGGACCTCCAATTGGGGCCTTTGGGAAGCTACTGGAATTTCTCGCGAGTGAGTCAGTCTCACTTGCCCCAGTCGGAAGTACCGTGGCACTGTCCCTGAGTTTTCTCATTGCGTGTTTCTCATCGGATACATTCTCAAACCGGCGAAAGACAATGACCATATGTGTCGCAGCAATCTCAGTCGTATGGGCAGGCGCGATGAGTGCTGGCATCTCTGAGATTGGCTATTTTCTTGCCGTAGTCGTTGCGCTAGCCATTTTTGTTGCAGTGGCTCGAAGGCACTTTCTTGCAGTTCTCCTCGTCGGGCTGATTTCTGTGGCACTCATCTCAAGTGGCTGGTCAACGAAGGACAAGACGACATTTGCATGGTGGAGTTACTCCACTCCGAGTCGCAGCGAAGCTACATCAACATTCAGAGATGGACTTATGCGGGGGTTACGCACCACCCAATCAATTGCGTTCGCTCGCACAAGACTTCAGGAGTTTCTGATGGCCTCCGAGGGTTGTCCGGGCCAGGTAGTTGCCTTTCCGCATATCCCGGTGTTCTTACTGGATCTAAAGTTGACTCCGAACGGACGAACTGCTCAGTACTGGTATGACTTCACGACCGTTTCTGCAATTGAGGAAGAGATTGTGCGATTAGAACAAACGGAAGTTAAGGCAATTCTGTTGATGGAACTTCCGAGACAAGTCGAAGAGATGCACGAGGAACTATTCAATGAGGGTAAGCCACTTCCGCATCGGGAACTTCAGGAATTGTTATTGAGTCGGTCTAGTTCCATGACTTTGATTGTGTCGGAGTCGTTGTCCCCAGATTCTCATTTGAAAGCCTGGGTCACGAACTGTGTTGTCGCTTCACGGATGCAAGGCGTGTCGAAGCAGGAGCAATCAGAGAAATCAAGTTTCTCTAGCGAAACACCATGACATTCACCCCGTTTCCAGTGGTTGATGTGTTGGGTACAACATTGGCGCTCATCTTCCCGCTTGGCGTCGCATGCAGTGCGATAGTCATCCGTAGTTCACTCACCTTCATGCAGAGGGCCGCTCTCGCTTTCGGGCTTGGTGCAAGCATCAACATGACAATTTGGATCTGGCTTTACCTGCTGGGTGGTGAAAGTTCAAACGTGCTGACGGTTGTAACAGTTCTGAACGCATCTGCACTTGTTGTGTTGGTGCTGAAACGCCGTAGACGACAGCGCCAGCAGACGACCACCGCAACAATGTTTGGATCTCTAGCGGTTATGGCAGGTCTGGGACTGGTCGCAGCAGTGTTTTATGTCGTTCCTCGGACCGTGGATGGTGAGATTACCGCCCGACAAATCATGGGTCCAGACGCTGTCGGATATGCGAATGCTATAGCTGGGCTTGTTGAAGATGGATCATTCTGGGACCTAGAGAATGCAGCTGTAGGTGCTGCTGGTGAGTCAACAGTAGACGCTCTGTTTGATCAAGAAACCCGGTCGGTTTATCGAATTATTGACAAGAGCCTTTCGCTGAAGACTGAATTCATTATCGGTGCATACCGAATCGGTTTTCCAGGAATCGTCGCATCTGTAGTGAAAGTTGTGGGTCTTAGTCATCTATACCTAGCGATGTATCTGCTTGTCGCACTCAGTCTTGCCGCCGGATCGTTTTTGATTTTTGGGCTATTGCGCTCATTTAAGGTGTCCATTCTTTTATCAATGGCTGTAACGAGCATGTCGATGATCAACATAAATCTGCTTGTGGGCTTCCATGAAGGCGGTGTAGTCCAGGCGTTCATGTATTTATCACTTGCAGCATTTCTGTGTGGCTCGCTTCAGGATGAAATATCTCGACTAGAGAGAAGCATGTTCTTCTCTATCGCATTAGTATTTGCCGTAACTAGCTATCTGGATATGTTCTATGTGTACCTGGTAATTGCTGGTTTTTACTTCGTGATTGCGCGACTCCTCAAGAGTCCGCAAGGGACGCGACGGGCAAGAGATTTCGCCGTCGTAGCAATCGTCGTCCTAGTCATGTTGACCCCACTTGCATTGCGCATTCCAGATCTCTTATTGCGAAGGCTTGCAGATGCACGGCAAGGTGGCTGGGCATGGGATTCGTGGCCTGAGCTCACGAGTATTTTGGGAGTGACAAATCCGTATGGCTCTCCACCTGATTCAATTCTTGCGCAATTGGTTCTGTTGGGGATTGTCATCACAATCGCGCAGGCCGTACGAACGTCAATTAGGCGAGTTGTGCACTTACCAATAACAGTGTTCGCATGCTCGATAGTGGGAGTGACTGGCAGTTTCTACATTTACTCTCGGTACCTCATGGACCACACAAATTATCAGTGGTTTAAACTGCTGGGCACAATAATTGGCCCGTCAGCGCTAGTAATCATCGTGCTATTCCTTGCACGGTCTACTCAAAGTCAGTCGGTCTCACCACTCATCAATCGAGCCTTGTTTGGGTTTGCTGGAGTCCTCATCGCGTTTGCGTCACTGAGTTATATTCGCTATTTCCGGGGAGAGTCACTGCATCTCCGCGCGGGAACGATCGAGCAGTCAGCACGCCCGGAGTTACGAGAAGTCTCGAAGCAGTTTATTCTCTTTGGGCGCTATGACTGGCAAGAATTTGCTCTAACTCCATTTTTGGCTGGCAATTTCGCTACTCGAGAGGATCAGCGGATTACTCCACTGATTCCCAAGGGACGGCCTGTCGCATTACTTATCAAAGATAATTATTGTCCTGACTGGGATTGTCTCAAGGGAATCTCACAATCGGCAATTAGTGACTTTGGTGTTTCGTATAGGCTCCTGAACTTGAACATGCAAAGTGATGATCTCCGCGGGCTGTCTCCGTATATGCAGTGGCGAAAGATTAATGCCTCAGTGGTGAATCTTGGAAGCTTGGGAATCGATCAGCGATATGAGTCGCCAATCCCATCGTTGGACCACGAGAGCTGAGTGAATGTACTCAACAAGGTCTTGCCCTGGATGTTCTGGCAGTGCCAAGAAAGGGACTCCAGTTCTCACAGCTCGAGTTACTGCAGAGTCAATGCCATTTGAACTTCTGCAAGATTTCTGGCGGGGATTTCGATCAGAGTCCGCATTTTTCAGCTATGCACGCTGCGAGCATTGTGACCTGCTCTACTGTCCTACGTACTTCACTTCTAAACAGCTGGAGGGGCTCTACTCCTCGATGCCCGATAACACGAATAGCGAAGCACTCGTAGCGCTAAGGCGAACCCAAGAAGGCTATTTTAGAGAAATCATCGAGACAGGTTATGACGGTAATCGGATTCTGGAGGTGGGAGCTGACATCGGTCTGCTCATAACTGCTATCAAGAGCGAGCGGCGTACAAGCACCATAGATGCAATTGAACCTAATGCTGGTGTGCATGAACAACTCGCTATTGCAATTGGCAACTCCGGCAATGTGTATTCAGATATCAATCAATTGCCAGTAGGGGCAAAATTTGATCTCATAACGGCGATCCATGTGGTGGACCATCTGGTGGATTTGCCTAGGGCACTGGAGAGCTTCAAGCAACGTTTGCTGCCTGGTGGCCACCTGTACCTTGTAACACATAACGAGAAGTCGTTACTTCAATCTCTATTGGGCAGGCGATGGCCACCATACTGTCTGCAGCATCCACACTTGTTCAATCCACGATCCATGACGACTGTCTTGGAAAGGGCGGGGTTTTGTGAGATCGAGATCAGGCGAACCACGAATCATTTCTCAGTTCGCCATTTGGTTCGAGTCGCGGCACAGCTTCTCGGGCTACCTGAAGCAATTACAAAAATATTTCCACCGGTGGTGCTTCCACTAAGACTCGGCAATATCTCTGCGTCGGCAAGGCTGATGGTTGGTAGTCAGTGATCAGTCGCACAAAGATTTCTAATGGGCTTACTGAGCTGGGCCTTGCTCGTTCAGTATCGTCACGAGTTACTGATGGCGCCTACGAACCGAGTGATGCTGATTGGAACTACAAGGATATTCCACATTTGGCGGAAGTGCATCATGCCGTCGACGGAGTCGTCATCGCGTCAGAAACTAATCACACATCTAGTGTGTTTCTCCAAAAAGTTGGTCTGCTCCGTATTCCGCTCGTTGTCTATATAGGCAATGGTGGTGACTCCAGTGCGACGTATGTCGGCAGTGCCGGACCGTTTGTCATCGTCATTGAAACTGTGTGGGACCGCATCGGCGAAAATCGTACGCGTGTTACCACCACGTATGAGATCTTTTCGCCCAAGGTATTGAGATTTCTGCAGCCCTTAGTTCATCGATTGTTGTCGCGAAATTACGACATATTGATGACCGCCGACCTTCCGATGCGCGATCAGCGCGGGAAACTACGAAAGCGGGGATACACGTTCATAGGAGACACTTCTGGCTACGGCTTTCGTGAGTCGTCAAATGTGTTTGTACGAAATGTGATTGCACCGGCAGAGCTTCGCACCAGCACCATTCGGGTGCTGTTAGACAACCTTCCAGAGGGGCGCAGCCTGCATGGCGGCGACGCTGAAGATGGCTTGGTGATCGAACGCAACGGCAGCACACTCACGATGTACCCGAGAATCTGTGACCATGAAGGCGCAAGTCTTGACTGTGCAATCAAGCAAGAGAAGGGTCTGCGATGCCCATGGCACGGTCGCAACGTTCGGCCAGTCGCCGTCGCGGATCTGGCGACCAGAACGGCTACTTCCACCTCTTCGGAGACGATGGCCGAATTACAAGATGGACAGTTAGTGATTACTCGAACTATTCAGTAGTACTTCAACGGCGCCACTGTCGCCGACTGAATCGCCAAGCGCGATGCACTTCTGTTGAACGGCGAGGCTGCGGCTTTGGCCACAGAGAGGAAATCGCCGTCGTGATGGCAACAATCTCCTCGTCACTCGCCAATGGGCGAAC
>Ga0116204_1001059_pt1 | contig 15485 bp, 16 predicted proteins | sample LakKivwa52mmetaG_FD_94481 | JGI IMG/M metagenome (GOLD analysis project Ga0116204, IMG submission 94481) | Anoxic lake water microbial communities from Lake Kivu, Rwanda to study Microbial Dark Matter (Phase II) - Lake Kivu water 52m metaG | ecosystem: Environmental > Aquatic > Freshwater > Lake...
CCTGGTAAGGGGCTGATGTTTTACAATTACCAAAAATTATTTTCTCCCCTTTTCCTGCAGCTGTTTTACCATACGTGCCTGGATGCCGAAATAGTGGGAAACCCCGATGGCATGGCACTGGTCGATGGCAGCGCTGTCAAACGAGACAAGGTCGCTTGAATAGATTGCACACGGGGAACTCCTGCCAAGAATCCGCACGCCTCCCTTATAGAGTTCAAGGTCAACCTTCCCGTTCACCCGTTGCTGGGTGGTATCGATGAAAGCGTTCAGGGCTGTATACAATGGTTCGTACACAAGCCCCTTGTAGGCCAGCTCCGACCACTTGTCGTCAACCATCCGCTTGAAGACCAGTTCCTGCCGGGTCAGGACAAGGGCTTCAAGGTCGCGGTGCGCTGCAAGGATAACGGTCGCAGCGGGGTGCTCGTAATTCTCCCGCGCCTTCAGGCCGAGGATACGGTCTTCGATCATGTCGTTCCGCCCGATCCCATGCTTTCCTGCAACGAGGTTCAGTTTCTGGATCAGGGCATATCCGGGCATTTTCCTGCCATTGATCGCAACCGGGACGCCGTCCCTGAATCCGAGGGTAAGTTTTTCGGGCTTTGCGGGGGCTTTTTCCGGTGATACCGTCCAGAGTAGATCTCCTCCGGCGGGTGATACGCGGGGTTCTCCAGTTCACCCCCCTCGATGCTCCGGCTCCAGCAGTTCTCGTCCATGCTCCACGGCTTGTCCTTTTTCACCGGCACCGGGATCCGGTGTTTTTTCGCGTAATCGATCTCCCAGTCGCGGGTGAGGTTGAGTTCGCGGATTGGTGCAACCACTTCAAGCCCGGCCCCCCGGATGATAAAATCAAACCGGAGCTGGTCGTTTCCTTTTCCGGTACAGCCATGACCGACAGCTGTTGCCTTCTCTTTCCTTGCTATCTTCACGACCTCTTCTGCAATAAGGGGGCGGGCAAGGGACGTCCCCATGGGATAGCCTTCGTACGACCCGTTGGCTTTAATCGCCGGAAAAATGTGTTCTTTAACAAATTTTACCCTTGCGTCGATGGTGTAGTGCTTATCGGCAAGTTTCTTTCCTTTTTCCGTGGCAACGTCAATCTCTTCATCGCGCTGGCCGACATTGACTGCTACAGTCACGACACGGGTATATCCATACCGTTCCTTTAAGAGCGGGATGCATATAGAGGTATCAAGCCCCCTGAATATGCAAGAACAATAGTACCTTTTCCCATGATGGTTCTCCGGTTGATGGTTCTCCGGTTGATGGTTCTCCGGTTGATGGTTCTCCGGTTGATGGTTCTCCACTCTTAGTATGCCGTTTCAGCATATATGTTCAGGTGAACGGCTCTCTCCGGGCGGGAAGGAGATCGGTTGCACTGCAGCTCAGATCGTTGTGTTCATCAAAGAGCAAAAAAAAGTTGTTCAGGCAGATAATCCTGAACGGCTGGGTATTACGGGGTTCCTTGGTGACGATAATCTTCCCATCCATTTCCTGCTGGAAGACGGTCTTGTAGTCGTAGGCACCCTCTTTGTCAAAGATGACTTCCCGCGGAGCACCGTAGGCAACGGTAACCGTGTCCATTCCACCGAAGTATGCTGCGGTCTGCATGTTGACCGCCTGCACGCCGTGCGGCTTGAACTCGTCTGCGTTCACCCAGATAACCTTCGTTCCCTTTTTCACAACCAGGGTGGTGCCCGGGGTGATGGTCAGGTCATTGTTGAAGGTAATCACGGCGGTTGGCCGGGGGGTCGGGGTTGCGTTCGGTGTCTGGTTAACGACAACCACGATGACTTCGGTGGTCGGTACTGCCGTGGGGGCAACCGTTGTTGGGACGGTTGTCGGAACAGGCGTAGGTGTCGTGGTGGCTACAGGTGCTGCCGGCTGGGATGTACATCCCGCGAGCAGAATCCCGACAAACAGGATTGCGAGAACAACAAAAAATTTCTTTATGCATCTTTTTTTGTTATTTCGGTATATAAGCATATTCAATTATTTTGTACCCGGATCGCTGGTTATACGGTACTGGAGAAGGGCATTGTTACCCTTTTTTGATCCCCAAAAAAAAGAAAAGCAGAATTTTACGCCGGAGTTACTTCAGATAATGGCTGATTGGCTCAAGCGTCATTTTCTCGCGCTTGACCGCATCAATGGCAAGCGCTGCTGCCCGCGCTGCCTGAAGGGTGGTAATATAGGGGATTTGGAAGTCCACTGCCGCACGCATGATCTGGTAGTGGTCCTCCCGCGACTTCTTGTCCTGCGGAGTGTTGATAATCAGCCGGATCTCCCCGTGCCGCATCATGTCCAGTACGTTGGGTGAACCTTCCTGCACTTTCCTCACCAGGTGAGCTTCAATCCCTGCCTCGTACAGGTAATCCACTGTTCCTTCCGTGCCGAACAGGACCAGGCCAAGATCCCGGAGTTTCCGCGCGATGGGGATGACATCTTCTTTCTGCTCCATATTCACGGATATGAAGACATTGCCCTTGAGCGGGAGTTCATTGTCAGCAGAAATGCAGGCCTTGTAGAAGGCAAGACCGAAATCATAGTCAATGCCCATTACTTCCCCGGTACTCTTCATCTCGGGGCCGAGCATGGTGTCAACACCGGAAAGCTTGTTGAACGGGAGCTGCACCTCTTTGACCGCCACGGGCTCAATCTCCCGTTCCTTATACCCGAGGTCCGCAAGTTTTCTTCCGACCATGACCTTTGCCGCGATCTTGGCAATGGGAATTCCGGTTGCCTTGGAGACGAAGGGGACTGTACGGCTCGCCCGCGGGTTCGCTTCAAGGATATAGACGATATTGTCCTTGACAGCCATCTGGAGGTTGACCAGGCCGACAACCCCGAGGCCAAGAGCGAGTTTCCGGGTATATTCCCTGACCGTATCAAGGACCTGTGGAGGAAGTGACTGGGTCGGTATCACACAGGCTGAGTCTCCGGAGTGGATACCTGCCTGTTCGATATGTTCCATAATACCGCCGATCAGGACATCTGTTCCATCGCAGACCGCATCAACATCGAGTTCGATCGCGTTCTGGAGGTAGGAATCGATCAGTACCGGGTGGTTCCTGCTGACCCGGACGGCCTCCTGCATATAGGTCTCCAGTTCCCGCTCGTCAGGCACGATCTCCATTGCACGCCCCCCGAGTACATAGGATGGCCGTACAAGGACCGGGTAGCCGATCTTCTCGGCCTTCTTCTTTGCCTCGGCCTCTGAATATGCTGAAGCATTTGCCGGGCAGGGTATGTTGAGTTTTTTTAGCAGGATGCTGAACCGGTCGCGGTCCTCCGCGATATCCATGGCATCGGGGCTTGTACCGAGAATGCGTGTGGACATGCCAAGCCGTTTGATCTCTCCCTCGATGGGGACGGCAAGGTTGACGGCATTCTGCCCGCCGAACTGGACCATGACGCCGTAATACCGGTCCTTCTTGAGGATGTTCATGATGTCCTCAAGCTGCATGGGCTCGAAGAAGAGGCGGTCGGAAGTATCGAAGTCCGTGGAGACTGTCTCGGGATTGTTATTGACAATATGGACCTCGACGCCATCCTCTTCCCGAAGGGCCTGTACTGCATGGACGGCACAGTAATCGAACTCGATCCCCTGCCCGATCCGGATCGGACCGGAACCCAGTATGAGGACTTTTTTGGTATCCGTGGGAACGATCTCGCAGTCATGCTCATACGTGGAGTAGAAGTACGGGGTATTTGCCGGGAACTCGGCAGCACACGTATCGACCATCTTATAGGACGGGGTGCCGGCGATTTCCTCGATTTCCCGGGGCGATTTTCCGGTGATCTGCACGATATCTGCATTGGAGAAGCCAAAGCGTTTGGCAAGGATGATCTCATCATTGCTGTCGGGGACCGCTGCAAGGCGTTTTTCCAGGTCCACGATATTCTTTATTTTTTCGAGAAAGAACGGTGTGATGGACGTGAGCTGGACGATCTCGTCGACCGTCATTCCCTGCCGAAACGCGTCAAAGATGCAGTGGAACCGCTCGTCGGTAGGCCGTGACAGGATCATGCGGATCTCGCTCGGGCTCGTGTGGGAGCGGACATCGGTATCGAGCGACCGCTTGGCCTTCATGAATGCCTCCTCGAGAGTTCTCCCGATTGCCATGACCTCTCCGGTGCTCTTCATCGAAGTCGAGAGCGTCCGGTCGGCGCCCTTGAACTTGTCGAACGGCCAGTGTGGGACCTTGACAACGATATAATCAATTGCCGGCTCAAACGAAGCCGGCGTGCAGCCGGTCACAGTATTGGTGATCTCGTCGAGGTGCAGTCCTATCGCGATCTTCGATGCGACCCGGGCGATGGGGTAGCCGGTTGCTTTCGAGGCAAGGGCCGAGGAACGCGAGACCCGGGGATTGACCTCGATGACAAGGTAATCGCCGTTTCGGAATGCAAACTGGATATTGCAACCGCCCTGGACATCGAGCGCCCGGATGATCTTGATCGCCGCACTGCGCATGGTCTGGAACTCGTCGTCACGGAGGGTGAGGATCGGTGCAACGACAACACTCTCTCCGGTGTGAATGCCCATCGGGTCCACGTTCTCCATACCACAGATGATGATACAGGTATCGGCCGAGTCACGCATGACCTCGAACTCGATTTCCTTCCATCCGAGCACGCTCTCCTCGATGAGGACCTGGTGGATACGGGAACGCGAGAGCCCGAGTTCAACGATCCGGTAGAGTTCCTCGCGAGTGCGGGCAATGCCGCCACCGGCACCTCCAAGGGTATAAGCCGGGCGGACAACGGCAGGAAGCCCGACTGCAGTGATCGCATCCTCCACCTGGCTCAGGCTGGTCAGGATGATGCTCTTTGGCACCGGTTCACCGATCTCGAGCATGAGGTTGCGGAACTTCTCCCGGTCTTCTCCCTTGTAGATCGCGTCAAGGGGTGTCCCGAGAATCTCGACGTCTTTTAATGCTCCCTTCTCCGCAAGTTCCGCGGTCATGTTCAGGCCGGTCTGGCCGCCCATGCCGGAGAGGATCCCATCGGGTTTTTCCTTCTCGATGATCTTTGCAATGATATCCGACCGGAGGGGCTCGATGTAGATGGTATCCGCCATCTCGGGGTCGGTCTGGATGGTTGCCGGGTTCGAGTTGACGAGGACGACTTCTACACCCTCCTCTCTCATGGCACGGCAGGCCTGGCTTCCCGAGAAGTCGAACTCTGCTGCCTGGCCGATCTGGATCGGTCCCGACCCGATGATCAGGACCTTTTTGATGTGGGCCTTCTTCGGCATTATCCGATCCTCCGGAACAGCCCGTCAAAATAGTGACATTCGATATCTATGGGACCGGCATGGGCCTCGGGATGGAACTGGACGCAGTTGATCTTCAGGTCCTCGTTCTCGAACCCCTCGATCGTCCCGTCATTTGCATTGACAAACGTGATCTCGCAGCCTTCCGGCAGTGATTCTGCTTCTACGGCAAAGCCGTGGTTCTGGGTGGTGATGAAGATCCTGCCATCGACGTATTTCACCGGCTGGTTCGCCCCCCGGTGCCCGAACTTGAGTTTGTAGGTATCGCCGCCAAGGGCAAGCGCTGCGAGCTGGTTTCCCATGCAGATGCCGAAAATGGGCAGTTCCCCGAGGCATTTTTTTATTGTCGTGATCGCCTCTTTTGCCTGCTTGGGGTCCCCGGGCCCGTTGGTGATAAAGAGACAATCGGGTTCGCACCCGAAAATATCATCATGGGTGGCATTGTGGGGGAAGATATAGAGATCGCCTTTTCTCCGGGTCAGGCTGGTGAGAATATTGGTCTTGAGGCCGAGGTCAATGATAGCCACCCGCTTTCCTTTGCCGGGAATGCGGTAGGGTGCCTTGCAGGATACTGAGGGGATCAGGTTGCAGTCCGATATGGTAGGGGGTTTTTTCGCGAGTTTCACGGCATACTCGCCGTCATCGCTTCCGACAACGAGTGCTGCACGCATCGTGCCGTGGACCCGGGTCTTGATAGTGAGGCTGCGGGTATCCACTCCGGACATTCCAAGCAGTTTCTTCTGCTCGAAATATTCGCGGATCGTTGGTTTTACGTCCGGGACCTCGCAGATCTCGCGGCAGACGGCCCCGAGGACCTTCGTACCCTGGCTCTGCATATTCTGCACATCGGCACCGTAGTTCCCGATGGTCGGGAACGTGAACATCAGGATCTGGCCGGCGTAACTGGGGTCGGAGAGCGCCTCCATGTACCCGGTCATTATGGTGTTGAAGACAAGTTCACCGGAACATTCGCCCTCAACACCGAATCCATCTCCTGTAACAAACTGACCATCCTCAAGACCCAGAACCGCCTTCATGTTTACCCCTTCAGGATTTCCATACGAGATTTGCCTGAATGGTTATTAACGATAGTGCAGGGACCAGACCCTCCCCATTACCTGTGATCTGCTGAATTATCCGGCAGGGGCTTTTTTAATACGACTTCCCTTTTCAGGGCAGGATTTTGCCGGCACGGATATACATATATCCGTTCACGCTCGATATTCTGGTGTCAGTCAGTTATTGTTGACGGTGAAAACCATGGGAACGCAAGGAAGAAAAATTGTTGGTACCGATGTTGCGGAGCTCCTAAAACTCCTCAACAAGGCATTTTCCGATGAATGGCTCGTGTATTACCAGTACTGGATCGGGTCGAAAATTGTCAAGGGTCCGAACAAGGAAGCGGTTATCGCCGAGCTCACTCTCCATGCTACAGAAGAGCTGGCCCATGCCACGCTCCTGTCCACCAGGATCATCCAGCTCGGCGGCACACCCGTGACCAAGCCCCAGGACTGGTACAAGCTGACCAACTGCGGGTACGAAGCACCCGATGACCCGTTCATCGTGAAGGTGCTGGAACAGAATATCAAGGGCGAGCAGTGTGCCATCAAGACCTACAATGCCCTGATGAAAAAGACAAAAGACACCGATCCGGTCAGTTACAATATGTTCCTCACCATCCTCTCGCAGGAAGTCGAGCATGAGGAAGACCTCCAGGACCTGCTCGAAGACGTTGAGATTATCATGAAAAACAAGTGATGGCTATCCATCGCTTTTTTTTTATTTGCCCCTTTTTTAAGTCCCTATCCCCGGGTATAAATAGTATCTGCCGCAATCACCCTTCATAGAACAGGAATACGATTTTTATGGCTGTGGAACACGTAGATGGGAAAAACAAGGGACGCGTGATGCTGTATGCACTCTCTACCTGCGGGTGGTGCGCAAAGACCAAGGAACTCCTGCGGGAACTCGGTATTGCGTTTGATTATACTTTTGTCGACCTGCTGGATGGAAACGAGCAGAACGAAGCAATGGACGCGGTCGAGAAGTTCAACCCGAGCGGCTCGTTCCCCACGCTCGTCATCGATAACCGGAAGTGCATTGTAGGGTATAAGGAAAAGGAGATAAGGGTGGCTTTAAGCGGATGAACGTTCCTGGAACCAGCGAAGGGGATGTTGACCGGACGTACAGGACCCTGAATAAGGATGCGACCGATGGCGGGTACCACCTCAACCCGGATGCGGAATTTGTAAAGAACCTGGTCCGCGGCCTTCTGAAAAACGAACAGCGGTACGGGTACCAGGCCTGCCCGTGCCGCCTTGCGTCCGGGAAAAAAGAGGAGGATCTTGATATCATCTGCCCCTGCGATTACCGGGACGCGGACCTTGATGAGCATGGTGCCTGTTACTGTGCCCTGTACGTTGATGAGGCGATTGCCGGTGGCAGCCGTACCGTGGTGCCAGTCCCCGAGCGCAGACCCCCCCGGTCGGAACGCGGGAGACCGCGGCGGTGGTCCACACCACCGCTGCAGGGCCGTCTCCGGTGTTCTCTCTTCCGCTTCCGGTATGGCGGTGCAAGGTCTGCGGGTACCTCTGCGCACGGGAGCAGCCCCCTGGTATCTGTCCTGTCTGCAAGGCAAAAAAGGACCGGTTCGAGCGGTTTATCTGAGACGGTGGTTGTTGAAGAATCCGTATCATCCCCGGGGTCGTTTCATCCTCGCAGGTCCATCCAATAACCGGGGCCTTGTGAATACCCGGGGTCATACGACTTGAGACCTGGGAAGACCCCGGGTCTTTAAAAACCCGCAGGGTTTCCCGGACCTGATCTGCTGCGGCAGTTCTCTGTTCCCTGTCCGATTGCTAAAAATAGTCGCTTTTCCTACAGTACTGGCATGACCGGGACTGTCCGTGTTGAAGTCGTTAGCCTGAAAAACTCTGAATGCTCGCCGTTTCCCTGCGATGAAAACCGCACCTGCGGCCTGACGGGGTGTTATCTCTCCGGAAAACTGATTGATGCCGTCAGGGAGCTCGAAAAGGTCCTGAAAACCGCTTATGACGACCGCGTTGACGTGAAACTGATGCTCCTTGATGACGGGCTCCCCGATCACATCCGCACGATCATTGAAAAGGAAAATCCGCCCATTCCCATGGTGCTTGTCAACGGGAGGATAACCCGGATCGGGCGCATCTCCCTTGACCGGATAAAAAAGGAGATTGAAAAAGAACTCTGATCACACGATCTTTTTGAGTTCGCCGGTTGCAAGGTCGTAATACAGGCCATGGACACCCACCTTTTTCTCGTCCACGGCCTTTTTCAGGAGCGGGTAGGTGAAGAGGTGTTCGATCTGGAGCCTGACATTCTCCTGTTCGATCATTCTGTAGCGCTCTTCCTTCTCAAGCTCCGTTTGCGGCGGTTTTATCTTGCTGTCCACCCGGGTTTTGGCTTCCCGTGCATTGTTCAGCCAGAGCGGGATATATGAGTCGGTACTCTCCTTGTCAAGGGCACGGATGGCACCGCAGTTCGAGTGCTCGCAGATGACCACGTCCTGCACTTTGAGGTGCACGACGGCATATTCGAGAACGGTGGCGAAGTTCCAGTCATGGATCGGCACGATATTCCCGATGTTCCGCTGGATGAACAACTCCCCGGCCCGTGCCTGGGTGATGTGGCCGGTCTGGAGACGGGAATCGGAGCACCCGATCCAGAAGGTCGACGGGTGCTGGCTTGATGCCAGTTCCCGGTAATAGTCGATATTCGGGGTAAAATCGGTCTGCCTGAACTGATAGTTTCCGAGTAACAGCTTGTCAATCAAATGAAACACACCTCTTACAATGTGCAAAAGCGGGGTATCTGGAACGTCCGCTTTCCCTATAGTTTACCTGGTACCCCGGTTGAAAAAACCTTTCGATATTGCAACCACCGCTTGACCGGACATCTTTATACCTCAAAAAAAATAACCGGATACCCGTATGAAAACGGTCCGGAAATGGGGGCACGGGCCCTACTCCCTTGCAGTCATCCATGGCGGTCCGGGAGCGCCGGGGGAAATGGCACCGGTTGCCCGGGAACTCTCAACATTCATTGGGGTGCTCGAACCCTTCCAGACCGAGATGACCCTTGATGGTCAGGTACAGGAACTCCGGGCCGTGCTTGAGCAGGAAGCACAGGTACCGGCAACGCTTATCGGCTTCTCGTGGGGGGCATTCCTGTCCTGGATGACCGCAGCACGCTATCCGATGCTCGTGCGTAAACTGATCCTGATTTCCAGTGCCCCGTTTGAAGAGTTCTATGCCAGCACCATAACCCGTACACGGCTTGCCCGTCTGTCTCCGGCTGAACGGGCGGACGCAAAAGACCTGATCGCGAAAATCGATGATCCTGCCGCAGGAGAAAAGGACAGGATCCTTGCCCGTTTTGGCATCATCATGTCCCATGCGGATGCGTACGACCCGGCACCCGTTATGGATGAAGCATTCCACATCCAGTACAATGTCTTCCGCGATGTCTGGAACCAGGCATCCGAGCTGCGCAGGAAAGGAGTCCTCCTCCAGATGGCCCACGCGATAACATGCCCGGTCGTGGCAATCCATGGTGATTATGACCCCCATCCGGCAAAAGGGGTGGCGGACCCTCTTTCACGGGTATGTCCGGGCTTCCGGTTCATTCTCTTAAAAAAGTGCGGACACCGGCCGTGGGTTGAACGAAATGCTTCGGACGCTTTTTACGAAGCCCTTTTCCGGGAGATTAAGGAATAAGAAGAGTCTGTTTTTTATCGGGCATACGCCTGGTTTTTGTACCAGATCCAATCTCAAAAAAAATCTCAATGGCCAGGTAAGGCACCTTAAATTGAATATGATGGCTCCCCGGTTCAGGGCTTCTCCGAGGCACGGCAGGGCAGACTTTTTTTTCTGCGAAAAACGGTCATTGATCCAATGCGGGGGCGTCCCATCGGCGGCGGCGTTCATCACAATGACAGATTAACAACGCATGCCTTTCGTCACTCATGGAGTCCCCGTTCAACCCGCTCTTCCAGCTGCTTCCCGTGTGACCCGTTCCAGTACAGCTTCCGGCATTGCCGGCACCAGAAGAACGTATGGTTCCGCCAGTCTTTCGGGGCATAGGTGGTTTCTGCAATCTCGCAGGTATTGGCCTCGCGAAGTTCCGTGTTGCACAGCGAACACCTGCTCATGGCCAGGCGCCGTTTTACCAGGCGCAGATCGATCAGCTGCTGCACCTGGTCCATCACGTCATCGGACCGGATCAGAAGAGCACTTTTACCCCCGCGACGGGCAAGTTCAGCATCCTTCGTGAGCAGGAGCCGGTGCTCCTGCCTCGCGATTTCGAGGAGAACGCTGTCCTCTTTTGGATCGCCCTCTGAAAGCCCGTTTGCACTCGTGGTGTCATACCCCATGAACCGGAGGTACCGGGTGAGCGTTCCCAGCATCCGGTCCGCGATGAACCTGGGTTCGGCAGGTGGTTCACGTGACATGACGCACGATCTCTATCTTCTCACCACAGGTTTTACACTGCTGGTCATCGAGTCCCGGAAACCGGCTGGAAAAACCATGGCGTTCAATGAGTGTCGAGCCACAGGATGGACAGTACGTATTCTCGTACTGATCGCTGTATACGTTGCCGGTGTAGGGGTACTTCAGGCCGAGCTCTTTGGCTTTCCGGTAGATCTTTTCCAGTGTCGCAAGGGGTGTCGCCCTCCGGTCCAGCATTTTATAATCGGGATGGAATGCCGAGAAATACATGGGTGTTGCCGGGCCAAGGTGTTCGATCACCCAGCGGATCAGCCGGGTGATCTCATCCATATCGTCATTCAGGCCGGGAATGACCAGCGTGACCGTCTCGATATGCATCCCCAGTTCGCGGGCCAGTGCTGCAGAGTCCAGTACCGGCTGCAGGTACGCCCCGCAGATCTTTTTATAAAAAACATCGGAGAACGACTTGATATCCACCCGGAATGCCCCGAGCATGGGTGCCAGTTCCCGGAGCGCTTCCTCGGTGATATACCCGTTTGTTACATAGATCGTACCGAGCCCCGCTGACCGTGCGAGCCTGCCCATGTCGAGCGCGTACTCATGCCAGATCGTCGGCTCATTATAGGTCCAGGAAATGCTTGTGCACCGTCCTGCAACAGCCCGGCGTACACCTTCTTCGGGCGGGAGGTCCCGCAGGTGCGCTTCTTCCAGGGTGGCCCGGGAGATATGCCAGTTCTGGCAGTGCTCGCAGTGGAAGTTGCACCCGATCCCCCCGAGAGAATAGGACAGGGTGCCGGGAAGGTAGTGGAAGAGGGGTTTTTTCTCGATCGGGTCGATTGCCTCGGCGCTGATCCTGCCGTAGGTCTCGGCAAAAAGGGTGCCCTGCACATTTTTCCGGACACCGCAGATCCCGTGCCGGTCTTCTTTTATAGTACAGCGGTGGTTGCAGAGCGAGCAGGTGACCGTGCCATCCGGATTCTTTTTGTACTGGAGCGCTTCGTGCATGGCCGTCCTCAGAGCAGGATAATCATCGGTTATCCTTCTTGTCTTTTTCGATCGCTCCCGGGGCCCGGGTTTCATCGATCTCAAGAACGAACGACCCGCGGTACCCGCAGTCCTTGCAGAGGTAGATCTGGCCGATATATCCTCCAGCAACCGCGTAGATCTCCTGGCTCCTGCAGGCCGGACAGTAAAACATGGTAAACAACACTATGTGTATCCGGTACAAAAACTAATGCAATGAAGAAGGTTGTCATCTCGCTTGGCGGCTCCATCCTGATCCCGACCCTTGAGAAGCATACGGTGAAGGAATACGTCCCTGTTCTGAGAAAGATCGCAAATCAGCACCGTCTCTTTGTTGTTGTCGGCGGCGGTGGTGAGGCCCGGCGCTATATCGGTATCATGCGGGACCTGGGTATTGACGAGGGTACTTCGGATGAGATCGGCATCCTGATCACCCGGCTGAACGCGACCATGCTGATCGCGGCCCTTGGCGAGGACGCGTACCCGAAAGTCGCCGAGTCCCATGCCGAGGCAAAGAAGTTTGCAGAACCGGGTAAAATTGTCGTAATGGGCGGCATCACCCCGGGCCAGACAACGGACGCGGTGGCAGCCGTGCTCTCCGAGCGGGTCGGGGCATCGGTCTTCATCAACGCGACATCGGTCGACGGCATCTATTCAGCCGATCCCCGGAAGGACCCGAAAGCCACCCGGTTCGATGCAATGACGCCCAAAAAACTGCTGGAGATCGTTGGCGGTACGGCACTGGGTGCCGGTTCCAACAATGTGCTTGATATCGTTGCAGCACGCGTTGTGGAACGGAGCAATATCCCCCTTGTTGTGCTGGATGGGCGCGACCCGGAAAATCTCTCGAACGCGATCCTGAAAGGAAAATACCGGGGAACGGTTGTTTCAACCGGGAAGAAGAACCCGCTGCCGCTGTGATTTTTTCTCTTCCACCATCACCTATTTTTACGTTCCCGGCGCAACTATGATGGCGCGGGGTAGTAGGGTAGCCTGGTCCATCCTAGAGCGTTTGGGACGCTTTGACGGCGGTTCGAATCCGCCCTACCCCATCGGACCATGAAAAAACTGGAAGCTGCACGGATCTATTCTGCTCTTTTACACCGGTACCCTGAATCAAAGGATGTCCCGGCTGCGGTTGCCCGGGGAACGCCGTTTGTGGTGCTCATCCTCACCATCCTTTCCGCCCAGACTACCGATAAAGCAGTCCTGAAAGTCAAAAAGCCCCTGTTCGCGAAATACCCGACTCCGGCAAAACTGGCGAAAGCAAAGGCCGGAGAAGTAGAGCCAATCGTCCACAGCCTCGGGTACTATCACGCCAAGACAAAGAACATCATCGCTGCATCGCAGTCCCTGATCGACCGGTATGAAGGGAATGTACCGGGAACCATGGAGGAGCTCCTCACCATCCCGGGCGTGGGGCGGAAGACGGCAAATATCGTGCTCTACCATGCGTTCGGAAAGAACGAGGGGATCGCGGTGGACACCCATGTCCGCAGGCTGGCGCAGCGGATCGGGTTTTCTGATACGGACAATGTTGAGGGTATTGAACGCGACCTTATGGCACTCTTCCCGCAGAAGGACTGGGGGGACCTGACGGATGTGCTGATTGCCCACGGGCGGTCGACCTGCGATGCGAAAAAGCCCCTCTGCACCGCATGCGTGATCTCCCGGGAGTGCCGGTATTATCGGGAGAATACTTCCGGTTAACGATACAGACTGTTCCCTGATTGTTATTGCGTCGGGGGGCGGCAAGGTCCCCTCCGCTTTTGGAAGTATCGCCCTTCGGGCGAGGATTACCGTGTCCGGGGCAAATGATGAGATCTTTTATAGTCTGACCGGATTATAATCCGGATATCTCTCCATGGTTGGATCAGGGTAAATGCGTAGCGCAAAACCCGACGAGGCGTTTTTAAGTATAAGGCATCGCACAAGTCACACTATCAGGACCGGTTATCTTTTACTGTTCCGTATCCGGAAATTAACCTTCAATGACGATCTGGTGAAAAAAATCAGGGTTTGATCGATCCGGATCGGGTTTTCATTCGCGATCATGATCGCGATCAAACGCTTTCATTCAGGGTTCAATTGATTGTAAAAGATCAAAGTGTGTAACTGATTGATCCATATACTGCTTTTGATGTGATTATAAAGGGTGATTTTGAATCAGAGCCTGTTTGAAAAAACCTGGTTAATTAAAAAAAAACGTGCTCTGTAAAAAACCTGTGAGGGATAGTATTGGATAGTGATGGAGCCACGGGCGCTCGGGGTCTGTCGACCCTCGCCCTGTGGAGCATGGCCGTATTTTGGTCATCATAAAAAAAGTCGATATTGGGGGTCAAGGGGGCTTGCCCCCGCATGTTGCCTCCCCCTCTGGGGGAGAGAGGGGGGCACCCTCAAAATTCCGCTGAGCATGTCGTGGGAAGGATTTCTACAGAGCCAAAAAAGAAGGTAATTGTAAAACATAAGCCCCTTACCTGGTGTTGAGAAATGTGAATTCTCAAATAATTGACCCTCAATGGTTCAAAAACACGAGATATCCGCTCTTGGGGGCTTCGCCCCCGCCGCTCGGGCATCCCCTGTTGCAATTGTGCTGTATTACCTGTCCGGGCACTATCGTATTGTGCCCCGTCCCCCAACGGGGGACTGGTGGCACAAGAGGGGGGAAATCATGACACCGTAGCGGGTTTCCCTCAAGTCAGAACAATATGGTTATCATATTTTTGGGGGCCGATCTTTGATAATTACCAAAAAGATTTGTCCGGTTTTTCAGTACCCGATAACCACGCGGATGACCGCGAAGGTGAGATACCCGATCAGGGCGCTGACGGGGATGGTCAGGATCCATGCCCACATAATCGTTCGGACAACCCCCCATTTTACCGTGCTTGACCCCATGGTTGTCCCGACGCCCATGATGGATGTGCAGATAATATGGGTTGTACTGACCGGGATACCAAGAACCGAAGCCCCGATGATCGTCGAGGCTCCTGCAGACTCCGCTGCAAACCCGTGTACCGGGCGGAGCTTGGTGATCTTGTATCCCATGGTCTTGACGATCCGCCATCCCCCGTAGAGGGTGCCGAGTGCAATAGCCGCATGGGCGATCAGGATGACCCAGAGCGGTACCGGGAGGTGGTTGGGGTCAACGGCCGCACCGAAGTACCCGATAGAGAAGATGAGGGGGATGATGATGCCCATGGTCTTCTGGGCATCATTTGTACCATGGCTGAAACTGTACGCAGCTGCGGAAAAGAGCTGGAGCCGCCTGAACTGGATTTCTGCGGATTCTTTGTTTGCATTCCGGGTAAGGTTGAGGATCGCCGCCATGAAGAGGAACCCGCAGGTAAGGCCAATCAGGGGGGAGACGACCATGAAAAGGGCGACCTGCCCGACCGTGGACCATTTTATGGCGGTCAGCCCTGCCGCAGAGATCCCCGCCCCGGTCAGTCCTCCGATCAGAGCATGGGACGAGGAGGTGGGAAGGCCGAAGAACCAGGTGATCAGGTTCCATGTTATTGCACCAATGAGTGCCCCGAGGATGATATAGGGAACCACCTTCACATCCACGATCTCCAGCTGGATGATCTTGCTGATGGTGCTCGCGACCGCAACCCCGAAACCGAATGTAGCAATAAAGTTGAAGAACGCCGTAAACAAGACGGCATTTCTCGGCGACAGGACTTTGGTCGACACCACCG
>Ga0116204_1001063_pt1 | contig 15450 bp, 12 predicted proteins | sample LakKivwa52mmetaG_FD_94481 | JGI IMG/M metagenome (GOLD analysis project Ga0116204, IMG submission 94481) | Anoxic lake water microbial communities from Lake Kivu, Rwanda to study Microbial Dark Matter (Phase II) - Lake Kivu water 52m metaG | ecosystem: Environmental > Aquatic > Freshwater > Lake...
GGACATGGCCGAAGAAGTCCGAAGATCGAACTTCGAAAAATATCGGCTCGCCGTCGAAGCGGCGAAAAAATTCAAACATTGAGGAGAAGGCCATGGATGTATTCGAAGACTACAACGAATGGTATCAAGACAACCGTAGTTTCATTGTGAAATTGCATGAGGAAGGATATCCGTTTTTATCGAGATTCCACGATGTCTTCAAAGTTCTTCATCACATTGAAGAAGAATTCAAGAGGAAAAAACAAACCGACGATGAACTCCTGGATATTTTCGATATCGGGTTTGGGTATTTGAACATGCAAATTCTTGTGCTTAAAAGTTATTACGAGGAAATGTTCCGTTTTGATATGAAGGCGATGGTGGGATATGCGGATTTGATGAACTATTCCTTTTATCTCGATGAATTTTCCGAAATACTAATGGATCAAAATGAATACGAAAAGCGCATCCAACAAACCTTCGAGTCCATCCAAGATCGCATTGATGCGATATTGAGCGATCGAGGGTCTTATGATGAGCATCTCTTCGAAGAGTTCGATGCTTTGGTCGGAAGTGTGTTTGGCAATGAAAAAGGTCATCAAACCGTAGGAGAGATCTTCTCTTTAATCGCTGAGGAATTATCGCTTTAATTTACATTTGATGAGGCAGAAGAAACGAAGGGAGGGAAAACCGAATGGACAAGAAGTACCGACCCACGATCGAAGAAGATTGTTTTTTCATAGCCGAACCAAGCATGGAACAATGGTTCGCTATGAATCCAAGCCAAACATATTCTTCTTTGCATGAAATCATCTTGTATGGCTATGTGTTGGAAATCATCGACGAAGATTCGATCCAATCGAGAAAGACCAAGCAGTTCGTTTCTTTGCTTTTGGAGGAGTTTTTAAATGAGATCGACCCAAAACATTTTTGGGCCGAACATGAAATCGAACAAATGATTCACCCGAAAACATTGACAAACCCCAACGCCACGTTTCGAAAGTGGTTGCGAGAAAAGAAAAACACGGACATCGATATCCATCAAGCGGGATATCTTCAAAAAAAGATTGATCACAAAAACGACCCCCCCTCAAAAAATACCGATTTCAATGAGACATACAACGACTTTTTAAAACATGCCCATCCGTCGTTTGCGCAGCAATTGTCAAGAAATGAAATTAACGACATTTGTCGCTATGAGAAACTGGTCGGTGAGAAAGTTGAAAACGACATCATATTAAATGGCGATGAGGATTGGAAGACAATCGAAATCGATGATAAAACGACAAGCGGATGGGATCCGTCGCTCTTCAAATCCACATTGGATCCGGAAGCGATCACTTCGATGATGAACTCCGAGCGTAGCATCCTCTATCTCGGCCCGGAATCCCCATCATCCATGGGACGCACCTCGAGGGATTTCAACAGAGTTATCTTGTTGTACGACAAAAAAAACAAACAAATCAATCGGTGGAGAAGTCCGGTCTTTTCAAAAACCCTTGATCTGCTTTTTTCGAGACGGGATCTTTTTCCCCAAACATCCATTCGGTTTTGTCATTCCAAAGATTATCTTCGCGGTTCGCGTTCAAACGAATGGATCAAACGAATTTTACTTGAAAAAATGGAAAATTGGAGTCTTGGCAATCTTCAAGAAACCGACGATTTAATCGATGTCGTCGGTCAGAATTTCATCGATGGAGCCAAAGCGTACATCGCACAACACGTGAAGCGACTCGACGAAGTTAAAATCATCGCCGACAAGACGAATGCCCATGACGCATATGCGCTTCTTGTCATCCACGGATCGAAATCCATCGGATACATTCAGTCTAAGAGAAATCTTGATGTTCACCAATATCTTCTGGACAACCCTGGAATATCTGTTAAAGTCTATGAGATTTTACAAAACGGAAATGTCAGGCTCTTGTTTCAAGGGGTGAAAAAACTCAAAGACAAGGAAACGCCGGGATCAAAATACTTGAAACATATATATGAAAACATCGTGGAGACGTTTTTTGATGAGGTGATGAGCATTCTGAAAAAGTACTGTGTTCCAAAAACACCGACGAATGAAGAGGTCATGAACGATTGCCTCGATGTCATTTTGGTTGCGATGAGGAATTGGATGGAAGAAACCGACGACAGGCTATTCCAACCGTTGTTGAAGACGCTTTTAAAAAAACGTTTTGCCGGAAAAGATGTTTTTGATTTTCAAAGTCTTTCTGACATCAACGACGCATCGGAGGATGCAGTCGATCACATCCTTCATGTGAAACAACCCGGAGATTATCTTTATCCGTTGATCAAACGGATCGGCGGGGAAAAAAACGTGGGAAATGATGTTCATATCGCGATGATTGGAGCGTATGTCCGATCGCTTATTCTCGTAAAAGATGCCATCATCGTCTCAAGACACAAAAACCATGCGGAAGATCGAGTGTTTTCAGACCAAATTCGATCCATAGAAAGAACAATCATCGATTTGACATGAGCGAACGAAACATAAAAAATCCCGTCTTTCCGACGGGATTTTTGCATCATCTGCCACGCATATGGGGAAACAACAAGACATCGCGGATTGAGTCGTTTCGTGTCAACAACATGACAAGACGGTCAATTCCGATGCCCAGCCCCCCCGTAGGGGGCATTCCGTATTCAAGGGCTTCGACGAAATCGACATCCATTTCGTTGGCTTCTTGGTTGCCAAGTTCTTTCTCCCGAACTTGAGCGAGGAATCGTTCTCGTTGATCGATTGGGTCGTTTAACTCGCTGAATGCGTTGGCATATTCCTTCTTGTTGATGAAGAGTTCGAACCGATCGGTGAAACGGGGATCTTGTTCGTTCTTTTTCGCAAGCGGACTGATTTCAAGAGGATGGCCATAGACGAACGTTGGTTGAATCAAGTGCTCTTCGGCGTATTTCTCGAAAAACAAGTTGATGATGTGACCGAAGGATCTTTGGTGGTTTGGCACGTCAATGCCGTGATCTTTGGCGAGTCTCAAGGCAACCTCGAGATCGGTGATGCCAAAGAAATCGATTCCGGAATGAATCCGTACCGCATCGACCATGTGCAGCCGTAAAAATGGGGCTTTGAGCGAAATGGAATGGCCTTGATAATCGATGGTCGTCGTTTGAATTGTGGAAAGAGAAACGGTTTCGAAGAAATTTTCGATCAATTCCATCATCCCCTCCATGTCGGAGTAGGCGAGATATGCTTCCACTGTCGTGAATTCGGGATTGTGGGTTGCGTCCATGCCTTCGTTTCTAAAAAGACGACCAATCTCATACACCGCCTCCATGCCACCCACGATCAACCGCTTGAGGGGAAGTTCGGTTGCGATCCGTAGATAAAAATCCATATCCAGCGCGTTATGGTGGGTGATGAACGGTCTTGCGGAAGCTCCGCCCAAAATGGGGCTTAGAACCGGTGTTTCAACCTCGACGAACCCCAGGGAGTCAAAATAGTTTTGGATCGCACGGATGATTCTCGGACGAAGAAAGGCGGTTTGGCGCGATTCGTCGTTGACGATCAAATCGACGTATCGGCGTCTTCTTGCTTCTTCTTTGTCTTGAAGTCCGTGATACTTTTCGGGCAGCGGTCGAAGGGCTTTGGTCAAATGATGGTATTCGTCGGCCTTGACGCTCAACTCGCCCATGTTGGTTCGGAAAACCGGTCCTTTGATGCCGACGATGTCACCAAGATCGGCCGAATCGAACAAGGCATATTCTGCTTCGCTCAAGTGGTCGCTTCGCAGGTATACTTGAATTTGTCCATGCTTGTCCTGTATGTGCATGAATCCCGTTTTGCCTTTGCTTCGCTTGGTCATGATGCGTCCGGCAATGGTCACGATTTTGTTGACTTCATCCAATTCTTCCTTGGTCATATGCGAAAAAGCATCCTTGATTTGTTTGGAATCCGACGTTCTTTCAAATCGTTTTCCAAACGGATCGACTCCTTTGTCGCGCAAGTCTTGCATTTTTTTTATTCGGACAATCTCTTGTTCCGTCCGTTTCAAATCATCCATATTCAATGTTCATCGCTCCTTTTTATGTCGTGTATTATAGCACGTTTTTTCAAGAAAACCAACTGTTTTTGTTGAGGAAAAAGGTGAGGGTGCCCAACACAAACAGTATACCACGAAACATGAGGATGTCAAAATGGTTTTTCGGCACAACAATTCTCGAAATGAAGAGGCTTTCAAACAAGGATGGTTGAAAAACGATGTGAAAAATGGTATACTGTATCTCGAATTGATCATCAGGAGAACAACATGCATTTAAAATATCAAGCATTCGAACAAAAATTACTTATCCCGATTCTTCTTTTTGCGATGGCCGCCTTGGCTTTTTTCATCGATGAACCGATGACGATCTGGGGGGGACTTGGGAGAATTTACACAGTTCCGGGACTTCTCGTGACGGATTTTCTTAGTCCGGAAATCGGAGGACTCGGGGCGACCTTGATGAACGTTGCCATCATCCTCGCCTTCAATTTCATCTTGATTAAAATACTAAAAATCAAATTTTCAGGACCGGTGGTCGCCGGACTTTTCACAATCGCCGGATTTGCCTTTTTTGGGAAAACGCTCCTCAACACAGCTCCCATTTACTTAGGCATCTACTTGTATTCCCTGTATTCCAAAACACCGTTCAAAAACTTCATCATCGTCGCTTTGTTCGCAACCGGAATCGGACCGATTGTCAGTTTCGTGATGTTTGGCATCAATTTGGCTTTCTACATATCCATTCCCTTGGGAATCGTAGCCGGAATTTTCACAGGATTTTTCATTCAAATCATTGCGACCAATGCGATGAAGTTTCATATGGGATACAATCTTTACAACGTGGGATTCACACTCGGGTTGCTTGCGATGCTTTACACTGGTTTTTTCAAGATCATCGGTGTCAACTTGAACACGGGTGTCGTAATCAACAACAACCACCATTCGATATTGTTCGTGATTGTCCTCTTCATTTCGGTCTTTTCCATCGCATCCGCTTTCCTGAATGATCCTCGAGTACTCCAAAAATACCCCGGATTGTTGAAAATGTCCGGGCGTTTGGTCAGCGACTTCATTCGTGAGACCTCACAACCCGTCGTGCTCCTCAACATCGGGTTGCTTGGTTTGTTGTGCCTGGGAATCGGTTATGTGTTCGCAATTCCGGTCAACGGTCCCATCTTTGGCGGAATGATGACCGTCATGGGATTTGGCGCATTTGGAAAACATCTCAAAAATTCGATCGCGGTCATGACAGGAACGGTTGTTGCTTCTTTTTTGTTCAAACTGGACATGCAAAACTCCATCGGAGTCGGACTCGGTGTTTTCTTCGTCACTGCTTTGGCCCCCGTCGCAGGGCGTTTTGGCTTTTTCGCCGGGGTATTGGCGGGGTTTGTCCACATGATCGTTCTTCCGATGGCGATTGTTTTTCAAGGAGGTTTTGACTTGTACAACAACGGCTTCGCTGCCGGGTTTGTCGCAGCCGTCTTGGTGCCCGTGCTCGAGGTCATCACATCGAAAGGAGTGGAAAAGAATGTCGTTTCAAGAAACTAGGAAGATTTCTAAAATTGTCTCAGAACTGACCAGTTATTTGTTGAAAAGAGGGTTCTTTCATGTTCGCTTCTTGATTGAAAAGAGAAAAGACGAAACGATGATTGAAATAACGTTGCCAAGCGTCAAGATCGCCGATGTTCGCGAAATGATTGAAAAGATAGACCAACAAAGCAGTCCTGAGATTGAAACCTACGGGTGGGAGGTCGTTGGAGAGGCCGCGGAGAAAGACCAGCTCACCGTTTTGGGGATGTTGATTGATTCGGTCGACGTTGAAGAAACCTCGGAAAATCTTGTTTTGACATGCCGTAGGAAGCACAAGGACTAAATACTTCTCAACTAGGTGAAAGCGTAAACTTCTTTGTGGGGGGATCACGGAAATTTAGGTGCGATAAAGGTTGACAAGAAGGGTCGATTATAGTAAAATATAGAAGCGATTTGGCGGAAGTCAAGTCTTTCTATATAATTTGGAGGGGTAGCGAAGCGGCTAAACGCGGCGGACTGTAAATCCGCTCTCTCAGAGTTCGATGGTTCGAATCCGTCCCCCTCCACCATTTTCATAGGGCTATAGCCAAGCGGTAAGGCAATGGACTTTGACTCCATCATTCGGTTGTTCGAATCAACCTAGCCCTGCCATTTTGAAAAGCACCTCGGGGTGCTTTTTTCAAACCACGCGGCAGATTAAAAAAATCATCACCGGACGGGTTTACAAATCAGGGAAAAATGATATAATGAAACCGCGAACCCAACAAAAATACAGGGCTATCGCCAAGCGGTAAGGCAATGGATTCTGACTCCATCATCCGGTCGTTCGAATCGACCTAGCCCTGCCATTTTGAAAAGCACCACGGGTGCTTTTTTTAACGAAAAGGAACAATCAAACAAAACATTGAAAAAAAGATGGTTTTTTGGTAAAATGGTCTTGAGGAACGATATGAATACGAAATTGGAATATTTGGATCAATTGTATCTGGAACTTAAATACCTTTCCGTCAAAAAAAGAAAAGCGATCGTCGCACGATACCAAGAAAAAATCGACGCGGAACTTGATTACGGCATTCCGGAAGAAAAGATTCTTGCCAAACTCCCCGACCCTTACGATGCGGCAAGATCAGCATACAAGGAAGCCGGAATCGATGTTGCGAAAAAGGAAAAGGAGCGTTTCACCGCGATTTCCCTCCTCGCCTCGATTTTTGGCGGTGTTCTTTTTTTGTCGCTTTCCGGAGCGTTCTTGACGTTTTTGATTTTCTTTTTCACCTCGCTTTCGAAAAGCTTGGCGTTATTCAACGAAGCGATTCGTTTTTCGTTTTTCGATGCCGTCATCACCCTTTCTTTGGGGGTGATTCATTTCGGGACGTATGTCATCGCCGGCATTTATATATATGAATTGACCCTTTATCTTTTCAATGAAATATCCGTCAAAGTCAAACAGACGCATCCAAACGCCACCAATCGCTTGTGGGGTGTTTTCCGGAGGCTTTCTTTTGTCCGGTTTTTTGAAAAAGCAACCAAGAAGGAAAAAATCGTCGCCAAGACATTTTTGCTTTTCATCGTATTGTTTTTTTCTCTTGGCATAATCAGTTTTGTAAGCAACGGATACATTCGACGGGTGATGACCGACCAACCGGCGAACGTGATGGTAGTTCCGATCGACCTACAGGGGAAAACCGAGATCGGAATTCACATTGACACAGACGAAGCGAAAACCCATCTACACAAAAGCGAAACAAACGAATTCAAGATTGAACTTCGATATGAATTCGACCGAGCATTTTCAACGACAATCGAAAACGAGACAATCGTGTTCCGGATGAATCCCGCCATTCAGTATGATGTTTTCGACTTCTTCAAAGAACCCATCCCTCAAATTCACATATATGTTCCCGATTCCATGTCGATATCGACATTGAGCATCCGGATGGACAAGGGAATCGTGAAGGCAACGGATCAAACGATTCGGGAAATCGATGTCGACGTTTCGACCGGACAGTTGTTTCTTGATAAAACGACCCACGACCATGCGAAAATACGGATCGGTGTCGGAGCGGTGTGGATGAAAGAAGTCCGATGCGACTTTCTCGAAATCGATGTTACAAATGCATCAATCGGCATCGACGGTCTTTTGTTCGATCACTTTTCACTCTCAAACCAGTTTTCGAATGTTAAACTGAACGGCCTTGAAGGTGGTTTTCTTTGGATTGACAATCAAGGCGGCAAGACGGAACTGACAAACTCCGACATCGACATGGCGAATTTTCTTTCACGGAACACAAGATGGACGATTGCGAACAGCGAATTGGGATTATTCTCGATCACCGGGTCCTCAACCGAGCAAATCGATATATATGAATCAACGGCTTCGGAAATCCACATTGTCATGGACAAGGGAACACTCACGATTGAAGAGTGTGTTGTTTTTGCGGAAATCGATGTTTACGGAGCGAATTTGTTTACGATGATGATCATGGTTGAAGCCACCTCCTTGGACTATAGGGCGGAGTCGGGAACGTTCGGAGTGAGGGACGGCATCATCGAAAGGCAGATTCAAGTGGAAATAGCCAACGGCGATTTGACATTGGTGGAGTGTGAAGCATCCAGTATTGTCGTATCGACGGAAAGCGGAATCATTGCTCTAACCAACATATACGCACAAAGTGTTTATGCGAGGATGCAACAAGGAGACTTCTCATATAAAAACGATGATTTGTCAAGAATCATTACGATTTTGGAACTGGATATCAACGCGGCCAACCAAAACGTATCGGTCGGCCGATGAGAAAGAGGGATGGAATATGGACTCGATTCGAATCAATCAAACCAATATGAAAATGATCGCCCATCGCGGATTTTCAAGCGCAGAAGTGGAAAACACCTATGCGGCCTTTTTAGCGGCGGCGAACCGTACGTATTACGGCATTGAGTGTGATTTGAGAAAAACGGCGGACAAGCGCTTTGTCACGTTCCATGACGATGGATTGAAGCGCCTTGCCGGAATCGACAGAAGCGTTCGAAGCATGACGGTTGAGGAGTTAGGTGGATACGCACTCACGCATCCCGACAATCCCTCAGTTCGTTTCAAAGGAGCGACGTTGTTTGAGGATTACCTTGAATTGTGTCGAAAATACAACAAAGTGGCCGTCATTGAACTCAAAGATCGTTTTTTGAAACGGGACATTCAAAAAATCATGAAAACAATCAACGAACATCAAATGAGTCCGTTCGTGAAAATCATATCGTTTCATTTGTTCCAACTGAAGATCATCCGCGAATTCAATCTTGAAATCGCTTTGCAGTATCTTGTCGAGAAATACACCGACAAAGTTCTTCTCGACTGTCAAAAATATCATATGGACATGAGCATTTATTACCCGAATTTGAACAAAGACATCGTTGAAATGTTTCACAGCTACAAGATCAAAGTCGCTGTTTGGACGGTCGACAATCCAGTCGATGCGTTGATGCTTTCCGATTGGGGGGTGGACTACCTCACCTCGAACATTTTGGAGTGATCATGGAAAAAATCAAAACAATGATCAAAGAATTCCGAAAAAAGAGGGATTGGGACAAATACGACATTCCAATCTCGATGGCCAAATCGATCGTCATCGAAGCCAACGAACTGCTCGAAAACTACCAATGGTCGGATCAAGCATCCGACATGGAGAACGTCAAAGAGGAGCTTGCTGACATATTGATTTACACAATCACGCTTTGTGAGATTTATGGATTCGACATCGAAAAAATCATCCAAGACAAACTTTTAAAAAACTCGGTCAAATACCCCGAAATAAACAAAAACGAAGGAGAAGCTTGATATGCTAAAAGGCATTGCCGACCATGAGATTTTCAACATCATCGAAAAAGAAAAAAGAAGACAGACGAACAACATTGAACTGATCGCTTCCGAAAATTTCGTGAGTTTGGAAGTATTGAAGGCCCAAGGATCGATTCTTACGAACAAGTACGCCGAGGGGTATCCCTCGCGACGATATTATGGAGGTTGCGAGTTCGTCGATGAAGTTGAAACACTCGCCATTGAACGAGCAAAAAAACTGTTCAATGCGAAATTCGCCAATGTCCAGCCCCATTCCGGATCACAAGCCAACATGGGGGCTTATCGAGCCCTCCTTGAACACGGCGACAAAGTCCTCGGAATGGCACTTGATCATGGGGGGCATCTGACCCACGGGCATCCGTTGAGTTTTTCGGGGGTGGATTACGAATTTCATCCGTATCATGTCGACAGACAAACCGAACGGATTGATTATGAGGCTTTGCTTGAAACGGCGAAAAGGGTTCGTCCGAAATTGATTGTCGCAGGAGCGAGCGCGTACCCAAGAGCGATCGATTTCAAACGGTTTCGAGAGATCGCCGATGAGGTCGGATCAAAACTGATGGTGGACATGGCGCATATCGCAGGAATCGTCGCTGCGAAACTTCATCAAAACCCCGTCGATTATGCCGATGTTGTCACCTCGACCACCCACAAGACGCTTCGTGGACCCCGCGGTGGACTCATTCTTTCAAACGATGAGGAAATCGCGAAAAAACTGGATCGGATCGTTTTTCCAGGCATCCAAGGCGGACCGCTCATGCACATCATCGCAGCGAAGGCGGTTGCATTCTTGGAGGCGGACAACGAGTCGTTTGTCGAATACCAAAAGCAAGTGTTGAAAAATGCGCATGCTCTCGCAGATGGCCTTATGAGTCTGGGATATCATGTCGTCTCCGGAGGCACGGACAATCACTTGATGTTGGTCGATGTCAAATCCAAACACAAGATCACCGGAAAGAAAGCAGAAAACATCCTAGATGGCGTGTTCATCACATGCAACAAGAACACAATCCCCTTCGATACGGAAAAACCGATGTTAGCGAGCGGGATACGTCTTGGAACACCGGCCGTAACGACACGAGGGTTCAAGGAAGACGACATGAAAACCGTCGCATGGTTGATTGATGAGGCGCTTTCAAATCATAAAAACGAAGAAAAATTGTCGGAGGTTCAAAAAAAAGTGATGGAACTCACCGCCAAATTCCAACTATACGAGTGAAAAAAAGAGGATGGGACCCATCCTCTTTTCCATTGGGATTATAAAACAAATTTCAAGAAACGGGCGACTTCGAAGAACTTATCCGTCTTCAGCAACACCTTGTCCATCGACATTTGGGTCGCTCCGGGGAAAAAGGAGGCAGAATACGCTTCCTTGTGTTTCTTGAAGCAGACCTCGACTTCAAAATAACGAGGCATCGACAGAAAGAATTGCTTCTTGTCGGCACGGAGTTTTCTAACAGCTTCTTCCACCTTCTTCGAAATCTTATCGAGCGAATGATTGGGATGGTTTGAAAGAATAGAACCTCCAATTCCTTCAAATGAAGAATATGTGACAATCTCCGGGTTTTCCTCCTCAATCGACCGCGTCAAGGCAAGATCGCCGCTTACAAAAATGACCGGTACGTGGTGTGATTGGGACCAATATGCGTTGAGTAGAAATTCGCTTACGACTTTTCCATTGATCTTGATGTGATGGAGATCGGTCGATAGCGTGTGCGAAAGGGGATTTCCCCCCGAACGGGAAGGACTATGGTATCCAATGAAACAACATCCGTCAAAAGTGTCGTCGAGATGAGCCATCATGTCGTTGACGCCTCCGGACCATCCACGGATTAATTTGACGTAATCGGGCAGTTCGGAATGGATCAAATTACGGGCGGAATCGTGTGCGTCACGGACAACGATCTCATCGACTTTTGCCTCATGAAGCGCTTTTGCGGCGGAGGCAACTTCCTTGGTCATTTGCATTTGGAATGCGTGGTATTCGGAATGGTTCAACGATGTTTCATTCCAGTTGGAGATGCCGGTGATTCCTTCAATGTCTGCGCTAATGTAGATTTTCATGAAAATCCTCCTATTTTTTTGATTTTTTCGGTTTTGTCAATTCTTCGTATGAGTTGCTCAGTTGGGTCATTTCGAACGGATTGAGAATCGTTTCGAGATCGACTCCCTCAAGAATGTTCTTTTCCCGAACCAATTCGAGAATCGTCTTCTTCGACCACAACGCTTCCTGGGTCAAAGAAGCGACTTTCTCGTATCCGAGGCGGGGAATGAGCGCGATGGCGAGGGAAGCGCTGTTTTCAACAACGAATCGGGCTGTCGCCTCATCCACTTCGATTTCCTCAAGGGTTTTTTCACGGAGGGTTCTCGCGGAACGGCGGAGGATGTCGATGGCTTCAAACAAGCAAGCGAGGATGATCGGGATGTTTGGATTCAATTCAAGTTGTCCAGACTCAACAGCGCTAGAGATCGTTACATCAAGACCCATCACGTAATAGGAAATTTGATTGACGAGTTCGGGAATGACCGGGGTTGATTTCCCAGGATTGAACGAAGACCCGGGCTGAACGGTTGGAAGAACCAATTCTTGAAAACCGGCTTGCGGACCACAAGACATGAGTCGGATGTCGTTGGCGATTTTTGACAAATTGATGGCAAGAGTTTTCAAGGATGAACTGAGATTTCCAAATCCGTCGAGATGACGGGTGTTGTCAATGAGATTTTTCGATTGGAAAACGGGTTCGCCTGTAAATTTGGCCAAATGAATGACGACTTTTTTAAAATAGATCGGATGGACGTTCAGACTGGTTCCAATCACGCTTCCACCGAGATTGATCTCGTATAAGGAATCCATGGCGGATTCAATTCTACGGATGTCGCGCATGATCACGGCTTCGAACGATCCGAAAACTTGTCCGATGCGAATCGGTGCTGTTTCTTGAAGATGAGTCCGTCCCATTTTAATCACCGATTCGAAAGCAAGCGACTTGTCGTAGAAGGAGGATGTCAATTTTTTAAGTTCAACAAGAAGTTTCTTCGTCAAACGGATTGCTGCTAGTTTGCCTGCTGTCGGAACGACATCGTTTGTCGATTGACACATATTGACATGGTGGATCGGATGGACGAAGTCATAAGTTCCTCTCGATCCGCCGAGCATTTCGTTGGCTCTATTGGCAATCACTTCGTTTGCATTCATATTCATCGATGTTCCTGCTCCGCCTTGAATCAAATCCGTGATGAATTGCCCGTGAAGGCGGCCATTCAAAATTTCATCGCAGGCAAGCATGATTTTTTTAGAAACATCAGAAGACAACAACCCCGCATCGGCATTGGCCTTCGCTGCCGATTTTTTCACAACAGCGAGTGCTTTGATCATTTGTCGGTTCAAACCGCGTTTCGTGATGTTGAAATTTTCTTTGGCACGAAGCGACTGAATCCCATAATAGGCTTCTACAGGAACTTGCTTTTCACCAAGATCATCTCGTTCGATTCTATACTTCACATCAAGCCTGCTTTCTCGACAATCCCTGTTCGATTGCCTTGGCCTTGACCGCTTTTGCAACCGCCTTGACCACTCGTTTGTCAAAGGGACTCGGTATGATGTATTCGGGAGACAGTTCGGAATTGGAAACGAGCGAGGCAATCGCAAATCCCGCCGCCATCTTCATTTCGGGGGTTATTTTTTTCGCCCGGGCATCCAACGCTCCACGGAAAATACCGGGGAAGGCTAGAAGATTGTTGATTTGGTTTGGAAAGTCGCTTCGACCTGTGCCGATGATGTAAGCTCCCGCTTCCTTGGCTTCGTTTGGCATGATTTCAGGGATGGGATTTGCGAGCGCGAAAATGATTGGTTTGTCGTTCATCGATCGCACCATCTCCTTGGTCAAAATACCGGGAACACTCACGCCAATGAAAACATCGGTTCCACGAACAACCGCTGCGAGCGTGTCGGATTCGTAGGAAGCAAGGGGTGTCAAAATTGCTTCATCCAAAAGTTCCTTGACCAAAAAGTCGTATCGATCGTATTTGCTCATGGAAACAACCCCGTCTTTATTAAAAGCATATATATGTTTTACGCCGATTTTTTTCAAAACACGGGCAATCGAACTACCGGCCGATCCGGTTCCGGACAAAGACACACAAAGATCGGATAGCGATTTTGATACAAGCTTGCAGGCGTTCAACACCCCTGCGGTGACGACAATGGATGTTCCGTGCTGATCGTCATGCATGATGGGGATGTCGAGTTCCGCAATCAATCGCCGCTCAATTTCGACACAACGCGGAGCGGAGATGTCTTCTAGATTGATTCCACCAAAGGATGGTGCGAGTATTTTGCATGTCCGGATGATTTCCTCCGTGTCTTGGGTGTCGAGGCAGATTGGGATCGAGTCGATGCCGGCAAACATCTTGAACAAGATGGCTTTTCCTTCCATCACCGGAATCGCCGCCAACGGACCGATGTTTCCAAGTCCCAAAACGGCGGAACCGTCGCTTATTACAGCAATCGTATTTCGCTTCGAGGTGTAACGATCGACCAAATCCGGGTCGCGGGCGATTTCCATACACGGTTTGGCAACACCGGGTGAATAAAAAACAGAAAGTTCGTCTTTGTTTGTGATGCGAACCTTGCTTTTCATCGCGACCTTGCCTTTGTGCTTTTCATGTTCAATCAATGATTGTTGGAATACATCCATATCGACACTCCTTGAAGCCACTGCTTCGTGTGTTCATTTTATCATAAAATAGGAAAAAACAAAAGGGAAATTGAGAAGGACGCTCAATCGAAAGCGAGAAGAACACAAAAGCATTCGTCGTAAAATTCCCTTAAGTGTGTGGTTGTTGAAAACGAGAGCATTCGAAATAAAATTAAATGTGTTGATTATGGGGGTTGCATTTGATAAAATGTATTTATCAATGAGGTGATGGTATGCCAGAATTCAATTTAAACGACATTGACTTAAGCAATCTGATGACATATTTGACCATTCTTGTCGGGATCGCGGTGTTGGCTGGCGTTTTGGGAGGGTTCATGAAAGGCCTGAAGAAAACGATCTACACCACGATCATCTTCATTGGTGTTTATGTCGGTGCGTGGGTCGCACTTCCGATGGTTACGGATCTATTGTATGAATACGACATCGGAAGTTTGGTGACGCAATATGCGGGGCAGTATGTCGGTAACCTCGAGTTGTTCGGAGGTCCGATCACCTCCGTCCAAAATCTTCTCCACACCGCAATCGGGTCGTTTGTACCTGGTGCGGAGACGATCATGGTCGAAGGGTCCGCCTCGCTCGCTTTCATAGAAGGAACCGCGAAGATGGTCCTCCGGATCGTCGCCTTTTTCGTGATGATTTCCGTCGGTGGAATCGTGCTGACGATTGTCGGACGCATCCTTTGGACGTTTTTGTTCAAGGGCATTTTTGGGGATACCCGATATAAAGACAAAGATAAGACAAAAAAGCGCAACCGCTTCCGTTTGCTCGGTGCTGCGGTTGGTGGGGTTAAGGGATTGTTCGAAGCCTTGGTCATCTTGGTTCCGATTGGCGGTCTCATGTCAATCATGTCCTCGGTTGACCCTGGAACCTTACGCGTTCTTCTTGGCGAAAACCCTGCCCAACAAACATCCCTCGATCCGATGAACAATCCGCTCGATCCGGCTGCGATGGCTGGAATCGACACCGAGGCGATCATCAGTTTCATCGAGGAATATCCGAATTCGATTCTTGCACAAACGATTAGTCAAATCAAGGTCGGTCCCGACTTGAAACAAATCGACTATTACATTTTCGATGAACTTGGGAAAATCGAAACATCCGGAAATCGGAAAATTTTCCTTCGGGAGGAAATCGTTATTGTTCTAGAGGTTGTTTCCGAGTTTCCCGAGGTGTTTTCGGGTGAAGGAATCGATCCGTTTGCGATCGGTGATGACCGAATCGACACCGTCATCGGCAAACTGAAACAATCGAGACTGATTCCGGAAATGATCATCATCGGAATCGACTATGCGAAAAACATGGAAGAAGTGACCTCGGTCGTCGACGAATACGACATCGACATCACCGTTCTTGAAACCATCGATTGGTA